>Ga0209415_10002752_pt1 | contig 32890 bp, 34 predicted proteins | sample PeaSoiSIISIP2007_FD_187696 | JGI IMG/M metagenome (GOLD analysis project Ga0209415, IMG submission 187696) | Peat soil microbial communities from Weissenstadt, Germany - SII-SIP-2007 (SPAdes) (version 2) | ecosystem: Environmental > Terrestrial > Soil > Wetlands > Peat | place: Germany... | reverse complement strand
CAGAACCAGAACAGACATGAGGCAAGAAAACGGACTCAAGTGCAGGCAGTAACCAAGGCCGTCGAGCCTGACTCATTGAGGCTAACCCCAGCTATTGAAGATCGTTAGGCGGTAGCCTGACCAGGCCCTTCTATGAAGTCTTTGCCCTTACAGCAGCTTGATAGCGTTATCGCGGGCGATCTTGATAACGAGGTTCTGGTTGAGCCCGGGTTCCGTCATAGAGAGGTCATAGAGAGTCTGCCAGGCGAGTGAGCCAGTCGGCGCGGGTTCCTCTAGCGGCGCGGGATATCGGCGCATCCGGTACGACGCGATCGAACCCGTGAAACGCCCCCGGCCATATGTGCAATTCCGCTGACTCGCCAATCCGCCACATGTGACGCGCGTAGTCGACTGCTGGATCGCGGAAAAGTTCGAGCGCGCCGACATCGATATATGCCGACGGCAGGCCGCTCAGACCGTCGGCGCGGGCCGGCGCTGCATAGCAGGACACTCCGCTGGCACCCGCCTGTTCTCCTAGCAAAGCAGCCCAAGCCATCGCGTTCGTCGCAGTATCCCAAGTACCGATGTGCTCCAGGCTCGCGGGCCAGACAGTCGACAGTGTCCGATCATCGAGCATGGGGCAGACCAGCAGTTGCCCGGCGAGGCAAGGCCCGTGCCGGTCCTGCGCCATGAGAGCCATCGCCGCGGCGAGCCCGCCCCCGGCACTCGATCCCGCCACGACGATGCGGGCCGGATCGATCCCGAGCTCTTTAACATGGCCCGTAGTGAAGAGCAGCCCCGCGTAGCAGTCCTCGGCCGGTGCCGGATGCGGATGCTCTGGTGCCAGCCGGTATTCCGGCGACACGACAACTGCGTGGAACGCCCGCGCCCATTCGAGGGCCGCATCGATGCCGAATCTGTTATTCCCCAGAACCATTCCCCCGGAGTGCATGAAGTAGATGCAGCCCGCGATCCCATCGACGCCATGCGGGCGGAGCACCATCATTTCGAGGGGCGGCCGCGAAGCGGTGCCCGGCGCAGCTTGCCGTGCGATCGTCGCGCGCTGTTCCAGCCACGTGTCCGGCGGCGCTGACTGCGCCGCCTCGCGCCGCCGCTGCTCAAGCATGCCGGGACGCATTGGACCTCGCATCCCGGTGAGCTTGCTGAAAGCGGCACGCAGATCGCGGTCCACAAGCCAGGTCTCGCTGTATTGAGGCATAGTTATAGCCTCGGCAGACCGAGTACGCGCTGAGCTACAAGATTGCGCTGAATCTGTTGTGAACCACCGTAAATCGATTGCGCACGAGAATAAAGGTAGGCGTTGAAGTCCTCACTAGGCTTAATCACCAGGTCTGCTCCGCGCAAGTCGGCCAGCACGCGGTACAACTCCTGTTCCACCCGGGTGGCGAGTAGCTTGTCGATGGATCCTTGCACACCGGGGTTGAGTGACCGGGTCGCCAGCGTTCGCTGCACCTGCCACTCAAGCACCTGCAGGTTTATTCCGGCCCTGACGAGCCGCTCGAGCTGCGTCGCTTCCGCCTCTCCCGCCTGGACGCGCTCGGCTAGGCGGGCTCGAGCACCCTCGAGCGCCCGGCGGTACCGGCCGGTCCAGCCCATGTCCGCCGGGCCACGTTCGAACGAGAGCATGTGCATGGCCACGGCCCAACCTTGCCCGCGCGCACCGACTAGGTTGCTCACCGGGACTTCGACGCCGTCGAAGAACACTTCGGCGAACTCGGCGCTTCCCGTGGACAGTGTGATCGGCCGCCGGTCGATGCCCGGGCTGGATAGGTCGACGACCATCATGGACAGGCCGCGATGGCGCGGTTCCCCGGGTTCCGTGCGCGCCAGCAACAGGCACCACGTCGCCCACATCGCGCCGCTAGTCCAGATCTTCTGGCCGTTCACCAGGATCGTGTCGCCTTCGATGACACCGCTGGTCTTAAGGCTCGCGAGGTCTGACCCCGCGCTCGGCTCGCTGAAGCCCTGACACCACGGCTCAGTGCAGTTGAGCATGCCTGGCAGCAGCCGTTGCTTCAGCTCCTCGCTGCCGAAATCAGCGATCGAATGCGCATAGTGCGCGATCGGGGGCGGTGGAGGTGCGCTGGCCGAAGCGAGCTCCAGGTTCACGATCGCATCGAAGATCGGCTCGAGTCCGCGCCCGCCGTACTGGACCGGGAACGACGTCGCCACATAGCCAGCGGCGGCGAGGTCCCGGTTCCACCGGCGAACCGAATCGAAGTCGCTCGGGCTGAAGTCGATGTCATGCGTGTGCCTGTAGTTGGCGATCCACGCCCGAAGCTCCTTGCGGAATTCGGTCACCTTGGTAGAATCCCGGTAATCCATGGTGAGCGCCCCGCTAGGCCGCGGCCAGCATTCGGCCTTGGTGGTACTCGTCGCCGAAGAGCATTCGGTCGAGGTGCGCGCGGCGCTGCCATACGTGAGCCGGCGACTCCCACGTGATGCCGATACCGCCCAAGATCTGGACGCACGCCTCCACCACCTCGATCGCCGCGCTGGACGCGAACGCCTTGGCGGTCCGCGCAGCCGACAGCGCCTCGTGGGCGGACAGCTCATCGACCGTCCACGCGGAGTACCAGACGGCGCTCCGTGTCGCCTCTATCGACACATGGCATTCCGCCGCGATGTGCTGGATCGCCTGGAAGCTGCCGATGGGAACTCCGAATTGCTCCCTGACCTTAGCGTGGGCCAGTGCGTGGTCGAACGCGCCGCGCATAACGCCAAGCAGGTCCGCCGAGACGACTGTCAGCGCGAACGCCGCCATCGCGGCCTCGCACTCCTCAGACGCGACCGCCAGCGGGGTCCCGGTCGGCACCTGCGCGACATCCAGCGACGCCAATTGACGGGTGAGGTCGGCCCCGGTTGCCGACCCGGTCATGGAATAGGTGCGCAGTTCGGTGGCAGCGGCGAGCACGCACGCCGTCGCCCCGGCGGTGTCGAAGGCGATCGCGTCGGTGTCCAAGGCGAAACTCCGCAGATCCGGTGTCAGCACCGGCGCCATCCGCACCTGACCGGAGACGAGCGGCGCGACCATCTCCGGCGGGGCACCGCGCAGCCGGAGTTGCTCGACGAGCAGCAGCGTGCCGAGCACAGGAGCGGGCACCGCGTGGTAGCCGAGCTGCTCCACCAGCAGGCACACATCGACACAGGTACCGATGCCGGTTCCGTCATCGTCGGACCTCAAGGCCAACCAGCCCGCGTCCACAAGCTTCCGCCAGTCATCAGGAGAAGGAACGCAACGATCGACAGTGTCCGGGGAACGGCCGCGACGCCATCGTGCGGCCAGGTCGGCGGCCAGGTCGGCGGCGACTTCGGTGAAGGCCACCTGCTCTTCGCTCAGATTCGCATCCACGCTACTCCTTGACCTGCAGCGCCTCTTCCAAGGCCGCCGGGCTGAATGAGGGCGACTTGCACAATTCGATCAGGCGGCGTTCGTGGCGCGCGTGCCGCCGGATCGCGTCCGGCAACTCGGCGGCCAGCTCGGTCGGGACCTTGACGGCACCGTGCAGGTCCGCGTGGATCAGGTCGCCCATCTCGACGACCACGCCGCCGACAGCAACTGGCTGGCTGACCGACACGAGATCGACATGACCACCCCCGACGGCCACCCCGCCCGCGAACGCGGCGAAGTCGGCGGCCTCCATCTCGGGTACGTCGCGAACGGGCCCGTTGGTAATGCCGGCGCGAATACCCAATGCCACGTTGATGTGCGCCATGACCTCGCCCCAAATGCAGACCGGACCACGCCAGTCACCGATGTTCTCTACGACCAGGAAGCGCGGTCCGGGCAGCGTGGACAGGTCCGCATCCCCGCGCTGGGTCAGCTCCGCGGTACGAGCAGCGTCCGCAGGCGGCCCGCTTCTGCGTGTCGCAACCGTACGAGTTACCGCGAATCCGACCCGGATCCCAAGCTGAGGCGAGATGCAGCGCACGACCTGCCGGTCGAAGGACTGCAGCGCAGCGGAATCGACGCCAAGCCGCTTGAGACCGTTCAGGATCGACGGCGTGCTGAACGTCGCCAGTTCCGCAACGATACTGTCATCCACCTTGAGCGGCGCATCAGACATGAAAGCTTCCCTTCCGTATGCGCGGCGCAGGCGCCGTCACGGTGCGATAACGGTGCCGCCCTCGCCGTCGTGCAACCACATGAGGTAAGGAACCGCCTGCGTTTTACGCATGCTCTTGCCGATACTGTTATGCAATTCGTCCGCCGAACCGAGGATCTGGTCCAGGACCATGCACCGCCGGTTCAGCTGGTTGTGCGGATATTCCCAGGTGAATCCCATCGCACCCGTCACCTGTAGAGTGATTTGGCTGATCCGCCTGGACACAGACCCAGCCAGGGCCTTGGTCACTTCGGCCAGAATCGGGTCGATGCTCCCCGCCGCGGCCTGACCGATGGCCTGATCAACCAGCATCGTCAGCTGGTGCCGGTCAGTCGCCGCCCAGGCTAGGCTGTGCTGTATGGCCTGGAAAGCCGCGATCGGCACGCCGAACTGCTCGCGGTTTCGCGCGTACTCCACAGAGTCGCAAATCAACCGGTCACAAGCGCCCAGCACCTCGGCGGCGGCAGCGAGCCGGGCACGCGCGACAACCTGAGGCCGGATGCCCGCATAGGCGCGCTCGTCGAGCAGCACCGCACAAGCGGTCGCGTCGAAACTGATCATTTCGATATAGTCTTCGCCGGTTCCCGGTGCTGATGCGGCGCGCCCGTCCCGCGGGATTTCGACCAGCCCGCGCCCAGGGAGGTCCAGGAGGACCCGGCAGTCGTTTCGTGCCCCGAGGCTGACCGCGCGCCCCGCGTCGGAGGCCCCTGACAGCGGAACGGTCAGTACGGTGTGGGCCAGCTCGATCTGCGCGAGGTCCACGAGCGTTGCATCCGCCAGAGCCAGGACCGACAGCGCGACCGACGACGCTCCGTGGAAACCCTGCATCTCGAGGAACGCATATCCGGCGGGCAGCATCTCGCAGCCGCCTGCGAGGACGAGCTCGGCCACGCCAGCGAGCTCAAGCGCTTCGTTGCCCGGGTAATGTTGCAGCAGATCGCTCGCGCCCTGCCGGAACTCCTCGTACTCCGGCAGACGTACCGCCTCGATCACTTGTGAAGCCCCAAGATGTGCCTAGCGATGGTCGTCAACTGCATCTGCTCCGAGCCGCCGTACACCGTCACGATGCGCGAGAACAGGTATTCCTCTTGCAGCAATGCGCTCTCGGAATCGTCGGTGGGCGCGGTGATGCTGGCGCCGTAGAGGTCACGCAGGCAGTCGTACAAGCGCTGCTCGAACCTCGTCATCAGCAGCTTGTTGTACGCGGCTACCGGCCCGAGAGTGCGCCCATCCGCGTCGGCCCTGACGAGTGCCATCGACGCGGCCCGCAGGCCTGCCAGTTCGACCGCGAGCTGCCCGAGCAGAACGTCGTGGCGTGGTGCAGCGCGGCCGCTCGCCTCTGCAAGGCGATACCGGAAATGGCAGTGGCGGAACCACGATAGCGTTCCCCGCTCCCGCGCCAGCAAATACATCGCCACGCTCCAGCCGTCGCCGACCGCGCCGACCGTCTGAGATACCGGAACCCGCACCTCGTCGAGGGCGACCTCAGCGAGTTCGTCGGTACCCGTAGCCTGCTTGATCGGCCGGACGGTGATCCCCGGGAGGTCAAGGTCGAACGCGACCATGGTCAGCCCCCGGTGACGCTCCGCAGCCGACCCGGTGCGCACCAATGCGAGGCAGCTGTGCGCCCACTTAGCCCAGCTCGTCCAGATTTTGACGCCGGATATCACGTAGTGATCGCCGTCGAGTACGGCTCTGGTGCGCAGGGAGGCAAGGTCCGATCCAGCCTCCGGCTCGGAGAAGCCCTGTGCCCACGCGCGCGTGCCGTCAAGGAAGCGGGGCATCACACGGGCGGTGTAGCCCTGGCCGGCGAACCGGACCAGCGTCGGACCGATGATTTCAAGGTGCTCGAAGATCGTGGGGCCATGCCATCCGCAGCGCGCCAGTTCCTCGTACACGATGGCCCGGTGCAGGATTGACCCGCCCAGTCCGCCAATGGCCTCGTCCCATCCCCAGCGACCCCAGCCCGATTCATAGAGCAGGTGGCGAAGCTTTCTGGCCCCAGCCACGCGCTCCTCGAAGTCGACCTTGGCCGCGAACAGGCCGACCAGCTCATCGCGATGAAGGTCCAGCCAGGCACGAAACTGCCTCGCAAATGCCGACAGGTCGGCGGTCGCCGTCAGGGATTCCATCCGCAATCTCCATTTTCGATATCGACGTCAGTATAGAGCCACCGTAGGCCGAGGGCATAGCCCTGACACCGTCCGCCGAAAGCGCCCGAACGAGAGGTCATTGACTGGATCGGACGGTTCCTACCGCAGCGACGCGTAGCCGCCGTCCACGGGAAGCACAGCTCCGGTGATGTAAGCCGATGCGCGGGAACACAGGAACAGGGCGGCTCCGCCGGCGTCGTCCGCAGATCCTTCCCGGCCAACGGGGATCTCTGCCCTTGCCTCGGCTGCCGCCTCGTCGGTCCGGAAGCGGAAGGCGGTCATCTTCGTCTCGAACAGCCCGGGCCCGATGGTGTTCACGACGATGTTCTCGTGCCGGAGCCGGTGGGCCAGGTGACGGGTGAGCATATGCAGGCCCGCCTTGCTCGCGCTGTAGGCATAGGTCTCGTAACGCGGGGGCAGCGTTCCGTCCGTTGAGCCGACATTGATGATGCGTGCCGGGTTGCCCGCCGAGGCCGATGCGCGCAACGCGGGCAGGAAGCGCACCGCGAGTTCGAACGGCGCCACCAGGTTCACAGTCAGTACCTTGGCGAACCGCTCCCCGGAATACTCCTCGATCGGCGCACCCCACACGGTTCCGGCATTGTTGATCAGCGCGTGGAGTGACGTCTCGTGCTCTCCGTACCGGGCGACCACCGACTCGATGCCCTGCTCGGCCGACAGGTCACCCACGATGGCCACGCAGTGACCGTGCTCGGACAAGGACGCCGCCGTCTTGGTGAGCACCTCGGCGGAGCGGCCCACGATGTACACGCGAGCCCCGGCCCGCACGAGCGCCTCGGCCATCATCGCACCGATGCCGCGGCCGCCGCCGGTGATGAGTATCGGCAGGCCCGCTACGCCGAAGAGCCGGGTCAGAATCGCAGTCTGTTCATCGGTCGGTGTCTGGTTGTTCATGCTGAGATCTCCAGTCGGCTACAACGAAGGGGCGTCGACAATGCCAGCGCACCCCTGACTGCCGGTCGCGCGGCCGGCCCCGGCGCTGGCGCCGGGATCTAGCCCTGACGGCGGGCGCATCAGCGGCTGCGAAGTCGCTCCAGTCGGCCGCGGAACTCCGGCTCGTCAAAGGAAGCTGCTTCTGCGGCCAGCAGATCATCGAGCGTGCCGGCGAGCCGGTCCAGCAGCAGACGGTTCATACCCCGGCGGGTGGCCTGCAGAGCCTGCGCGGGCAAAGCCGCGAGCTTGTGCGCCAACTGCACTGCCGCCGCAGCCGATTCGCCCTCCGGAACCACGCGATTCGCCAGTCCGGCAGCAAGCGCTTCCTTGGCCGAGATCCGCCCGCCGAAATAGATCCATTCCCGAGCCCGCTGGTTTCCCAGCTGCAACGGCCAGGTGAGTGCGGCGCCATCGCCGGCGACGAGCCCGAGCGCGACGTGCGGATCGCTGAGGTACGCCTGCTCCTCCATGACGACGAGATCGCACATCGACGTGAGGCTGCACCCGAGGCCGATGGCGGGCCCGTTCACCGCGGCTACGACCGCCTGTGGGAGATCCAGCAAGGCGAGGACGAGTTGTCGTGCCTCCGTCATCACCCTGTCCCGGACGGCGCGGTCCGCCACCATTTCGTCCAGAAGGTTGAGGTCGCCACCAGCCGAGAAGGCCGACCCGGCACCCGTCAGCACGACCGCCCGGACGTCAGCATCCTTCGCGAGCGTCGCCCAGATCCCGGCCAGCGCCGTGTGCAGGTTCGAATCGGTGGCGTTGAGCGCCTCCGGCCTGTTCAGTGTCACGATCGCTACGGCGTCGTCGCGCTCGACGAGCAAAGGCTCCGACATGGCCATCCCTTCGAACGTGACCTACCCAGTGGTTGCCATTACCCTTCTACATTATCGACGTCGATGTCAAGTAATTGTATGCGCCGTACTATTGGGTCGCCTCGTCCCTCGTCACTAGCTCCCGCTCGTCGTGGTCCGCACCTCTCCGCTAGGCAGTTGTGCCAAGGCGGTTGGATCGAGTCGCTCGCGCGTAAAGTTGATCCTGACGTCGATTCCAAACGCCCGAGCGCTTGGGCAATGCAGCAACGACCGGCTTGCACTGGCGTCGGCCAATCAACGCTGAGGGGAACAAGCATGATCTACGATGACATCGTCGTCGGCTCTGGCGCCGGAGGGGCGGTGCTGGCTGCGCGGCTGAGCGAGGACCCGCAGCGGCAGGTGCTCCTGCTTGAGGCCGGCCCGGACTATCCGTCGCCGGACCAGCTGCCCGAGGACCTGCGCGATCCGTGGATCTCCCTGGTTGATCACGATTGGGGTTACACGGCCGAGTACCGTCCCGGCCGATCGGCCCCGTACCCGCGGGGCAAGGTCGTTGGTGGGTCGACGGCGGTCAACGCGGCCGCTGCGATGCGCGGAACGCCGACTGATTTCGCGGACTGGGTGATCGCGGGCAACGGCGAGTGGACCTACGATGCCGTGCTCCCCTTTTACAAGCGGCTCGAGACGCAAGATGGCGACGGGGTTGACGAATCGGTCCACTCGACGTCCGGCCCGATCTGGATCGGGCGGCCCCGCCCGCGGGATCAGTGGGGATCGTTCGGCCGGTCATTCTGCCACGCGCTCGGCGCGCTCGGATATGTGCAGCTGACGGATCATAACGACGGCAACAACGGGGGCGTGGGGCCGATCTCGCATAACATCCGCGACGGCGCCCGTGTGTCAGCCGCCATCGGCTACCTCCAGCCGGCGCGCGGCCGGGCGAACCTGACCCTGCGCCCGAACACCGTTGTGGACCGGCTTGTCTTCGCCGACATGCGCGCCGGCGGCGTCGAGGTCTTCTCGGACTCCGGCACCGAACGCCACATGGCACGCCGGGTGACGTTGGCCGCCGGCGCCATCGGCACGCCTGCGATCCTCATGCGCTCCGGTATCGGCCCGGCCGGCCTGCTCTCCGCGCTGGGTGTCGAGCGGGTCCTGGAGCTGCCGGGCGTCGGCCAGCACCTTAAGGATCACTGCACGGCGATCACGGCCGTGGCGGTCACAGACGAGTCCGGTCAGGACCCAAGCGATTACTTCGAGTTCTACTTCCGGGACGGCGCTGGTTACATTGCGTTGCTGACTCTGTTCGACGCCCGGCCCCTCGGCGTGTTCTTCGGCGATCCCAGCTCACCGCCCGTCGTCGCGATGGCCCCGGCGGTTGCCCGGCCGCGAAGCACAGGCAGCGTCGAGATCCTGTCGCTCGACCCGACCGTGGCGCCACGGGTGTCGCTGAACTTCCTTTCCGAGGCCGCGGACCGGCGCGTCATCCTCGACATGTTCCGGCTGGCACACGACGTGATCCGCCACCCCGAGTTCAAATCACGGGTGGGGGCACTGATCACCCCTGAACAGGGGATCGCCGACGACGATAAGGCACTACTCGAGTGGATCACCGCCAACTGCGCAACGGGATTCCACCAAGTGGGCACCTGCCGGATGGGTCCCGACGCCGATCCCGGAGCCGTCGTCGACCAGTACGGCCAGGTGCGCGGCATCGCCGGCCTGCGCATCGCGGACGCGTCGATCATGCCCGATATCGTGTCCGCTCCGGTGAATCTGACCTGCTTGATGATCGGCGAGCGGATGGCGCACTGGATGACCCAAGAGGACGACTGAGACACCCCGGATCGGCTGGCTCGGTACGTGCCAGCTCCGGCGGCTCACCCGCCGTCGGAGTGGCGCGCCGCACTCATGGCCGAGAACATCATCGTGGGCGTGACAGCCAATGTGCCGGCATCCACCGGCACCACCACCCCGGTGATCCAGCGGGCCTCGTCGCTTGAAAGGAACGCGGCCGCGTATGCCACGTCCTGCCCTCTCCCGTACGTCCCGAGCGGTGCCGCGCTTCGGCGCAGTTCGGGATCGAGCATGTGCTCATGACCCGGCCAGACCGCTTCGGCGACAAACGGCCCCTGGATGTGACCTGGCATGACGACGTTTGCCCGGATGCCGTACCGCCCGTACGACGCGGCCACATCGATCATTAGCGAGACATTGGCTCCTTTTGCCGCGGCGTAGGCTCCCGTGCCGTAGCCGCGAACCGCGGCGATCGACGAGATGGTTACGATCGATCCGCCGCCGCCCTCGATCATGGCCGGAATGCCGGCTTTGCAGGCCAGATACAAAGACGTGGCGTTCAGGCGGATCTGCCGGTCCCAGTCATCCTCGCTGGTCTCGAGCAGTTCCATGGTCCCCGCGTTAGCCACGTTGTGGACTACCGCGTCGAGACGGCCGAACCGCTCAGTCGCCAGGTTCACCATGGACTCGGCGCCTTCCGCGGTGGCGCCGTCGATTCCCAGGGCGACCAGTGTGCCGCCCGCACGGTCGACGCCGAGATCATGAGCCAGCTCACACGTCCGCTGAGCTCGGTCAGGGTCGATGTCGACGACCACGACCCTGGCGCCCTCGCGGGCCATGATCATGCACGTGGCCGCCCCGGCGCCAGGTTCCGGCACCTCGCCCTGGCCGGCCGGGCGGAAGCCGCCTCCGATGACGATCGCCACCTTGCCATCGAATCTCCCCACGCCGTGCTCCTAAGCTCTTCTGCATCGCAGCGCGTTACTCGTCCGACCAGTTGAACACGCGCCGCACCGTGGCTCCGTACACCTTGACCAGTTCGTCGCCGCTCAGCCCGGACACCTCTTTCAGGTAGTGCGTTCCGTCCCAGTAGCTGTGCAGCCCAGCGGTCCGCGTGTAGTCGCTGCCCCACATCACGCGATCAGCCCCGTAGGCGTCGACGATTCGGTGGATCCCGTCCCAGATATCCCGGAACGGGAACCGCTCTCGCGATACCGACGGCGCGCCGGTGAGGTTGATGTGGACGTTATCCAGCCGCGCGAGGTCGAGGATGTCCGGCAATTTCTCGAACGGGTCATCCGGCAGCGCGCCCACCACGGGCGGGGAGAAGTCCATTCCCATATGGCCGACGACGAACTTGATCCCCTGGTAGCGCTCGAGCATCTTGATCATCGGTTCGGGCAGTGGGTGAACCACCATGATCGAGATGACGAGCCCCAGATCTTCGCAGGCAGCGAGAACGCGGTCGAACTCACCGCGTTCGTGGCGTTCACGGTTGCGCATCTCGGGGACACGGACGCCGACCAGCCCCTGCGGGACGCCAGCGGCCAAGCGCTCCTCGACGTCATCGGCCAGCCAGTCAATCCAGCCGACTACGCGGAACTTGCGAGGGAAGCTCGCTACCGCTTCGAATTCGTAGCTGTTGTCTGGGCCGTACACTCCCACCGGCGACAAGAGCGCGGCGTCCACGCCAACCTCGGCCATCTCCAGCACGGCCATCTCGTTCGTATTCGTCTGCCCGGCGTGGAGCAGATAGGTCCACGAGTTGCCGAGCTTGTCCCGGTAGTCCGGCGCCCACGGCCGGCGCGGCCGGTCGGTCATCCACGTGTGGACCTGGGCGTCGATGATCTCCATCTGCTGTTCTCCTTATCCTTGGCGATCGGCTGCATAGATGACCGAGGTGAGCCCTCCGTCGGCCACGATGGTCTGACCGGTGATATACGACGCCTCGTCCGAGACGAGGAACGCGACAAGGGCCGCCACCTCCTCCACCGTTCCGAGCCGGCCGAGCGGAATTCGACTCGCGCGCGAGATGAACCACTCGTCGGGAAGCGTTTGCAGCAGCGGCGTCATGATCATGCCCGGCGCGACGGCGTTAATCCTGATGTTGTGCGCGCTCAGCTCATAGACCAGCGCCCGGGTCAGGGAGACGATCGCGCCCTTGGTCGCGGCATAGACGTTGTTCTGCGGCGACGGCGTGCTGAACGCCGCGATGCTGGCGATGTTGACGATGCTGCCGCCACCCTTGCGCTTCATGATGGGAACGGCGTGCTTGATGGCCATCGCCGAGCCGGTGAGGTTAACGTCGAGCACGCGCTGCCATTCCCCTGCCGGGATCTGGTCGATCGGGAGCTTGGCGGTAATGCCCGCACAGTTCACGAGCACATCGACGCCGCCGAACTCATCGGCTGCCGCGATCGCGGCCGCCACATCCTCCTCGCAGCCGACATCGCAGCGGAGCCAGCGCCATGCCCGCCGATCCTCGGCGAGATTCGCTTCCTGGATGTCAGCGGCGATGACGAACCAGCCATCGGCCAGAAACCGCATGGCGATGCCCCGGCCGATCCCGGACGCCGCACCGGTCACCACGCTAGTGCGTGCGGGCTGACGATCGCCGTTGCCTGCTTCCACCGGCTCCCCTCCTCGCATCGGCTTGTGGACACAGCCGATATGAGTCAATATTGACATCGACGTCGACGATCGTCCAGCGCGCATCGAACCGGACGTGCGGGAGGCGGGCGCCGACCTTGGAGCCGAAGGAGCGACGCGTTGGAGATCATACCCAGGACACCGTCAACGGCAGGGGCGGCCGGCTGGTTTACCGGCCAGGTGTGGAGCGACGTCATCATCGAAAGCGGGAACCCCTCGCGCTTGCGAGCCAGCAACGTCCGGTTCGCACCCGGCGCGCGTACCGCCTGGCACCGGCACGCGGTCGGCCAGACGCTGCTCATCACTGACGGATTCGGGCTTGTCCAGGCCCTCGGGGGCGGCATCATGCAGGTGCGGGCTGGCGACACCGTCTACATCTCGCCCGGCGAGTGGCACTGGCACGGCGCGAGCGCGGACAGCTTTATGGTTCACCTCGCGCTAATGGAAGGCGCCGCGGACGGTGCTAGAGCGGGCAGTGAACTGGGAGATCCGGTCACCGATGACGAGTACAACGGTCGCGCCTGAAACAATTGAGAGCGGAGTGGCGCATACATGACGGATTCGCGGAAAGCGCTCGACGTAGACCTTGCCGACTGCGCGGTGCTGACCTTTGAAATGCAGCGCGGGATAGTGGGAGATCTCCACACGATGCCCGTCATATTCCAGGCGGTACAGGACAGCAACCTCATCGCTGAGATCGCACGCCTATTGGGGCCGCTGCGGGCGGCGGGCCTGCCGATCATCCACTTGACGGCGGTCCGGCGCCCGGACCGCCGTGGCACCTACATGAACATGCCTTTCATCAACGAGCATCTGAAAGAGCTCAAGGACCCGGGAATACTGGACATTGGGTCGCCCGGAACCGAGGTGGTACAGGAACTGTGGGATCCCGATGATATAGTGCTGCCGCGACTGCACGGCGTATCCGGGTTCACGGACACGGGGCTGGACTCCATGCTGCGCAGCCTGGATAAGCGTATGATCATCCTCACCGGCTCATCGGTGAACCGCGGGATAATCGGGGTTACTATCGAAGGAGTGAACCGCGGTTATCGCGTTGTGATTCCGCGGGAGGCGGTAACGGGCTACCCGCTTGAATATCGCGACATGGTATTGGAGCATAGCTTGCGTCAAATCACGACGCTGTGTACCGTCGATGAGATTCTCGCCCTTTTGTAATACAGGAAATGGCGACGCTGGGAGCCGCGCCCGGCGTTGAGGGAGGACCTATGGAGGCCTGGGCGTTCGCCGCCCGAGAGGCGGTCCGCGACTCGATGGCTCAGTACACGCACGCTGGCGACCGCTTCCCTCTCGTGGGGCTCGCGGACGCGTTCTGCGAGGACGGCGTGCTCGAGCCGGAGCCTGACGAGCCGGTGCGCGGCCGCGCCGCGATTGAGGAGTACCGCGCCCGCATGCGGCGGGAGAGCGGCGGAACGCAGGCGGGCCGCCTGTTGCGGCACAACGTGACGAACGTCTGGTTCGAGGAGGTCCGGCCGGACGAGGCCAGGGTGACGAGCTACTACACGGTCTTCACCGAGACCGGACTCGACCACATGGGCCGTTACCGTGACCGTTTCGTCCCGGTCGGCGACAGATGGCTGATCGCCTACCGCTTGGCGACGATGGACTGGCGCTCGGGGCAGTCGAAGTTCGGCCGCCGTCAGTAGCGGCGAAGGCGGCTCCGCGACAGGCGCGACCCGTCAGCCGGGACCGCCCGTCTCGGCCGCGTCAGCCGAAGCTCCGGGCCGGGCCCCCGAGGCCGATCTCCATCACCTGGCCGGTGATGATGCCGTCGTCATCGGTCACGAGGTAGAGGACGGCACGGGAGACGTGCTCGGGCTCGAGATAGGCACGCCCGTTGAGGCCGTGCTTGCTGTCTTTCAGCCGCTCTTCGAAATCCCCGACGGTGGGATCGTCGATGTCCGGGCAGAAGAGCCTGTATGTCAGCTTATTGAAGAACATGTCCGTGTTCACCGCGGCCGGGCAGACCGCGTTGACGGTGATGCCGGAGTCGGCGACCTCCAGCGCGCAGCACTTGACCAAGCCGATCACGCCCCACTTGGCCGCGGCGTAGTGCGCGAGGTTCAGCGGTGTCTGGCGGGCGCCCATCGACGACGTCGCGACGATGCGGCCATACCGGGCCTGGCGCATGTGCGGCAGGACGGCCCGGATGCACTTGAAGACACCGGTCAGGTTCGTGTCGATAATCGTGTTCCACGAGTCGTCGGTGATGTTCTCCAGCGCGGCGAAATCGACGACGCCGTGGTTAGCGATCAGGATGTCGATCTTCCCGAACTCTCGCACGGCTTGGTTCACCGCGGCCTGCACTTGCGCCGTATCGCGCGCATCGACGTGCAGGCCGAGCGCGCGGACACCGTAACTCGCAGCGAGCTTGACCGTCTCGGCCAACTGAGCCTCGGTCGCCATGGGGTATCCGATCACTGGCACGTCCGCCGCGATGTCGCAGGCCACGACGTCGGCGCCCTCGGCCGCCAGAGCTAGCGCGTGCGAACGGCCCTGCCCGCGGGCGCCGCCGGTGACGAGCGCGACACGTCCGTCAAGCTTTCCCATCGTGCTCTCTTCCCGCGATCTGCGCCGCGATTTTACGCGCGCCGAGACCCCTAACGGCCATCGGCGGCATCGCGAGCGGCCGCTACAGGCCTTTCCAGCTCGGTCAGCGGCTGAACGGGCTTGGTCAGGCCGTCGTAATAGGTCGATCCCGGAATGGCGAGCAGCAAGCAGCGCCGCATCGCATCCGCGCACAGCACAGCGAACAGCCGCTCGTCCTCCTCGGGACCCGCCGCTAGGACATAGGCCTCTAGCAGCCTGTCCGCTTCGGCGACATCGCGGGGGCGCTGGCCGAGAATCCCGGCCGCGTCAGCCAGGTATGTTTCGGAGAACTGCCCGCCATAGGCGGCCACGCGTTCCATGTAGCGGAGGTTGTCGCGCAGTGTCCGGCGCCGGTACTCCTGGAAAGAAGTCGAATGATCCAGCCCGCGGACGGTGGCCCCGGCTGCGGCTAGCGCGTCGCGGGCCAGCGTGGTCACTGGATCAGGGACCGTCAGTTCGGGCATCGGGTATCCGGTCACTTCAGCGACGCCCTCGTATCCCTGTTTGGTCGAATTGCATACCCAGTTGAGGTATTGGACATAATCGCCGTCGTCCGTTGGATCGTTCAGGTAACTTTCGAGGACCGCCTTCCCTCCCATGACCGCCGCGGTAGCGTTGATTACCGTCTGGAAGCGCAGTCCGTCAAGGTCGATCCGCTCGCCCATCTCCTGTTCATACATTCGCAGCAGGGAAGGGATATCACCCATCGGCTCATAGGTCGTCCGGCGGCGCAGGATGGCCAGGTCTTGCAGCGGATCGCCGAGCATGGCGTATTCGAAGTCCAGCATGGCCGTCAATACGGGTCCATCGTACATGAACTGACCCGCGTCGCAGGCGGTAAATCGCGCCGTTGTCCTCGTCGGCCGGGCGTTGCGCTTCACCCAGTTGACCAAGAATGCGTGCCGCGGATCTGGGAATCTCGCTGGCCGTGGATATTTTTGGGCCACGTTGAAGTAAGCCAGGGTGATGTCGAGGGGGTGTTCGGGGCAGGGGAGTCCCGCCTCAAGAAATTGCGCGATATCGAGCTTATGCATCTTTGCTATCTCGCGGGCGAGCTGTCGGCGCACGGCTTCGCGGTCCTCCTCGCTGGCGGCGTGGCGTAGATCATGCCGGCCAGGTATCTTGTCCATCACATAGGCGTCCGCCTCCGGAATCTTGCCGTATACATGCGCGACCTTGACACCACCGGCTTCCAGCAAGCGGTGTATCGCATATTCTTGCTCCAAAACGGCGAGGCCGTTGCTGACCTGCCGGGCCCCCCGCACGTACAACTGCTTCTGTTCCGTGCCGATTTTCACATCCACGAACCATGCTGGACGCCAGCGGCCGTGTCTGTCGACGGCGACCACCTCGCCCCCGACGTTTGTTTCGATCCAGTTCACTAGCGCACGCACGCGCTCTTCATCCGCAGCGAGTGTTGATGAGATGTCGGCCTGCAATGTCCCGCTCCCGCGCTGAACTGCTCATGTCAAAATCGACGTCGAAATCATAATAGGTCGGGACACGGCGGCCGGTCAACACGCCGTCAGCCTGGGTCAGCGGCTTGGCGCGATGATCTCCGCCCCGAATCGATCGATCATCCGCGCGGCGTCATCGTAGTCGTTCGGCACGTCGACGACCGACACCCACGTGACACCCGCTTCCGCCAGTATTTCGATCTCCTTGCGGGCGCTGTTGGCCACCCCGATCACCCCCAGTGGGTGCATGATCTCGCGGCGCTCCCCGCAGCGCCCGGCCTCGCCCGCGGACTCCTCCAGGCGGGCGATCAGCGTCCTCAGGTCGGCGAGGCTCTCCATCGGGGCGGAGCGCCGACTTACCGCGGCACCGCGCCTGTGGGGCATCGAGACCCACCCGCACCCGTTGACAGCCGCCCGCCGGAGCGCTCGCCTGGAGTTCCCGCCGATCCAGATGGGGATTTCCCGGCCCGCATGCGGCGTGGGCAAAGAGCGGATGCCGCGGGCCGTGAAATGTCGGCCCGTGTAATCGACAGGTTCGCCCGACCATGCCAGTCGGATAACTTCCAGGGCTTCGTCAAACAATTCGTTGCGTTCGGCGAAGTCCACGCCCAGGGCTGCGAACTCGTCCTCCAGGTACCCGCACCCCAGCCCAAGGACGCAGCGGCCCTCCGAGAGAACGTCGAGCGTGGCCGCCGCCTTCGCCGTCAGGAAAGGGTTACGGAATGGGGCGACGGCCAGGCCGGTGATCAGCTGTGCGCTCCGCGTCGCCGCGGCGACGGCAGCCAGTCCGACGAACGGATCGATCGCATCGTGCCCGTCGCCCATCGTCCGCCACGACTCCGGAGCAGCCGGGTGCTCGTCCAGGGCGAATCCGTCGAACCCCGCGTCTTCGGCCAGCGCGGCGATCTGGCCGAGTGCCCTGGCGGACAGCAGCGAAGGCACCGCGGGCAGGCCGCGGCCGGGGAGGAAAAGACAGAACTTCACGGCGTGCTTCCCTTTGGCATACAACGGGCGGGATGGGCGTACGGGGGCAGACCGGGCGGACGAACAGGAGGCCCGCAGACAGGCCAACCGCACGAGCCCGTCCAGAATCATACTAGACGTCGACCAATATTTTTGGAATGCTGTGGTTACCTGTCACGGACTCCCGCCGCGCTTTCGCTGTGCCGGGGTCTGTCGCCAGGGGAAGCCGAACAGGCCGGTCGGCTGACGCCCGCGTACCGGAGTCTGTCCCGGAGCTGGCGGCAACTTGAGCGCACCGCGGCTGATCACGAGAGGCTATAGGAATGACCGTCGAACCCCGCGAGATGGCCGAGGAAGCGGAACGGCACCCGCGCGGACACTTCATGGCTTCTTCCGGGCCGCTGAAGATCGATCCGTTCGCGGTCATCGACGAGCTTGGCAGCGTCCCCCCGTTCTGGGCCGACGATTCGTCTGACGTGATGGGTTACTGGGTGGTGACCAGGTACTCGGACGCCCGCGGGATCCTCCAGGACCACGAGCGGTTCTCCGCGGTAGGGGCGCCGATTCCGTGGGTGCCGCTCGAGGATCCGCTGCTGCCAACCTACTCCGACCCGCCAGAGGTCCAGAAATACCGAAGGGCGGTCGTCCGCGCGATGTCACCGTCCGCGATCGAGCGGCTCAAGCCGCGGATGGAAGAGGTCTGCGCCGGGCTCATCGACGGGTTCATCGATCGCGGCCACTGCGACGTAGTCGCGGAATTCGCCAACGTCTTCCCCATCACCGTGTTCCTGGAGTTCTTCGGCATGCCAGTCGCGGAGCGGGCCGAGTTCGCCTACTGGGCAACCCGATGGCTACACGACAGGAAGAACCAGCCCGAGGCTTGGGCGCGAATCCGCGAGATCGTGGCCGCACAGATCGAGGCGAAGCGGGGTGGACCGAGCGAAGATCTGCTCGGAGTGATCGCCAACGCAACGATCGACGGCGAGCTGATACCGGACAAGGCGGCCGTCAGTCTCGCCTCCACCGTCTTCATCGGTGGCTTGCACACCGTGCCCATGGCGATCAGCTGGTCGCTGCGTCACCTCGCGAGGCATCCGGAGATCCGGGCAGCGCTAGTCGCCGACCTGAGCCAGTGCGAGTCGGCCGCGGAAGAGATGCTGCGCTTGTACGCCATGGCGCTGCCGAAACGCCGGGTCACCCGCGATCTAACCTTCCAGGGGGTGGACATGCGCGCCGGCGACCGCGTGCTCGTGTCGACGCCTAGCGCTGGCCGCGACCCGAACGTCTTCGCCGATCCCCACCACGCGCACTTCGATCGGCCGGACAACCCGCATATGGCATTCGGACTCGGCGCGCATCGCTGCGTCGGCTTGCACCTGGCCCGCCCGGAACTGCAAATCGCCCTGCGGCAATGGCACGAGCGCATTCCGGACTACACGCTCGAAGCAGACGCCGATCTCGGGTTCCAGGGCGGCGTGCCCTCGCTCTCGCGTCTTCCGCTCAAGTGGATCGCCGGGGCACGCCGATGAAGGCCACGCCGATGAAGGCCACGCCAGTGAAGGCCACGCCAGTGAAGGCCACGCCAGTGAAGGCCACGCCAGTGAAGATAGTCGTGGACTCCGCCCGATGCACCGGTCACGGTCGTTGCCATGCTATCGCCGCGGCGGTGTATCAGCTCGACGAGGACGGCTTCTCCACGGCCGACGGCCAGACGGTGGGTCCAGAGCAGCGCGAAGACGCCCAGCGGGGAGCAAACGCCTGCCCGGAGGCGGCGATCTCCCTCGAGGAATGATCCGAGGAATGATGCAGAACGAGACCCTCTCTCCGGACGAGCTGCTCTCGACCACTAGGGCCGTCCGGCGGCGCCTCGATTTCAATCGCCCGGTCCCTGATTCAGTCGTGCGCGAGTGTGTCGAGCTGGCGCTGCAGGCCCCGTCCGCGTCGAATACCGTCACGATGCAGTTCGTCGTCGTCCGTGATCCTGCGCTCCGGGCAGCGGTGGCCGAGCAGTACCGCGACGCATTCGCGGCCTACCGCGCGTCGCCGCGGTACGCCGCGGCCAAAGCCAGCAAGCCCCTCCTTACCGAATCGGCTGACTTTCTCGCGGATAACCTCGAGCAGGCGCCCATTCTGGTCATCGGCTGCAATCGCGGTCCCACCCGCGAGAGCGCGGAGCGCGAGATGAGCAACATCCTGCCGGCCATGTGGAGCTTCATGCTGGCGGCGCGGGCCCGTGGCCTCGGCACTGCGTGGACGACCGCGCACGTCTATCGCGAGCGCGAGGTCGCCAAGATCCTGTCCATCCCTTACGACACGGTCAAGCAGGCCGTCCTCACGCCGCTCGCCTACACCCAGGGGACGACGTTCCGGCCTGCGCGGCGCCCGCCCGCCGACGACGTGATCGAGTGGCGGTGATCACTGGGCCGGAATGATTCGGGATCGCCTAATTACACGGAATTCCGCTGAACTGGCAAAGGGGGAAAGCGAGGATGAAACCCGCGCCGTTCGCCTACCATGCTCCGCGCACGGTAGCGGAGGCAGTTTCGGTGCTGGCCGACCATGGCGACGAGGCCAAGGTGCTCGCCGGCGGGCAGAGCCTGGTGCCCATGCTGGCGCTGCGGCTGGCCCGCCCGGCACACCTCGTCGACATCAACGGCGTGGCCGAGCTCGCGGGCGGCCGGCTGGCGAACGGCCATCTCGTCGTTGGCGCGACGACCCGCCACGCGGCCCTGGAGCGGGACGCCGAGATCGGCACCGCGGTGCCGCTGCTGCGGCTGGCGGCCCCGCAGATCGGGCATTTCCAGATCCGTAATCGCGGGACACTGGGCGGCTCGCTGGCCCATGCTGACGCGGCGGCCGAACTGCCCGCCGTGACCCGTGCGCTCGACGCTGAGATCAGCGTCCGCGGTCCGTCGGGCGAGCGGACTATACAGGCGGCCGAGTTCTTCAAGATGGTTTTCACCACCGCGCTTGAGCCCGACGAGCTGCTGACCGCGGTCAGGTTCCCGGTCTGGGGCGCGGGCTGCGGGTTCGCGGTCGAGGAGATCGCCCGCAGGCACGGGGACTTCGCGCTGGCCGGCGCCGTCTGTGGCGTGCAGGTAGCGGCCGGCAGGATCGAGCGCGTGGCATTGTCGATGTTCGGCATGGGCAGCGTTCCAGAGCGGCTGGACGCGCTGGAGAAGTCGCTGACGGGTGCCCCAGTGGACGGGCTCGACCTGGCCGACATCGGGGCCCAGGGGGTGGCAGCCCTGGACCCGCCGGCCGACGTGCATGCCAGCAGCCGCTACCGCAAGCAAGTGGGGGCAGCGCTCATCGGCCGGGCCCTGTCCGCCGCCATCGAGTCCGCCGCTGCCGAGGAGGCTTCCCGTGCCTGAGTTGCCCGCTGTCGCCGACGCCGGCACCGAGGTCGACGTCGCGCTGACCGTGAACGGTCAGCCTAGGCGAGTCCGCGTCGAACCCCGCAAGACCCTGGCCGACTCGCTCCGCGAGGACCTGCGGCTCACCGGTACCCACGTCGGCTGTGAGCACGGGGTCTGCGGCGCGTGCACCGTGCTCATGGACGGCGAGGCTGTCCGATCCTGCCTGCTGTTCGCGGTGCAGGTCCGCGGCGCGGACATAACCACAGTGGAAGGCCTAGCACCGGACGGCGCCGCACTGTCACCGGTGCAGCGGGCGTTTCGGGAGCACCACGGGTTGCAGTGCGGGTTCTGCACCCCCGGCTTCGTCATCTCCGCCACGGCGTTCCTGGCCGCCCATCCCCAGCCCACCGACACTGAGATTCGCGAGGGCCTGTCCGGGAACTTGTGCCGGTGCACGGGATATCAGGGAATTGTTCGCGCGGTGCGCGCCGCGGCCGCCGAATTGGCCGCGACGGAAGACGCCAGCGGCAGAAAGGGCCCGGCATGACCAGCGATAGCATCCTGACACCCCCGAGCCAGCTCCGCGGCGGGGTCGGCGCGGGCCGCTGGATCGGGCAGCGGCTGCCGCGCCGCGAGGATCCGCGGCTGATCACCGGCCGCGGCCGGTACATCGACGATCACCAGGAGGCGGGCACCCTGCACGCGGCGTTCGTCCGGAGCAGCGTCGCCCGCGGCCGGATCGCCGCCCTCGACACCAGCGCGGCGCTCGCCGCTCTCGGCGTGGTCGCGGTGCTGACCGCCGCCGATGTCAACTCCCCGTCTCACCAGTTCTGGCACACCGTAATGGGGCCGGGGGAGCGCACGCCGGGACGGGTGCTGGCGGACGGCGACGTCCGGTACGTCGGCGAGCCGGTCGCCGTCGTGGTCGCGGAGAGCCGGTATCTCGCTGAGGACGCGGCGGAACTCGTGGAGCTGGAAATTGACCCGCTCCCGCCAGTCGTCGACGTGCGCGCGGCGTTGCGCACCGAAGAACGCGTGCACCCAGAGTTGGACAGCAACGTCGCGGAGGCACTGCCGGAGATGGAAATCCCCGGGTTCGCCGAACGGTTCGCCGGGGCGGCGCATGTCATCTCCGAAACCTTCCACCAGCATCGCTACGTCTGCGTGCCGATGGAGACGCGCGGCATCATCGCGACATGGGACCCGTGGACACAGCAGCTGGACATCGTGCTGGCCGCACAGGGCGTACACGAACCCCGGCTGTTCTACGCACGGATGCTTGGCATCCCGGAGGACTCCATCCGCGTCCGTCAGGGCGACGTGGGGGGCTCGTTCGGGCAGAAGATGTTCCCGATGCGCGAGGAGCACGCAATCGTCATCGCGGCGCGCGTGATCGGTGAGCGCCCGGTCAAGTGGATCGAGGACCGGATAGAGAACCTGATCAGCGGCGGGCACGCGCGCGAAGAGTCCCTGAAGATCGAGGTCGCGGTCAACAACGAAGGGGTGCTGCTCGCCGCGCGCGCGCACCACCTCGAGAACGTCGGAGCATACCCCACCCCCGGCAACGGCGCGAACGGCCCCACCGCCGCCGGCATGTTCCCGGGACCGTACCGGTGGGGCGGTCCCGGATCGGTGGCCTACACCAGCCAGGCGATCTATACCAACACCTGTGGCCACTGCGCCTACCGCGGCCCTTGGATGATGGAGACGGTCGGGCGCGAGCAGATGATGGACGTGGTGGCCCGTAAGCTGGGCATGGACCCGCTGGAGATCCGGCGCCGCAACGTGATCTCCCGCGACGAGTTGCCGTTCACCACGCCGACCACCATGGTCTACGAGACGGTCAGCCCCGCTGAGACGCTGGAGCAGGCCGCGGAGCTGATCGGCTACGAGCAGTTCCGGCGCGACCAGGAGAAGGCCAGGGCGGAGGGCCGGCTGCTAGGCATCGGCCTGTCGCTATATGTGGAGCCGCAGTTCGGCTTCGGTTCCCTGGGCACAGAAGCGGCGACGATCAGGGTCGAGGTGACCGGCAAGGTCACCGTGTACATGTCCACCGGCGGCCACGGCCAGAGCATCGAGACCACGATGGCGCAGATCGTGGCCGACGAGATGGGCGTGGCGATCTCCGACATCCGGATCATCCAGGGCGATACGCAGATTACCCCCTATGGGGCGGGAACGGCCGGCAGTCGTACGGGAGCGATAGCCGGGGGCGCGGCGCACGCCGCCGCGCACGCCATGCGGGAGAAGGTGGCCGCGGTCGCCGGGCGGCTGCTCGAGGTCTCGCCCGGCGACATCGAGATGGCCAGTAGCGTCGCGATGGTGAAGGGCGACCCGGACGGCCCCAAGGTCACCCTCGCCGAGATCGCCGCCGCTGCCTACCTCAACACCGACGCGCTCGGGCCGGACCTGGAACCGGGCCTTGAGGTCAGCAAGCGCTACAAGGCCCCGCAGTTCATGTTCTCCAACGCCTGTCACGCGGTGACCGTCGAAGTGGACCGGGTGACCGGCCAGGTGCGGATCCTGCGGTACGTGATCTCCGAGGACTGCGGGAACATGATCAACCCGATGATCGTGGAGGGCCAGATTGCCGGCGGGATCGCCCAGGCCATCGGCGGTGTGTTCTACGAGCACATGATCTACGACTCCGACGGCAACCCGCTCACCACCACCTTCATGGACTACCTCCTGCCCACCGCCGCCGAGATCCCCGACTTCGAGTACGGGCACGTCGTCACGCCGTCGAACACGCCAGGCGGGTACAAGGGCCTCGGCGAGGGCGGCGCGATCGCGTCCCCCCCGGCGCTGCTCAACGCGGTCAGCGACGCACTCGCCCCCCTCGGCGTCACGCTGACCGAGCAGGCGCTGTCCCCGGACAAGATCCTCACCCTCATAGACACGGCGGGCTGACCCTCCGCCACCTGCCTCCCCGGAGGCTTGAGTCATCCGGCGGGACGGAGCACTCATGGCGTCTACGCTCATCAGCGAAGACATGCGCAACGAGGTCGGCCGTGAGCTGGCCCGCATGGTGTCGTACCCGGTTTCCGCATCCGACATCAGGAAGTGGGCACTGGCGGTGTACTACCCCGAACAGCCGCCGGAGCGCTTCTGGGACGAGCAGGCCGCGGCGGATAGTCAGTGGGGGACCATCGTGGCGCCTGAGGACTTCAACCCGTTCGCGTGGCTGACCGCGGTGCCCCGCGGTGTGCGCGGACAGGATGGCGTCCGGGATCCCGACCGGACCGAGCACGCACTCGGCATCGCGGGCCCGGGACTGAAATTCCAGCTCAACGGCGGCGTATCGGTAGCGTACGGCGCCCCCATCCGCCCCGGGGACGTCATCACCTCGGTTGAGCGCCTTGCCGGGTACACCGAGCGCGAAGGGCGGCTCGGCCTGATGTTGTTCACGGTCTACGAGAGCACCTGGACGAACCAGCGTGACGAGTTCGTGAAGCGCACGCGCCTGACGCTCATCCGGTACTGAACCGGCGCGGAAAGCGGAGAATCGGAGCAGGCACATGGATGTCGCCATCGGGCATGAACTGCCGCCGTTCAGCCGGGAGACCGGATTCGCGGTGTGGAACCGCTACGCCGCCGTCAACGACGAGTTCGTGCCGATCCACATGGATGACGAGGTCGGCCGCGCCGCAGGCATGCCTGGCGCGTTCGGGATGGGTAACCTGCAGCTGGCCTACCTCCACAATGTGGTCCGCGACTGGCTCGGCGACAACGGGCGCATCGTGTCGCTGGAGTGCCAGTTCCGCAAGGTGAACGACAAAGGCCAGACCGTAACCGCGCGTGGCAGGGTGGTCCGGGTCGACGGGCGGCACGTGGACCTCGAGGTCTGGACCGAGGATCAGGATGGCAACCAGCTTGCCCCCGGCCGCTGCAGCGTGCTGCTGCAGAGCTAAAGGACCTGTGCCACCGTCCGTAATAAAAATCGTTATCCCGAATGGACCGCGGCATCTGCGGCCGCCCTATGCCCGCGCCCGGCAGAATCAATCTTGACGTCGGTGAAGGTAATCCATAGGGTGAGGACGCGATGGTGACGACAACCGCAGTATTGCTCGAGAAGGTGCGTACGCGGCCCGATACCCTCGCCGTCGTCGACGGTGCGACCTCGCTGACTTTCGCGCAGCTGGCCGGCCAGGTGCTCGACGTCGCCGGTGGCTTGATGGCACGCGGCGTCACGAGCGGCGATCGCGTGGCTATCTGGGCGGAGAACCGTTACGAGTGGATTGTCTCCGCGCTCGCGCTGCAGGCCGCAGGCGGTTGCCTCGTGCCGCTCAATACGCGCTTCAAGACAGGCGAGGCGGTGGATCTGCTTCGCCGGACCAGGACGGCGATCGTCATTACCTCGAGCGGGTTCCTGGGCAACGACTACGGTGCGTGCCTGGCCGAAGCGAAGTCCGAGCTTCCCGACGTCCGCCACATCGTCTCCTTTGACCCGTCGAGCCATGCACGCGTCGCGCCCTGGAGCGACCTGCGCGGCGCGGGCGTGTCGCCGAACGAGGTGCTCGAGCGCGCGGGAACCGTCTGCGACGATGACCCCTGCGACATCATGTTCACGTCGGGCACTACCGGGGTGCCGAAGGGCGCTGTCTGTACGCACGGCACCGTGCTGCGGGCCTACAGGAACTTCTGCGACGTCGTCGGCTATCGCGACGACGACCGGTACCTGATCCTCAACCCGTTCTTCCACTCATTCGGTTACAAAGCTGGCTGGCTGTCGTGCATCCTCAGCGGAGCCACGGCTTACCCGGCAGCGGTATTCGATAACGCGCAAGTGCTCGAGCTGATCCGCGCCCACCGCATTACCGTCTTCCCCGGACCGCCGACCGTCTACTGGTCGATGATGGAGTCTGGGCTGGTCCGCCGGGATGACATTTCGAGCCTCCGCCTGTCGATCACCGGCTCCACGAATGTGCCGGGCGAACTGATTCGCCGGATGCGTGCCGAGCTGACCTTTGAGCATATCCTGGTCGGCTTCGGCCTGACCGAGGCGAACGGGCTCGGCACGATGTGCAGGCCCGGGGACAGCGACGAGGTGGTGACGACCACCAGCGGTCGGCCCCTGCCTGGCATGGACCTGAGGATTGCCGAGGACGGCGAGATCTGCCTGCGCGGATACCTCATGTCTTATTACCTCGATGATCCCGAGGCGACCGCGGCGGCCGTCGACTCCGCGGGCTGGCTGCATACTGGCGACATCGGCACGCTGGACGCGGCCGGGAACCTGCGCGTCACCGATCGCAAGAAGGACATGTACATCATCGGCGGGTTCAACGTATCCCCGGCTGAGGTCGAGGGCGTGATGCTGCGGCATCCCTCGATCGCGCAGGTCGCGGTCGTCGGGGCCCCCGACGACCGCATGGGCGAAGTGGGGTTCGCGTTCGTCGTTCCCAAGCGCGGCGCGGCCGCCGACGAAGCCGAGATCCTCGCGTGGTGCCGCGAGCAGATGGCGAACTACAAGACGCCGCGCTACGTCCGGATACGCAACCAGTTGCCGCTCACTGCCAACGGCAAGGTTCTCAAGACCGAGTTGCGGGCACTGGCCCGTGCGGACGTGCTGAAGGCCGGCTTATCGCATCTTCCACTCGGGCTGGCGCTTTTCCGCGAACGCTCTCGGGCCTTCCAGCGCGTCCTCGGTCCGCCCCAGCGTGAAGGCGAACATCTCCGCGAACTTCCAGTGCTGGGCGACGGTCATGTCGCGGCCGTCCCTGACGACCCGCTTGAGGAACTGCACGGCCAGCGGCGAGTTCTGCGAGATCTTGTCGGCCATCTCATCCGCGGCCGCCTCCAGCGCGGCCCGGTCCTCGTAAAGCCCCTGCACGAGGCCGATCTGGTAGGCCCGCTCGGCGTCGATCGGATCGCCCACAAGCTCGATCCGCAGCGCCTCGCCCAGCGGGATCATCCGCGACAGGTGGACGAACGCCGGACCGGAGAGCAGGTGCCGCTTCGGCTCCGGCATGGCGAACGTCGACTTCCGCGTCGCCAGGCGGATATCGCAGTACAGCGCGATCTCCATGCCGCCCGCCATGCAGTATCCGTCGATGGCTGCGATCACCGGCTTGGCGCAGTTGTTGATTTCGTCGAACCCCGGCATATCACCTTCCCTGGCCACCGCCGGGCGCGCGCTGATCGCCGGCTGCACCGCTTCCATGCTGGCGGCCATCTCCTTCAGGTCCCCCCCAGCCGAGAACGCCCGGCCGCCCGCGCCGGACAGGATGACCACGAACACGTTCGGGTCGGCGTCGGCCTCCCGGAACGCCTCAGCCAGGGCGCCCCTTAGCTCGCGGCTGAGCGCGTTCAGCTGCCCCGGCCGGTTCATCGTGAGGTAAGCCTTGCGCTCGCGCACCTCGTAAGACAGCACATCCGTCGGCGTAGGCACTCCGTCGCCTCCTTCATCTCGGCTGACCAGCAGTCACGATAACTCAACTCATATTTTTGATCTAGACGTCGAATCATATTCATGGCATGCTAGGGGCGAGGCAGCCGCGGCACCCGGCGATGGAAGTGAGGAAGCCGTCGATGAGCCAGCACACGGAGATCACCGAAACCGAGCAGTTGCCGCAGGCGGTCCGGCGTCTGCTCGCGGAGAATGAGATCCGGCGGGTGCTCTATGACTACTGCCGCGGGGTGGACCGTCTCGAGCCGGACCTCATCCGGTCGATCTATCACGACGACGCCTATGACATGCATTCGGCCCGGTTCAGCGGCCCCGGGAAGGATTTCGCCGACTATGTCATGGACTCGTTCCCCGCCCGGGGATATACGACCACGTCGCACCACGTCACGCAGTCCCGGATTGACTTCGCTGACGACGACCGGAGCGCTTGCGTGGAGTCGTACTTCATCGCTGCGCACGCCGACGGTAAGGCGATCAGCTGGATGCTCGGCAGGTACCTCGACAAGTTCGAGGCGAGGAACGGCGCATGGAAGATCGCGAGCCGCCGGGTCGTGCATGACCTGAACTACCTGACCGAGATAGTCGAGGCCTACCCGCCCGCCAACTACCTGTCCGGAGCCCAGGGCCGGTCGGATCCCTCCTACGTCGAATTCGGCTGGTAACCGAGTTACCCCCCGGGAGCACGGAGTTGCCTGCGGGTGCTGCGAAGACCAGCCGCTCAAACGACGCACCGCCACCCCTGGACGGAAGGCATGCGCTCGTCGTCGGCGGGGGCAGCGGGATCGGGCTGGGATCAGCCCGGCTCCTGGCACGCGACGGGGCTACCGTTACCATCGCCGGGCGGACCGAGAGCAAGCTGGCCAAGGCCGCTGCCGCACTGGCGGGGGAGAGGCTGACGGTCCGGTACTTCTGCTGCGACGCCATGGTGACCGAGAGCGTGCGCGGCGCGGTGGCCTTCGCCGGGCGCTCAGGCGAACTGGACATCGCGGTCGTCGTTCCCGGCAGCGCGTCGCGCACTCCGGTTCTCCTCTACGAGGATGATGCCTTCGGCCAGGAAGTGAATGAGAATGTACGCCCGGTATTTCTCCTGCTGAAGTACGCGGGTCGCGCCATGGTGCGAGCCGGCGGCGGCTCGTTCGTCGCCATCTCCTCAACGGCGGCAGCCTTCTCCAGCCGGTTCCTGGCCGGCTATTCGGCTGGCAAGGCCGCGGTGGACAAGCTGGTCGAGGTCGCGGCCGACGAGCTCGGGGAAGCCGGGGTGCGCGTCAACTCGATACGGAGCGGGATGACCCGGACGCCCGCTACCCGCGGTTCATTCGAGAACACCGCGCTCATGCACGCTTTCCTCGACGGGCAGGCGCTATCCCGCCACGGCGAAATCGACGATCAGGCTGCCGCGGTGCGTTTTCTCGCTGGGCCCGAATCATCGTGGATCACCGGACAGCACCTCGCGGTGGACGGCGGCCATACGCTGCGGTGCTTTCCGGACTATCGCAAGTTTTACCGGATGCCAGACCAGTTCGCGGCCGACCGCGCGGAGGGGATTGCCTGATGAGCGGTGAGTTCTGCGGGGGCGCTGTCCCGCAGCTTTCGATTCTGCTTCCATCGTTCGCCGCCCGCGAGCCGAAGGGATGGGACCCGCTCTTTGATCTCGCGGTCATGGCGGATGAGGCGGGCGTCGACCGCGTGCTCGTATCCGATCACGTGGTGTTCGGCGAGCATCTGGAGGAGTACGCCAAGCCGGAGAACGGGGGTCGCGCGGGCGGTAAGCAGCCGACGGGGCCAGATGGCCACTGGCTGGAACCGATGACGGTGCTGTCGTTCATCGCCAGCCGGACCGCCAGGGTCCGGCTGAGCACGAACATCCTCATCGCCGCCCTGCGGCGTCCGGTCGTGCTGGCAAAGGCCGCGGCAACCCTCGATGTTCTTTCCGGCGGCCGGCTGGATCTCGGCGTCGGCGTGGGATGGCAGCGGGAAGAGTACGAGGCGGCCGGCCTCGCGTTCGAGGGCCGAGGCCGCCTGCTGGATCAGACACTAGAGGTGTGTCGTCAGCTGTGGACCGAGCAGCGCGCGTCCCTGGATATGCCTGGGTTGCGTTTCGACGGGATCCATCAGATGCCTAAGCCGGTTCAGCAGGGCGGGATTCCCGTCTGGGTCAGCGGGACCATCAACCGGAATGTGATGTGCCGCCTGGCCCGATTCGGATCGGGGTGGATCTCCTGGGGGCGTGATGCCGACGAGATCACGACGGCGATTCCTCGCATGCGAGCCGCGCTGGCTGATCTCGGCAGAGATCCCGACGAGATCCACGTTGCCGCGACGCTGCCGCTCGCGCGGAGCGGCAACGGGGAATTGGACGTGCCGCGGACCCTGGATTCAGTGCTGGAGCTGTACGCGGCGGGTGTCACCGATTTCCGGGGGCGGATACCTCTCCCGGACGACCGCGCGCACGCCCTCGACCAGTTGCGGTCATTCGTTCTTGCCTTCAGGGAGGCGGTCGGCGACACGGCTACTTCGGGAGGGAAATCGTGATCGATATTCTCGGCATGGCGAACTCCGCGGATTTCCTTGAATTGCGGCGCCTGGCTGAGGTGTACGCGTCGGCCGTGGACCGGCGCGACGCGGACGCCTTCTGGGGGGTCTTCGATCCCGGCGAGGGCCGCATGCTGGGCCGTCGGGAGGTGACGGATCTCGCCGGAGCGCAGGGCCTCATGGACTATCTGGCCCGCTACGCACGTTCGTATCACTTCATCGGTAACACCCGGTACGACACCGATGGTGAGCACGCCCGCGGCGAGGTGTACTGCGTCGCGCACCACCTGAGCGCCGGCGCGGACGGCGGCGAGGACTACGTCATGTACATCCGCTACCAGGACAGCTACATTCGCCGTCCCGACGGCCAGCACGGCGCGCGGTGGCGCATCCGCGAGCGGCGGATCGTGGTGGACTGGACCGAGACAGTTCCGGCGGGCGCGCCAGGCGCACATTAACGTGCGTTGTGCCAGGATGCCGCCATGGCTTCTTCCTCAGGCGGCATATGCGACATCTACTGCGTCATCCGCGAGCGAATCGAGCGGGTGGACGCGGACCTGCGGGCAGCGGCCGACGGTAAGACCGCCGAAGAGGTCGCTGCCGAGGCCGAGCGCGCCTTCGGGGCAGTCTGCGCTGCGTTTTCCGCGTCAGCGTTGCGGGAATACGCCGTCGCGGTCGCGAGTGGCGAGCCATACGAGTTGTTCATCTGACGCCGCAGCTCGTAGGCACCCCGGCGTCGCGGTCAGACGATGCCGCCTGCCCGCAGTTCGGCGATCTCGTCGGCGCTGAGGCCGAGCTCGGTCAGGATGGCGTTCGTGTGCTCGCCGAGGCCGGGAATCGCGCCGGTAGCCGGCGGCCACGTGGGGTTGGTGAATGGCGGGGAGAGCGTCGTGACCGGCCCGACTGGCGAGTCGACATCAATCCAGCGGCCGCGGCTCGATAGCTGCGGATGGGCCGTGACCTCGGAGATGGAGTTGAAGCGAGCGCCGCCTATCTTGCACTCATCGGCGGCGCGCAGGATGTCGTCGCCCGACCGGGCGCCTGTCCACTTGCTGATCTCAGCGTCGATGCGCTGCCGTTGCCCGCATCGCTGCTCGTTGGTGGACAGCGACGGGTCGTCGGCGAGGTCGGGACGGCCGAGCATGTCACGGCTCAGCCGTCGCCACTCCTGATCGTTGGTCGTGCCGAGCACGACTAGGTGACCGTCGGCTGTCGGGTACGCGCCGTACGGCGCGACTACCGGCGAGCTCATCCCATTCGGGGGACGATCCGTTCCGGTGTACTTGCTGTGCAGGAGCGCGAACCCGACGAAGTCGGTGACGACGTCGAACATGCTCATGTCGAGTACCGTGCCGCACCCCGTCAGCGACCGGCCGTGCAACGCCGCAAGGATCGCGGTGGCAGCGGCCAGCCCGGTGCCGACGTCGGCGACGGGTGGCCCGGGCTTAGCCGGAGCGCCCGGCCATCCGGTCACGGCACATGCCCCGGCCTCCGCCTGTACCAGGAGGTCATAGGCCCGGCGGTGGTCGAGTGGCCCGCCGTGGCCATAGCCGCTGAAGTCGACGGCGATCACCGCCGGGAAACGCTGGTGAACCTGCTGCGCGGCGACTCCCATGCGGCGCGCCGCCCCCGGGGCCAGGTTCTGCACGACAATTTCCGCCCTGGCCAGCAGGCGTTCGAGGACGGCGGCGCCCCGCGGGCTCTTGCAGTCCAGGGTGAGCGACTGCTTGCCGCGGTTCAGCCAGACGAAGTGGGCGGCAAGGCCGTTGACCGCGCCGTCGTAGTGGCGGGTGAAGTCACCCGAGCCCGGCTGTTCTATCTTGATGACCCGGGCGCCCAAGTCGCCGAGCATCCGCGTGCAGTACGGGGCCGCGACGGCTTGCTCGAGCGCGACTACCGTGATCCCGGCGAGCGGAGCCGCCAACCCCGGCCCGCTCAAGGTGTCTCATGCGCCGCCCGCGCGGCGCCGGGATTCGGATGGCAGGGCTGCCAGCGCCTGCCAGACCCGTTGCTGCGGACTTGCCCGAAACTTAGGCCCGGGAAATGCCCGGCTGTCACTCGGGTGACGCCGTCGTCAATTCCGGCGCTCAGCTTGCGGCGGGTAGTCCTTGCCGTCAGCGGATCGACGTCTTGCCTGAGTCCCCACTCTGGATCGATGAGCTCCACCGGGCAGTGCACGACATCGCCGAGCAGCAGCGCCCGGGCGGATGGGGAGGAGATCACGACGATTGCCGACCCGGGAGTATGCCCCGGAGCATGCTCGAGATCGACACCAGCCGCGACCGCCCTGCCGTTCTCCCACATCTCGACGCGTCCGGCCAGCGGCCTCAGGAGGTCGGTGACCTCGTTCCTGCGGTGGATGTCGCGGCCTGACCCGGGCTCCGGGCCGGTCTGGTAGAACGCCCACTCCGCCGCGTGACACAGATACTGTGCGGCCGGGAACGCGGCCCGGCCCACGGCCACCGCGTTTCGGACGTGGTCCATGTGGAGGTGCGTGAAGACGACGTGGGTAACCTCGCCCGGGTCTACGCCCAGCGCTCGCAGCGATTGAAAGAAGTGGCCGCCGTCGATGGCGTTCGGCGGCGCGGCGCCCGGGTCGACGACGATGAGATGTCGCGACGTGCGCAGCAGGAAACCGCCGTAGTCCATGCGCAACCGCAACTGGTCGTCAGCGAACTGCCGGTGGGGACGCCAGTCCTCCTCGGTCTTGTCGAAGAGCGCGTGCGCGTCAACGTAGCGGTACCCGTCATAGACCGGGGTAACGGCGACATCACCGACGAGGAATCCGCCGGTCTCCGCCCCTCGTGACCAGCCCGTCCCGGCTCCGCGTGATAGGGGCATGAGGACACCCTATCAATTTTCGTACTTGACGTCGACGAATGTTCCTTAGATACTTGGCGTGGCGGCAGGGACGCGATGCCATCCGCGACGAGAGGACATTGACGGATGACGAGCTTGGAAGACCGGCTGGCGGCTGTCGAGCGGCGTGTGCAGGCCATCGAGGACATCCAGGCGATCGAGGATGTGATGTCGGCGTGGCATATGGGGTGCAACGGCGGCTATGACGGGATCCGCACGCACAA
>Ga0209415_10002751_pt1 | contig 32915 bp, 29 predicted proteins | sample PeaSoiSIISIP2007_FD_187696 | JGI IMG/M metagenome (GOLD analysis project Ga0209415, IMG submission 187696) | Peat soil microbial communities from Weissenstadt, Germany - SII-SIP-2007 (SPAdes) (version 2) | ecosystem: Environmental > Terrestrial > Soil > Wetlands > Peat | place: Germany... | reverse complement strand
TCGGCGACATGCAGGGTCAGGCGCAGATGCACGTCGCCTTTGCCGGGATGGCCGGCCGCCTTGTATGCCTCGCGATAGGCTTTCAGGTCCGGCGCCAGGCCCGCCAACGAGCCGCTGCGGACCGCAACGAACAGCGGATAGCCGAGCTTGCCCAGCACCGGGAACGTATCCTCGCTGGCGCCGGCAATGCGGATCGGCGGATGCGGCTGCTGATATGGCCGCGGCACCGCACGCGCCTCGTTGAAGCTGTGGAACTTGCCTTCATACGAAAAGCTGGGCTGCGTCCATGCCAACTTGAGAATGTCCAACGTCTCGTAGAAGCGCTCGCGGCTTTCCGAATACGGCACGCCATAGGCGGCATAGGCGCGCGGATTGCCGCTGCGCCCGACACCCAGCAGCAGCCGTCCGCGGCTGATCTGGTCGACGGTCGCGGATTCCTCAGCCAGGCGCAGCGGGTGACACAGCGGCAGGACCTGCACCGCGGTGCCGATCTTGATGCGGCTGGTGCGCGCGGCGATCGCGCTGGCGACGGTCATCGGCGCGGACAGCACCGAGCGGTTGGCTTGTTGGTGGATTTCCGCCAGCCAGATCGCGTCGAGCCCCCAGCGCTCGGCGTCCTCGACCTGCGCCAACCCTTGGGCGAAGGCGTCAGAGTCCGACTGCTGCGCCACCTGCCTGTGAAACTCAACGTACCAGCCGAATTCCATAGAAGCTTCCCGTGCTGCCCGTCTGTTTGTCATTGCACGGAGCGGCCGCGACGAAGCAACCTCCCGCCTGACAAGCGGCGGCTCCCCCAGACGGAGGTTGCTTCGCCGCCGCCGCTCCTCGCAGTGACTGCCGGGCGAGGCTAGGGGCCCGTCGCGCCATCGAGCAAATGCCGAATTTTTATCCACGCCATATCGCTTCGGCATGGGCATCCGTATAGTCCTGGCGGCATGGAACTGCGTAGCCTCAGCTATTTCGTCCGCATCGCCGAGCTGGGCAGCATCACCCGCGCCGCTGCGTACCTGCGCGTTGCTCAGCCGGCATTGACGCGGCAGGTGCAGCGTCTGGAGGAAGAACTCGGCGCCGCTCTGTTCACCCGCGTCAATCGCGGCGTCCGCCTCACTGAGGCCGGCCAGCGCTTGCTCGACAGCGCGACCCGCATCCTGCGCGATGTCGAGCGCACCGCCGACGAAATCCGCGCCCACGACGCGTTTCCCAGCGGCAAGATAATTCTGGGCGTGACCCCGACCCTGTGCCCGGTGCTGGTGCCGGAACTGTTCGCCCGCATGCGGCAGCAGTTTCCCAACATCGAGCTGAAGGTGGTGCATGCCGGCATGGTGCGGCTGGAGGAGATGCTAATCGACGGCCGCATTGACCTGGCGCTGCTATCCGAATTATCGCGCAGCCGGCTGATCGTTTCGACGCGGCTCGCGGAGGAGGAGATGGTCCTGGTGACGCGGCCAGGCATCCGCGCCGACGGCATCGTCACCGCTACCGAACTGCGCCGCACGAACCTGATCCTCGGCGACGGGCTGCGGGCAGCGATGGATGCGCTGCTGGCCGGGCTGGGCATCGAGCTGAAGGTCGAAGTCGAGCTCAACGACCACGAGACGATCCGGCTGATGGTGCAGCAGGGAGTCGGCGCCTCGATCCTGCCGCACGCGTCGGTGGCGGGCGAATGCGCGCGCGGCCTGGCCGAGGCGCATCGCCTGACGGCTGGCGGCATTTTCCGCATGTTGGCGCTCGGGGTTGCCGCCAACCGCACCAGTTCGGTCGCGCGCGAGGCGGTGGCGCAAACGGTGACGAAGCTGGTCGGCGACTACGCCGCCGGGGGGAGACTAAGTAAACCTCTCCCGCTGCGCGAAAGAGGTCGAGGCGCAAAGCGCCGAGGATGAGGGTAATCTGGTCGCCCCGCTCCAGGCGGGAGAGTTTTCCCTGTCTGCGCCTCATGCCGCCCCGCTATACCGTCGATCGAAAACCGGCATTTGGAACATCGCGGCCCCTTGGCTAGCCTCCATCGTCAGGGCAGCGACGACAGGAGAGCGACAGCATGCGGTTCGGTCTGTTCGGCAGTGCGGCAGCGCGCCGTGGCGGTGGAGAGTTCGACAGCGCGGAAGGCTTCCGCGACTTCATCGAGTACAACGTCGAAGCGGAGGCACTCGGCTTCCACAGCACCTTCGTCGTCGAGCACCACTTCACCGGCTTCGGCCAGGTCTCCGCCACGCTCAATCTGCTTACCTGGCTCGGCGCCCGCACGCGCACGCTGCGGCTCGGCACCGCGGTGGTCGTGCTGCCCTGGCACAACCCAGTGCTGCTGGCGGAGCAAGCGGCGACGCTGGATCTGCTGTCGGGGGGACGATTGGATTTCGGCATTGGCAAAGGCTACCGCTACAACGAATTCGCCGGCTTCACCGTGCCAATGGAAGAAGCCGACGCGCGGTTCGAGGAAGCGATCGGCGTGATCCTCAAATCGTGGACCTCGGAGGAACGCTTCTCGCATCACGGGCACTTCTGGCAGTTTGATGATATCGTCGTCGAGCCGCCCACCGCGCAGAAGCCGCACCCGCCGGTCTGGATGGGCGCCGGCAGCGAGCGCTCCATCCGTAACGTTGCCGAGCGCGGCTTCAATCTCTTGCTCGGCCAGTATGCGTCCCCGGACGACGTCGCACACAGCATTGCGGTGTACAAGACCGCTGTCGAAGTCAGTGGGCGGCACTTCGATCCGATGCAGGTCGGCATCACCCGCGCCTTCTTCGTCGCCGACAACGATGCGGAACGCGACGCGGCGCTCGAACGCCGGCTGCAGAACCGCATGCGGCAGTTGAAGCTTGCGACGCGGCCGGACGGCACGGTGCATGGCGGGCCGGACCGCGCCACCGGTGATCCGCAAGCGGTCAACGTGAACAGCGCGTTCTACGGCAATCCCGACGAGATCGCGCGCAAGCTCGAGGCGTTGCAACAGATCGGCGCCGGTTACATGCTGATCAACGGTGGCGGTTCGGGCGGCGGCGAGCGCGGCCGGCGCAGCATGCGGCGCTTCGCCCGCGAGGTCATGCCGCTGCTCTCCAATCAGGCGCCGGCCCGCGCGGCAGAGTAATGGAGTTGGGGTAGAGGTTGGTAAAGGTAGGCAAAGGCCATTCCCCCCTCCCCTTGAGGGAGGGGGTTAGGGGGAGGGGTCGATGGGGTACGCAACAACCCCTTCCCCTAACCCCCTCCCTCAAGGGGAGAGGGAATAAAAGAAGGACGGGAGGAACGCGCCCATGCTGATCGTCGATTCCCAGATCCATATCTGGGAGAACGCCAAAATGATTGGGCACCATCGGCGGATTTCCACCTACTCCAAGGATGACGCGCTGAACGAGATGGCCGATGCCGGTGTCGATGCTGCGCTCATCCATCCGCCCAGTTCGCTGCCCCAGACAGTGCCGACCGCGATCGAGGCAGCGCGGCTACATCCCGACAATTCCGCCATTCCTCGGCCACTTCCCGGTCGAAAAGCCGGAAAGCCGCGCACTGATCGACACCTGGAAGCAGCAGCCGGGCATACTCGGGCTGCGCTTCACCTTCAACCAGCCGCATCAGCAAAGCTGGTGGACCGACGGCACGTTGGACTGGCTGTGGCCCGCCGCCGAACAGGCCGGACTGCCGATCGGCCAGCTCGCCGGCGGCCATTTCGATGTCGTCGCGCGCGTGACCGAGCGTCACCCCGGCCTGCGGCTGCTCATGGACCACATGGGTCGCAGCGGCCGCACCACCGACGACGCGGCCTTCGCCGATCTGCCGAAAATGCTGGCGCTCGCCAAGTACCCAAAGGGGACCGTGAAGCTTGCGGGCGCGCCGAGCTACTCCAGCGAAGCCTATCCATGGCGCAATATCCATCCGCGCATCCGCCGCATTTTCGACGCGTCCAGTCCGCAGCCCCGCTTCTGGGGCACCGACATCACCCGCGTGTCGTGCTCGTACCGCCAGTGCGTGACGATGTTCACCGAAGAACTGCCATGGCTGTCCGGGCGTGATCTGGACCAGGTGATGGGTCGCGCTTTGTGCGAGTGGGTAGGCTGGAAATTGCCGGGCTGAACAGCACCCATCGCGAGATCCTCAGCAATGACGTTGACGTGTACGTCGATTTCGCCGACTGGGGGGCGAAGACCGGCACGCTCGCGGCGGCGTTCATCGACTTCCTGCGGGGCCGCGAACGTCGGTAGCCAGGTTCCGAGCTGACCTCGCAGAGTCACCCACGCGCGATATCCCCCAACACACCGTCGAGAACGTCGATCATCTGATCGATCTCCTCGTCGGTGACAGTCAGCGCCGGCATGAAACGGAGTGAATCGGGGCGCGGTGCATTGATCAGCAATCCACGCGTCCGCGCCAGATCGGCGACCTGCGATGCGATGTCCCGCTTGAGATCGAGCGCAAGCAGCAGACCCTGACCGCGCACCTCGCCGCAACCACGCTTGCCCGACAGCATGTGCAGGCGGTCCCCGAAGTAGCCACCTGCCTGCACCACGCGTGCAAGAAAGCCGGGCTTCGTGACCTCCTCGATCACCGCGCATCCGACCGCCGCCATCAGCGGATTGCCACAAAACGTTCCGCCCTGGTCGCCATAATCGAAACAGCACACGTCTTGATGGGCGACCAGCGCCGCCAGCGGCACGCCACCACCGAGACCCTTTGCCAGCGTCATGATATCGGGCGTTATGCCGGCATGTTCGAAACCGAACAGCCGTCCGGTTCGGCCGATCCCTGTTTGAATCTCATCGAGGATCAGCAACACGCCCCTATCGCGGGTGAGGGCGCGCAGATCGCGGAGGAAGAACGCGGTCGCCTCGAAGACACCGGCCTCGCCCTGGATCGGTTCAAGCATCACGGCCACCGTTCGCGGCGTCATCGCAGCCTCGACGGCCGGAAGGTCGTTCAGTAGCACCTTCACGAAACCAGCGACTTTCGGCTCATAGAGCTGCTCCCACTGCGCTTTGCCGGATGCCGACATCGTGGCGAGCGTGCGCCCATGGAAGCCGTGATCCATGGTGATGACCTCGTAGGCGCCGTCGCGGTATTTCGTGCCCCATTTGCGCGCGAGCTTGATGGCGCCCTCGTTGGCCTCGGCGCCGCTGTTGGCGAGAAACACCTGGTGTAGTCCGCTGTGCCGCGAGAGCAGATCCGAAAGCCGGATCATCTGATCGTTGTAGAACGCGGGACTGCAATTGATCAGCCGCTCGGCCTGCCGCGCCAGGGCGTCGAGGATCGGGCGCGGTGAGTGACCCAGGCAGTTCACCGCCCAGCCCTGAATGAAATCGAGATAGCGACGCCCTTCGCTATCGGTCAGCCATGAACCGCGGCCCGCGACGAAGACCAAAGGTGGCCGCGGTGTGATATCCATCACCGCGTCGAACGGGCCTGGCTGCGGCGCGGCTGCGGGTGCGTTGGTTGTACTGGTCATCATGTCCTCCTGGTTGCTGGTGAGAGGAGCGACAGAGACCCAAAAAGCACGAAGGCCCCCGTCGCTGCCGACGGGGGCCTTCGTGATCGATCCGCTAACTCGCTTACAGCGCGCGCAGACCCCACACCCCCGTCGAAGAACGGCGGCGTCGGCGGGCGGCGATGTCCATGCGAGTCACATGATGCATGGGGGCCAAATGCCCGTTCGCGGCGCGCGTGTCAATCGGTCGGCGCGGTTGGTACTACACAACCCCATTCCGCAGCACCGCGTCCCCCCGCCACAACCGATCGAGGTTCTCCAGTAGAATCTCGATCACGTTCGCCTCGTATTTCCGAGTCTCGCCAGCCGTGTGCGGCGTGATCAGCAGGTTCGGCAGCCCCCACAGCGGCGAGTCCGGAGCCGGCGGTTCCGGATCCGTGCAGTCCACTGCGGCACCCGCCAACCGGCCGTCTCGCAGCGCGGCCACCAGGTCCGCGTCCACCACGCAAGGCCCGCGCGCGACGTTCACCACGCAGGCGCCCGGCGGCAGCAAGCCCAGCGCCTTTGCGTCGATCACCCCGCGCGTTGCGTCGGTCAGCGGGCAGGTCAGTGTGACGAAGTTGGCGCGCGGCAGGAACTCCGGCAGCGCCGCCAGCGGGTGCACCGAATCCGCTGCGCCGCGCCCGGCGGCTGGATCGCGGCGGAACCCGACTACCTGCATGTCGAACGCCTTGGCGATTTGCGCCAGTCGCCCGCCGATGCGGCCCAGCCCGACGATCAGCAGCGTCTTGCCACCCAACTCGTCCTCGCGCTGCGTGAGGTCGCTGATCATGCCGCGCCACACGCGGGCTGCCTGGTTGTCGCGCGCCTCCGGCAGCCGCCGCGCCAACGCCAGCATCAGTGCGAGGGCATGCTCTGCCACGGCGCGCGCGTTCACGCCGGCCGCACTCGCCAGCCGAATGCCCCGCGCGGCCAGCGCGTCCTTGTCGAACTGGTCGGTGCCCGAGCCGATCGACTGGACGAAGCGCAGCCTGGCCCCCGCCGGGATCAGCCCGTTGTGCCACAGACCGGAGATGACCAGTACGTCCGCCTCGCCGATCCGCCGGTCCAGGTCGGCGCGGTCGCGCAGCTCGAAATTGCCGATGCCAGTGCCAAAGGCGTCGAACGTCGCCTTCATCTGGTAGGCGGCGTGGGCGAAGCAGATCGTAAGCTGGTCCTTCTGTGGCAACATGGCGCGTGACTCCCCCTCTCCCGCGAAGCGGGAGAGGGTAGGGTGAGGGTGCAACGGGGGCGCACGCAACACCTAACCCCAAGGCGAGATCCAACATGTGCTGCGCCACCTTCATCGACGGCGGTTCACATCAGCGCGCCCGGCCATTAGCGCATCGTATGGGGAGCGGTCATTTGACGGTAGTCGCCTACAAGCAATGCGAGGGGCGAAGATGATCCAGGCTGGTGCAGAACTCACAGGCGCTTGAACATCTTGCACGATGGTGTGATCCAGTCGGTTCCATCCGGCATATTATTATTTGTGGGCCCTCACTCGAGTGGTTGGCGGTAAGTCCCCCAACTTATCTCATTTGGCATCGCGGAAGGCACCAACCCATGGAAACCAGCCGTGCAGCAAACGACGATGCTACGCCTTCTCTGATCTTTGAAATGGCGTCAGGCGAGGAACGCACCAGCAGAACGTTCAGCAAGGCGGGCACTTCTTTTGATCCGGTCCGCAACCGCGACCGCCAGGCTTGCGCCTTCGTCGCCGATCACTCCCACTCGCGTCTCGACCGGGACACGATCATCAATCGTCTGCTCGATTGGTCGGAGGAGGCGCGTAGGGCGGGGCGCGTAAGACGGGCGGAATTTCTGGTGTGTCTGGCCTGGGAAGCCTACGACCGAGTGCGCTAGCAGCGTTCAGGCTCGTCGTTCGGGGCGGATGACAAGGAACGCGGAAAACGCCCTCACGCAAGGCGGTGAAGCGCGTCGTCGTTCATCGCCCGCCCAAGCAGGGATCACTCACGACCGGAGCAAGGTCATCAGCAGCGCGAACAGCAGCAGCGCGGCGGCCTGGAGAATGACCCGCCATTGCATCAGCTTGTTGGACCGCCGCGGGTCGCCGCCGCCCCGCACCAGCCCGACCATGCCGGCGATCAGGACGCCCAGCGTGGCAAACATCAACAACGCGATCAGCACGGACAGAAAGGTCTTCACCCCGCGACAATAGGCGACGCGTGACGCACATGCATCCCCCGCCACGCCGTGACCGCAGCGCACCACAGTGCTGCCTTCCTTCGGGTTGACCTTCCGCCTTGGTTTGTGGTCGGAGCGCCCGGATGAGAGCCCTGCTGATCGGCCTGGTCCTGCTGTTGCTGGTGCCGTGCCGCGTCGTGGCCCAGCCGGCTCCGGCGTTGACGCCGGCTCAGGCGCGGGCCGCGCTCGACGTGCTGAACGACCCGAAAAAGCGGGCCGAGATCACCGCGACGCAGGAGGCGATCGTCAAGGCTCAGCCCGTGCCGCCCCAGCCGGTTTCGGCTCCGGCCCCTGCCACTCCGCCTCGCGCCAAGCCTGAGCCCCAGAGTCTGGCCAGCCCGCTCACCCAGAACGGCCTGGGCGTCCAGGTGCTGGTCGGCGCCGAGAGCTTCCTCCGGCGCGTCTCCGCCGCCACCGCCAACGCCGTGCATGCCATGCAGAGCCTGCCGCTGCTCTGGGGCTGGGTCGTGGTCATGGCGACCAATCCCTGGGCGCGCGGCATCCTGCTGGATGTCGCCTGGCGGGTCGCCGTGGCCCTGCTATGCGGTCTGGCGGCCGAGTTCGCGCTGCGCCGCCTGATCCGGCGTCCCATCGCGGCGCTGGAGTCTCTGGCACCGGCCGCCGCCACGCCAGCCGCCACGCCAGACGATGCGACCGAGGAAACGCCGGAGGAACCGGATGACGCACCCGACGGTGCGCCAGAGCAATCGCCACGAGCGCCGGACGACGCGGTCGAGCGCGCTGAGGCCGGCGATATCGAGCCACCGTTGCGCCGCCGCCAGCTCCCCGCCTGGGTCCTGCTGCGCCGCGTACCTCTGGTTCTGGCACGTCTGATCCTGGACCTTATTCCGGTGCTCGGCTTCGCGATGGTCGGGCATCTGGTGGCCGGCAGCCCGATCGGCGGCCAGCCGAGCAGTCGGCTGGTGATTCTCGCCGTGGTGGACGCCTACGCGCTCTGTGTCGCCCTGCTTGCGGTGGCACGGATGCTGCTGTCGCCCGGCACGTCGCGGCTGCGGCTGTTCCAACTACCCGACGTGCGGGCCGCCTACCTGATGCGCTGGACGCGCCGCCTCGTTGTCATCGCGGTGTTCGGCTACGCGATTGCCGAGGTCGGGCTGCTGCTCGGCCTGTCCGACGTGGCGCACGACGGGCTGCTGAAGACGATCGGCTTCGTGCTGGATGCCTGCCTCGCCGTCATCGTGCTGCAGCAGCGCCGCGTGGTGCGGCGCTGGCTGCGCGCGCCGCCTGGTGCGACCGGCACTGCGGCGCGGCTGCGCAACAGGCTGGCCGCGGTGTGGCATTGGATCGCGCTGTTTTTCATCGTCGCCGTCTGGCTGGTCTGGGCGGCGGACATTCGCGACGACTTCCCCCGCCTGCTGCATTTCGGCATCATCACCGCGCTGCTGTTGATTGGTGCGCGGCTGCTGTTGATCCTGCTGACCGAGTCGCTCGATCGCGCCTTGAATGTGCCGGCGGAAACCGCCTCGCGCTATCCCGGGCTGGAGGAGCGGCTGCGGCTGTACCACCCCGCCGTCAGCGCGCTGCTGCGGGCCGCGGTTTACCTGCTTTGCCTGCTGGCGATCCTGCAGCTCTACGGCGTCGGCGCGCTCACCTGGCTCGCTGAGAGCGATCTCGGACGGAGCGTTGTCTCCGCCCTCGGCACGATCATGGCCACGGTGCTGCTCGCCTTCGCCGCCTGGGAAGTAGTCAACGCGGCGATCCAGCGGCATCTGGCGAAACTCGCCAGGGACCAGCAGGCGGCGCGTTCTGCGCGGTTGCGCACATTGCTGCCGCTGCTGCGTTCGGCGTTGCTGATCACCATCCTGGTGTTCGCCGGACTGACGGTGCTGTCCGAGATCGGCATCAACATCGGCCCGTTGCTGGCCGGTGCCGGCGTCGTCGGTGTGGCGATCGGCTTTGGCTCGCAGAAGCTGGTGCAGGATCTGATCACCGGCATCTTTCTGCTGCTGGAAAACGCCATGCAAGTGGGCGACTACGTCACCGTGGCCGGCCTGTCCGGTACCGTGGCAGAGCTGTCGGTGCGCACCATCCACCTGCGCGCCGACAATGGCTCGCTGTACATCATTCCCTTCAGCGCGGTGACCACGGTGAACAACGCGAACCGTGGCCTGGGCAATGTACCGGTCAGCGTCACCGTTGCGTATGAAGAGGACACCGACCGCGTTGCCACGATCCTGACCGAGATCGTCGCCGGCATGCGCGCCGAGCCGGAATTCGCCAGCAGGATGTTGAGCGATCTGCAACTCTGGGGCGTGGACAAGGTCGATGGCGCCGGCGTGACGATCGCCGGGCAAGTGGTCTGCACCGATTCGGGCCGGTGGCCAGTGCAGCGCGAATTCAACCGACGTATGAAGCAGCGGTTCCAGGAGCTTGGCATCCGGCTCTACAACCCGATGCTCAGCGTTGCCATTGCGCCGCCCTCCGTTGGGCCGCCGCCTGCAACCGCTATAAAGGACCAGGCGCATGAGCAATCCCGAGACGCTGACTGAGACGATCCGCGCGGCAGGTTTCGCGTTCGTGCACGCGAACGAGATGCGTGCGGCGTTGCAACGCAGCGGCTCGCTGGAGGATTGGGCGGCGTTTGCGGTGAGTTGGGACGACCTCGGGCTGGACACCTATATGGCGGATGGCGGCCGCTACCGGAAGCGGCGCTTCGCGGTGTTCGGTGCGCGCGCCGGCGTGCCGGCGATGGAGCGCAAGCCGCACCAGCCGCACTACCAAAGCCGCGACTACAATCCGCTGAACGGCGGCATCGAACGCTGGTTTGCGCCGATCCTGCCGGAGATCGACGCCGGCCCGACCATGACGACCATCCTGCGCTTCTGCCGCGACCTGTTCGAGCGTCTGTCGGGGCCGCAGGACTGGCATATCGAGCTGCACCAGTTCCGCATCGAGGCGCGGCGTGGGGTGGAGGGCCGCCCGACGCCGGAGGGACGCCATCGCGACGGCGTGAACCATGTGCTGGTGCTGCTGATCGGCCGGCGCAACGTGCAAAGCGGCATGACGACAATCCACGACCTGGAGGGCCGCACGCTGGGCAGCTTCACGCTGACCGAACCGCTGGACGCGGCGTTGGTGGACGACCGCCGGGTGATGCACGGCGTCACGCCGGTGGAGCCGATCGACCGGCGAGAGCCGGGGTTCCGCGATGTGCTGGTAGCAACGTTTCGGAAAGAGGCGGGATGACCCGCGTGTCATGCCCCACTGTCATTGCGAGTTTGACCACCGGCCGGCGGCGGCTGATCCGCCATTGATGAAACCGCGCCGGTTGCGAGAGAGAAACAACCCCCCCACAAGGGGAAGGGAGTCTATTTCTCGTTAGGAACAGGTATTGCGGACAGGTCGCCACAGTGAGGTCGATGCCGCGGGCTTTCGACCGATGCGTTCTATCGCTGCGGCGCGAACTCAGCGCGCAGCAGCACGGTTGCCAGCCCGATCAGCGGCGGGACGGCGAAGCACCAGATACTGGTGAAGGCGAACAGCAACGCCGCCGCCGCGCAGCCGATGGCGAAGCTCGCAATATTGCCGGCCATTCGCGACAGCCGGTCTCGCGTCGCGGCAGCGTCCGGGGTGCCGCGCAGCAGGTCCACCGCGTCGATCACCACCTGGGTGGTATTGCCGGTCATCAGCGTGGTCGGCGGCGCGCTGCCCAGATGCAGCCGCTGCACCGCGTTCTGCACTGCCATGGCGCTGACCAGCGTCATGCCGGTGACCAGTGCCGGCCAGGCATCGCCGTCCGAGAACGGGCCCAGCCGGATCGCGAGCACCGCGCCGGCCAGCAACAGCACCAGTTTCAGGCCGAGCAGCGCCCGAAGTTGCGATATGCCGCGCGCGGCGAGCGCGTAGCCCAGAAGGCGCACCAGCACGACCACGATGCAGAACACCGGCAGCGCAATCAGCTTGGCCACCACGCCCGAGGTTCCAAACACCAATGCCGCGCCGAGCGTGACGAAGTTGCCCGTCACGTGCGCGGTGAACAGGCCTTGCAGCGCCAGGAACCCGGCGGTGTCGACATAGCCACCGTTGACGCTCAGGAGGACGGACAGGGAGGGTTTCATTGTGCGCGCGGGTTCTGGTTGGCGGCCGGCAGCAGGTCTCGAGCCAGGCCAGGATGGGCGAAAAATTCGCTCGCCGCCATGGGTGGGTTTCTGCGTTAATGGGTCAGCTTGAACGGCGCCTAGAGCATTTCCACCCTGACCGGAATCGTCGTGGGATCGCTGTCATTGCGAGGAGCGAAGCGACGAAGCAATCACCCGCCTGGTGAGCCATTGCTCGTCACGCGGGAGATTGCTTCGTCGCTTCGCTCCTCGCAATGACGGGTGATGGCCGGCATTTCCAGTCAGGATGAAAATGCTCTAACGACCCAAAGCGGCCGTTGGATGCGTGCAGAAATCAGGTAGACCGTGCGAAATCCCGGCCTGAGTGGATTCCGGCGCGGGCGCTCGCGCGATAGAATCCGGCTTCGGAGGACACCAGCGCGCGTTCGTGGAACAAATGCCTGTCAGGCGACCGTCCAGGTCATACGGGGCGAGGCAGTACCACGACGGGGTTGACCAGATACGAAAACTGGGGTGAACTCATGAGTTGAAAAGCTTCTGGAAATACTACGGGTTTGGCTTGGAACCCCTGGGTGCGCACGCGGCTGGTCAAGACGTGCGCGTACGAATGACAACACACTGGGTGAGGAGAAACTGCCATGCCGTTCTATGAAAAAGGCGACGTCCGCATTCACTACGAAGAGGCCGGCTCCGGCTTTCCTTTGCTGCTCATCCCCGGCGGGGGCTTGAACTCGAATATCTCCTTCCTCACCGGATTTGCGGCATTTAACGCGATGGAGGAGTTCAAGGACGACTGCCGCTGCATCACGATGGACCTGCGCAACGCCAACGGGGGAGAATCCTCCGGCCCGCTCGAGATCGACCGGCCGTGGGACGCGTACACTGATGACCAGCTCGGCCTGATGGATCACCTGGGCATCAAGGAGTTCATGGTGATGGGCTTCTGCATCGGCGGCCCCTTCATCTGGAATCTGTTGCGGCGGGCGCCCGAGCGTGTCGTCGCCGCCGTGCTGGCGCAGCCCAGCGGGTTCCGTCCGGAGATGCCGGACCTGTTCTACCAAAACAACATCAAGGGCTGGGGCCCGGCGCTGCGCGCCCGCCGGCCCGACATCACGATGGACATGGTCGATGCGTTCCTGAAGCGGATGTACGGCGCCAACCCCGACTTCGTTTTCACCGTGACTCGGGATTTCGTGCGGGGGTGCCTGACACCGATCCTGGTGCTGCCGGATGACGTACCGGCGCACCCCTACGCGGTGGCCATGGAGGCCGCGCGTCTCGCGCCGAATTCCGAGGTGAGCATCTATCCGTGGAAGGAGACCAGGGAGCAAATCGCCGAAGCGTTGCGTCACGTGCGCACCTTCCTCCGGGCACATGCACCGGTGACGGTCGCCGCGCAGTAAAACGGGCGTCTTCCTGTGACCGGGCGGCAGCGACCTCGACAAGGCTGCGGGATAGTGGGCTTCTGCCCACTATCCCGCGGGCTGACCCTAGCGCTGTTGCAGGCCCGGTGTTGAACAGCGGCCCGCGATGGAATAGTGTGTTTCGATGCAACAACCTGTCATCGCACGCAATCCGGAAGTCATGGGTGGCACACCGGTGTTCCTTGGAACGCGCGTTCCCGTGCAGACGTCGCTCGACTATCTGGAAGCAGGAGAATCCATTGACGACTTCCTCGACGGACTTCCGTCGGTGACACGGGCGCAGGTTATTGCGTCCTTGGAGCAGGCAAAGGATCGCCTGATTGAAACCGTCGGTTGAGAGTCTTTCCCGTCGAATGGGTGGATCGCCGGCTGGCCCGTGAAATCGTTGGGCACGAGGCAAAGACGGCACGCGACCAGGGGTGGACCGGGATTGCGAATGGCCGGCTGCTGGCGCTGGTCTCGCAAAGCTTCGATGGATTGGTAACGGGTGGTCGGAACCCGTCATTCCGGCAGAACCTGCAATCGCTTTCGATCGCTGTCATCGTGTTGTGGGCCGAGACCAATCGCCTGGCTGATCTCCGGCTGTTGGTGCCAGAACTGCTGATGGCTATCGCCGCCGCACGGCCCGGAGCCGCCAAAGTTGTCGGTGCGATATGACGAGCGGCTACGGAAGCGGTTGATCCCTGCGGGTGGCGGTTGGCCACGCCCCTGAATCGCTCGGCGTAATTAACAACACCCTGTGCATCTGGACGCAGTTTGTGATCCGGCTACAATTGGCCGAACGCGCAGCGAGACGGAGATCGGCGGCAGTGGTGGTGGGCGGTTCGCTCACGTACCGGGGAGGGCGACAATGGTGTACGCAAGCACGGCTATAGCAGGCCCAGGCATCCGCATACCGCAGGTGACGATGCCGAAGCTCCAATGGCTTCGATTGTCGCCGCGAGCCCGGGCTCTTCTGATGATGGGGATCATGATCAGTCCTTGCTTCCTCACTGATACCATCGGCTATTGCGTCCAGCGGCTGTTTTACACCGCCTACCAAATTGCAGAGCGGGAAGCGCCCGACGCGATGCTCTCGCAGATCCGCAAGTTCGACGTTGCCTGCCCCGCTACGGACATGCCGGCTGCGGAGCAGCGCTATTGGGCCGGCTATGCAGCGCAACAAGGCTGGCCAACCTATCCGCAGGCCGGCCCGGGATGCTTCAATCCGGATCGGAATTTGCGCGGATTCGTTGGGCTGAAGGTGTTCATGGTCGCGTGCCCTACAATGGTGCTATCAGCCTTGGACCAGCGGCGATGGGTTGCCTATGCCGCGGATCACGATTGGGGTCCGTACCCACAGGCTGGTGCGGGATGCGTTGATCCGTGAGTTGCTCGGCGCCTGACGACGGATCGCGCTTGCGAGAGGCAAGACCGCGCGCTCCGTGGATCCGTTGCGGCTCGGGACAAGCTTCCTTTCGGGAGGAACACAACAATGACACAGGCCGGCACAGGCAACCACACCTACGAACTGATCCGCGATTTCCTCAAACTGCCCACTGGAGAAAAATTCGGCCTCGTCAGCCGGGTGGCGACCGATTCGCAGGACCGCATCTACGTCTTCCAGCGCAAGGATCCCCCGGTGGTGGTATTCGACCGCGCGGGAAAATACCTCACCGCCTGGGGCAGCGGCGAGGTCACCGACCCGCACGGGCTGAAGATCGTCGATGACGTCGTCTACACCACCGATCGCTCCGACTCGATCGCGAAGTCGTTCACGCCGGACGGCAAACCCCTGCTGGAGCTTGGCACGCGCGGCGTGCATTCCGACACCGGCTGCACCGGCTCCCCATGGCTCGCGCTGCGTGCGGCGGGGCCGTTCAACCACCCCACCGAGATGATCGCCCATCCCAACGGCGACATCTACGTGACCGACGGCTACCGCAACGCCCGCGTGCACCGCTTCACGCACGACGGCGTGCTGGTCACGTCATGGGGCGCACCGGGCAAGGCACCAGGAGAATTCCACCTGCCGCACAGCATCGCCATCGATCCTGACGGCAAGCTCTACGTGGCCGACCGGGCCAACAAGCGCATCCAGATTTTTTCCGCCGACGGCGACTTCCTCGGCATGTGGACCGGCATGGGCGGGCCGAACGACATCACGCGCGGCAACGACGGCAAGTTCATCATTGCGGAGCAGGAAGACGGCGACAAGCCGGCGTATGTCTCCGTGCGCGATGCGGGGGGAACAGTGCTCGCCCGCATGGAGAGCCGCCATGTCCACGGCGTGGGTGTGGACTCGCGCGGCGACATCTACGCCGGATTGACGGTGGACCGCAGCGTGGACAAGTTCGTGCGAACCGGCTGAGCGCCGGAGCAACGAGGATGTCCGCTCCTCAGCCATTGCAGACATGCAAACCGATCACCTTTCCTGCGTTCGGCTTGGCGACACCGGCCGGCCGAAACTGACCGTCGGCGCATCGTCCCCGCGTCGAGCCAGGAGACCGGCGTGACGCCGGCCAGCCGGAGTTTATGCTGTGTACCGCTCTTGCCGCCGACCCTTCGCCAACGGCGACGCCCGACATTACTCAGCAGGCGTAAGTTGATCGACGAACGACCGGCAGGATTGTAGATTGGAACTGAAATTTTGCGCGGCATGTGTAGCCTTACTTACCGACTGCTGAGTAAAGCAGCGACACCATGAGCTGGATGCCGTCAAACGACCCCGTGCTTGGCGATGTGCAATCCTGCGACGGGCTGGAACTCGTGGTCGTGCCGCGGGTGCGCGACCTTGGTGGCTTCGCGGTGCGCGGCGCCGCTGCCGCAGTTCAAGCGGCAGATAGTCGGCCCGTTCAAAAAACGTGAAAGGCATCCGGTTGACCGCTCGGTGGAGGTTCAACGCTGGCGGTGTTCCGCCTGCAGACTAGAATTGAGGAGGCGCCACTCTATAATTGCAGCGATCGGGCGAGCCGGTTAGTCGCCGCTGCGATCGCCGGGACCTTGAGCGAAGCAAACCCCAGGAGAAGATGGCGATCCCACCCCGGGAGAGATTCCGCGCCGGCAATCGTCTTGAACTTCAGCGTATAGACCGCGACCCCCGCCGCCCGAGCGCGTGACTCGCATTCCAGCGCATTGGGGAGGCGGTTCGGCATCCGCCATATCACGTGGGTGCCAGACGTCATTCCCAGCAGATCGAGATAGCCGAAATGCTGCTTCAGCGTCGAGGCCAGATGATCCCGCCTTTCCAGGTAGGCCCGGCGCAGGCGGCGCAGGTGCTTGTCGTAGCCACCGCTCTCGATGAAGTCGGTCAGCACGGCCTGCTCCAGCCACGGCACGCCCTGCCCCTGGCAGGGGTAGGCGTAATCGAGAAGGACGGTGGCCTCGATCGCCCGTTCCACAAGCTCGGGCGGCAGGACCAGGTAGCCGATGCGCAGGCCGGGTCCGATCGTCATCGCAAAGGAACCCGCATAGATGAAGCGCCCCTTGCGGTCCATCGCCTGCAGCGCCGGTTGGGGCGAACCCTCATAGCGGAAATCGCTGTCGAAATCGACTTCGAACACATAAGTATCGGTCTCGCAGGCCCAATCGAGGAGCGCCTGGCGCCGCGAGGCGGGCATGATGGCGCCAAGCGGGAACTGGCGGGCCGGCGTCACAACCGCGACGCTGTGCCGACAATCGGGCAGGCGCTCGACAATGAGGCCGTCGTGGTCGATCGGAACGGGAACGATGTCGGCGCCATACCGCTGGTACAGCGGGGCGATCAGACTGCAACCCGGTGTTTCTGTCATCACCGTTGTTCCGGTCCGGACGAGCATCTGCGCGACGACATTGAGCGCCTGCTGAATGCTGTAACAATGACGATCTGCTCTGCTGCTACCGTCATGCCGCGCGTCACGCCGAGAAAGCGGCACAGCGCCTCGCGCAGACGGCGGGACCCTCGGGGGTCACCTTGCTGGGTGAGGTTGAAGCGGGACGATTGCATCCGCCGCGTCATCAGCCGGCGCCAGACATTGCCGGGAAAGAGGTCGGGGTCGATGCTTTCCAGCTCGAAATCGTATTTTGGTGGTGCGGCGGGTCGAACTGTTGATCGCGGCGCGGCTCGTGGTGCGGGCAGCGTCGCTTGGGGGACGAACTGGTGCTGTTCCGGCGACGCCGCGCTGACGTAGGTCCCGGCGCCTTCGCGTGTCTCGACATATCCCTCGGCGGCGAGGCCTCCGTAAGCGAGCAGAACGGTGTTTCGCGAAACGCCCAATTGCTCGCTCAGGGCACGCGTGCCAGGCAGGCGGCTTCCCGGCTTCAGGCGCCCGGTTGTGATGGACGTGCTGATCTGACCGATGAGCTGGGTTTGCAACGACAAAGGAGCGTTGGCGTCGATCTCTAATGGCAGTTGCATGGCCGGACCCTCATGGCCGGGGAACGAGCGGAATAATCATGGCGCGCGCCGTGCTACGGGGCAAGCCGCGGGGCGTCCGCCCCCCGGGGCTCACCGTGGGTAAAGCGACGCGCCAGGTTGCCAGGCGCCGCCGGGCGGGGACCATGCGTCACCCATGGAGATAGAAGACCTTGTTCATGATCTTCCACTGCCCGGCGACTTTCAGAAGTGTGAAGAGGTCGGAAAAGCGATGGCCCGTCCAGTTATCAGCTTCGACGCGCACCGCAGCGATCGTTTCGATCACCTCGATGCTCACGATCTTCGCGACGATGTCCTTCGCGGGGCCATTCTTGTCGTTCCAGTCAAACAGTCCTTGAATGGGGCCAGCGAACAGATCGTGACCGACATAACCGAATATCGTCGCGTCGGCGTGGAACGCGGGCTTCATCAGGTCGCCTTTGCCCGTCCTGGCGCCATCGATGTAGTGCTGCAAAGTTTCGCTGATTGCTTGATAGTCGCTGATGTTGGTTGCGCTCATCGTCATCGCTCCTCGGATGCCCTCCGCCCCCGGCGACCATCGGCAAGAGCTGTATGAACCCATCCGTGACCGAGGCTGGGTGGTCTGGTATCAGGCTGCGTCTTGCGGCTTTCCCGATCTGTTACGCAAAACCCCGGGGTGCAGCGATGACATAGCGTCGACGGCGCACGCGCGAGAGAACCGGTTACTGCGAGATTGATGGTACCGGTGGCCGGACCCCACCGCCGGCGATGCACAACAACAAAGGAGTTACACCATGAGCTGGATGCCATCCAACGACCCCATTCTCGGCGATGCCCAGTCCTGCGCGGCGCTGGAACTCGTGGTCGCGCCGCGGGTGCGCGACCTTGGTGGCTTCGCCGTGCGCCGCGCGCTGCCGCAGTTCAAGCGGCAGATGGTCGGTCCGTTCATCTTCTTCGATCAGATGGGGCCGGTGCAGTTCGTCCCCGGGCAGGGGATGGACGTGCGCCCGCACCCGCATATCGGCCTGGCGACGGTCACCTACCTGTTCGACGGCCGCATCATGCACCGCGACAGCGAGGGCAACGCGCTCGAGATCACCCCCGGCGCGATGAACCTGATGACCGCGGGCAGCGGCATCGCACATTCCGAGCGTACCCCGCCTGACGCTCGCGCCAACGGGATCGGCATGTCCGGCATCCAGAGCTGGGTGGCGCTGCCGGCGGCGCAGGAGGAAACCGCGCCTGGATTCCAACATTTCAGCGCCGCAAGCCTGCCGGTCGTCACCGATCGCGGCCTCTGGGCCCGCGTGATCGCGGGGTCAGCGTTCGGCCAGGCCTCCCCGGTGAACACCCTGTCCGACTGGCTCTATGCCGAGGTGAGGCTGGATGCCGGCGCCAGCGCGCCGGTCGATCCCGACCAGGAAGAGCGCGCGATCTACGTGGTCGATGGCGGAATCCAGATTGCGGGCGAGACCTTCGAGGGCCCGCGGCTGCTGATCTTCCGCCCCGGCGACCGTATCACCGCGACGGCCACGCGCGACGCGCGGCTGATGTTCCTGGGCGGCGCCGCGCTGGAAGGACCGCGCTACATCTGGTGGAATTTTGTCTCCTCGCGCCTAGACCGCATCGAGGCAGCGAAGGCCGACTGGAAATCCGGCCGGTTCAAGGACGTCCCCGGCGAGAGCAAGTTCATCCCGCTACCGGAAAGATAACCCGGCACGGGTTGGCGGTCACGGGCTTCAGCGTGCCGCACGGTCAAACCTTCTCTGGCGAGGCACGTCGTCGCAATCACGCCGGGTGCTGAATCCTCGAAATTTCGGTGCAGCGTGGTCGAATGGACGCCTCCCGCGTTCATGTCCAGCACAGCTGGTCGGCAATTCGCCCTTCGCGGGCGGCCGGGTGGCGATGGCGACATCCGGCGGGTCAGCCCGCGGCGCCCCGCGGCGTTACGGCCCGGCGCCAAGCAACGCCATAGAGGCTGGCTCGGGCGCCCCGGTCACGGAGCCATCGTCCAACTGGTCGAAGGCGGGAAGATTGTATCCGCCGAAGCTGATCGTGTCGCTTCTGACGCCAGTAACGAGGTAGGTATATCCGGTGTAGCCCCCGCGTACGGAGCAGCGGTGAGGTTCAGCGGCGTCGTACGGTGTGCATCCGGGGACGGCGATGATTGTCAAGGAAATGCGGCCTGCCCGGGCGACGTGGCGGAGCTTTTCATGGCAAACCACGGCGGCCGAAGACACGGAAAAACTGCGCGCCAGCAAAGCGACCGAGATGCAAGGACAATTGCAAATGCGATAGCTGCCGAAGGCGATAGCCCAGTCCTTCGGGCGGCGCCGCACGACAGAGCAACTGGCGGGTCCGTCAGGCGAACTTGCGGCGCCGGACCAGACCGATGCCAGTCAACCCAACGCCGAGGATGGCCAGAGACGCTGGCTCCGGCACTGCGGTCGCCACGGTGAGACCCGCGAACATCGCACCATCGGTGGAGTCATCCTGGCTGATGGTGACCGAGGCGAGCGTTCCGAAGCCGGCCGGCAGCGTCCAGGCCACGACCTGCAGCCACTGTGAGCTATCCGCATCGATGAACCAGTAGGTCGCATTCGGTGTCGTGTCGCAGCCGGTCGTGAAGCAGTTGAGGTTGTAGTCCTTGGTGTTGTTGGCGCCAATGTATGTTCCGGTCACCGGCGCTCCCGCCGTCGGATTGAACGTGATGGAGAACTCGTTGTTACCGGCCACGCCGAACGTGTTGTCAGCGAGCGTGTAGACAGTCTGCGCGCCAGCAGCATTGACGGGGATGGTGACGCTGCCGGGCGGCCCGAACAACTGATTGCCAGGTCCTCCCCAAAGGCCGAACCAGAAGTTGTTGTTACCGCCCTGGCCGGACGTATCGGGGGTATTGGCGACCAGGAATGGTATCCCGGTGCCCTGGTTGCCGGTTGTGGAACCGATGATTGGAGTGAATTCGTTGCCGTTAATGAACCACGAGTTCTGGAATCCCAAATTGACGAAAGGCGAGAGATCGACCTCGGTGAAGGCAGCCCGAGCAGCGCCCGCGCCGCTGACCAGAGCGGCGGCGGTTAACCCAGCAAGAAGGAAATTCTTCATCATCGGTCTCCCCAGCATAGTCGTGCGTGAAGCAATTTCCGTGCCGCTGACAAAACATGGGCGAATTCAATCAATTGGCGCCTATGGTTTTGTTGCTAACAAGCAACCGTGTAAAATTCTCTGACAGGTCGGCATGTCGGCATCCAGAGCTGGGTGGCGCTGCCGGCGGTGCAGCAGGAGACCGCGCCCGGAATTCCAACATTTCAGCGCCGCAAGCCGGCCGGTCGTCACCGATCGCTTCCTCTGGGCACGCGTGATCGCCGGGGCGGCATTCGGCCAAGCGTCCCCGGCGAACACGCTGTCCGACTGGCTCTATGCCGAGGTGAGGCTGGATGCCGGCGCCAGCGCGCCAGTCGATCCCGACCTGGAAGAGCGCGCGATCTATGTGGTCGATGGCGCGATCCGCATCGCGGGCGAGGCCTTCGAGGGCCTGGTCCTGCTGATCTTTCGCCCCGGCGACCGCATCACCACGACGGCCACGCGCGACGCGCGGCTGATGCTCCTGGGTGGCGCCGCGCTGGGAGGACCGCGCCACATCTGGTGGAGTTTTATGTCCTCGCGCCTCGACCGCATCGAGGCGGCGAAGGCCGACTGGAAATCCGGCCGGTTCAAGGCCGTCCCCGGTGAGACCGAGTTCATCCCGCTTCCGGAAAGATAACCCGGCGCGGGTCGTCGGTCACGGGCTTCAGCGCGCCGCACGGTCTGACCGTCCCTGGCGAGGGCACGTCGTCGCAAACAGGCCTGGTTCTGAAGCCTCGAAATTTCGGCGCAGCGTGGTCGAATGGTACGCCTCCCTCGGACACGTCCGGCACGGTTGGTCGGCAATTCGCCCTTCGCGGGCGGCCGGGTGGCGATGGCGACATCCGGCGGGTCAGCCCGCAGGCGCCCGCGGCGTTACGGCCCGGCGCCCTGCCGCAGCAGCACCAGCGCCCGCCGCAGCCGCATGATGCCGCCGCGGGTCTGTCCCTGGTCGCACATCCGCTGGCCCTCGGTGGAAAGGTCCGTCACCTCTTCCGGCGGGTGCATCTTGATCCGCGCCAGCTCGCTCACCTGGTCGAGAAGCTGCAGGCAGTATTGCGGCGTGTCGGTGGTCACCAGGTCGGGCCTGGACTGCCCGTCGGCCGCCAGGGGCATAACCGCGAGCCCGAGGCCGATGGACAGCGGCACGGCGAGCAAGGTGTAGCATCGGGCAGGCAGGTTCATACCGGGAAGTATGGCGCCTTTGCCCTCACTCAGCGGTGGTTGTCGCATGACAAGCATGTTAGCCGCCGGCGGCTTCTTCCGGCGCCGGCAGGACGAGCACGGCGCGCAGGCCTGGCCCGGCATCGTCCAGCCGCAGGCTACCCTGGTGAAGCTGCGCCACCGCCTGCACCAGGGCCAAGCCCAGGCCAGCCCCGGGGGTGCTGCGCGCGGCCTCGCCGCGGAAGAATCGCTCGGTGGCGCGCGCCCGGTCGTTGGCCGGGATGCCGGGCCCCTGATCCTCCACAACGATTTCAACGCCGGCCTGGGTGATCGCCGCGCGCAGCCGCACCTGGCCGCCCGGGGGCGAAAATTTCACTGCATTATCAACCAGGTTGGCCACCGCCTGCTGTACCAGATCACGGTCGCCATAGGCCGGCAGGTGGTCCGGCGCGGCAACGGTCAGCGCGACCTGCCTGTCTTCCGCCACCGCGCCATACAGCTCGGCGACGTCGGCCAGTAGCGGCGCCAGGTCGAACCGCGCGAACGCCGAGCGGCGCGATCCTGCCTCGATTTCCGCGATCCGCAGCAGGGCCTGGAACACCGCAACGATACCGTCCAGGTCGGCGGTGGCGCGTTCGATCGCGGCGCGCAATTCCTCGGGTGAGTGGGCGTGCAGCGCGGCGTCCTCCAGCCGGGTGCGGGCGCGGGTGATCGGCGTGCGCAGGTCGTGGGCGATGGCGTTAGATACCTGGCGCACGCCGTCCATCAGCCGGCCGATGCGGTCCAGCATGTCGTTGATCGTCTCGGCAAGCTGGTCGAACTCGTCGCCGCGCCCCGACAGCTTCACCCGTTGTGCGAAATCGCCGGCGGCGATGGCGGCGGCGGTGGCGGAGACATTGGCCAGGGTTCGGCGGAACAGGTTGCGCACCAGCAGCGCGCCGGCGGTCGCCATGGCGCCGACGATCACCAGCGCCCACAGCAGCGCGTCGGTGAGCAGGGTGCGGAGCTGGGCGCGAACCTGCACGTCGCGGCCGATCAGGAGATGGAAACCGTTCGGGAGGTCGTAGCGCTGCATCCGCGCCAGTGAGGTGATTCCGGCGCGGCGCACCGGCAGCTCGTACCACGCCGGCGCCGGCTGGCGCGCCGGCGAAGGCCAACGTTCAAGGTTGCCGGCAACCCGCCGCAGCATCGGATCGGCGAGCAGGTAGATCGCGTCGTCATCGACGTTGCCGGCCAGGCGGTCGTCGACGGTCAGGACCAGCGCAGGCAGCCCGCCCTCGGTCCAGCGTTCCGACAGGCCCTGCGCGTCGGCGTGGATCGCGGCGTCGGTCTGCCGGTCGAGCAAGCCGGCGGTCGCCCACCACAGGAACATCGCCAGCGCTGCGGCACTGACGGCGAGTAACAGGGCGTAGACGACCGCGAAGCGGAAACTGGCCGAGTGGAACAGCGACAGCGGCGAGCGGCGGGCACGCGGATCGCTGGGTGCCGTGTCGGAGAACGGACTGTTGGCAACGGCCCGACGGCCGGGTGCGCCCACATCCTCCCCCTCCTCCCAACCTTGATCCGCTTCGCGGCTCAAGCCCTCAACGGGAGGGGGAGGACCTTTCTCCGCATCCCCCTCATGCTGACGCGTGGCGGCATCAGCCCGGAGGGAATTCGAGTCGGGGGCATGGGCGTGCGGGGCGGCGAACCCGGCCCGGGTGACGCTCACACCGGCTCGGCCCGCAGCATGTAGCCGGCGTTGCGCACCGTCTGGATCAGCGTTGTCGGGAACGGCTTGTCGACTTTCTGGCGCAACCGCGAGACATGCACGTCGATGACGTTGGTCTGCGGGTCGAAATGGTAGTCCCACACGCCCTCCAGCAGCATGGTGCGGGTCACCACCTGGCCGGCGTGGCGCATCAGGTATTCGAGCAAGCGGAATTCGCGTGGCTGGAGGTCGATCTTCTGGCCGGCGCGCTTGACCTGGCGGGACAGCAGGTCGAGTTCCAGATCCTCGACCACCAGCTTGGTAACCGGACCCTCCGACTTGCCGCGGCGGGCAAGCGCCTCGACCCGCGCCAACAGCTCGGCGAAGGCGAACGGCTTCGTCAGGTAATCATCGCCACCAGCCTTCAGGCCCTTCACCCGCTCATCGACCTCGGCCAGGGCGGAGAGGATCAGCACCGGCACGTGGTTTTTTTGTCCGCGCAGCGTCTCGAGGATCTTCAGGCCGTCGATGCCGCCGGGTAGCATGCGGTCCAGGATGACCGCGTCGAAGGTTTCGCTGGCGGCGAGGAACAGCCCGTCGCGGCCATTGTCGGCGTGCTCCGCCACGTGGCCGGCCTCCTTCAGGCCGCGAACCACGAACCCGGCGACGTCCTTGTCGTCCTCGACAACCAGGATCCGCATGTTCTTACTCCTTTCGGCCAACTCTTTGCGATCGGTTACGCTTGGCAGGCGCGCTCAGCCGGGCGACTCTGACGGCCGGCGGCCGATGGTGATGACCAGTTCAACCTCGTGTCCCTGACGCCGCACGGTCAGGTGCACGAGGTTGCCGGGCGGTATGGCGGCGACGGCACGGATCAGGCCGCGGGCGCTGTCGATATGGTCGCCGTTGAGTGCCAGCACCATGTCGCCCGGATGCACGCCGGCATGCAGCGCCGGGCCGTTATGCTCCACCCCGGCAATGATGACGCCTCCGTTCTCCGCGTCCTCGACCGAGACCCCGAGCCAGCCTCGCTCGATGCTGCCGTGGGCCCGCAGGCTGGCGACGACGCTGCTGACGATCTCTGAGGGGATGGCGAAACCGATGCCGACCGAGCCGCCGGACGGCGAGACGATGGCGGTGGAGACGCCAATCACCTGGCCGTCCATGTTGAAGATCGGTCCGCCGGAGTTGCCCGGATTGATCGGCGCGTCGAGCTGCAAGAAGTTGTCGAATGGCCCGGAGCCGAGATCGCGGCCTTCCGCCGAGACGATGCCGGCAGTGACCGAGCCGCCCAGCCCGAACGGGTTGCCGGCGACGAGGATCCAGTCGCCCACCTCGACCTGGCGGGAATCCCCCCAGGCGACGCTGGCCAGCGGGGCCGGCGCGTCGATCTTGATGACGGCCACGTCAGTCAGTTCGTCGGTGCCGAGCACCCTCGCCGGCAACTGCCGCCCGTCGGTCAGCGAGACCACAATCTTGTCGGCGTGATCGACCACGTGCTTGTTGGTCACGATCACGCCGGAGGGATCGATGATGAAGCCGGAGCCGGCGCCCTGCATCTGTTCGCGACGATTGCCGAAGCGGCGGCGGAATTCCCTCCCGAGTGGGGTGTCGCGCAGCTCCGGAGGCAGGTCGGCGGTCACGTCGTTGCCGGTGACGGTCTCGGTGACGGCGATATTCACTACGGCGGGGAGCACGCGCTTGACCAGCGGAGCAAAGCTGTCGGGGGCGGAGCGGGCGACAGCACCGCTCGGCGCGGTGGTGCAGGCGGCCACCAGCAGCAGCGCGGTGACCATCAGAACACGGACCTGATCCCGCAAAGGCCGGCGCGCGAGGCTGGCGCAGCTTGCGGGTTGGGTCATGGGATCAGGGGTCTCCGGGCGCAGTTCCGCCGTGAGATGGCATGTGGCCGGGCATGCAACAAGGGCGGGGCGGGCAGGCGAGAGTCTTCTGCTCCCCGCGCCAACCTTGGGCCGCTTCGCGGCTCAAGCCCACAAGGGGAGGGGAAGGATTCTCAGGTCACCCGCTCGTCGCGGCGACCGTAGTAGAGCGTCACCGTATGGGTCGCCTCGGCAAAGAACAGCCAGCGCTCGACGTAGATCCCCAGCACGGCGGCAAGGGCTGCCAGCGGCAGCAGGATCCGGTCCACCGCGGCCCTGAGGGCGATGCCCACGAGCAAGAGCAAAACCGGGGCGATGAAGCCGACCGCCAGGGCGATCGTCCGCAGCCGCGACGCATGCTTGCGGGCGATGGTATAGCCCATCTCGCGCAGCAGGTAGTTCTCCTCGGTGTGTGGCGATTCCAGCATGCGCACGTGGCCCAGCGCACCCAGTCCCGTCGCGCTCTCGATCGTTGCGACCGGGGGTGCGGCATCGATCTGCCGCCAGTAGGCCAGCTTCGCGGCGCCGGCGGCGACCCCGAACAACGCGGCGATCGTCGCGACCAGCCGCGACCCGCCGGGGTCGTCGAGCGTTACCGCGGCGGCGAGCCAGGCGGCGCCGGTGAACAAGGCCAGCACCAGGAGATTCGGCATCACCAGCCGGTTGCACCACTGCCGTATCGGCTTCAGCGTGATGTAAATCATCGCCTGGCAGGCCACGGTCCCCAGGGCGCAAACCGCCGCCAGCAACCCCAGCACAACCGCGGCACCGGTTGCCGCGCCGGCGAACCACCAGGCGGCAGCGAAACCCAGCGCCGGCAGGTAGGTCACCAACGCCATGATGCCCTCGCGCGACAGCCAGGAACTCCGCCACTGCGAGACCGACCGCCAGGCACGTTCCGGATGGCCAAGATGCAGCGTCGAGGCGAGCAACCCGATTGTGCTGAGCGCCAGGGCGAAGAGGATCGCCGCAACGCCGAACCACGGCGACGATGGCAGCAGCCGCAGCGCGTTCAGCACGCCGAGCCAGGCCAGCATGCCGTAGCCCACTCCCGATGCGGTAGTCAGCAGGATGACCGAGAAATCGGGGATCATCGGCTGAGCACCCGATCGATCCAGCGCAACACCGAAGCCCCGGCGCCACTGGCGGCGCGTGGCGCCTCAACCGGCGGGGCGGCCATCGCCCGGCGGCGCGGGGGCAAATATTTGTTCACCGGCTTGCAGCCCATCTCCGGCATCAGGTCGAAGCCGCCGCGCTCGGCGACCAGTTGCGACACCGCGCTGTCCGGGTCGCCGAGGTCGCCGAAATGCCGCGCCCGCGCCGGGCAGGTGGCGACGCAGGCCGGCACCCGCTCCTGTTTGGGCAGGTTCTCGTTATAGATGCGGTCGATGCACAGCGTGCATTTGCGCATCACGCCCTGGTCCTGGTCGAATTCGCGCGCGCCGTACGGGCAGGCCCAGGAGCACAGCTTGCAGCCGATGCAGATCTCGGCGTTGACCAGCACGATGCCGTCTTCGGCGCGCTTGTAGCTGGCGCCGGTGGGACAGACGGTGACGCAGGGCGGGTCCTCGCAGTGCAGGCAGGAGCGCGGGAAATGCACGGTGCGGCTGTTCGGCCCGGTGCCGGCCTCGTAGGTGTGCACGCGGTTCAGCCAGACGCCGTCGGGGTGGTCCTGATAGGGGTTGAAATCGGTCAGCGGCGCGGCATGGCCGGAGGTGTTCCACTCCTTGCAGTTCACCGCGCAGGCATGGCAGCCGACGCAGGTGTCCAGGTCGATGACGAGGCCAAGCCTTTTCGCGCCCGGCGTGGGGATGCTGGTCATGGCGCGGCGGCTGCCGTTCTCTTGTCTTGGCCGGGCGCAACCCCATGCGCATCAGCATAAGGTCGGGCGCAGGCAATATTCTCCCCCTCCCCTTGACGGATGGGGGTGGGGGGAGGGGTGCGCGCATCCGTGGCTGGCGGATGTGTGCACCCCTCCCCCCAACCCCCTCCCTCAAGGGGAGGGGGAGAACTGTTTCCGCCATGCTGCCTATCCTGAGCGCTCATGCCGGTCACTTCCGGGTCGGGGTGGGAACGGCGTAGCGCAGCTTGCGCGGCGCGGGCTTCATGCTGGGCGGATGATGCAGCGCCACGGGACGAGGCTCCGTCTCGGCCGGTCCGGCGGCCTTTTCCACGCGCACGCGCAGGTCGTACCAGGCGGCCTGGCCGGTGACTGGGTCGGCGTTGAGGTGCCGCCCGCCGGCGAGGAACTCCGAGATCACATGGTTCAGCAGGAAGCCGCGCTCCGATTCCGGCGCGTCGTCGGTCAGGTTCCAGGCGCCGCGGCGCTTGCCGATGGCGTTCCAGGTCCACACCGTGTCGGGGTTGACGCCCTCCATCAGCCGCACCTGGCATTTCAGCCGCCCGTTGCGGCCGATCACCCAGACCCAGCCGTCGTCCTCGATGCCGAGCGCGGCGGCGGTGCCGCGATGCATGTAAAGCCGGTTGTAGCTGTAGATCTGCCGCAGCCAGGCGTTCTGCGAGTGCCACGCGTGATACATCGCCATCGGCCGCTGCGTCACCGCATGCAGCGGATATGCCGCCTGCTCCGGCAGCGCTTGCTCGAACGGCGGATACCAGATCGGCAGCGGATCGAAATATTTTCGCACCCGTTCGCGCTGCATGTCGGGCGGCTGGTTCGGGCCGTGGCCCTCGGCGGCGAGGCGGAATTTCTGCAGCGGCTCGCTGTAGAGCTGCAACACGATCTGCGCGGTGCTGTCGATCAGGCCCAGCCGCCTGGCGTCGTCCAGATAGGCCTGGTTGGCGTGCTTGTAGTACAGCGCCTCGGGCTTGTGGTGGTACGACCAGAAGCAGCCGTTGGCGACGTAGCGTTGCAACTGGTCGGGGTGGGGCGCGCCGACGCCCTCCGCAGTGCCGTCGGCGCCGCGCCAGCCTGCGAGCGGCCCGATGCCGGGCCGGCGTTCATGCCGGGCGATGTAGTCGGCGTAGTCGCGATAGACGGCGCTGCCGTCGTCCTTGACGAAGCCGGGCAGTTTCAAACGCACGCCCAGCGCGACCAGCACGTCCTGGAACGGGCGCACGTCGCGGTCGGGCGGCAGCACCGGTTGGCGGATCGAGTCGGCCGGACCCTCCGCACTGCCGATCGGACGGTCAAGTAACGAAATGCAGTCCCAACGCTCCAGATAGGTGGTGTCGGGCAGCACCAGGTCGGCGTAGGCGACCGTCTCGGAGTAGAACGCGTCGGAATAAATGATGTGCGGGATGCGGTAGGCGCCGGTGGCCGGGTCCTTGTCCGCCATCTGGCGCGCCGCCTCCCCGGGATTCATCGCGGAGTTCCACGCCATGTTGGCCATGTACATGAACAGCGTGTCGATCTTGTACGGGTCGCCGGCGTGGGCGTTGGCGATCAGCGTGTGCATTAGCCCGTGCGCCGCCATCGGCGCGTCCCAGGTGAATGCCTTGTCGATGCGCACCGGAGTGCCGTCGGCTTCCAGCAACAGGTCCTCGGGGCCGCGCGGGTAGCCCAGCGCCATGGCGGGCAGCGCGGTATTCGGCTGCGACCCCTTGCCGACCGGCTGCGGCCCGGGTGGCATCGGCCGCGGGTATGGCGACTTGTAACGCCAGGAGCCGGGGGTATCGACCGCGCCCAGCAGCATCTGCAGCATGTGGATGGCGCGGCAGGTGTGGAAGCCGTTGGAATGCGCCGAGATGCCGCGCATCGCGTGCATCGCCACCGGCCGCCCGATCATCTTATCGTGCCGCCGTCCCGAGGTGTCGGTCCACTTCTGGTCCAGCTCGATCGCCTGATCGAACGCGACATCGGCCAACTCGCGGGCGATGCGGCGAATCGTCGCCGCCGGAATGCCGCAGGTGTCCGCCACCACCTCGGGGGCGTAGCGGCCGTCCAGATAGCGCTCGGCGAGCAGGTGGAAGACGGGCAGGGCGCGGCGGCCGTCACGGAGAAGAATTTCGCCGGCGATCTGCGGCTGCATGCCGGGCGTGGCGGCGTCGATCTCGGCCGACGTAACGCGATCCCAGGCCAGCGGCTTTTCGTCGGCGTCCCGGACGAACAGGCCGTCATCGGCGCCGCCCGGGTTGCGCACCACCAACCAGGCGGCGTTGGTGTAGCGGGCGAGAAAATCCAGGTCGATGCGGTCGGCCTGCAGCAGTTCATGTACCAGGGACAGGACGAAGAGCCCGTCGGTGCCGGGACGGATGCCGATCCACTCGTCGGCGACCGCGGAATAGCCGGTCTTCACCGGGTTCACCGAGACGAATTTTGCGCCGCTCGCCTTTACTTTGGCGATGCCGAGCTTGATCGGGTTGGAATCGTGGTCCTCGGCGACGCCGAACATCAGCAGGTATTTGGTGCGCTCCCAGTCGGGATCGCCGAATTCCCAAAAGCTGCCGCCGACCGAGTAGAGGCCGCCCGCCGCCATGTTGACGGAGCAGAAACCGCCATGCGCGGCGAAATTGGGGGTGCCGAACTGCCTGGCCCACCAGCCGGTGAAGGACTGGCTCTGGTCGCGGCCGGTGAACAGCGCCAGCTTGCGTGGCTCGGAGCCGCGGATGTCGCCGAGCCACTGCGTCGCCAGCGCTAGCGCCTCCTCCCACTCGATCTCGCGAAAATCGCCGGCGCCGCGCTCGCCGGTGCGCAGCAGGGGCTTGGTCAGGCGGGCGGGCGAGTAGTGGTTCATGATGCCCGCGGAGCCTTTGCCGCACAGCACGCCGTGGTTCACGGGATGGTCGGGGTTGCCCTCTATGTAACGGATGCGGCCGTCCTTCAGGTGGACCCGGATGCCGCAGCGGCAGGCGCACATGTAGCAGGTGGTGGTCTTCATGGTGTCGGAGATCATGGGAGACGTGTCGACGGTCTCCACCGGACTCGCGAAGCCGCTGGTCCGTGAGGCTGCTGCGTCCGCCAAGTGTTCCTCCCCCTCCACCGTGTGCGCGGTGCCGGGGCGGAGAGATGTGCCCGCCTTGCGCCGCGCAGTCTGGTTGTCGTCTCAGGCCAATGGTGGCGGCCCGGCGGGAGGTGCCCGGCAGGCCGTTAGCGCCACCATGCGCCGGCGGGGATGATATTTCTACCCACCCGGGCGGGAATAGCTGGTTGTCGCGCCAGAGTTCCCGCGCGCAGATGCGTGACGATCGGCGGTCTGGACGGATCGTGACGGTGTCCACTCCTGCGTTGCGCGGTGCCCGTGACCTCGGGGAGACCGTGATCAGGGTGCGGTGTCGGGAAGGATGGCGAGCGGCCTTTCGTCATTTCGCGGCCCGACGAGCGGCCGACGGCCTTCGCCGGTTTGTGCCGCGGCGCAGCCCAGCCGAACCAATGCGGAATCCGCATTCACCGGCCGCGCGGTGATCGAACCCGGTGCGATGTTCATCGGCACGGGGACCGTCGTGGCCGAAACCAGCAAGCCGCTGCTGCCTATCGCTGAAGGCTTGCAGGTCCGGGTTTGGTCGTGCTCGCTCCAGGCGCGCTGCCACAATGGCGTCAGGTCGAGACGGGCCTGCTGGCGCCGAGCAGAGAGCGAAGGCGTGGCAGGCTTCGTAGGCGGAGTAGGGAATGCTGAGCACGGAGCAGCTTCCACAGTGAAGGCAGACCGAGCTTGCTCGGCCGCCGGGCATCCTGAAGTGAACCAGGTCACATGACCGGCATGCTGCGGTACGAAATGAGCTTCACGTTGACAGACTTGTCTGGCCCAGAGGGTTGTTGAACGGCGTCCCGCACAATTATTGCGCGAAACAATGCCGTTCGCGAATGTCGGAATTTCTTACACTATTTCAACATACATTAATATGCCATGCAGTGGGTATCGCGCAAAAATAGTGGCAGCAAAGTGGCCGCTCTGCTCGGTTTTCTGCCGGATATACTGATCGTGTCCGCCATGCGAGCCCAGAAATTGGATAAAATTGGTATCAAGAGCGCTACGTACCGCTGTTGGAAAATTTTACAGTCGTGCACACGGCGGCGGCTGGCACATCCCCGCGATGGTTGTTTTCCAACAACTTTCCGAGATGGCATAGATGCTGCACTGCAAGACGGCAGGAACGTGCGACCGGAAGAGTTCGGTGCGGACAATCCTGAGAGCCACTAAGTCTAGGAGATACCGACGATGAAGACCTTTCTTTGCGCCACGGCTGCCGCGGCCGCTCTGGTGGCTGCGCTCGGCGCAGCCCCGGTGCAGGCAGGCGTGACCACCTACACGAGTCAGGCGGCCTGGGACGCCGCCGTCGACAACAATTACGTGACCGAGCCGTTCAACGCTGGCGGGCTACAGGCCTTCACTGGCGTGGTCACCAGTGCCGGCTTGATCGGCCCGGCACGCGGCTTTCTGAGCGGCTCGGTGTGGAACGATCGGGTCACCGTTGCAGGCGGCGAGTCGACCACATTCTCCTACATACCGTCTGCCCTGGAAGGCGCCGGCGCCTTCTGGGACACGTCGCCCGCGGGCGAGGGTCAGGCGCTGCAGCTCACGCTCAATCTGGTCGGCGGCGGCACCGAGTCGGCCGGCCAGATCGGCCCGATCGACGGAACGTTCTACGGCTTCGTGTCGACCCAGCCGTTCAGCTCGTTCACCATTACCGCCGGCACCAACCCGGGCGTTGCTGAAACCTTCGACATGGGGCCACTGTACTTTGCCCCCGTACCGGAGCCGGCGTCGCTGGCATTGCTCGGCGCCGGTCTGGCGGGCATCGGCCTGATCCGCCGCAAGCGCGCCTGACCCCAAATGGCGTGACTCACTACAGGGCGGCGTCGCGAGACGCCGCCCTTTCTGCTCCGCACGCCTTCCGGGAGGAGTGCGCGGAGTCTGCCGCCACGCTGCCACAGCTTCTTGTCGTTGATACGCCCAGCCGAAGGGCTGCTGCCACGTGCCGGGCGGGCGTGGTCTGACCATTGTGGTTGGGCCTGGGCCGGCGACACCTCGGGCGTTATACGGACGATAGGATGCGCACGCCAGAGTCGACGTGCGTGTCGCGGTTCCCGACGAGCCGCCTCAGTCGTCCGGCTCGCGGCACGTCCGCGTGCCGCCGTGACGGCTTTTGTTCCCATCGAGCCCCGGAGGACTGGCCCTCTCTATCCCGATCACACCCTGCCGTGGGACCGGCGACGCCGCCGTGGGGCGGCCAGCTTGCGCCGCCATGACACATGAAGACGGTCGCAGATGCCGCAACGGAGAATAAATGGCTCCGTAGCTTCGGGTTGTCCTGATGCCGAGGGGGTCGAGCCCTCCATGACGGAAGGCTGGGGCCGGCATGCCATTAGGGCCACCATGCGCCGACCGGGGGGGGGTAATATTTCCAGCCACCCGCGCGGAAATAGCAGATTGTTGCTGACAGTGCGTGGCGCCGTCCTAACCGGGGATATGCCAACGGCGCAGGGTGGCCACTTCCCCCGCGGCACAAGGCAAGATTGTCCGCCCGATGGATGCCAGAAACGCAGGAGCGTTTCAAGTATTCCTGGACACCAGGATCCCCGAACAAACTGGCGGACGTGCCGGGTGGCGGGCGGATTTTCATGCGATACGGCAGTTGCGGCTTAG
>Ga0209415_10002750_pt1 | contig 32915 bp, 29 predicted proteins | sample PeaSoiSIISIP2007_FD_187696 | JGI IMG/M metagenome (GOLD analysis project Ga0209415, IMG submission 187696) | Peat soil microbial communities from Weissenstadt, Germany - SII-SIP-2007 (SPAdes) (version 2) | ecosystem: Environmental > Terrestrial > Soil > Wetlands > Peat | place: Germany... | reverse complement strand
GGCGCTTGAGCCTGCCGCAGCCGGAGGCGAAGGCATCGTATAGACGATAGTGATCCATGTCATTTTAGATGACATGGGTCACTAGGCTTCACGCCAGCCAAGTCCCGATGAGCCATTCTCATCGGGACTTGGTACTAATCTGGGGTTTTTCGCACTTCACGATAGAGCACGAACAATCCGCTGGCGACGACGATCGCCGATCCGGCGAACACATGGGGCGCTGGGACATCGCCCCAGATCACCCAGCCGAATAGCGCGGCCCACAAGAGGCTGACGTAGTTGAAGGGGCCGATCACCGCCGCCCTGGCCAATTCGAGGGCGCGGGTCATGAAATATTGGCTGGAGCCGCCGACCAGCCCCAGCAGGATCAACAGTCCCCAGTCCCGCCCGTTCGGCGTCACCCAGACGAATGGCAAGGGGAGCGCGGTGAGAAGGGACGAGAAAACGGTATAATAAAAGACGATGGTGACCGGATTTTCGGTGCGAGTCAGTTGGCGGAGCGTCACCATGACCAGCGCGCTGCTGACGGCGCCGCCGAGAGCCGCCAGGGACCCGAGGTTGACCATCGCGCCGCCGGGTTGGATGATCAGCAGAACGCCCAGGAATCCGACGATAACGGCGCCCCACCGCGCCAGGCCGACCTTTTCGCCCAGCAATGGCACCGACAGGGCCGTCACCAGCAAGGGCGCGGTGAAGGAGATCGACACGGCATCGGCCAGCGGCATCAAATGGTAAGAGACAAAACCAAGCACCATGGCCGTTACGCCGACCACCGATCGCCACACATGGCCACCGAGGCGGCGGGTGTGCAAAAGCGCCCCGCCGCCTTTCGCGGCGACCATGACTCCGGTCGGGATGAAGGCCAGGACGGAGCGGAAAAAACTGACCTCTTCGACCGGATAACGTGCCGACAACACCTTGGCCAGCGACCACATCGCGGACAGCAACACGGTTGCCACAATCACCATGCAGATTCCGATTTTGGGATTGTTTCTCGGGGCTAAGGGGGGAAGAGGGCTGTTCACGAAACTTTCTGTTACCAATCGGTTAAAAGGCGGTCATAGACAGGAAACGAGAACACATTAGCGTGGCCCAACATTCGACGTATATATCAAAGGGACATTTCAGGTCCGGAATACGGACCAAGCCTGAACGATCGTGGAAATGCGGTTTCCTGAGAAATCCGTCAGTTTGGCGGACGAGCGACGTATGACAATGACGAACGATAGGCAATGAACGGTGTGTGATGAACGAAGTGCAAGATAAGGGCGTTCTCCAGCGGATTTCCGACCGGCAGCTTGGAACGTCCTCAACGGCGCGCGTGAGTTGGCGCCGGATCGCCGTTTGGGGCGTGTTGGTCGTCGCGTTGCTCGGCGCCTTGGGGTGGGTGATCTTCCGGCCGCAGGTGGCTCCGCCGGCGCGGACCGGCCGGTACGGGCTGGGGGGCAGTCCGATGCCGGTGGTGGCGGCGACGGCGGAAAAAGGCGATGTCGCGATCACGCTGAATGCGCTGGGAACGGTTTCGCCGCTGGCGACGGTTACGGTGAAGACGCAAATCGCCGGACAATTGACCCAGGTCGCTTTTCAGGAAGGCCAGACGGTGCGCGCCGGCGATTTTCTCGCGCAGATCGATCCGCGCCCGTACCAACTGAGTCTGGCCCAATATGAAGGCCAGTTGCAACGCGATCAGGCTCTGCTCAAGGATGCCGAGCTTAATCTCGCCCGTTACAAGACTCTGGTCGCCCAGGATTCGCTGGCGCGGCAGACATTGGATACCCAGGACGCCTTGGTCCATCAATATCGTGGAACGGTCGAGACCGATCAGGCCTTGGTCAATAACGCGAAACTTAATCTGGTCTATTGCCATATCGTGGCGCCGGTCAGCGGCCGTGTCGGCTTGCGCCAGGTCGATCCCGGCAACTATGTGCAGACCAGCGACAGCAGCGGCATCGTGGTGATTACCCAGATGCAGCCGATCACCGTCCTGTTCACCTTGCCCGAAGACAATTTGCCGGCGGTGTTGAAGCGTCTGCACGCGGGTGCCAGCCTCGGCGTCACTGTTTTCGACCGGGGTCAGGCCATGCAACTGGCGACAGGTCGGCTGATGACCGTCGACAATCAGATCGATACGACGACGGGAACGGTCAAATTGCGGGCCCAGTTCGAAAACCGCGATGAGATGCTGTTTCCCAACCAATTCGTCAATACCCAGCTTCTGGTCGATACCCTCAAGGACGCGACCGTGATCCCGACGGCCGCCATTCAGCGCGGTGCGCCGGGGACCTACGTCTATTTGGTCAAAGCCGACAACACCGTCACCGTCCGCCCGGTCACGCTGGGGCCAACGGCTGGGGAGCGGGTCGCCATCGTCGCGGGTGTCGAGCCGGGCGACAAAGTGGTGGTCGACGGCGGCGACAAGCTGCGCGAAGGTGCTGCGGTGACATTGCCGACTGGCGCCAAGGATCAGACACCTGCGAGCGATGACAAGTCGCGCAAAAAGGATGGCGAGCGTCAACACCGCAAGGACCAGTGAGGCGGTTCTCCTCTCCTTAAGTCCTCTGGGAAATTTCCGATGAGTCCTTCGCGTCCCTTTATTCTGCGTCCCGTCGCCACGTCTCTGTTGATGGTGGCGATCCTTCTGGTCGGTCTGGTCGCCTTCAAATTCTTGCCGCTGTCGGCCTTGCCCGAGGTCGATTATCCGACCATCCAGGTGCAGACCTTCTATCCAGGCGCCAGTCCCGAAGTGATGACCTCGGCGGTCACCGCGCCGCTTGAACGCCAATTCGGGCAGATGCCCAGTCTCAACCAGATGTCGTCGTCCAGTTCGGCCGGGGCCTCGGTCATCACCTTACAGTTCGGCCTCAATTTAAGCCTCGATATCGCCGAACAGGAGGTTCAGGCGGCGATCAACGCGGCCGGCAATCTCTTGCCGTCGGATTTGCCGGCGCCGCCCATCTACGCCAAGGTCAATCCGGCCGACGCGCCGATTTTGACATTGGCGCTGACGTCGAAAACCATGCCGCTGACCGAGGTCGAGGATCTGGCGGACAACCGCTTGGCGCAGAAGATTTCGCAGCTTCCGGGGGTCGGTTTGGTCAGCATCAGCGGAGGTCAGCGTCCGGCCGTTCGCGTTCAGGCCAATCCGCAGGCGCTGGCCGCTTATGGTCTCAATATCGACGATTTGCGGACCACCATCTCCAACGCCAATGTCAATACGCCCAAAGGCAATTTCGACGGACCGACCCGGGCTTATACGATCAACGCCAATGATCAGTTAAAGAGCGCCGACGAATACAATGCGATCGTCGTCGCCTACAAAAACGGTGCGCCGGTTCTGCTCCGGGATGTGGCGAAAGTGGTCAGCGGCTCTGAAAACAACAAGCTGGCCGCTTGGATGAACAGCGCTCCGGCGGTCATCGTCAACATTCAACGCCAGCCGGGCGCCAATGTGATTCAGGTGGCGGACAGCATCACCGCATTGCTTCCCAGCCTGAAGGCGGCGCTGCCCACCGCCGTCGATGTCGCCGTCTTGACCGACCGCACCAACACCATCCGTGCTTCCGTGACCGACGTCGAATTTGAGTTGGGGCTGGCCGTGGTTCTGGTGGTCTTGGTCATCTTCCTGTTCTTGCGCAACATCCCGGCGACCATCATCCCCAGTCTTTCGGTGCCCTTGTCCCTGGTTGGCACCTTCGGCGTGATGTATCTGGCCGGGTTCTCGATCAATAACCTGTCGCTGATGGCGCTGACCATCGCCACCGGATTCGTCGTCGACGACGCCATCGTGATGATCGAAAATATCGCGCGCTATATCGAGCAGGGGGACACGCCGCTGGAAGCGGCCTTGAAGGGGTCGGAAGAGATCGGTTTCACCATCGTGTCCCTGACCATCTCTTTGATCGCCGTGCTGATTCCGTTGCTGTTCATGGGCGATGTGGTCGGGCGGCTGTTTCGCGAATTCGCCATCACGCTCGCGGTGACCATCCTGATTTCCGCGGTGGTGTCCCTGACGTTGGTGCCCATGCTGTGCGCCAAATTGTTACGGCACCGTCCGCCGGAGCAGGAGACGGCGGCCAACCGGTGGGCCCAACGGGGGTTCGACCGTTTGATCGCCGGTTACGACCGCTGGCTCACTTGGGTGCTCGACCATGCCCGGCTGACCCTCTTGGTGGCCATCGCCACCGTCGGCCTGACGGCGGTGCTCTATATCGAGATTCCCAAGGGCTTCTTCCCCATTCAAGACACAGGGCTCATCCAGGGCATTTCGGAAGCCGGCCAGTCGGTCTCTTACGCGGTCATGGCGGAGCGGCAACAGGCCTTGGCCGCCGCCGTGTTGACAGACCCGGATGTCGAAAGCCTGTCGTCCTTCATTGGTGTCGACGGCACCAACACCACGCTCAACAATGGGCGCTTCCTCATCAATTTGAAGGCCAAGGAACGGCGCAAGGCGTCCGCCAGCGAAGTGATTCGTCGATTGCAGCAGGAAACGGCCGGCATCGCCGGCATCACCCTTTACATGCAGCCCGTGCAGGATCTGACCATCGACGCCAATGTCAGCCGCACCCAATATCAATTCGTGCTGGAAGACGCCAATCCCGACGAATTGGCCCAATGGGCGCCGCGTCTGCTCGATCGCCTGTCCTCTCAGCCGGAATTGGCCGACGTCACCAGCAATGCGCAGAACCGCGGCCTATCGGCCTACATCGAAATTGACCGCGACACGGCGGGGCGGTTCGGCATCACGCCGGCCACCGTCGACAACGCGCTGTACGACGCCTTCGGTCAGCGAATCGTTTCGACCATCTTCACCCAGTCGAATCAATATCGGGTGATCCTCGAAGCTGATCCGGCGATGCAGAGTTCCTTGACGTCGCTGTCCTCGATCTATCTGCCGTCGTCCAGCGGCGGTCAGGTGCCGCTCTCGGCCATCGCCACGGTTCGGGAGCAGACGGTTCCCTTGCAGATCAATCATCTGGGGCAGTTTCCCGCCATCAGCATGTCCTTCAACCTGGGGCAGGGGGCGTCCTTGGGCGAAGCGGTCGAGGCGATCGTCCAGGCGGAAAAGGACATCGCTTTGCCGGTGAGCGTGATGACCAGTTTCCAAGGCGCCGCGCTGGCCTTCCAGTCCTCGCTGTCCAATGAGGTGTTCCTCATTCTGGCGGCGCTGGTCACCATGTACATCGTGCTCGGCGTTCTCTACGAAAGCTTCATCCATCCCGTCACCATTCTGTCGACCCTGCCGGCGGCCGGCATCGGGGCCTTGCTGGCGCTGATGGCGGCGGGGAGCGATCTCGGCGTCATCGGGATCATCGGCATCATCCTCTTGATGGGGATCGTCAAGAAGAACGGCATCATGATGGTCGACTTTGCCCTGGAAGCCGAACGGCACCAGGGAAAATCGCCGCGAGAAGCGATTCATCAGGCCTGCCTGTTGCGGTTTCGTCCCATTCTGATGACCACGATGGCCGCTCTGCTTGGCGCTCTGCCCCTGATGATCGGCACCGGAACCGGTTCCGAACTGCGCCATCCGTTGGGCGTTTCCATTGTCGGCGGTCTGATCGTCAGTCAGGTGCTGACACTGTTCACCACGCCGGTGATCTATCTGGCGTTCGACAAAGTGGCCCGCCGCTTCCGTCCGAAAGACGAAGACGTGAAAGGTGAGGCGCTATGACCGGGCCGCTTTATCCGCACCGCAGGCGGTTGGGTCGGCCGCAAGGCAAGGCGCATGATTGCCGAAGCCCCTCGGGGCAAAGGATCGCGCTATGAACCTTTCGGCGCAGTTCATCGCGCGGCCGGTCGCCACCACCTTGCTGACGTTGGGCGTCGCTTTGGCGGGGGCCATTTCCTTCTTCCTGCTGCCCGTTTCGCCGCTGCCGCAGATCGATATTCCGACCATCCAGGTGCAGGCGTCGATGGCGGGCGCCAGTCCGGAGACCATGGCTTCCAGCGTGGCGACGCCGTTGGAGCGTCATCTCGGACAGATCGCCGATGTCACCGAAATGACCTCGTCGAGTTCCGTCGGCTCGACCCGGGTGACGCTGCAGTTCGGGCTCAATCGCGACATCGACGGGGCGGCGCGCGATGTGCAGGCGGCGATCAATGCGGCGCAGGGCGATTTGCCGGCCAGTCTCAAAAGTCATCCGACCTATCGCAAGATCAACCCCGCCGATGCGCCGATCCTGATCATCGCCCTGACCTCGTCGACCCTGACCCAGGGGCAGCTTTACGATTCGGCGGCGACGGTTCTTCAGCAGAAGCTGTCGCAAGTCGAAGGCGTGGGCCAAGTCAACATCGGGGGCAGTTCCTTGCCGGCGGTGCGCGTCGAGGTCAATCCCCATGCCTTGTTCAAATATGCCATCGGTCTTGAGGATGTGCGGGCCGCTTTGGCGTCGGCCAATGCCAATGCGCCGAAAGGCGCGATCGAGGGGGAGGGCCGTCATTACCAGATCTACACCAACGATCAGGCGCGGGTGGCCGAGCAATACCGATCGCTGGTGATCGCCTATCGCAGCGGTGCCGCGGTGCGTCTGTCCGATGTCGCCGAGGTGATCGATTCGGTGGAAGATCTGCGCAATCAGGGTTTGGCCGATGGAAAGCCTTCCGTCCTGATCGTTCTCACCCGCCAGCCAAGCGCCAATATCATTGATACCGTCGAGCGGGTCCAGGCCCTGCTGCCGCAGCTCAAAGCCTCGATTCCGGCCGATATCGAGATGACGGTGCCGATGGACCGCACGACGACCATCCGCGGCTCGTTGCGCGATGTCGAACGCACCTTGCTGATCTCATTGGCTCTGGTGATCCTCGTCGTCTTCCTCTTCCTGCGCGATTGGCGCGCCTCGCTGATTCCCTTCGTCGCCGTGCCGGTGTCCCTGATCGGCACCTTCGGCGCCATGTATCTGTTGGGTTACAGCCTCGACAATCTGTCTTTGATGGCGCTGACCATCGGGACCGGGTTTGTCGTCGATGACGCGATCGTCGTCCTGGAAAATGTCGTTCGGCACATCGAAGCGGGCATGCCGCGGCGGCAAGCCGCCCTGCAAGGCGCCAGAGAGGTGGGATTCACCGTTTTGTCGATGAGCCTCTCGCTGGTGGCGGTCTTTATTCCCATTCTGCTGATGGGGGGCATCGTCGGTCGTCTGTTCCGCGAATTCGCCGTGACCTTGTCGATCGCCATTCTGGTGTCGCTGGTGGTGTCGCTGACCACCACGCCGATGATGTGCTCCCGGTTGCTCCGTCATCGGCCGGTCGAACAGCGGTCCCGGATGTTTCGGTGGAGCGAACGCTTCTTTCAGGCCTTATTGCATGAATATGAGCGGACCTTGGGAACGGCGCTTCGGCACCGGCGGCTGACCATGCTGATCCTGCTGGCGACCGTCGGCCTCAATTTCTATCTCTTTTCCATCGTTCCCAAGGGGTTCTTTCCGCAGCAGGATACCGGCGCCATGGTCGGCGGCATCCAGGCCGATCAGAGTATCTCGTTCCAGTCGATGCGGGAGAAGCTCGTTGCCTTCGTCACCATCATCAAGGCCGACCCGACGGTGAACAGCGTGGTCGGCTTCACCGGCGGTGGACGGACCAATGGCGGATTCGTCTATGTCACCTTAAAGCCTTTGTCCGAACGCGATATGTCCGTCGACAAAGTGATTGCCCGCTTGCGCGGCAAATTCGCCAATGTGCCGGGCGCGGCGCTATTCCTGCAGGCGGTGCAGGACATCCGCCAAGGTGGTCGGCAGGCCAACGCCCAATATCAATATACGCTGCAAGCCGACGAACTGGCCGAACTGCAGACCTGGGCGCCCAAATTGACCGAGGCGCTGCGTCATGTGCCCGAGTTGGCCGACGTCAATTCCGATCAGCAGGACAAAGGTCTCGAGACCGACCTGTTGATCGACCGGCCGACGGCGTCCCGCCTTAAGCTGACGGCCAGCCAGATCGACAATACCCTTTACGATGCGTTCGGTCAGCGCCAGGTCTCGACCATCTACAATCCGCTCAATCAGTACCATGTGATCATGGAGGTGGCGCCGCGCTATTGGCAAAGCCCGGAAACCCTGAACGATCTCTACATCAGCACATCGGGCGGGTCGGTGACCGGCGCCCAGGCGACCAATGCGGTGGCCGGCACCACGACGACCAAAAGCAAGGCCAGCGGAAGCACCTCGACCTCCACCGCCGCGCAGGTTGCCGCCGACACGGCGCGCAATTTGGCGACCAACAAATTGGCCGCCAGCGGGCGCAGCAGCGCGTCGACCGGGGCAGCGGTGAGCACTGCCGCCGAAACCATGATTCCTCTTTCCGCCGTCGCCCATTTCGGTCCCGGCACGGCGCCGCTGGAAGTCAATCACCAAGGTCACTTTGTCGCCAGCACCATTTCCTTCAATTTGCCGCTGGGCAAATCCTTAAGCGACGCGGTCGAGGCGATCAATCGCACGATGCGCGAGATCGGTGTTCCCGCCTCCGTTCACGGCAGTTTCCAAGGGACCGCCAAAGCCTTTCAGGATTCGCTCAGCAATCAGCCGATCCTGATCGTGGCGGCCTTGCTTGCCGTCTATATCGTGCTGGGCATTCTTTATGAAAGCTACATCCACCCCATCACCATTCTCTCGACCTTGCCGTCGGCCGGGGTCGGCGCGGTGCTGGCGTTGCTGATCTGCAATTCGGAGTTTTCCATCATCGCCCTGATCGGCGTCATTCTCCTGATCGGGATCGTCAAGAAGAACGCCATCATGATGATCGACTTTGCGCTCGATGCCGAACGGAACCAGGGATTGCCGCCGATCGAGGCGATCAGGCAAGCCTGCCTTCTGCGCTTCCGGCCGATCATGATGACCACCATGGTGGCTCTTCTGGGCGCGCTGCCTTTGGCGCTGGGGCATGGCGAGGGCGCCGAGATGCGCCAGCCTCTGGGAATTTCGATCGTCGGCGGGCTGATCGTCAGCCAAGTGCTGACTCTTTACACGACGCCGGTGGTCTATCTGTATCTCGACCGCCTGCGCCAAATGGGAAAACGTCGCCGCGACCGCAAGGCGATGCGACAGGCGACGTCATGAGACAGAGGGGTTGGTGATGGCAGTTTTCGGAAGAATGGCCGGTGTGGCGATCACGACGGCGCTCCTCGCCGGCTGTGCGGTGGGACCGGATTACCTGCGTCCGAGTGCGCCCGCGCCCGCGGCCTTCAAGGAGCAAGCCGGCGGCGCGGCGGCGTCCCTCGATCTTTGGAGGACCGGGGATCCTCAGGACGCGAGCGATCGCGGGGCCTGGTGGCGGGTTTACGGCGATCCCGTGCTCGATGGCCTGGAACGCCAAGTGTCGATTTCCAATCAAACCTTGAAGGCTTCGGAGGCCGCCTTCCGGCAGGCGCAAGCGGTTGCCGAGGAGGCGCGCGCCAGTTTCTTTCCAACGCTGTCTCTGGATGCGTCGGGTCAGCGGGCCAAAACCGCATCGAGTCGGACTTCGTCGAAGAGCGTCACGGGAAGCATCGGCAACGCTTTCAGCAGTTCGTTGAGCGCCAGTTGGGAACTCGATTTGTGGGGAAGCATCCGTCGCACGGTGGAAAGCGACGAAGCGACCGCCGAGGCGACGGCCGCGGATCTCGCGTCGGCGCGTCTGTCGGCCCAGGCGAGCCTGGCCACCGACTATTTCGAATTGCGCAGCGAGGACGCTCTGGCGCGTCTGCTCACGGCGACGGTCGCGGCCTATACCCAGGCCCTGCAGATCACCCGCAATCAATATGCGGCCGGGACGGCGGCGCGGGCCGATGTGGTTCAGGCGGAAACCCAATTGGCTTCGACGCGCGCCCAATTGGTCGCCGTCGGCATTCAGCGGGCGCAACTCGAACATGCCATTGCGGTTTTGATCGGCAAACCCCCCGCCGAATTTGCCATCGCGGCTGACGAGACCTTTCCCACCGCGCCGATGATCCCCGCCGGATTGCCGTCGGTGCTGTTGGAACGGCGCCCGGATATCGCCGCCGCCGAACGACGGGTGGCCGCCGCCAATGCCGAGATCGGCATCGCCGTGGCGGCCTATTATCCAACCGTGACATTGACGGGATCGAGCGGATTTTCCGCATCCAGCCTTGGTAATCTGCTGCAGGCTTCAAACAATGTGTGGTCGGTTGGGCCGCAATTGGCCATGACGCTGTTCGATGCCGGCGCCCGTGGCGCCAAAGTGGACGCGGCGCGCGCGGTCTTTGATCAGACGACGGCGAATTACCGGCAAATCGTGTTGACTGGTTTCCAACAGGTCGAGGATGAATTGGCGGCGTCGCGGATTCTCGTCCAACAGGCGGAGGTGCAGGCCCAGGCCGTCGCCTCGGCGGAAGAAGCCGAGCGTCTGGTGTTCAACCAATATCGGGCCGGTACGGTGGCCTATACCAATGTCGTCACGGCGCAGGCGACGGCGCTTTCCAACAAACAGACGGCTTTGACCATCGCGCAGAATCGATTGACCGCGTCGGTGTCGCTGATTCAGGCCCTGGGCGGTGGATGGGAGTACAGCCAGTTGTCGTCCCCGCCCGTTGCGGCGGCAAGCGCGATCGATAAGCCATAGAGCCGGATGACTTTTGGTGGAATCGCTTCGCGATTCGGACGATGGTAACCGTCCACGAAGAGGGGGATGTCATGGTGGAAAATAATTCAAACGCGCTCGATCGGCTTGAACAGGAAATCGAATCCGAATTCATCGACGAGACTCGCGATGTGTTGGCCGGTCTTGAGGTGATGCTCGGCAACTTCGAATCCGGGCTGATCGATGGTGTGAAGGCCCTTGTCACCTTGCGCAGATCCTTCCGTTCGCTGGAGGCGCGCAGCCAGAGTCTCGACAAGGCGACGATGAATATCGTGACCCACCGGGCTTCGGAATATCTGTCGGATTCCCAGGAACTCGAGCGCAGCAATGTCGTCGATGTCCAGATGTTCATCGACGTTTTGCGCAAATTGCTGGACCAGAACAGCGGCGCTGGGGCCGAGCATTCCAGCGAATTGGTCCGCCAGCTTCCCTCGCGCCGGATCGTCGATTTCGACGTGGTGGAAGCGGCCAGGAAGATGAACGTCGAAATGTTGCTGGTCATTCCCGACCGTGCGACCAGTCGCTATGTCGAGCGCGAGTTGGCGGCTTGTGGTTATCGGGTCTCCAACGCCGGGCATTTTTTCAAAGGGCTGGAACTGGCGGTTCGCACGCAACCCGATTTCATTATTTGTGGGGCCGTGCTCGATGAAGCCTCGGGCATCGATCTGATCCGCGCGCTGTCCGGGATCAGCGCCACGGCGCATACGCCGGTGGCGTTGCTGACCAGTTACGCCGTGGGTCATCCGTCGCTGGCGGAATTGCCGGCCAATGCCGCGGTGATCCGCAAGGGAGCGACGTTCGGCGAAGATCTTGCCCTCGCTTTGGCACGCTTCAAGATCACCTGAATCGGCCTCTTCGGAAATCGCTTGTTGCCGACAAGACGAATCGTCCTATTTTCTGAATCGCCGAGCCAGCGCTTGGTTCGGCGATTCCGCGATTTCCGGTTCCCCCCTTGCGATAGAAAGCCATGATTGGGTTAACCCGTATTTTTTGCATTCTGGCCGTCACCCTATCCCTGTCGGGCTGTATCATTGGCGATGGCATTGCCCATGTGGTCAAATTGGCTCAGGAAAACCAGCAGACGAGTTCTGCCGCCCCCGCCGGCGGGGCCGCCGCCGCTCCGGTTGCCGTTCATGACGAGGCGCCGCCGCCGCCGCCCGCTGCGGCGCCGGTGCGCAATTCCGTGAGCGTCGAAACGCTGGCGCCGCCAAAATAAGCCTTTTCGGAGAGAAGCCATGGCGATCGGCTCCCTGTTGCGTCATCTGCGCGTGCATCCGCGCCTCTTGATCGCCGTTTTCCTGGCTCTGTGTTTGTGGGCGGCGTTGCCCGACAGTTTGGCGCCGTCGACTCGCGCGATCCTGGCCCTCGATTTGGGCGGCGTGGTGTTCCTGGGCTTGAGCTGGCACATGATGGCGTCGGCGACGCCGGAGCGCATGCGCCTGCGGGCTCGTCTGCAAGACGAGGGGCGCTGGACCATCGTCTTGCTGACCGTCGGGGCCGTTCTGTTCAGTCTCGCGGTCATTGCCTTCGAGCTGCGAGGCATGAAGGATCTGCCGGCGGATCGTCAATGGGCGCATATCAGTCTGGCGGCGGCCACCATCGTCAGCTCGTGGCTGGTGACGCACACCATGTTCGCGCTCCACTATGCGCACGCCTTTTATGGCGATGGCGATGGCGATCCGAACACCATCGATCGCGCCGGCGGTCTGGAGTTTCCGGGAACCGAGCATCCCGATTATTGGGATTTCTTGTATTTTTCCTTCGTCGTCGGCATGACCGGCCAGACCTCCGACGTGCAAATCAACCGGCGGGGGATCAGGCGGCTGTGTCTGGCGCAAGGGGTGCTGGCCTTCTTCTTCAACACGGTGATTCTGGCGCTCAGCATCAATATCGCGGCCGGGCTACTGTAGTTGGGCTAAAATTCGATATCGAGTTCGTCGAAATCCTCAGGTTCGGCTTTTGCCGCCTTGGTCCAGGCGGCCAGGGCCGGCCATTTCAGGATGGTTCGGCAATAGGCCTTCGAGGCATTGTCGAGTTTGACGTCATAGGTGTGAAAGCGCGTGCAGACCGGTGCATACATGGCATCGGCCATGGTCAGTTTGCCGAAAAGATAGGGGCCGCCATAGGCTTTGAGGCAGTCTCGCCAGACGGACGTGATGCGCTCGATGTCGGGCAGAGCGCCGCCGAACGTTTTGAAGTTCAGGTGGCGGGCCTTCAGATTCATCGGCAAGGCTGAGCGCAAATTGTAAAAGCCGGAATGAATTTCGCCGGAGATCGAACGGCAGTGCGCTCGGGCGATCCGCTCCTCGGGTAGCAAGCCGGCCGCGGGATTCCATTCGTTCAAATATTCGGCGATCGCCAGCGTATCCCAGATCTTGGCGCCGTCATGCTCCAGACAGGGAACCAGGAAGGAGGGTGAGAGCAGCAACAACTCGGCCCGAATCGCTGCATCGTCGATGGGTGCGACGCGTTCTTCGATCTCCAGATTGGCCATTTTGCACAGCAGCCAACCACGGAGCGACCAGGACGAATAGTTCTTGCTGGAGATGGTCAGAATGGCTGCGGACATCACTCATTCTCCCCGATTGATGATGGCGGACTTGGTCCGGAACCGTTACCGGAAGTGCAATCTGGTATCAGCTAGTTGCATATTAAAATGATTATCTCGCATTGCAGCAAAAAAAACTCTACCCTTTCCTGCATAAGAAGATTTTGTGGAGGGCCTGGATGCTCTATCTCGCCTATCAGACGCAGTCAAATCTCATGGCGCCGGTGCGGGCTCTGGCAAGGGCTATGAGTGCCGGTTGTGAGCCGATTCGCGAGATGGCGGCCGGGTTTTCCTGGGCGCCGCTGATGGCCGTGTGGGAACTTATCGCGCGTGCCGGGCTGAGCCATGATCAACCGCCCTATGGGATCGATCAGGTCCTTGTCGGCGGCAGGGCCGTCGCGGTGATCGAGGAGACGGCGGCGGCGACGCCTTTTTGTACGTTGCGGCATTTCCGCAAGGCGGACGGCAATGTGCAGCCGCGCGTTTTGGTTTTGGCGCCGCTGTCCGGGCATTTCGCCACCTTGTTGCGGGGCACCATTCGCACGCTGCTGGTCGATCACGATGTCTATGTCACCGATTGGAGCAATGCGCGCGACGTCTCTCTGGCGCATGGTGTCTTCGGTTTTGACGACTATGTCGAGCATGTCATTCAATTTCTAGAAGTGCTGGGCCCCGGCGCGCATCTGCTCGCCATCTGTCAGCCTTGCGTCCAGGCGCTGGCGGCGGTTGCGGTGATGGCTGCGGACCACCATCCGGCGCAACCGCGCAGCATGACTTTGATGGCCGGTCCGGTCGATGTTCGCGTCAACCCGACCAAGGTCAATGAGTTGGCGACCAGCCAACCCATCGAATGGTTCGAACAAAAATTGATCACCACGGTGCCCTGGCCGCATCCAGGAGCAGGGCGCCGGGTTTATCCGGGCTTCATTCAGCTTTCGGCATTTGTGTCGATGAATCTCTCGCGCCATTTGAAGGCGCATCGCGAGTTGTTCGATCATCTGGTCAAGGGGGAGGCCGATCAAGCCGAGGCCATCCGCTCCTTCTATGACGAATATTTCGCCGTCCTCGATTTGCCGGCGGATTTCTATCTGGAAACGGTGCGGATCGTCTTTCAGGAAGCGCGTTTGGCCAAGGGCACCTTGACCTTCCGCGGGCGTCCCGTCGATCCGGGGTGCATTCAACGAACCGCCTTGCTCACCGTCGAAGGGGAGCGCGACGATATCTGCGCGTTAGGTCAAACATCCGCCGCGCATGATCTCTGTACCGGGCTCAAGCCCCATATGAAGCGCCATCACATGCAGGCCGGGGTTGGTCACTATGGCGTTTTCAACGGGAAGCGGTGGGATCATCAAATTTATCCGATCGTCCGCAATCTGGTGTTATCGACCAACTGAGTCTTGCCCCCTCAATCGCCGGGCGGCGGACCTCGGTCCGCCTTGGCTTCCGCGCGAACGATCGCGCGCGGCCACCGTCGTGGCCGATACCGATTCCTCGCGTCGCTGCTCTTACGCCAGATGCCCCAGCGGCAGCGCGGTCCGATATTGCACCTGCTTGAGGGCGAAACTGGACTTGATGCTGGCGACGCCGGGGATGCGCGTCAGATGGTCGAGAACGAAGCGTTCATAGGCGGCCAGATCGGAGACCACGACGCGCAGCAGATAGTCGAAACTGCCGGTCATCAGATAACACTCCAGCACCTCCGGGCGTTCCAAAACCGTGCGTTCGAACAGCTCCAGACTGGCCTCCACCTGCTTTTCCAGCGTGATGTTGACGAACACATGGACCGGCAGGTCGATGGTGGCGGGGTCGAGCAGCGCCACATAGCGGCGGATGAAGCCTTCGGATTCCAGAAGATGGACGCGCCGCGAGCAAGGCGAGGGCGACAGGCCAACCTTGTCGGAGAGGTCGAGATTGGACATCCGGCCATCTTCCTGCAGGGCGGCGAGAATGCGGCAGTCGATGGCGTCAAGCGAGCGTTTTGGCATCTTTCACCACAAAGATATCTATTCATGGAAAGTCATTGCGTCAGGTTCGACTCTTCTGGGGGGCAACGCAAGGACATGCTGGTTCGGCCGCTCTAAAATAGGAGACCATCAGGAAAAGGTGATCTCCATGGCCGACGGCAATACACTTCCCATCGCTCAAAAGACGGCATCCGACGAAATCGAATGTCTCGGCGCGTTGGAGCGACAAGCGCGATGGCTGGCGTCCTGGATGATTCACCATGCCAACCATCTGCGACGCAAACGCGATGGTCTCAAGGTCGGGGGACATCTGGCGTCCTGTTCATCGGCGACGACCCTGATGACGGCTCTTTATTTCGGCGTGCTGCGAGCTGAGGATCGGGTGGCGGTCAAACCTCATGCCAGTCCGGTTCTGCACGCCATCGAATATATCGAGGGGCGCCAGACGCGTGAGCAGTTGGAGAATTTTCGCGCGATCGGCGGCGCGCAGTCTTATCCGTCGCGCACCAAGGACGCCATCGACATCGACTTTTCCACCGGCTCCGTCGGTCTCGGCGTCGGGGTGACGGTCTTTGCCAGTCTGGTCCAGGACTATCTGTTCATGAAAGGCCTGGCGCCGGAAGGCAGCCGGCCCGGCCGCATGATCGCCCTGGTGGGCGATGCCGAATTGGACGAGGGCAATATCTACGAGGCGCTTCTCGAAGGCTGGAAACACGATATCCGCAATGTCTGGTGGATCATCGATTACAACCGGCAAAGCCTTGACGCGGTGGTGCAAGACCGCCTGGAAGGGCGCATCACCTCGCTGTTCGAATCGATGGGATGGCAGGTCGTCACCTTGAAATATGGGAAACGGCTGGAGGCGGCGTTCGCCGAACCGGACGGACAGGCTTTGCGCCAATGGATCGACAACTGTCCCAATGCCCTTTATTCGGCCCTGACCTACAAAGGGGGCGCCGGCTGGCGCGAGGCGCTGACCCGCGATATCGGTCATTTGCCCGGGATCGCGGCGCTTCTGGCCCGCCATGATGATCCGGCCTTGGCGCAACTGATGACCAATCTGGGGGGGCACGACCTCGAAGGCATTCTGGACGCCTTCCGATCCATCGACCATGACCGCCCGGTCGTGTTCATCGCCTACACCGTCAAGGGATACGGATTGCCGATTGCCGGTCACAAGGACAACCACGCCGGATTGCTCAGTCCCGATCAGATGGAGGCGTTCAAGGCCAGTCTGGGGATCGCCGACGGTCACGAGTGGGACGTCTTTTCCTGTTCTCCGGATCAGGCCGATCGGTTGCGTGCCTTTGTCGCCGAGGCCGGCCCGAGCCGTCGACGGCCTTACCAGGAGATGCCGCCGGCCATTGCCGTGCCGGCGAGCCTCTCCATCGACGTGGCGGACAGCATCTCCACACAGGAGAGCTTCGGCCGGATTCTGGCGGAGTTGGCGCGTGGCGACGGGGATCTGGCCCGCGCCATCGTGACGACCTCGCCCGATGTGACGGTGTCGACCAATCTGGGCGGATGGGTCAATCGCCGCGGCTTGTTCGATCGGGCGCAGCGGCCCGATGTCTTCCGCGATCTCCATGTGGTGTCCACGCAGAAATGGGCGATGTCGCCCTCCGGTCAGCATATCGAATTGGGGATTGCCGAGAACAATCTGTTTCTTCTGCTGGCCGCTCTCGGGCTGGCGGCCCCCTTGTTCGGAACGCGCCTGTTGCCAGTCGGCACGCTTTACGATCCGTTCATCGCGCGGGGTCTGGATGCGCTGAATTACGCCTGCTATCAGGACGCCCGTTTTATGTTGGTGGGAACCCCCTCGGGAATCAGCCTGGCGCCGGAAGGCGGCGCGCATCAGTCCATCTCGACGCCCCTGATCGGCATGGGGCAGCCGGGACTGATCTATTTCGAGCCGGCCTATGCCGACGAACTGGCGGCGATCATGCGCTGGGGCTTCGAGCATATGCAAAAGCCGGACGGCTGCTCGGTCTATCTGCGTTTGTCGACGCGCGCCCTCACACAAATCAAGCGCGAGATGACGGCGGCTTTGATGCGCGACGTCATCGAGGGGGCCTATTGGGTGGTGCCGCCGGGTCAGGACTGTCAATTGGTCCTGGCCTATTGCGGCGTCATGGCGCCCGAAGCGAAGGAAGCCTTCGAGACGGTTCGCGAGGAAATTCCAGGCGCCGGCCTGCTCGCCGTGACCTCTCCCGATCGCCTGCACAGCCAATGGCAAATCTCCCGACTGCTGGGCTCGCCGGGCCGGTCCCATGCCGAACGCCTGTTTGAAGCGGTGCCAAGAGGCGCTGCCTTGATCACCGTGCTTGATGGTCATCCCGCTGCCTTGTCCTGGATGGCCAGCATCGGCGGCTTTTCCAGCCGGGCTCTCGGGGTCGACCGCTTCGGCCAGTCCGGCGACATTCCGGATCTTTACCGGGCCTACGGGATTGATACCGGGGCCATCATCGAGGCCTGCGCGGTGGCCTTGCGCGACCGGGCCGGCCGGTAGCAGCGATTGACAAGGAGAGGCCGGCGGTGAACAGACGCCTTCTTCGCGATCTCGATATCCTGACGGTGCGACTGTTCATCGCCGTTTGCGAAGAGGGAACCTTGACCCGCGCCGCCGAGCGCGAAGCGATCGCGCCGTCGGCCGTCTCCAAGCGCCTGGCCGAATTGGAAACGGCCTTGGGCGTCGCGTTGTTCGTCCGCCAAGCCAAGGGCATGACGTTGACGTCGGCCGGGCAGACGATGCTCTATCATTCCCGGCGGATGATCCAGAATGTGCACAACATCGGTATCGAACTGGGCGAATATGCCAAGGGCGTGCGCGGCTATGTGCGTATGGTGGCGAACATCTCGTCGATCGTTCAGTTTCTGCCCGAGGATCTGGAAAATTTTCTGACCCGCCATTCGGAGATCAAGGTCGATCTGGCGGAGCGGCCGAGCCGGCGCGTGGTCGATGAGATCGAGGACGACAAAGCCGATATCGGTATCTGCGCCGGCGAGACCGACACGCGCCATCTCGCCCGCGTGCCCTATCATCAGGATCATCTGCTGGTGGTCTTAAGGCCCGATCATCCGCTGGCGAAAGAACCGTCCGTGGCGTTCCGCCAGACCTTGGCCTACGACTATGTGGGCCTGCATGGCGACAGCACCATCTTCGCCCGCTCGGTGATGGCCTCCCGACAGATCGATTTGCCCTTGAAACTGAAGATCCATGTGCCGAGTTTCGATGCCCTGTGCCGGATGGTTCAGGCGAACCTCGGCATCGGCCTGATGCCGGATCGCGCCTTCGACGTGATGGGCCGTCCGCTCGGCTTGCAGGCGATCCCGCTCACCGACGACTGGGCGCAGCGGGAACTGGTGCTCGTCCACCGGAGCGATCGTTCGCTGGCGCCTTGTTCCCGAATGATGCTCGATCATTTGGCGGCGGTCGGACAGCGTTCTCCAATGGAGAACGTTGGTTGATGGAAGACGATTGGACGTCTCTGTAATCCATATTCATCATGACAATGAATAAAAACGAAAAAACGTTGTCAGAGGAAACATGGAAAAAATACTCACAAGTTATCCCGATATCTGATTAGTCCGTTATTGGCGGACATTCCGAATAATTCGTGAAAATACGGTCTTTCGGCTGACGTGACGGCGGAAGGAACCTGTTTGTTCAAACGTAATCGACCGCCTGTTGCGGCGGTCTTGCGAAGGGGGTCCTCATGCTTTTTCGCGATGCTCCGTCGCGGGTCTTCATCAATGAAGTGTCCGTCCGCGACGGCTTCCAAAGTGAACGGCGCTTCGTTCCGACAGCCGATAAAATCCGTCTGATCGACCAATTGTCCCGGACCGGGGTGGCCAAGATCGAAGTGACCTCCTTCGTCTCGCCCAAAGCCATTCCCAATCTTCGCGATGCGGCCGAGGTCATGGCCGGCATCACGCGTCAACCCGGCGTCGTCTATTCCGCCCTGGTACCCAATGACAAAGGGGCGGAACGGGCTCTGGCGGCGAACGCCGACGAGATCAATCTGGTCATGTCGATCGGCGAGAGCCACAACCTGGCGAATATGCGGATGACTTGCGCTCAGTCGCTGGCCGCCTTTCGGGCCGTCATGACGACTGTCGCCGGTCGCGGCGTCAAGGTCAACGGCGTGTTGGCCACCGCCTTCGGCTGTCCTTTCGAGGGCGTTCAACCGCTGTCCCGCGTCCTATGGGCGGCCGAAGAATATCTGGCGCTGGGGATGGATGGCCTTGCTCTGTGCGACACCACCGGCATGGCCTTTCCGCGCCAAGTCGCCACCTATTGTCGCGCCGTTCGGCAGGCCTTCCCGAAGGTGCCGCTGACGCTGCATTTCCACAACACGCGCGGCATGGGTCTGGCCAATGTTCTGGCCGCGCTCTCCGTCGGCATCGACAGCTTCGACGGCTCGCTCGGCGGGATCGGCGGCTGTCCGTTCGCTCCCGGCGCTACCGGCAATGTCTGCACGGAAGACACCGTGCATATGCTCGAAGGCTGTGGCGTCGCCACCGGTGTCGACGTCGATGCGTTGTTGCCGTTGGCGCGCGAAATGCCGGCCTTGCTCGGTCATGACGTGCCCGGACAGGTGGCGCGCGCCGGCAAAAGCACGGATCTGCATCCGTGCCCTAGCTCTTTTTGTCCCTCGCCGGGCGGGCTCTCCGAGCCCTTGGCCGCGCCCTCAATGGGCGCTGATTTCCTTTCCAGCCGCCATTGAGGCGGCGGCCAAGAGGCCGGAGGGCCCGCTAAGGCAGAGGGACTTTTAACTGAGAACGAAGGATCGTGACGATGAACAACCAGCAGGGGGATCCGCCGCAAGCGGAGGGCGGCCGGGGCGCGCTGGCGGGCTTGCGCATCATCGACCTGACCAGGGTGCTGGCCGGGCCGTTCTGCACCATGATGCTGGCCGACATGGGGGCCGACGTCATCAAGGTCGAAGAGCCGGGCAAAGGCGACGACTCGCGGCATTTTGCGCCCTTCCGCAACGGCGAGAGCGCCTATTACATGAATCTGAACCGCAATAAGAAGGGCGTCACCCTCAATCTCAAGGGCAAAGGCCGCGACATCTTTCTCGAACTGATCAAAACCGCCGACGTGGTGGTCGAGAATTATCGTCCGGGCACGATGGACAAGCTGGGCCTGGGCTATGAGACGCTGAAGGCGATCAATCCGCGGCTGGTCTATGGCGCGGTCTCGGGGTTTGGCGATACCGGGCCCTATCGCCTGCGGCCCGGCTACGACATCATCGGACAGGCCATGGGCGGCTTGATGAGCACGACCGGTTGGCCGGGCGGCGAGCCGACGCGATCGGGGACCGCCATGGGCGACGTGTTGGCCGGACTTTCCGTCACCATCGGCATCCTGGCGGCGTTGCGTCATCGCGATCAAACCGGTGAAGGCCAGAAGGTCGACGTCGCTCTGGTCGATTCGGTGGTGGCCAGCCTCGAGATCATCACGCAGATCTATCTGACCGACGGCCGGTTGCCGGACCGCATCGGCAATCGCTATGAGTCCTGCTACCCTTACGATTCCTTTCGGGCGAATGACGGCAGTATGGTGATCGGCGCGGCCAACGACAAATTGTGGCATTTGGTTTGCCAGGTGATCGGGCGCCAGGATCTGGTGGACGACGCACGCTTCGACACCAATGCCAAACGCGTCCAGCGCCATGCCGAAATCAAACCACTCGTCGAAGACTGGACCAGCCGGCATAGTGTCGACGAGGTCGTCGAATTGATGCTGGCGGCCGGCGTGCCGTCCGCTCCCATCAATACGATCGATCGCCTGGTCAAGGATCCGCATATCGCCAAGGCGCGCCAGATGTTCGTCGACATCGATCACCCCAAGGCCGGCCCTTTGACCTTGACCGGCGCCCATATCAAATTGACGGCGACGCCGCCCTCGATCCGCACACCGTCGCCTGAGCTCGGGCAACACAATCATGAGATCTATGGCGAGATATTGGGAATGAGCGTGGCGGACATCGATCAATTGCAGCGAGACGGCGTGTTATGAAGACCGAAGCCGCCATCTGGCGAAAATAAAGATGTCGATCCCGCGAGCCTTGACCGCGAGGGCGACGACCAAAAAAATGGGGAGGACCGTAAAAAATGAAAGAGAGCAGCGAACCGACGGAACTATCGATCGTCCACAAGGTGGCGTGGCGGTTCATGCCGCTGATCATGGTGTGTTATTTCTTCGCATTTTTCGATCGCATCAATATCGGCTTCGCCAAATTCCAGTTGCAGACCGAATTGGGCCTGAGCGCGACGGCTTACGGCCTGGGCGCGAGCTTGTTCGTCCTCGGTTACGTCCTGTTCGAGGTGCCCGGCAATATGATCCTTTACCGTGTCGGGGCCCGAAAGTGGATCTCGCGGATCATGGTGACCTGGGGGCTGGCGACGGCCGCCATGATCTTCGTTACCTCGGAAACGCAGTTCTATATCGCGCGGTTCATGATCGGCGCGTCGGAGGCGGGGTTCGCTCCCGGGATTCTGTACTATTTCACCGTCTGGTTCCCCCGGAGCTATCGCGGGCGCATCACCTCGATGCTGTTTCTGGCGTCGGCCTGCTCCGGTCTCATCGGGGCTCCCATTGCCGGGTTGGTTCTTTCCTATATGGACGGTCTCATGGGGTTGGGGGGATGGCGTTGGCTCTTCGTGCTGGGCGGCCTTCCTTGCGTCCTCCTCGGGATCACGGTCTTCGCCTTGCTGAAGGACCGTATCGAGGACGCCTCTTTCCTGACGGCGGACGAGAAGGCGTTGCTCGGCGCGACCATTGCCAAGGAACATGTGCATGCGGCCGTCGGCCATTCCCTGTTCGGCGCCTTCAAGACACCGGGCTTTCTCATGCTGGGCGTGCTCTATTTTCTGATTCAGATGGCCTCCTATGGCCTGAATTTCTGGGTGCCCGATTTGATTCATTCCTCCGGGGTCCGTGATTCCACCGTCATCGGCGCCTTGACGGCCGTGCCTTACGTCTTTGGCGCGATCACGATGTTCGTTCTCGGTCGGTTGTCCGACGTGACCGGAAAACGAACGACCTATTTATGCGCCCTCCTCTTGGCCGGCGCCCTTGCCTTTATCCTGTCGGGTATCTTCGACCACAACACGGTGCTGCTGGTCGGCGCGCTGGCTCTCATGGGGGCCGGTATCGTCGCCTCGATACCGATGTTCTACACGCTGCCCGCCAAGATCTTGGTGGGAGCCGGGGCGGCCAGCGGCATTGCCTTGATCAACACCATGGGACAACTGGGCGGCATCGTCAGTCCGGTCATGGTCGGGCGGGTTCGCGATCTCACCGGCAGCACGACGCCCGCCCTCTATGTTATCGCGGGGCTGTGTCTGCTGGCGGCCGGTATCGTGGCCTTCGGTTTGCCGAGCACGATGCGCAGCAAGGAGACGGACGTCGCCATGGAGGCCGAAGTTGGATAAGCCCTTGCTCTATTCCGCCGTACCGTCCAGGAAGAACCGATAGGCCGGATTGGCGGTTTCCTCCCAATAGGGATAGGCCAGAGCGTCCAGATAGCGCTGGAACTTCGCCCGTTCGGCCGGCGGCACCTGAATGCCGGCCAGAACGCGGCCATAGTCGGCGCCGTGGTTGCGGTAGTGGAACATCGAGATGTTCCAGTCGTGCGCCATGTCGTTCAGGAATTTGATCAGAGCCCCCGGCCGTTCGGGGAACTGAAAGCGGAAAACCAGTTCGTTGGCCAATCCGGCCGCTCGCCCGCCGACCATATAGCGGACGTGGACCTTGGCCATCTCGTTGTCGCTCATATCGACCACGGTGTGGCCCTGCTCGCGTAAGAGATCGAGCAGCATCTGCTTCTCGGCGAGACCTTCGGTCAGTTCGATGCCGACGAAGATGCGGGCGAGTGTCGGATCGGAATAACGATAGTTGAATTCCGTCACCGAGCGCCGCCCCAGTCCTTGAACGAACCGCCGGTAGCTGCCGGGCTGTTCGGCGATGGTCACGGCAAACAGGGCTTCGCGTTTCTCGCCGATTTCGGCCCGTTCGGCGATGTGGCGGAGCCGGTCGAAATTCATATTGGCGCCGCTGTTGATCGCCAGCAAAGCGCCGCCCTCCGACGGATTGGCGGCGGCATAGCGTTTCAATCCGGCAAGACCGAGCGCGCCGGCCGGTTCGGCGATGGCGCGCGTGTCATCGAAGATATCCTTGACGGCGGCGCAGATTTCATCGGTATCGACGACGATGATCTCGTCGAGCAATTCGCGGCATATGCGGAAGGTTTCGACACCGGCTTGCCGGACCGCGACGCCGTCGGCGAATAGTCCGACCTGATCGAGCGCCGTGCGTTCACCGTCGGCGAGCGCCTTGGCCATCGACGCGGCATCCTCCGGTTCGACGCCGATGACCTTGATTTCGGGCCGGAGGAATTTGATGCAAGTGGCGATGCCGGCGGCCAGTCCGCCGCCGCCGATTTGCACGAACACCGCTTCGATCGGTCCCGGATGCTGACGCAAAATCTCCAACGCGATGGTGCCCTGTCCGGCGATGACCTCGGGATCATCGTAGGGATGAATGAAGGTGAGGCCTTTTTCCGCCTCGATCTGACGGGCATGGGTGTTGGCCTCGTCAAAGGAGTCGCCATGCAGCACGACGCGGGCGCCGCGGCGTTTCACCGCCTGCACCTTGATCGAAGGCGTGGTGCGCGGCATGACGACGGTGGCTTTCGCTCCCAGCTTTTGTGCCGCCAGAGCCACGCCTTGCGCGTGGTTTCCCGCCGAGGCGCAGATGACGCCACGGCTGAGGGCGTCGGCGGAGAGACCGGCCATCTTGTTGTAGGCGCCGCGCAATTTGAAGGAAAAGACCGGTTGCAGATCTTCGCGCTTGAGAAGGATCGCCCGGTTCAGGCGCGCCGTCAGTCGGGGCATGGGGTCCAAAGGGCTTTCAATGGCGACGTCATAGACCCGCGAGGTCAGGATCTTGCGCATATAATCGTTCATGTCAGCGGTTTTGTGCCATTCGGTTGCCATAAGGGAAGCCTTCGGTTGCGTCTTTTCGCCTGATGATACCTTACGGAAGGGGGGATGCCCCTGCAACGACCGCTTTCCGCTTCGGCGACCGGCTTGGCTCGCGAATCGGACTCGCTTCGCCGTGTGGTGGACGACTTCCTGAAGGATGTGCGCGCCGCTTGAGGCGTGGTGATCGGTTCCGATCACTGCGTCTTGGTGTCAGTCAGCGTTTCGACACTGTGTCGGGAATGGATGCTGATCATGCCGAGCAAAGCCCGTCTGAGTTCGTCGGCGGCGACGGGCTTATGCATGATGCGAAGACCGCTGCCGTGGACCTCCCGGACTCTTTCCGGCGCCGTGTCGCCGGTGATAATGAGACTGGGAATAAGCTGTCCCGTCGTTTCACTGAGGCGAAGCACTGTTTCGATGCCGGTCAATCCGCTGCTCAGGCGGTAGTCCGCGATGACGGCATCGGGGATGCCGAATTCTTCGATCTTTGCCAAAGCTTCTTCGCCGAGGCAGGCGCTCATCGTCCGGTATCCCCAGTTGCGCAGCATCATCTCCAAACTGTCGCGCAGCAGGGCGTCGTCCTCGATGATCAGAATCAAGCCTTCGGCCCCTTCCGTTCCGTCGATGGCGCGGCGATCGCCTGTTACCAACTGGTGGGCAACCGGCAAGGTGATTGAAAAGCGCGAACCACGCCCCAAGGTGGATCGAACCGAAACCGTGCCGTCAAGCAGGCGCATAATCCGCTTGACGATGGACAACCCCAATCCGAGTCCCTGGGAGCGGTCGCGGGCCGCATTCGCCACCTGATGGAACTCCTCGAAAATGTCGTCCAGATGATCAGCGGCGATGCCGATCCCGGTGTCGACGACGTCGATCCGCACCATCTTTTTCTTCCTGCGGCAGCCCACCAACACGCGGCCGGACGGACAATAGCGCAAGGCGTTTTCAAGCAGATTGCGCAAGACCCGTTCGATCAGCACAGGGTCGGTGCGCACATGGACCGATGTGGGGATGAGACGGAAATCGAGAGAGAGATGCTCGGCCCGTAATCGATATTCGTCGGCCAAGCGACCGAGAAGGGAATCCAGGCTGACGGTTTGCAGAACGGGAACGATCACGCCGGCATCGAGCCGGGAAATGTCGAGCATGCTGTCGAAGAGAAGGCGGAGCGCGTTGACCGCCTCTTCCATCTGGTCGACGGCCTTTTTGACCGGAGAGCCGGCCAAACGGGTCTTTAAGACCTCGATGAGCAGGAGGAGCGACTGCACCGGCTGTCGCAGATCATGGCTCGCGGCGGCCAGAAACTTCGACTTCGACAAGCTGGCCCGTTCCGCTTCGGCGGTGGCGATGAAGGCCTCTTCCCGCGCGTTGGCCAACTCTTCGCGTTGCCGGACCTGGGGTGTGATATCAACCGAGGCGCCGGTAAGGCCGATGACCTCGCCGGATTCGGAGAAAAGCGGTTTCGCTGAGGTGACAAAATACCGGTCCTCGTGGATCTTCAGCGGGCGCAACGCGAGTTCCGTGCGTTTTCCCTCGCCGCTTTCCATCACGCTTTGAAAAAAATCGATCAGACGTGCCGCCGAAGGGGGATCGAAAAAATCCAAGGGCGTCTTGCCAACGCCCTCCTGATCGGAAACGCCCACCTGATTGTTGTATCCCCACAGGTACCGCAGGTTGCGATCAATCTTGAAGACAACCAGTTGGGTCACGGATAAAGCCGCTTTGAATCGCTCGTCGATCATTTGCCAGCGCTCGGTTTCCTGGCGCAAGGCTCGTTCTGCGTTCCGAAAATCGGTGATTTCGGCAAGGAACAAAGCAAGGCCTTCGCCTTTGCATCGGATACGGAGTTCGATCCGATTGTCGGTGAGAGGCCAACAGTGTTCGAATTGGGCCTCTGTTCCGCTGTCGAGAACCTGTTGAAGCCGGTTTTCCAACGAAACGGCGATGTCCTCGGGAAGAAGATCGCCCAGCTTTTGCCCCAGAATGTGATCGGCGGGCTGGTGAAAAAGCGTCTCGACGGCGTGGTTGACCAGAACGAATCGCAAGCCGTCATCCATTTCGGCATAGCCTTCGCGCATCCCGGCCAGGACCTCACGCAGCCTGCGCCCGCCGGCTTTTTGCGAGCGAGCGTGGCGGGTCAGCGGTTTACTCAACGAAAATGCCGATTTTCTGACCGTCACGATAACTCAAGATTCCCGCCATAATAGGTGTCAGGGCAAAGCTGCCGATTCACGTTCATCGTTGATACTCAATTTTTGGTAGCTGTGCTGAGAGTAGCAGTGAGCAGGCTATCTTGGCAACGAAGTGGCGCGGACGTCTTGGAATGGCCGGCATGTCCAATCCTGAAGGCTTCATTGTTTCTATCGAAAGTTGTTCTGGGCGTGATCTGTGCGGATTTGGTCGCGGGCCCATCTGACGGACGCTTATTGGCGCAGAGTAGCTGTTAATATTGATTGTCTTTAAATTTAAATTAGACAATCCATGTCCTTATTTTTGGACTTATGACCTCCATAAAAACTATTAATTTTCAGAAAATCACCCGTTGCGAGATAAATAATAGTGGGTATCAACTTTCGGGAATTACTGATCATGAACGTTCGCGCTCGTAATGTTGCTGAACAATTATCAGAAATGCCCGGTTCTCATTTTCAAGAAATGGCAAATGATTTCATAACGTGGAGATTGATATTGGTGGTTGGCGACAAATTCCGGGAATTTTCCGTGGGAAAAGATGTCGTGACCATTTCCCAATTGCGCGGATTGCTGGATCTCCCCGCCGGTTTGATCTTATGCGAGAAAATGCGATTGGTTCCTGGCCAAGGTTTGAGCGAAAAGGACGTGGATGACGTTCTCGCCCAGGCAACCGCGACGGCACATCGCGATCGGCTCGATTTCAGCCTTTGGCGTCGCACGCCCAGACGGGCTGATCGTGCCCTGTCCCATAAGTATCGGATTGAAAACACGTTGATTTCGGCGCCCCGTCGGATTGACGAAGATCACTATGACGTCGATCTTCTTGTCGATGAAAACTCCGAACTCATGGGGGATCACCAGACCGGGCAACATCTGCAAGGCATGCTGATGATCGAGGCGATCCGCCAAGCCTTCATGGCGATTGCCGAGGCCTTCTTTCTGCCGTCCGGCGACATCGAGTACTATTTTCTCTTCAATACATTGGCCGTGGAATTGAAGCGGTTCATTTTTCCGATTGCGACCTGTCTTCACTGCACCATTCTCGAGAAGGATCTCTCCGGGACCAGCCGGCGGTTCGTTATGGAGGCTCTTTTCGAACAGGCGGGAAGCGAAACAGCGAGAATATCCGGCTCTTTCACGGTGGCGAAATACCGCAGCATCAAAAAGATGGAGCAACTCCTGGCCAAAGAAACGATCACCAGCCATTTTGCCACGCTTGCCGCGGCCGATCAGAGGAGTCTGGGCGAAGCGGCGCACGCGGCCGCTCAGTAATCGGCGCCAGAATGTCGATCAGTCCGGTCCGCGCCTTCGCGTTCTTCGATGTCGACGAGACGCTCATCTCGATCAAGAGCATGGTGAGCTTTCAGGACTATTGGTTCATCGCGACCGGGGATGACGAGGCTCGCGCGTCGTTCTGGCGGGATATGGCGCGGCTGCGAGATGGCAAGGCGTCGCGCGAAACGCTGAACCGTTGCTATTATGCGTCCTTCGCTGGTCGCGCCGTGGGAGCCGTTGCGGACCTGGCGGTCGCGTGGTTCAACGAGATGTCGGCAACAACCAGGGATCTCTTCCACCCCTCGGTTGTTGCCGCCCTCTTTCGCCATCAGGATATCGGCCAGGAAGCCGTCCTGGTTTCCGGATCCTTTCCGGCGCTGTTGTCGCCGATTGCCGCGCGTCTGGGGGTGAGGCATATCTTGGCCAGCGACATGGAGGTGGCCGATGGTTGCTATACCGGTCGGATTTTGCCACCTCAGACGATCGGGTTGGGTAAGGCCGAGGCGATGACGGCCTTCCTGCAACGGGCCGGCGTCTCGCCCTCTCGTTGCCATGCCTATGGCGATGACATCTCCGATCTTCCCATGTTGGGCGCTGTTGGCTGGCCTGTCGTGGTGCGGGAAGACGACGCGGAGATGGTGGCGGTGGCGCGCAGCCGCGGCTGGCCGGTTTTGTCACCCCGCTAGGCGAGGCGTCGTTCCGGTCACAGGTCGCCGGACGTTGGCGGCGCCTTGGGGATGAAGCAGTCCCGGTCGGGTTTCAGATCGAGGAGCGGCGTACCGTCGAGGCAATCCAGTCCGCGCACCATGATCATTCTGCCGTCAATTCCCTCCAGCGTGACGATGGCGGTGCCGATGGGATTGGGACGGTTCGGCGTGCGCAGCGAAAAAGCGCCGAAGGTGGTTCCGTTGTCGCGGGGGCTTTGACGAACCAGATTTCGGCGCGACAGATGCAGCCAGTAAAGCACTTCGGCCTGGGGGTATTCGGCGATGCCGTCGAGGGCTTCCGTCCAGGGATCGAACAATTCGATGCGGCAAAGCGGGCCTTCGATCTGTCCTCGGCGGGGACATTCAAAGACCGTCTTCCAGGGCGTGTGGATCCTGCCGATGAAAATGACTCCGGCATCGGTGGTGCCGTCCCAGGCGACGGTGCGTTCGCCGGCGCGAATATCGCTTGTGTCGGACATGGTCATTGTTTACCTGCGGCCAGAAGGCTAAAAGCGCTATGCATGCGATGCTTCATCATCGGTCGCATTATTCGTCCTATTCTTTCGTATGAGCAAGAGGGCGGAAGCGTTGTCACGGTCCGAGCGCTTATTTGATCTTCTGCAAACGCTGCGCCGCCATCGCCTGCCTGTGAGCGGCAGAGTTCTTGCGGCGGACCTCGGCGTCAGCATTCGCACCCTTTATCGCGACATTGCCAGTCTTCAGGCTCAGGGCGCCACGATCGAAGGCGAACCGGGTCTTGGCTATGTGCTGCGGCCCGGCTTCCTGCTGCCGCCGTTGATGTTTTCCGAAGACGAGATCGAAGCACTGGTCCTTGGGTCCCGGTGGGTCGCCAAACGCGCGGACGATCGCCTCGGATCGGCGGCGCGCAACGCACTGGCGAAAATCGCCGCCGTGCTTCCGTCGGACTTGCGTGACAAGCTCGACACCTCTCCATTGCTCGTCGGGCCAGGCCAACCCATTCCGGCGGCTGTCGCGGATTTGACTGTTATCAGGGACGCAATCCGGTCGGAACGCAAAGTCGCGATCACCTATCAGGATGAGGCCGGAGCCTGTTCGCAGCGTATTGTCTGGCCGTTTGTGCTGGGTTTCTTCGACCATGTTCGCGTGGTGGCCGCATGGTGTGAACTTCGCGAGGGCTTTCGCCATTTCCGTACCGACCGGATTTCGGCGCTCTCCGCGCTGGACATGCGCTATCCCCGTCGACGGCAGGCTCTGTTGAAGGCGTGGCGCCAAGCCGAAGGCTTTCCGCCAGCCTCATGATCGCTACTGCCAGAATCTGACAGCATCGTGCGTTAGGGTCACGCCATCTCGAACGACGGAGTGCCGCGGATGCCCCAGCCGAATTACATGATTCTTTATGTCGATAGCCCCGAAGCCAGCGGCCGGTTCTACCGTGCTCTGCTGCGATGCGAACCGGTCGAAGAGTCGCCCACCTTCGTGCTGTTCGCCCTGCCGTCGGGTCTCATGCTTGGCCTATGGTCACGCCACACCGTCGTGCCCGCGGCGACCATGGCCGGAGGGGATGGCGAGGTCGCGTTTTCTGTCGAAGACGATTCCATCGTCGATGCGACCTTCGCCGATTGGAAGGAACGCGGCCTTTCGATCCTGCAAGACCCGACGGCCATGGATTTCGGCCGAACCTTCGTCGCTGCCGATCCGGATGGCCATCGGTTGCGGGTTTTCGCCGCGGCGCGATGATAAGCCGCGCGATGGCGGAGCCACAATCTGTCACCCCTGTGTCCGGAATGGACAAAAGGAAAAATGGCGGAGGCGGTGTCTGCTCCCGCTGGCAAAATATATGAATTAAATCAATATATTATTAGAAATTGTCGTCGCCGTTTCCGCAGCGATACCCGCGTCCGAACGCCGAATTCGGGCGGGCGCATGCGGACGACGGTGGACGATTCTTGGCCATCGCCTGCCAAAGCAAAGGCCGTCCAAACGGGAACGGTCTTGCAGACGGTATGAAATTATCATACCTATTTGAGGCCCTATGCTGACGGAGGATGTGTCGATGGCCGCCGCCGAAAAACGAACCTTCAGCTTGCCCAGCGAGCAAGCCGCCTACATTGACCGGCTGGTCGCCACCGGCACTTATGCGACGAGCAGCGAAGTCATTCGTGCTGGCTTGCGCGCTTTGCAGGAACGCGATGCCGCCGTTGAGCGCTGGCTTCGCGAGGAGGTGGTGCCTGTTGCCGCCGCCATGCAAGCCGACCCGGATCGGGCCATCCCGGTGGAGACGGTCTTTGGCAAGATACGGGCGCTTCATGCACAGCGCGTGAAAGGGGTCGACGTTGATCTATAAGGTCGTCTTTTCGCCGGAGGCGGAAAACGACCTTATAGGGCTTTATCTGTATATCGCGGAGCGGACCGGGGACGTTCGAGCGCTGGCTTACGTCGAACGGCTGGAACGGTACTGCAAAGGCTTCGAAGACTTCCCCGAACGAGGCACATCTCGCGACGACCTGTTTCCCGGCCTGCGGGTCGTCGGCTTCGAGCGGCGCGTCTCGATCGCTTTTCATATCCATGCCGACACGGTGACCTTCGATCGCCTCCTTTACGGAGGACGCGACCTGGACAGTCTCGCTGACGACGCCTGATCCGCGACAGCCTCCTTTGCGGCACCAGGAATTTCACGGGGACGCCAGCCTGGCCGGCGAAGCCGGATCGGTGCACGCCGCAGCCTATTCCATCGCTGTGCGTGTTTCGGCGTTCGGCACTTTCATCGGAAACGGCACGGCCTGGTCTCGGGCGATTCGGACAGCCGATCAATGCTATCCACCGCTCGCCGTCTTGACCGCTGATATCATCGAGACTCGCGGAGGCTTCATTTTGTCGCAATGTTTATGGTCGGAGATCAGTCCAGCGATTGATCCAGTGCGGTTGAACTCAGGGGCGCTATATGTGCCGCCGAGGCCAGGCGCTGCCCTCAACGGCGCTTAGGTGTGAAGCTCAACTCAAATCAAGCGCAAGGAAGTCAATGTCAAATTTTTACAGCACCAAAACTGTTGAACGGACCGTTGAGCTGGTAGGGAAACAGTTCCACGTGTCGCCGGATTACGCCCGGCGTTTGGCGGTTAGGGCCTTGAATGGCATCGAAGCGCACGGGTGCGATCCGGAGGACTGGCCAACCGTTGTTGCCACGGTGAATGTTGTCGTGGATTCTTGGGTGAAGGCAGGGACGTTCAAGGACGAGGTTTCTTAGCTTTTTCGGCTAGGTCAGCAGAAGCAAGTTCAACGAAGGAATCTGGTGCTCGTCGCTACCGCCCCACATCCGCTTGATGGTGCCCCAGTCCTGCGGCACAATGGCCCCCGAGAGGCCACCCGACTGTGCCCCTAACCCCTTGATTCTGCTGGTCGAAAAGAAAATGGCGGAGGGGGCCCTGCTTTCTCAGGTTAAATAAATTAATTAATTCAATGTATTGGGAGGACGCTCCACTGTCTTTCCCGCAACTATACCCGCGTCTGGACGCCGGATTTGGACGAGCGTTTGCGGATGACGGCGAATGATTTTTACTCCTCTGGACGGACGCGTCCGACTATTCTTCGAACAGATCGGCATGGGTGCCGGTTCTGACGAAGCGGACAGTTGATCCCGCCCCCTTGCCCTCAAGTTGGTAAATCAGCAGAAAATCGCCGCCGACATGACATTCCCGATGATCCGACCATTCGCCGGCGAGCGGGTGGTCAAGCCATTCCGGGGCAAGCGGTGCGTCGTTGGCGATCAGCAGCAACATCACGTCCTTGAGTTGCCGCATGTTGAACCGGCCCGAGTCGGAGAGACGGTCCCAATCCTTGACGAATTTTCGTGTGTAATCCGCCGCCCGAGGAAAAGCGGTCCGCTTGCTACTTGCGGGCTTTTTCGAGGTCATCAAACAAATCGGCGGCAGTGGCGAACTTGGCGCGGCCCATGGCGCGGGCCTCTTCCATCGCGGCGCGTGTTTCGGCGTTCGGCACTTTTACCGGAAAGGGCACGGCCTGGTCTCGGGCAACCCGGACAAGCGCCATGCGGATGTAATCAGAGACGGACAGGCCCATCGCCGCAAGAGCGGTGGTCGCCTGCTGCTTCGTCTGAAGGTCGATCCGGGCACGGACGACGGTATCGGTTGGCATGGTCGCAATCTCCTTAAGACAGCGGGCAAAATGTAGCTACAAACGGCTACGAATGCAATGGGCATGATGGATCACGGCATGGCAAATCGGGCATCACGTTACCTGTCATGCCCCAGAAGAAGCGTCCGCAACGAGCGGACCAGCACCAGACGTCGCCGGCCGATCGTCGTGGTGGCGAGGTGCCCCTCACCGATCAGCTCGTAAAGCTTGGTCCGACCCAAGCCCGTGGCTCGGCAGGCATCGGCAATAGTGCAAGTAAGACGCTCGGTGAACGGGATCATGCCTGGGGACACATTCCCGGTGTCTTGCGTCGGCGGCGTCTGCAATCCGCCTCGGGTGCCGTCTTCCGGCCGCTGGCTGTTGCGCATGGGGCAACCCTCCTCAATAAAAACCTTCCGGGGCTTTCCAAGCCCTGATGATTCATTGGTGCATGGCAAGCCTTTGCCGGGGCGCATATGCCGAGATGGCGGCGTATTACGACACCGCCATCCTCCCGGCGCGTCCGCGCAAGCCGCGCGACAAGGCCAAGGT
>Ga0209415_10002747_pt1 | contig 32928 bp, 23 predicted proteins | sample PeaSoiSIISIP2007_FD_187696 | JGI IMG/M metagenome (GOLD analysis project Ga0209415, IMG submission 187696) | Peat soil microbial communities from Weissenstadt, Germany - SII-SIP-2007 (SPAdes) (version 2) | ecosystem: Environmental > Terrestrial > Soil > Wetlands > Peat | place: Germany... | reverse complement strand
CCCACCTCGGCAATCACGACCATTCTGCCACTGGCGTCGTTTACCGACCTGGATGTATGGATGTACCTGCACGATCAGAAGCTGCCCGTCAACCCCGCTTATACCAAGGACCGCAACCAGCGGCTGGTGTGCATGTTCTGCTTCGAGAAGAACGATCACGAGTTCGAAATCGACATGAAGGCCTACCCGGAGGTGTACGCCAGGCTGGAGACGGAGCTCAAACACTGGCAGAAGAAGTTCAACTTCCCCGATGAGTGGATCACGAAGCGGCTGTGGCGTTATAACGATTCCAATTCCCAGTACATGAAGGAGCTCAACATCCTACCGCGGGTGGACATCGTCGTGGATGAACTGGAGAAGGCGGTGACGTGGGATGGGGAAGCGTTCGACGGGACTCGATTTCAGATCGACGGCCGGATTCACGGCGAATTTTCCCTTGCCGAGATGGCCAACTGGTTCAAAGCGCTCGGTAAATGCGCCGTGAGCAGAGATACGCTGACGGTGACAGCCGATTATGCGAACATCATCGCGCCGATGGGCGGCGACAAATCGGACAGGCCGATGCTCACGATCGCGGCGAATGGTATCATCCGCATCTCCGCCGCCGACGCGGAGATCCTCCAGAAGTTCCGGAAACACGTACATGGATGGGCGCTGATCAGGGTTCACTGTTTAAAGTGCGGAGGGTGCGTCAAACAGTCCGATGACATCATCCTGGAGGGCGAGCGGCTGGAGGTCCAGCGAAAGCTCACGCTTGAAACGATGGACGCAATCTTCAAAGACTGCCCGGTCCATCCGGACGGAGTGCGCAATCTGTTGCGCCCGCTCTCCAAGGAATACACTCCCACTTCCTGCACGTCGTGCTTCATGAAATACAAGAAGGACATGGACCTGGTGAACATAGGCGGGACGAAGTAAGCAAGCCAGCGCGGCGGAAAGAGGTCGCATGGATAGCCACACGAAGATGTTGATCGGCCACATGTCCAAACGGACAAACACGGTGCTGACGGACAAGCACCATCATGTCCTCAACTTCACCTATGAGTATTACTCGGTGCACAAGACGGGGCCGCTGTATCAGAGCATTCAAAAGAATACCGGTGTGAGCCCACAGGAACTGGAACGGATGTTCCCCAACGGGCTGGCCTCGGTTTACACCTGGGTCGGAATACCGATTCATTCCGGGCAGAAGATCTGTAAGCCCGCGGTATCGATTCAAGTGGATGACTTCCGGCAGGTTTATCTGGACCATGCCGCCACGACGCCATTGCGCGACGAAGTTGCGGAGTGCCTGCGCGAGTTTTATGGGGATCCCGCGCTGGGCGGGAACCCCAGCAGCAGCCATCGCCCCGGAAAGCGGGCTTACGAAGTGGTTGCGCAGGCGCGCTTGAGGGTAAGCGCCTGTTTGGGTGTCAGTCCCGAGACAATCGTCTTCACGAGCGGAGGCTCCGAAGCTAACAACCTGGCGATCAAGGGCATCGGCTTCCAGCATCTGTTGAAGACCGGAAAGAAAGGACACATCGTCAGCACCAAGATCGAGCACTCGTCGGTACTTTCCTGCCTGCGTTTCTTGGAAGCCTTAGGCTTCCAGGTCAGCTACGTCGACGTGATCCGTGATGGAACTGTGCCTGCGGAAGCGATCCGCCGGGCCTTGAGGCGGGAGACGCTACTGGTCGCGACCATGGCGGTCAATAATGAGACCGGCGCGATGAATCCAATTCTGGAAATCGGGACGATCTGCCAGCGGGCGGGGGTTCCGCTGATGGTAGACGCGGTCCAGTGCTTCGGAAAGCGATCGTTGAAGCCCGCTGAGCTTGGAATTTCGCTGATGTCGATTTCCGGCCACAAAATCGGCGCTCCTAAAGGAGCGGGCGCGCTTTATATCCGGGAAGGGCTGACGCTGGCGCCCCTCATCCATGGCGGGGAGCAGGAGCATGGGCTGCGGGCAGGCACCGAAAACGTGGCTAACATCCACGCCTTCGGTATGGCGTCGATGCTGGCGCACGAGGGGTTGGAACGCGAAATGGCGCGCCTCGCCGATCTTCACACCTATTTCCTGCGCGGGTTATTCCAGGTCGACCGGCGGTGCATCGTGAACGGGACTCTGGTCGAGAAGGCGTTTCATATTGTCAATGTCGGGTTCGAAGGAATCGACAGCGGATCGCTTCTGCTGAGCCTCAGCAACATTGGGATCTCGATCTCGGCGGGATCGGCGTGCACCGCCGGCAAAGACGAGTCGTCGCATGTCCTGAAAGCAATGGGCGTCAACACTGATAAATACGGCACAGTTCGTTTCAGCTTCGGCCTGAGAACCGATAAGAAGGATATTGATTATCTATTTAAATATCTTCCGATCGTGCTGGCACAGTTGCGAAAGACCACTGAGTCATTGGGGGATATCCGGCGCTGGCGGAGGTCGCACCGTGAGTTTTCGGCAAACGTGCGTGACGCCAGATAACCCGCCCTGTTAAGTTCATTCAGTCGCTGGGGCGGCTGATAGTGAACCGCAAGAGCACACTACCCATTCCCGAGTTAATCGTGCAGCTTCAACGCCAGTTGGATCAGTTTCGCCGCAGCCAGCCGCGGCGGACGAAGCTACCGCAGTCACTGTGGCAGGCTGCGGTCGAACTGGCCCGGCAACACGGTGTGTATTCCGTTTAGATATGAATTGGTCTCCCCCTGGTATCGCGACATCGATACACACCTTGTCCTCGGCACAACACCACGAAACCTGGTTAGCGGATGTATGGTCGGGCATCCGGAAGGCGACGGACCATCCCATTAGTTAGTTTTGAGTCCGGAGCCCTGTTCGCGCTCCGGGACCCCGAGCTGAGGCGGATTCACCCTCCTGATTCACCCGGAGCCAACAATTCGCTGAAGATCGAGGCCGCGAGCGGGCTACAGCAATTCCGATGCGCTGAAGAAAAATGGAATCTCGACGGCGGCCGTTTCCGGCGCATCCGACCCGTGGACGCAGTTCCGCTCGATGCTCTTGGCGAAACGTTTTCGAATCGTGCCTTCGGCGGCGTTAGCGGGATTGGTCGCGCCCATGGTGTCGCGCCATTTCCGGATAGCATCCGGCGCTTCGAGCACCAGGACCACCACCGGTCCCTCGGTCATGAACTTCACCAGCGACGCGTAAAACGGGCGTTCCCGGTGTACACCGTAAAAGCTCTCGGCTTCGAGCTGGCTCAGCCGCTTCATCTTCATGCCGGCGATGCGGAAGCCGGCGCTCTGAATCGCGGCCAGGATCTCGCCGGACTGTCCGGCAGCGACCGCGTCTGGTTTGATAATCGCAAAAGTTCTTTCCATAATTTCCGTTTCCCGATGTTGTTCGAATTCTTGGTTTGAATTCTGGTTTGAATCCTGGTGTGAATCGATGTGTACGGCGCGCTAATTTAGATGCGTGCCTTGATGGTGGTCCCGATTTCCGCCGGCGTGGGACATACCGTAACGCCAGCCGCTTTCATGGCCGCGATCTTATCCTCGGCCTTGCCGCTGCCGCCTGAGATGATGGCGCCCGCGTGGCCCATGCGCCGTCCGGGCGGCGCTGTCTGCCCGGCGATAAACCCGACCACCGGCTTCCTCACGTTCGCCTTGATATACGCAGCCGCGGTCTCCTCGGCATTTCCGCCGATTTCACCGATCATGACGATGGCGTGAGTATCGGCGTCTTCATTGAACAATCGGATGGTGTCCGTGAAGGAGGTGCCGATGATCGGATCGCCGCCGATGCCGATGCAGGTGGACTGTCCGATGCCGAGTCCCGTGAGCTGGCCCACCGCTTCGTAGGTCAGCGTGCCGGAGCGCGACACGACGCCTACGTGGCCCGGTTTGTGAATGTGCGCGGGCATGATCCCGATCTTGCATTTTCCCGGCGAGATGATCCCGGGACAGTTGGGACCGATGAGGCGTGTCGCGGGATGTGATTTCAAATATGCCCAGGCGCGAATCATATCGGCGGCCGGGATACCCTCGGTGATGCAGACCACCAATGCGAGCCCGGCATCGGCCGCCTCCATGATGGCGTCGGCGGCGAACGGCGGCGGTACGAAAATCACCGATGCATTCGCGCCGGTTTGCTTCACGGCGTCGGCAACGGTGTTAAACACCGGCAGATCGAGGTGGGTCTGGCCGCCCTTTCCGGGCGTCACTCCTCCCACCACCTTGGTTCCATAAGCCAGCGACTGCTGGGCATGGAAAGTGGCCTCCTTGCCCGTGAATCCTTGCACCAGAACGCGAGTATTTTCGTTGACTAAGATGCTCATGATTTATTTGTGCGATGAATTATGACGCCAGTCTCACTACCTGATCCGCCGCGTCCCGCATGCCGTCGGCCACCGTGAAGTTCAGCCCCGATTCCTTCAGGACTTCGCGTCCCAACTCCACGTTGGTTCCCTCCATGCGCACCACGATGGGGACTTTCACGGCCAGTTCACGGGCCGCCGCCACCACTCCGGTGGCGAGTGTATCGCAGCGCAGGATACCGCCGAAGATATTGATCAGCACGGCTTTCACGGACCGGTCTGAGAGCAGAATGCGGAAGGCGTTTCGGATCTGCTCGGCGTTTGCTCCGCCGCCCACGTCGAGGAAGTTCGCGGGACTCCCGCCCGCGTACTTGATGATATCCATGGTGGCCATGGCGAGCCCGGCGCCGTTGACCATGCAAGCCACGCTGCCGTCCAGCTTGATGTAGTTCAGACCGAACTTGGACGCTTCCACTTCGAGCGGATCTTCCTCGTTCAAGTCGCGCAGTTCGGCCAAGTCCTTGTGTCGAAATAGTGCGTTGTCGTCCAGGTTCATCTTGGCGTCGAGCGCGTAGACCTTGCCATCCTTGGTCAGGATGAAGGGATTGATCTCGGCGAGAGAAGCATCGAGAGCTTCGGTTGCCTGGGCGAGCGCCATCATGGCGGTTGCCGCCGCGTTCACCGCCGGACCGGCGATGCCCATGCCGAAGGCAAGTTTGCGCGCCTGGAACGGGGCCAGGCCGAAGCCGGGTTCCATGGCTTCTTTCAGGATCCGCTCCGGCGTCTTCGCGGCCACTTCCTCGATCTCGACGCCGCCCTCGGCCGACGCCATGAAGACGTTTTTCGAGAGCACTCGATCGAGTACGATGCCCAGGTAGAGCTCTCGCTCAATCGGCAGCGTTTCCTCGATCAGGAGCCTTTGCACCACGCGGCCTTCGGGACCGGTCTGGTGGGTCACCAGCGTCATTCCAATCATCTTTTGGGCGATCGAGCGCGCCTCCGCCGCATCCTTGGCGATCTTGACGCCCCCGCCCTTGCCGCGCCCGCCGGCGTGAATTTGCGCCTTCACCACGACACTGCCGCCGATCTTCTTCGCCGCCGCCTCGGCTTCCTCTGCCGTGCGAACCACTTCCCCTCTTGGCACAGGAACAGCGTAGCGAGCCAAGAGGGCCTTGGCTTGATATTCGTGAATCTTCATGATGATTTGAGAATCTTCAATCTTAGCGCACAGCGAATGTGTCGTGCGCGTTAAACAAAGGAGCACAGCGAATGTGTCGTGCGCGTTAATCGGCATTTCTCACACAGCTCGGGCGAACGTGGCGCACGCACTCCAGCGTGCCGTGTCGAGGTTCCTCTCGACACCTCGCCGGGTTCTAGTTCTCCTGCCGTCAACTGGCGTCGACAAGACGCGGCACGCAGGAGTGCGTGCGCCCCACGAGTGCAAGCCTTCGGGCATCCGCATGACCAACGAAATCGCCGGGACAGCTTACTAGGGAATTTTGCGAAAGCGCAGATCCCAGACGCGCGGATCTCCGACGCTGAGTTCGCTGACCAGTCCGTCGGCATCGCGGAGGAATCGCACACTGCCAAGCGACGAGGTGAAACCATCGCGATAAGTCGGCGTGAGCGGGATCGTCGTATCGGGCCGGCGATGGATTACCAGATGGTCGCCTTCGATCGCCACTTTGAACGTAACTTCCGCTTCGTCGCTCGCGTACTCGCCCACCAGGCCTTCGAGCTCGGTTCGGGTGGGATGCGCCGTCTCCACCTTATAGTAGAAGACCGGTTCGTCGGCGGGCCGGGTCACTTTGACGGACACGACCGTCGAATTAGCATCACCGCCGGAGAAGAAGAGGTGCGCTCCTTCAATGCCGAACTTGAATTCATTCTTTCCCACTGGTTCCAGAAAGTTCATGCCGTTCCAGTGCAGGTCGCCCGCCGCAAGGGTGATGACCGCGACCGACAAGCCCTTTTCCGGATATTGGCCCAGCCAGGCGTTGTAACCGGCCGTGCTGCCGCTATGGCTCACTTCGCGGATCCCGTTGGTCCTCGGGATCATGAGTCCAGAGGCGTAGAAAATGTCCTGGCCGTTCGAGAGCTTGCCGGGCTGAAGCTGGGCCTCGATGAGAGCCCGCCCGCCGACCTTGGCGTTGGTGAAATTTCGATTCCATCGCAGCAGGTCGCCGACGGTAGTGAGCAGTCCGCCGTTCCCGTAAATATCCTCGAACGGCATGTCCTGACGGTAGGCGTCGCTCGCGAGGTGGTCCCCGGCGATTTCCGAATAGGCGACGGCGCGATTGTGGACCACGCGCCGGAAGTCGTCGCGCCATTGTGTCGAGGTCATGCCGAGGGGCGTGAAGATTTCTTTTTTGGTGAACTCGGGGAACGGCATTCCGGAAACGCGGGTCACCAGGATCGCGGCGAGATTGTAGCCGCTATTGGTGTAGGAATATTCGGCGCCGGGGCTGTAGTTCAGCGCCTGTTGCCGCCCGATGATTTCGAGCACGTGGGCCATGGTGTACTCGCGGGAGGTGCGAGGCCAGCCGGCGATCGTTTCCAAGTTGCCCCAATCGCGGAGGCCGCTGGTGTGGTTCAGCAGGTGCCGGATAGTGATCGGAGTCTTGTACTCGGGCACCTCCGGAATGTATTTCCTCACGGGATCGTCGAGCGAGAGTTTGCCTCGCTCGGCGAGGAGAAGCACCGCCGCGGCAGTGAACTGCTTGGCGATGGAGCCGGGCTCGAAGACACTTTCGGGAGTCAGAGCCACGCCGTGCTCGAGATCAGCGGAGCCATAGGCGGCGGCAAGAACCTGAGCGTCGCCGATGCCGACTCCCACGGCGCAGCCCGGACTGCCGGGCTTCTGGAATCGCGAGAACACCTGGTCCACCTTAGCCTGGGCGTCCGCGGGCGGCGTCAGCGGCTGTGCCGGCATTGCTTGGCGACCGGCAAGCAGGGCGACGGCGAGGAGAACCAGGGGCGCCGCGGTGGAGTTCGCACGAAAAGGTCCGGCGAGTGTGGCGGTCATTCGGAGGCGGTGTGGACTTACGCGAAGCATGTTATTCAGCATCGCGCAAAATCCATCCATCGAGTTTCAGAGCCCACACGCTTAGGGGACTGCTGGAAGAGTCCAAAACCACGTTGGCCGCTGATGAACACGGATAAACGCCGATTGAAACCAATACTCGCACAGATGCGAATCAGCGTTTATCTGCGTTTATCGGCGGCCAAACCGTCTTTTCCGGCGTCCCCTCAGGCATCGCCCCGCATCACATTCCTCCGGACCGTGTCAAAATAGGCGCTATGATTCCCCGACGTCTTTTGAGGAACTCGCGCAAAACGGAGCACGGCGCGAAACAGTTCCTGATCTCCTTGGCGGTGCGCGCCGCACCCTTTGCGCTTCTAATCGCTTCCTTATCCGGCATCGCTTGTGTGAGCGCCCTTGTTTTGGCGACGGCTCTCCTGAGGCCGGCCTTGCTGGGTCAAACGCAGCAGCAGCAATATGACCTGATGATCACCGGCGGAAAGATCATCGACGGCACCGGCGGCTCCTGGTACTTCGGCGACGTCGCGATCAAGGGTGATACGATCGCCGCGATCGGCAAGCTGGACCCGGCGACCGCGGCGCGACGCATTGACGCCAGTGGGCTCGTGGTCTCCCCGGGATTCATCGACGTGCACACGCACGCCCGCCGCGGCATCATGGACGATCCGTTTGCGAAGAACTACATCTGGCAGGGCGTGACCACGGTGATGGAAGGTCCCGACGGCAGCTCGCCGCTGCCGATTAAGGATGCTCTCGACCGGATCGCCGCGCTGCACACCGCCCCCAACTACGGAACGCTGGTGGGGCAGGGAAGCATCCGGCAACAGGTGATGGGTCTGGTGAATCGCAATGCGACTCCCGAGGAGATCGCGAAGATGCGCCAGATCACGCGCCAGGCGATGCTCGACGGAGCCTTCGGTATTTCCACCGGCCTGATCTACATCCCGGGCAATTTCACGCCGACCGAAGAGATTGTCGAGTTGGCAAAGGTCGCGGGCGCGATGGGAGGTATCCACACGTCGCACATGCGCGATGAGGCATTCCATGTCCTCGATAGCGTGAAGGAGACCATTCGCATCGGCGAGGAAGGCGGCCTGCCCACGCAGGTGACGCATCACAAGATCATCGGAACGCGGAACTGGGGCATGAGCAAGGAGACCATCAGACTGGTCGAGGAGGCGCGCGCCCGCGGCGTGGACGCCACTATCGACGCATATCCTTACACCGCGTCGAGCTCCAGTACGGCGATCCTGATACCGACCTGGGCGCAGGAGGGCGGGCAGAAGGCGCTGGTCGAGCGCTTGGACGCGCCAGTGCAGAAGGCCAAGATCAAGGCCGGCGTGATCGAGAATTTGAAGACCGATCGGGGCGGCGGCGATCCGGCGAACGTGGTGATCGCCAATTGCGGCTTCGATCCGAAGCTGGCCGGCAAGAACCTGTCCGAGATCACGAAGCTGCGCGGGCGCGAACTGAATCTCGAAAATGCGGCCGAGACGCTGCTCGATCTGCAACACGCCGGCGGGTGCCAGGCCATCTATCACGCCATGGACGAGCAGGACACGGAGAATATTCTGCGCTACCCATTCACCATGATCGGGTCGGATGGCGAAGTTCCTCACTTTGGAGTGGGCGCTCCCCACCCGCGAAGTTACGGGACGTTCGCGCGAGTTTTGGGACGGTATGTGAGAGAACGCCACACGCTGACCTTGGAGGATGCGGTGCGGCGCATGACCAGCCTCCCTTCGGCGCGCTTTCGGGTATACGATCGCGGGCTGCTGCGGCCGGGCTTGAAGGCCGACGTGGTGGTGTTCGATCCGGCCACGGTGGCCGACAAGGCAACGTTCGAAAATCCGCACCAATATGCGGTCGGTTTCCGCGACGTGATCGTCAACGGCAAGCCGGTGATCGAGAACGCCAAACTGACCAACGAGCGTCCCGGACGCGTGTTGTATGGTCCCGCCAAGACGAAATAATTCCGCACCCTTTGCGGGCTAGCGAGCGATTCAAATATGATCTTCGGCAGCGACAACATGGCGGCGGTGTCTCCGAAAGTCATGGCCGCATTGGCGGAGGCGAATACGGGGACGGCCCGGTCCTACGGCGCGGATCCCTGGACGGCTGCGGCGGAGCGCCTGCTGGCGGAGACCTTTGAGCACGACCTCGCGGCTTTCTTCGTCGCCAGCGGCACGGCGGCGAACTGCCTGGCGCTTTCCGCGATCACCCAGCCTTGGAGCGCGATCCTGTGCCATCGACAGGCGCACATCCTGTTGGATGAGAGCTCGGCGCTGGAGTTCTTTACCGGTGGGGCGCGATTGATTCCCGTCTCCGGCGCGGACGGTAAGATCACGCCCGCGGCCTTGCGGCGAACCTTGGAGCGATTACCGTCCGATCCGCCGCACAACGTTCGTGCGGCCGCGATCAGTATTTCCCAGGTGAGCGAAAGCGGGCTGGTGTATCGCCCGGAGGAGATCGCCGCGCTGGCCCAAGTGGCAAAGGCGTTTCATCCGCGGGACGACTCGCACCCGATCCGGCTTCACATGGACGGCGCGCGCTTCGCCAATGCCGTCGCGAGCCTTCGGTGTGCTCCCGCCGACGTCACCTGGAAGGCCGGCGTCGATGTGCTGTGCCTGGGCGCCACTAAGAACGGCGCGCTGGCCGCGGAAGCGGTGATCTTTTTCGATGGGACGCTCGCGGCGGATTTCGCGAGTCGGAGGAAGCGCGGAGGCCATCTCCTGTCAAAAGGACGGCTTCTGGGCGCTCAATTCCTGGGGTGGTTGAAGGACGGACACTGGCTGGATCTCTCGCGCGCCGCGAACGCGACCGGCGCCCAACTTGCAGCGGGACTCGCGAAGATCCCAGGGGTCCGAGTGGCCTGGCCGGTGGAAGCGAACGAGGTCTTCGCGATCCTGACGCGGAGCCTGGCGATGCATCTGCGGGCCGCAGGCGCTGACTTCCACGAATGGTACGCGGACGGGCTCCCCGCCGGTGAATCCCTCGGCGAGCAGGAAGTGTATGTGCGCCTGGTGACGTCGTTCGCAACCCGGACTGAAGATGTAGAGCAGTTTCTCGAAGTGGCCCGTGGCGGCAGCGTTACTCGGTCGAAATGAGATTACCGCCGCGCCCTTTGCGGGCTAGTGTCCTGAGTCATTAGTTCACCCCATAAATCAAGGTGGGGCGGACGCCCTCGTCCGCGCCGGACCCCTGGTCCGGCTCTGCCAGTACCGTCAAAAATGGAGGCCGACGAGGGCGTCGGCCGCGGTCCAGGGGGACCGCCCCACCTGCCGAACTCTTCGTTTGAAATAATGACTTTGGACGCCAGCTAGATTGACCCCGGCCAGCCTTCGGTGCAACCGGCGCAGGAAATAGTATTCGTTCACCGCGCGATCGTCGGTCAGCATCGGAGCCGACGGGTCAGCCTGAATCAACTCCTGGAGCGACAGTTCGCTATCCACTACTGCGTGGAATTGTTCCTGAGCCGTAAGTTCCGGGCCCCATTCAAGGAGATCCTTTACCGGTTCGGGCGGGACACGGGCGGCGAGTTCGACGGCCGTCCGCCGGCCCATGGGCGTCTGGCTGGCAAGAAAGTGGTAGCCCCACCCTTCGATCGAGCGGAACACGCGTACGTCGGGGAAACTGCCGCCGAGCGCCTGGGCGACGGCCGAAACAACCACCGGCTCGTCTCCTGGCAGCCATTGCTGCAAAATTCCGCCCGGTCTCAGGCGGAGCTTCGCGGCATCGTAGAATTCTCTCGAATAGAGCAGGCTCGAACCGGCGGCTTCGACCGGCGGCGGTGGATCGATCACTATGACGTCGAACATTTCCTGAGTCCTTTCGAGGAACCGCCGCGCGTCGTCGATCACGACGGTTGCCTGCGGTGACCGCAACAACTCGTCGCCGTTAGTGTGAAAATAGCCGAATAGTTTTGGAACGCTTGGCACCAGGTCGACCGCGGTAACGGGGACGCCCCAGGAAAGGGCCGAGCGAAAAGAGGTTCCCATCCCAAAGCAGAGGACCAGCACGTTCCGAGGCGCGGATTCGAGAGATGCCGCTGGAAGGTGAACCATCATCTTCGTGATCGGGGTGAGAGAGGTAATGCCGACTCCATTCACCAGGAGATGCTTCTCCATCCCCTGACCGGCGGCGATCACGGTCGCGGTATGGTCGCGGAGCACATGGGCGCCAGGGTAAAGCGTTTCGAAGTCTCTGGTGAAGAGGATCAAGACTAGCGACGCTGCCGCGGCCGCGGCCGCGGCTGCAAGGCCCGCAAGGGCCGTCCGTCCGGAGACAGGTTGCGAGACCGCTGCTGTGCCGCGACGCAAGGGAATCAGGCCGAACGCGAGGAACGGGAGAGAGAGCAGAACCAGCGTCCATCGTTCCCCCATCGCGGGCAACAGGAGGAATCCGGAGAGCAGCGGACCGATGATACAGCCCAGCGCGTTCACGGCGTAGGCGCGTCCGGCGCGGTCGGGATCTCCCGCCGACCAGCGGTCCACCAGCATGGGGGTCAGGAAGCCGAGGACACCGCAGAATGCCCCCACTCCTCCGGCGACGCGCAGCACGACCATCAGCAGCCGATGACGATTCGGAATTCGCGGGTCGGCGACCAGCAGGGGAAGAAGCGCGAAGCAGCCGGCCAGGATCGCGGCTTTTCGTTCCGTCAAGCGAGCGATGCGCTCCGCGCCTCCGCGCCCAATCCAGGCGCGGTAGATCCGTGAGCCGGCAGCCGTCGCCGCCAGATAGACCGTGAGCATGGTCGCGAAGGAGTAGACTACCGGCCCGAGAAAAGGAATGAACTGGCGGGTCCACACCACTTCCATGGCGAGGCTCGCGAGGCCGGAGGTGAACAGCAGCGGCAGAATGATCGCGTCTCGGCGGCCAGAGGGCGGGTCGGGGAGTGAGGCTGCGACCTCTTCTGAGGAACTCGCCCGCACAACGGAGCCTCGCTCGGGGGAGACGCCTAGAGTTCCCGCTCGTTTGGAGGCCCTCGCTGGCCCTGTGCGGGCTTCTGAGGACGAATGAACTTGCGCCAGGGCCGCGCGTGGGCCGGACTGCATGCGTCCCGCGAGGATGAACGCAACGCCCGCGACTAACGCGTTCGATCCCGCGGCGACCAGTAGCGTCCGCGAGAATCCCATCAGCTCGATCAGAACGAACGCCGATAGGAACGCGCCCGACATCGCCCCCAGGACGTTGGCGAGGTACAAGTAGCTGAACGATCTGGGCGACTCGTCCCGGAACGCCGCGCGAATGCCCGCCATCGCCAGCGGGAATGTCGCGCCCATGCAGGTGCAGAAAGGAAGGAGGATGATCGCGATCCAGCCGCCCGAAGCCAGGTAGTAGCCGGATGACCCCCATGCGGCGTGGCTGCTCTGGGCGGTGAGGATGGTCCGCCCCGATCTCAGCAGCGGAGCCACCACCAGACCCGAGATTCCGATGGCGAATTCAGTGCTTCCGTACAGGCGCACGAAGAATGCCGCGGAGCGATTCTCGAAGCGCCGAACGAGTCTTCCTCCGCCCCAGCTTCCGAGCGCGAGTCCGGCCATGAACACGGAGAGAACGATGGAGACCAGCGCCGTGGTGACGCCGAAATCGGCCATCGCCACGCGAAGCCAGACCACCTGGTATAGAAGGCCGCAGAAGCCGGAAACAAAGAAGAAGCAGAAGAACGGGATCATCACGTTGTCATTACGGCGCGCGGTCTACGCAGGAAGCAGACCGTGATTCGCCATCACGGGATCCTTCAGGTACTCGCGATGCTCCGGACGCGCTTCCGCGATCTTAGCGAGATCCGGGCAGTATTCAATGATGGCGGCGAAGGCCATGCCTCGAATCTTACCGCATGGATGCCTTCTGAGTAACCGCCCGCAAAACGGAGCGCGGCGCACCCGCGTTACTGGGCTTGTAATGAGGGTGCCACCGCACCCCTTGCGGGCCAGCAATCTCGCTTCGACTCCTTCCCGCGAAGAAATGGGTTAGACTGCTTCCGTGAAGCATTCAAGAACTTTGGCATTCTTGGCCGTCGCCGTGACCTTGGCCGCGCAGAACCGGGCGCGGGTCTCTACCGGCCTAGATTCGATCCGGGCGTCCGATCTGAAAGCCGATCTCACTTTTCTCTCCTCCGATTCGATGGAGGGGCGTCTTTCGCTCGAGCGCGGATCCGAAGTCGCCATTCAATGGATCGCCTCCGAGTTCACCAAGGCGGGGCTCAAGCCGCTGGTGGGCGACTCTTTTCTTCAGCCGGTTCCGCTGATCGACTACCGCGCCGACCGGGAACAGGCCAGGCTGGTGATCCGGGTCCATGGCAAGGAACAGACTTTTCACGCGCCCGAATTCACCGGCGGCTATCCCAACGACGGGACGTTCGCGGGCGGAGTGGTATTCGCGGGCTTCGGAATCACGGCCCCCGAGCTCCACTACGACGATTACGCTAGGATCGATGTGCGCGGCAAGGTCGTTCTGGTATTCAATCACGAGCCGCAGGAGACTGATGAGAAGTCGATTTTCAACGGCAAGGGCAACACGCGCTATGCCGTATCGCGAGCGAAGATGCTCAACGCGCAGCGGCACGGAGCCGTGGCGATCCTGATTGCACCCGACCCCAATCATCCGGCGGCCCTGGTGCGCGGTCCATTGGGGCAGACGCCGGGGACGCCTACGCGTACGCCGCGCCCCACGCAGGCGATCGCCGACGAAGCCTCGATCCCGATGTACACCGTCAACGCGGCCGTCTCGGACGTGCTCCTAGCGCCCACCGGTAAGAAGGCGTCGGAGTTGCAATCGGCGATCGATGCCACACTCAGGGCGCAGTCGGTCGCCCTCGCGGACGCCGTCGCCGAATTGCACGTGGTCAACGTTACTCGCCGGCGAGGCCGGTCTTACAACGTCGTGGGCATGGTGGAGGGTAGCGACCCGCAGCTCTCAGCGGAAACGATTCTCATCAGCGGCCACTTCGATCATGACGGCGTGGAGGCCAACGGAGCGGTGTATCATGGCGCCGACGATAATGGATCGGGCACGGTGGGCGTGGTCGCTTTGGCGCGGGCGTTTGGGAAGAACCAGATCAAGCCGCGTCGGTCGATCGTTTTCATCGTGTTTGCGGCCGAGGAGCGCGGACTGCTCGGATCGTATTACTACTCCGATCACCCCTTGCGCCCGCTCTCTACCACTCGCGCGATCATCAACTTCGACATGATCGGCCGCGACGAAAAGCCCAGCACGCAGACCAACGGCTTGATCGACATCGCTCCCGATACTTCGAACGAAGTGAACCTGATCGGCACCAAGTACAGCCCGGACTATCGCAAAGTGGTTGAAGATTCCAATGAACTGGTCGGGCTTCATCTGAACTACAAGTGGGACGACGATACCGTGCTGAACGTCCTGTTCCGCAGCGACCAATATCCGTTTCTGCTGCACGACGTCCCCGCCATCTGGTGGTTCACCGGGTTCCATCCGGATTATCACCAGATCACGGACACGGTGGAAAAGATCGACTTCGTCAAGATGGAGAAAATTCTGAAGCTGGCGTATCTGGCGGGATTCGACTTCGGCGATACCGCGAATCCGCCGCGGTTCCTGGCTACCGGCGCGGGACACTGAGATGCCGGAGGGTTCGCGGCCGTCTGATATAATCCATCTAATTTTATAAGCTCCAAGGAGGGTGCTGAAGAGAGTCTAAAACAGGGTTGGCCGCTGATGAACACGGATAAACGCAGATTGAAGACAGAGTCCTTGCCGCCTGCGAATGGGCGTTCACGCAGCGTGCGTGCCGCATCTGCGTTTATCGGCGGCCAGAAGTCTTTTTCAGCAATCTTCTAGGAGCAGCGGAGGTTCAATATGAATCTGAGATTTCTCGGAGCGGCGGCACTTCTCGCCGCATTCCTTTCGCCGGGGGCGGAGGCGAGAGTCGTCAAGCTCGAGATCGAGCGCCGCGAAAAAGTGCTCAACGGGAAGGCCTTCGGGTTGGCCGGTCCTTATGAAAAGCTGGTGGGAAAAGTATTGTTCGCACTCAACCCCTCGGCGCCCATCAACGCAAATGTGATCGACCTCGCCCTCGCCCCTCGGAACTCAAAAGGTGAGGTGGAGTTCAGCGCCGATTTCTATATGCTCAAGCCGGTGGACCCGTCGCGCGGGAACGGGCGGCTCTTCGACGAGGTAGGCAATCGCGGCGGCAAAGGGATGCTGCGCAATTTCCAAAAGGCGAAGAACAGTCCCGATCCTTCGACTCCGGAAGAGTTTGGCGACGGCGCACTGATGGCGCAAGGCTACACCATGGTTTGGCTCGGCTGGCAATGGGACGTCCCGAACGGCCAGATGCGGATGGATCAGCCCATCGCGACCGATCACGGGCAGCCGATCACCGGCATGATTCGCGGCAATTTCATCCCCAACACGAATGCGGCGACGCAGCCCCTCGCCGATCGCAACCACAAGGCCTACCCGGTCGTAAATCCGGATAGCGCGGATGATTTCATGACCGTCCGCGACCGCTCGGCGGATACGCCCCAGCGCATTCCTCGCGACAAATGGCACTTTGCCGGCGACGCGGCGGTGGCTCTCGACGGAGGTTTCGAGCTCGGACGCATCTATGACGTGGTGTATCGCGCCCGGGATCCCAGGGTGGTGGGGACAGGGCTCACCGGACTCCGCGATTTCATCAGTTTCCTGAAATACGACAAGACGGACGGGAATCCGGTCCCCGGCATCCGCTACGCCTACGGATGGGGCGTTTCCCAGAGTGGCCGTCTGCTGCGGCACTTCTTGTACGAAGGGTTCAACGAAGACGAGCAGGGCCACATCGTATTTGACGGCGTGATCGACGAAGTGGGCGGCGCGGGCCGCGGATCGTTCAACCATCGCTTTGCGCAGGCGTCGCGCGACGCCGAAGAGTTTTTCAACGTCTTCTATCCGGCCGATATGTTCCCCTTCACCGACGGCCCCGAGACCGACGCTGAAACTGGCAAGACGGATGCCTTGCTCGCGCGAGCCGAGGCACGTCATGTTTCGCCGAAGATCATGCACATCTTCAGTAACTCGGAGTATTTCAATCGCGGCGGATCCCTGATCCACACGGACCCCGCCGGCAGGCGTGACATCCCGCCGCCGCCCAACTCTCGCATTTATTTTGTTTCTTCAGGTCCGCATGGCTTCGGCCCGTTCCCGCCGGTTCAACCGCAGGGAGCGGCGGCGCTCAACAATCCCATGGATCGCAGCCCGATTGTCCGCGCCCTGCTGAAAGACCTGGACGAATGGGTGGCCGACGGAGTCGCGGCTCCTCCCAGCCGCATCCCGCACATTTCCGACGGGACGCTGGTACCTACCGAAAAGGCCGGGTGGCCCAAAATTCCCGGCGTCCACTTCCCGGTTCCCTACCTCAAAGAATATCGTCTGGATTTCGGACCGGACTGGAGCCGCGGCCTGGTAAGGGAGCCGCCCAGGGTCGGGCATCAATACGTGAATCTGGTTCCCGCGGTGGATGAGGACGGCAACAGCAAGGCTGGAATACGGATGCCGGCGATTCAGGTCCCCATCGCTACTTACGCGGGCTGGAACTTCCGGATACCGGCGATCGGCTCTCCGGATCAACTGTTTGGAGAGATCGGCTCCTTCCATCCTCTCGCGCGCACCAAAGCCGGGCGATCGCCCGACGATTCCAGGTTGTCGATCGAAGAGCGCTATACCAGCCGCGACCAGTATCTGGGCAAGATCGCGCTGGCGGCCCAGAGTCTGATCACCGGGCGATTGATGCTCCAAGCGGATCTCGCCGAGCAGATCGACATCAACGCGTCCTTCTACGATTGGGCCACGGACCCAAGCCGGAAATAAGGCGCGGGCAGTTCGGCAGAGCAGGACATCTGGATCGTGCAGGCGGGCCCGCTCGCGTCGGGCGATAGACCTAATATCATGTTTATGTCATGGGTTGCAGGCGCGCCTGTTCCGGGCAGGAAAGACTGATGAACCTGTGGACTTTGAGTGATAGAAATCCAATGAAGACACTTCTTACATTACTGTTGCTGACATCGGCCGCATTTGCGCAGATTCCGAATGTCGCCGGGAACTGGACGGTCACGGCCATTTCAACCGTGTATGGTGGAACGTACCCAGTGAACGGGGAGATCAACCAAAGCGGTGGTTCTCTGTCCGGACAAATGAACATCTCCGGCGCCAACAGTTGCGTCCAGAGTGGTCCATTCACCGGGACCATCGCCGCGAATGGAACCATGTCCTTCACTGTGAGCCAAATCACGTTTTCCGGCACGGTCAGTGTCAATGGCAATTCAGCGAATGGAACATGGAACACGCCGAATACCAGTTGTGCGCGCGGCGATGGCGGGACCTGGACTGCCACGCGCCTGGCCCCGCAACTGACGATTGCGCAAATCGCGGACGGGTCCAGTTGGGAAACAGGATTCCAGGTTGTGAACCTGGATACAGTACCCGTGACTTTCTCGTTCACATTCTGGGGCGACACCGGGAGCCCGATGCCGCTGCCGATTGTGAACGGGACGGCGGGGACGTTCTCGGGTTCGCTTGCGGTGGGCGGCACCGCTTTCGCCCAGACGCCAGGGACGTCGGCGACGCTGCTCGAGGGCTGGGCGAACGTGACCAGCAGCGGCCGGATCGGGGTCCTGACCGTCTTCCGGCAAAGAATTTCAGGGCGGCCGGATTCGGAGGGTACGGTCATCGGGGTTCAATCGGGCAGCCGCGTGTTTTTGCCGTTCGACAATACCAACGGGTATAACACCGGCGTTGCGATCGCGAACACGAATGCCAACCAGACCCTGTCTGTGTCGATCCTGTTTACGGCCGACAACGGCGCCCAGACCACGGGATCGCTGTCGCTCGGTCCGAGTGCGCACACGGCGTTCCAGGTGACCCAGCCCAGTGCGTTCCCGTCGCTTGCGGGAGTGCGAGGGTCGATCCAGTTCACGGCGCCGACCCCCGATATCACGGTCGTGGGCCTGCGGTTCAGTCCGACGAACTCATTCACTTCGTTGGGCGAATTCCAATAGGCTGGTGGAATCCGCATCCTGGCAGGGGCCGCTTCTTACTTCCACGCCCCCAGCAACCGGCGCACTGTCACGAACTGACCCAGGTGATAGGCGTTGTGGTCAGCGACCAGCAGCGCTTCCCGCAGGATCGTTTGCCCGTCTCCATGCGGGATGGGCGCGCATAGATCGGTCGATTCGTCCGCGACCAGATTGCACATGGCTTCCAGGTCCGCGCGAAAAGATTTTATGCTTTTGTTCCAAGCCGCGCTGTTCTTTGGAGCCGCACTAGCTGGCCAGCAGCCCTCCGGCCAACTCGGAGAGACGTGCTTGGGATCCCGGGAAAATTCCAGGATGTCCCACTGCGCTATGCGCATGTGTTCCAGCAGTTGCCAGGGGGAATGCCCGGCGCCTTTCGGCGTCTTCCCACGCAGGGAAGCCGGCAGTCCTTTGATGGCTGCGTCGAAATTCAGGTGCGCCCCCCCGCCCTTCAGCAGGTAAAGAAGATGCTCGCGCAGAGCTTTTTCGTCGGATGTTTTCATTGTTTTGTTCCTCCATGATTCGCCCTGTGACGTTTCGTCCAGACGGACGTTTCTTTTCCCAGGCGGGTTTCAGGATAGCGCCTGCATAAGCGGCAGTGCACTTCGCTACACTTCATTACACTTCACTACAGTGGAGGGGAGGGTATGCGGGCACTGATCCAGCGCGTTACGCAGGCACAAGTGGAGGTGGCGGGAGAACTGGTGGGCAGAATCGGGGCGGGCCTGCTGGTGCTGCTCGGTGTCGCGAAACCCGACTCGAAGGCCGATGCCGAATTCCTGGCCGACAAAATTGTGAACTTGCGAGTCTTTCGGGACCACGACGGCAAGATGAACCGCAGCCTGGCCGATACCGGAGGAGCGCTGCTGGTGGTTTCCCAGTTCACGTTGCACGGCGATTGCCGCAAGGGACGGCGTCCCAGCTTCGATGCCGCGGCTCCGGCGGAGCAGGCCCGCTCGCTCTACGAACACTTCGTGGCCGTGGCCCGGCAAAAGGGCGTGGTGGTCCAAACCGGAACGTTCCAGGCTCACATGGCGGTGTCGCTCGTCAACGACGGCCCGGTCACTCTCATGCTCGAAAGCGAATCGAAAGCGGCTGGCTCTGACGTGTGAAGACACTCTATTGACCCAGCCGCAGTGTTCGGAGCCGATCCGTTAGCGGACGGCTGCATCAAGCTGGCGAAGTGTATACTGCCGCATGCTCACGCATGGCGGCTCCGAAGAGCTCTCAACTTTCAGCAGCTCTTCATGCAGTCAGAGGCTAGCCCGCAAAGGGTGCGGCGCACCCCCCTTGATTTACAAGCCAAGTTACGCTGCCGCCGTTCCGCAATCGCCTCGGGCCGGTTCCACCGAAACGGGTGATTTCACCCAGGCCCGCCGGCGCGCTGTGGTGAATTCACCCAATGGCGGCGGTCCCGAATTGTTCTGAACCACTGTTTTCTATAGGAAAGAAGTAGTTCTAAAATGGCAAGTCGATTGCTAAAAACATGTCAACATACCGCCTCTAATCGAGGCTCCATGGAGGGCTCCATGGACGAAAGCCTAAGACGAGGGGCTTTCGCCAAGAGGGGAGCGGTCCGGTGCGAGGCTGGACCCTCCGCTCTTGAATTCGGCGATTCGACGTCGTATCAAAGATGTAAGAGTGGGGTCGCCACCCGCTCAAGGTCCGGCATTCGGAGGATATGCCGTAATGAGCCAGCCCAACGCTGTTCTCAGTAACAGATTCGAACGCCCGCCTGGATTTCCTCAAATCGACAAGTGGCTCCTTCAAAGAACGTTCCAAGTTATAGGTCCTGCGCCCATTCGCCTAACTCTCGCCGATAGCGACGGGATTGCACCGCCGGGAATCGCGCCGGTCGCGACGGTGCGAATCCGCGACCGCTGGACGCTGGCGGAATTGGCGATGGACCCGGAGATGGGCTTTGGCGACGCTTATTCGGCCGGCCGCATCGAAGTGGATGGAGATCTGGTCCGCGCGCTCGAAGGCGTCTACCGATCGATGCCGAGGACGGAGACCTCGGGATTCTGCGCCGCGGCCCGGTCAAAGTGGATGACTTGGTGGCAGTCGAACACATTGACGGGCTCGCGCAAGAATGTTCACGGTCATTACGACCTGGGGAACGATTTCTATCAGCTATGGCTTGATCCTCAATTGGTGTATACCTGCGCGTACTTCCCATCGCCCTCGGCCACGCTCGAAGTAGCCCAAGAGGCGAAGATGGAGCTGGTCTGCCGTAAATTGCGGCTGGAGCCCGGTGAAACCGTGGTCGAAGCCGGCTGTGGATGGGGCGCGCTGGCTTTGTACATGGCCCGGAAATACGGCGTTCGGGTGAAGGCCTTCAATATTTCACGCGAACAGGTCGGGTGGGCGCGGGGAAGGGCGGCGGCGGAGGGCCTCGACGGCCTGGTGGAGTTTTTCGAGGACGACTATCGGAATATCTCCGGGCGATTCGACGTTTTCGTCTCGGTGGGCATGCTGGAACATGTGGGACAGGCGCATCTCGCCGAGCTTGGCGAGATCATCCATCGTTCAGTTGGCGATTCCGGCCGAGGGCTGCTGCATTTCATAGGGCGGAGCTATCGGGGCGATTTCAGCCGCTGGATCAGGAAGCGAATCTTTCCCGGCGCTTATGCGCCCACCGTGCGGGAAGCAGCCGGCATCCTGGAGCCGTGGCGCTATGACATCCTTGACGTGGAGAACCTGCGCCTCCATTACGCGAAGACCCTGGAACATTGGCTGGAACGATTCGAAAACGCGGAGCCGCAGGTCACCGCCATGTACGACCGGTGGTTCCAACGGGCTTGGCGCCTGTATCTGGCCGGATCGATAGCGGCGTTCCGGACCGGTACCCTCCAGCTTTTCCAGATTTCCTTCGCCGGTTTCCAGTGCCGGCCTCTTCATTGGACGCGTGCGCCTCTCTACACACTTGGCGGCATGTCTCGCGGCGCCTCTCTCGACCGCGCCGCCTCTGCGGCGGAAGCCCGCACAGGGCCGGCTCGGCCCCCCGAACTGCCAGGAACTCCCCAGCCTTCCGCCGAGCCTGGCTCCGTTGTGCGGGCGAGTTCTTCAAAAGAAGCCGGGCATGCAGTCCTATGACGTCCTGATTGTGGGCGGAGGGCCGTCCGGTTCTTCGTGCGCCTGGAAGCTGCGGCATTCCGGCTTGAAAGTCGCGATCCTGGATAAACAGATCTTTCCACGCGACAAAGTTTGCGGCGGATGGATCACGCCCGGCGTTATGGCGGATCTGGAGATCGATCCGGCCGACTACGCCTCCGGCCGCGTGTTTCAACCCATCACGCGCTTTCGTACGGGATGCATCGGCGGGCCCGCGATCGAAACCGACTATACCCAAACCAATCATGGTGAGGCCGTCAGCTATGGAATTCGCCGCCGCGAGTTCGATCACTACCTGGTACAGCGATGTGGCGCGACCCTCCTTCAGGGCGTGAACCTGGAAAGCATTCGGCGCTCCGGCGACCGTTGGGTCGTCAACGCCGGGATCGTCAATGGTGAGATCGCAGCCCGTCTCCTGGTGGGAGCAGGAGGGCACTTTTGCCCCGTTGCGAAGTTCACGGGAGCGCTGACGGCCCGCGAAAGCGCAGTTGTCGCCCAGGAAATCGAGTTCGAGATGAACGCGGAACAGCGCGCCGGCTGCCTGGTCGAGCAGCAAGAGCCGGAACTGTACTTCTGCTCCGACATGAAGGGATACGGCTGGTGCTTTCGCAAGGCCGACGTGTTGAACATCGGGCTGGGGAGAGCGGACCCGGTCCATCTTTCCCGGCATTTCACGGAGTTCCTGCAATTCTTGAAATCGGAGCGGCGTATTTCGTTTGACGTTCCCGCGCCGCACGGTCACGCCTATCTTCTGTATGGGACGTCGAAACGGGAGTTCGTGGGCGATGGCGTGCTGCTGATCGGGGACGCCGCCGGTTTGGCCTACGCTCAGAGCGGCGAAGGAATTCGCCCGGCCATCGAGTCTGGTTTGCTGGCCGGGGAAGCGATCGTCGCCGCTCAGGGAGACTACAGTCGTAACCACTTGGCGGGCTATCGGACCTGGCTCGCCGAACGATTGGGACGGCCGCGGCAGTGGACCATGCTGGCGGGCCGCTTTCTTCCCGCCCCATGGATCGGCGCCATGGCAAGACGGCTCCTGGGAACCCGCTGGTTCACCCGCCACGTCGTTTTGAACCGGTGGTTCCTCCATCGCGGGGAAGCCCCTCTCAGGAGCTCAATGGCACGATCGGTAACGCCCGTTGGCGCGCACGTCTGAAACGAGCCGACTTCCCATGCGATATCATCCTGTATGGCTGGATATTCGCAAGAAAGCAACCTCGTCAACGAAGCAGCCCGCCGCGCTGCAGCCTATCTTTCCGAAGTGCGGAACCGTCCCGTGGCTCCGGCGCCGCAGGCAATCGCCGGCCTGCACAAGCTTGCCGGATCCCTTCCGCCCGGGCCCACCGACGCCGTCGAAACGGTAAGACTGCTCGACCAATTCGGATCGCCCGCAACGGTTGCGACATCGGGCGGACGCTTCTTTGGCTTCGTCATCGGAGGCTCGCTGCCGGCGGCGCGGGCGGCCAGCATCCTCGCCACCGCTTGGGATCAAAACGCCGCCTTGCGGGTGATGTCGCCGGTGGCTGCGTTCCTTGAAGACGTGACTCTCGGATGGCTTCTGGACGTGCTCGGCCTGCCGGCGTCGAGCGGCGGCGGATTCGTCACCGGCGCGACCATGGCCAACTTTACGTGTCTGGCCGCTGCGCGTCACCATTTGCTCGCGGAGGCCGGCTGGGATGCCGAAGAAGACGGGTTGTTCGGCGCGCCGCCGATCACCGTCGTGGTCAACCAGGAATCGCACGTCTCGGTGCTGAAGGCGCTGGCTCTCCTGGGCCTTGGGCGCAAACGCGTCCTCACGGTTCCCGCCGACGAACAGGGAAGGATGCGGGCGGGCGAATTACCGAAGTTGACCGGCCCGTCCATCATCTGCATGCAAGCCGGAAACGTGAACACCGGGGCGTTCGATCCGGCCTCGGACATCTGCCGGTTCGCGCGCGACCACGGCGCCTGGGTGCATGTGGACGGCGCGTTTGGATTATGGGCGGCCGCCGCGCCCTCACGATCACACTTAGTGGAGGGCGTCGCCGAAGCGGATTCGTGGGCAACGGACGCGCATAAATGGCTGAACGTTCCCTACGACAGCGGCCTCGCGTTTGTGCGCCATGCCGCCGCGTTGCGCGCCGCGATGTCGTTCCAGGCGGCCTACCTCGCCCCCGGCAACGATCGCGAACCGATGTACTGGACCCCCGACGCCTCCCGCCGCGCGCGGGGAGTCGAGATCTGGGCTGCGATGCATTCTCTCGGCAGGAGCGGCCTGGCGGATCTCATCGAGCGAACGTGCCGGTACGCGGAACGATTCGCCGCCGGGCTTCGAGAGGCGGGCTATTCCATCCTGCATGAAGTCGTTCTAAATCAGGTTCTGGTCTCTTTTGGTTCGGCCGATTTGACGACGGCCGTGATTCGGGCCCTCCAAGCGGACGGAACGTGCTGGTGTGGCGGCACCGTCTGGAAAGGACAGACCGCCATGCGGATCAGCGTGTCTTCGTGGGCCACCACTTCCGAAGACGTCGAGAAGAGCCTGGCGGCCATGATTCGCGTCGCGCGGGAGGAGGAGAAGAAATGCCGGAAATCCTAGGGCTGGAATTCGAAACGCGAATCGGTGAAGCCGCGGCGCAACTGGCGGAGATTTCAGAGGCCGATGCCGTCAAGCGGATACGTGACGGCGGCTGGTCGAAAAAGGAGATTCTGGGGCATCTCCTCGATTCCTCGGCAAACAATCATCTGCGATTTGTCCGCGCTGCCTTGGAAGGCTCCTACGCGGGTCCCTCGTATGCCCAGAAGGAATGCGTCGAGTTGCATGGCTACGGCGAGATGAGCTGGAAGGACCTCCTGGAGCAATGGCGGGTCCGCAACGCGCTGCTTGCTTGCGTGGTGTACCGGATCACTGAACCCAGTCTAGAAGCGCCCTGCAAGATCGCCTCCCACGACGCCGTTTCCTTGCGCTTGCTGATCGTCGATTACCTCGACCACCTGGAACACCACATTCGTCAGATGGCCGAAGCAGGGTGAACCCCATCGAAAGGAAACCACAATGAACTGGTATGACTACATCGCTTGTTTCTTCGCCGGAGCGTTTCTCGCTAATGTCGTGCCTCATTTCGTGCATGGCATTTCCGGCGACCGTTTCCCATCACCATTCGCGCAACCTCCCGGCAAAGGGCTGTCATCGCCCACGGTGAACGTGGTGTGGGCGCTAGTTAACATGGTCGTGGGATCCATCCTGTTTCGGGTCGGAAAGGTTTGGGGTGGAGACGACGCGGTATTGATTATTTTCTTCGCAGGCATCGCCGCCATGAGCACCATGTTGAGCGTGCAATTCGCAAAGAAACAGGCCGGGTGAAGGGTTGAAAGCCAAGAAAAAGAAAAACGCGGGGCTCGACGCACCGGCGGCGCGGCGCGGCGAAACATTTCGGCGCAGTGAAACGCCGCCCACGAGCGAAACGGCTCCGCATCGCGAAGCGGCTCCACGTGCCGAAACCACACTCGACCTGCCTGCCGGGGACCGTGCACGCCATCTTCTTGCGATTTTCACCCTCTGCGCGCTAACCCTACTCGCGTATTCAAATTCCTTCGGCGTTGGCTTTGCCCTCGACAACCAGGGGCTGATCCTGAACGATCCGCGAATTCGTGGCGCTACGGCCGAGAACGTCGCTCTCATTTTTCAGCATAGTTATTGGTGGCCGATCGGCGAAGCGGGTCTGTACCGCCCTCTCACGACGCTTTCGTACTTATTCAACTACGCGATCCTGGGCGACCGTGACCAGCCCGCCGGCTACCACTTGATCAACCTCCTGCTGCACGCCGGAAACGTTCTCCTGCTGTATGCGCTGGCGCTCAAGCTGATCCGGAAGTTTTGGCCGTCCGTGTTTATTGCCGCGCTCTGGGCGGTGCATCCGGCCTCGACCGAATCGGTCACGAACATCATTGGCCGGTCCGATATTCTCGCCGGGATGGCGACCTTCGGTGGGCTCCTGGTCTATCTGAAGAGCACGGAAGCGACGCGCGGGCGCCGCGTCGACTGGCTCCTCGCATTGGCTGGATTAACCGCGGCCGGGGTTTATTCGAAAGAGAGCGCGGTTACGGTCGCCGGCGTGGTCGTGCTGTATGAACTGACCTGGTGGAAGGAGCGGAGGCAGGTGCGAGGCCTGCTCCTCGGTTGCCTCGCGATGCTGGCGCCAATCGCGCTGATGCTGTATCAGCGGTCGGTTGTGCTATCGAGCTCGCCTCCCGCCGAATTCCCGTTTACCGATAACCCCATCGCCGGCGCCGATTTCTGGACCGGACGGCTCACCGCGTTAGCCGTAATTCCTCGTTATCTCTGGCTGACGATCTGGCCGGCAAACCTTACGGCCGACTATTCCTATCCTCAAATACCGCTCGCGACCGGCAGCGCGCAGGATTGGATCGGCTGGGTGGTCGTCTTGACGGCGGTCGCCGGCATCGCATGGCTGTACCGGTCGAATCGCACCGCGTTTTTCCTGGCTACGTTCGCGATTGTGACCTTCGTCCCCGTCTCCAACCTGCTCTTCCCGATCGGCGCCATCATGGCCGACCGGTTTCTGTACCTGCCGTCGGCCGGACTCCTCGGCTGCCTGGTGCTGGCGGTTTATGCCGCCGCCGGACGACTTAAGGCCAAGCAGTACGCTCCAGAGGATCTCGCCCGCACAACGGAGCCTCGCTCGGGGGAGACGCTTAGAGTTCCTGCTCGTTTGGAGGGCCTCGCTGGCCCTGTGCGGGCTTCCCTCATTCTCGGCGTGATCGTAGTGGCGTTTGCGCTCCGGACCTGGGCGCGCAATCCCGATTGGCAGGACGATTCCACTCTCGCGAACGCAAGCGTCCGAACCAGTCCCCGCAGCTACAAAATGCATAGATGGTTGGCGCAGCTGTTGTTTCAGCGCGATCCCACACACGCCAACATAGACCGCGTGATCGGCGAGGCGGAACGCAGCCTCCAGCTTCTCGATTCCCTGCCGGATGTGCGCAACACACCCGGCGCCTATCGTCTGGCAGGCAGCTACTATCTGGTGAAAGGGGATCGATTGCAGCCGCCGGGCCCCGCCCCGGAACCGGTGTCCGGCGATGCCGCGAGGGCCTACCAACGCGCCCTTCAGGTCCTGCTGCGCGCAATCTCCATTGACGAAGCTGGACGTGCGGAATACCGGCGAAAGGCGGAGTCCGAGGGCGCGGGTGGTCATGCGACTCCGGCTGCGTTGGCGTCAGGCGACTCCGAGGCGTACCGGCTCCTCTCCACCGTATATCTCCGGATGGGAGACGCCAGTCGGGCAGCCGGCGCGGCCGCCAAAGCCAGATCGGCGGATCCTTTGGACCCGGAGTCCTACCGCCAAAGCGCCCAAGTTTTCCTGGCTTTGCATCAGGCGGATGACGCGGCGGTAGCTTTAATGACCGGCATGCTGGTCACCTCGGATCTCGGGCTTCGGCAAGCCTTGATACGCCTGTACCAAAGCGGCCTCGATCCGAAGGGTTGTACCCTCGTCCCGGGGCCCAATGGGCCGGCGATTAATCCTCAGTGCGAAACCATTCGCACGCACATCTGCGCGGCGTCCGTCGATACGCTGAAGGCCCGCTTGCAAACTGGAAGGCGCGACCTTGCGGAAAGTCAGAAACAAGTCTTCCTGCGCAACTACGGCTGTCCCGCCGCGCCATTGGACCAAGTGCTCGCGGACAGGCCGGGATCCTAGCCGGCAGTTCTCACACGGCTCATGTAGAAGTGACGCACGCACTCGTGCGTGCCGCGTCGCCACTCTTGTCGACGCCTTGTTGACGGTTGCGCCACGCCTGGCGGCTCAAAGTGTGTGAGAAATCCGGGCTAGGGCAGGACTAGGTTCCTCCGGGTCCGCAACCCATAATGGGGACGCATTCGTCAATTACCGGTAACGGCTTCTTCCCGTACCGTAAACGCCGCCACCAACGGATCCGCCAGCCGGCAATAGTCGCCAAAACTCATGCGGACAACATCGCGGTGTGTGCCGGCATTGAACGCGATCACCTCTTGGGTCGCTACTGTCTCATCCATCAATACCGGCAGCCCGAACATACCCCCCAGGGGCGGCATCGCGCCCAGATCGCAATCGGGGAATAGGGAGTCGAGCTCGGCTTCGGTGGCCAGACGCGCCTCCGCCCATCTCATCACGCGTTTGAGCTCCTGAAAGTCGACCACCCGATCTCCGGGAAGGACCAGCATCCCGTAGGCGCTGCCGTTGAAATAGAGCAAGGTCTTGGCTAGATCCCGAGCCGGCATCATTTCCGCAACCGCGACTCCTTTCGCGGTGTAGGCAGGCGCATGGATCGAGTGTACGTAGCGAACCTCGTGTTTCTTCAAATAATCGAGACAACGCTTCAACATATTCATGGCGCACCTCGCCCATGGTTCAGCAGTTCAGCCACCATTTCGCGGATTGCGGGAGCGCGTCCGAACCCCACCCGTGTCAAGGGTTTACCGGGCCAGGGTGAATCGGCTGCCGGTTCCCGCTACGCTTCGGCTCGCGTCTGTACGCACGGTGCTTCGGCTTGTGCGCGATATCCCGCGCATGGAGCGGCCTTCTTGAGGAACTCGCCCGCACAACGGAGCCTCGCTCGGGGGAGACGCTTAGAGTTCCTGCTAGCCCGCAAAGGGTGCGGCGGCATCCTCATTCAGCCAAGCAACAATGCCGCCGCACTCCGTTTTGCGGGCTGTTACTTACGAGTTTGGAGAGCCTCGCTGGCCCTGTGCGGGCTCAAAAGTAACCCTTTTCAGCCAGCTTGGCGACGATTTGCGCCGCCGCGTTCTCAGGATCCTCCCGATCGCCGTGAACGGTGACTTCGGGCTCAAGGGGAGGCTCATAGGTGTCCTGGAGTCCGGGTACGTTGCCGCCGGGGCTCTGGAGGCCGTGGCGATAGATGCCCTTCGGATCTCTCGCCATACAGAGTTCAAGAGGCGAATCCACATACACCTCCAGGAATCGCGGAACCTGTTGCCGGACTCGATCCCGATAGGCACGCCGGTTCGCGGTGGCGTCAAGAATCACCGGCACGCCGTGTTGGGTAAGCAACACTCCTATGTAGGCCAGTTGCCGGTAGAACGAATCGCGTTCTTCATCGCCGTAAAGCGGATGGGGTGTGAAGATGCGGCGCAGGACGTCGGATTCAAGCACCTCGAACTCCACACCACGGGAGGTCAGTTGAGTCGCGAGCGCCGCGGCGATGGTCGATTTCCCGGAGGCCGGGAGGCCGGTGATCCACACCGCAAACGCTTGCTTGGGGCCCGCCGGCATGGGACGCCTAGACGCCACAATAGGCGTTCACCCGGCTTGGATCGAAGCCGTCCGCATCCAGCACCGCGACGACAAAAGTGAGCAGGCGCTGGCGGACCGTGTCCGGCAGGTGCGGGTACCACAGGGGACTCGCCATCACCAGCCCGCGAAAGGCCAGAAAGGGTGGCGCCACGCGTAGAATCTCCGCGTCACCACTCTTCGTCAAGTATCGATCCCAGAACCGGAGAAATATCGTTTCCAGGTTTCCTTCCAGCCGTCCGCCGCGTTGCAGGGCGAAGAAGACGTAGTTGAGGGTGAGGCTGGTCACGTCGTCCGCGGGATCGCCATATTCGCCTCGCGAACGATCCAGAACCCGGAAATCGACGCCGGGCTGAAACAGTATATTCCACGGGTGAAAATCTCCGTGCACTCGCCGCAACCGGTGGGTCAGTCCTTTCAATTTCCAGCGCCAGATGACACAGCGATGCTCGATTCGCTCGAGCAGTCCCTGCGGAATCAGGGGATGCGGCGGATAGGAATCCGTCAGACCCATAATGCACTCCCCGTGCCCCACTAATTCGCGAATTCGACGGACATACAGGCCCACTTTGCCGGGGCCAGGATCGCTTCCCGGCCCGCGATGGATCTCGACCAGGTAGTCGCACAAGGCATCGGCGCGTTCGAGATCGAGGGCGGCCAAGGTAGGAACGTCACGCAGGCGCTCGAGATCGACGGAGTAGCACTGCCCGTCCACGTACTCGGTGAGCTGGCAAATTTCTTCCACATCGCCTAGAGAAACGAGGCTTCCGTTGGCGCGAAATCCGCCCGCATCGAGCGAGCGAACATGACGGGGAAGGCGATTGAACGCCTGATGGGCCCACAGGAACTCCTGGGCCCGGTCCGCCATATGCTCGTGACCAAATGGTCCCGGACTCATGGTGTGGAGCACGGCGCTTGCCGGCGCCTGATCGCCCAGCGTGTAATCCACCCGGACGGGCGTGCCATACCCGTAGTCTTTTTCAGGGTCGTCTGCATGTTTGCCAAGCGCGGTCAGCTTGAGTACAGTGGCCGGCTGGCCGAAGACCGTGCCCAGGTAGCGCGCGACCTGGTCCGCGTTCAGTTCGGGCATGCGAGTAGGTTCAAAAAACGCCGCCAGCGTAGGCCAGTTTCAGAGACAAAGGGGCCTCTTCGCATCCGTCAAGCTTTTGAGACACCGTTACTTGCCGTATGAAACTGGTCCATGCTCACTCAAAAATGGTCTAAATGCTCAAGACCGGACAAGGCGCTTTCTGAACCATTTCGAGCGCATGAGTCCGTAAACGGCCCAGGGGTTCGTGGATCGAACCGCGGCCTATGAGGAGCAGATCGGCGCCGTGCCGCCTCGCCTCTTCGGTCACCGTGGCCGCAATTTCACCCACCGCGATCGCCATCGGGGCGTCCACGCCGGCCAGGTCGCGCAGGTCCTCGAGCTTGGCGCGGGCGCCTTCCCGCACCTGTTCCTGCAGCGTCCTCTCGCTTTCGAGGGCCTCCCAGTCGCTGATCGGGGGGACCACGTGAAGCAGGCTGAGCGATGCGCCGGTTTGCCGGCTAAACTCGGCAGCCCATTGCATCAGCGCCGTACTCTTGGCGGTTCCGTCCACGGCGCAAAGGATATCGCGGCAAGGAAGATGTTGGGCGTACGGCAACCCTTTCCTATGAGCGGCCGTCCATACCGGCGTTTTCGAGTCACGGAGAACCACCGATGTTACCGATCCGACCAGTACGCTTCGGAGCGAGCCGTAGCCGCGCGCCGGCATCATGATCAGATCCACCCCGCGTTCTTGCGCAAACCGCGTAATTCGCGCGCCCGGATCTCCCGACTCGGCCACCCGTTCGACCGGAAGCGGACCGAAGGCCTCACCCATTTCCGCATCCAGGCGGGACTTGAGATCGACTTCCAAATGGCCCGCGCGCGTGAACCCACGCCGTTCATCCAGCTTGCTGCCCCAGGAGGGCGTGCTCACGCTCATCAACGTGATTCGCGAACTAAAGATTCTCGCCATCGCATCCACGAACGGGACGGTGGCGCGGCAGGCCTCGGAAAAGTCGAACGGGAACAGAACGTGTTTCACCGCGACTCGTGTGCCATCCCGAACCGCCGTGCTGCTCATAAGACCCTGTGCCATAAGAACTAGTCCTGTTTGTGGTTACGATGCCCCGCTTTACTCCTTGGCTAGGCCGCAGTGGGTGCGGCGCACCCCCCCTCATTACAAGCCAAGTAGCGCTGACGCCACACTCCGTTTGCGGGCTGTTACTCAGGAGGATCGCAACCCCCAAACCCCCTTTCCGGCAGGACCCCAACGCATCTTCGTTCGTGGGGGTTCCGGTGCCCGTGGCATGTCACTTTCCTCATGCACGCCGGATGCCAAGGGCAAGCGATGCATCTGCCTAATAGCGAAAGGACTTACGGGGGCCCGGGCAGACGAGCTGCGTTAAAACACACAACTCGACGACCGAGGAATTCCAATGGTCATATGAGTGGAGACTTAGGGTAACACTGTCGGAGTTACCGGCGGCCGTTCCTTGAACTTCCTTGCTAAGAAGTCCTCGGCCGAGCGATACGCGCGGAGCCAATGTCCGTGCATCAGCATGACATGTACTTCGTCGGGAATGATCAGTTCCTCAAACTCAGTGCCCTGGGCCCGCAGGGCCTCCGCCAGATGAATGGTCTGGCTGAAATCCACGTTACGGTCGTCGTCGCCATGGATCAGGAGAACCGGCGACCGCCACGTCTTCACACTCGACATGGGGGACGATTCAAAAGCCAGGCGGATCTGGTCGCGTTGTTTGTCGGGATCGAAATTGGGATTCGCGACGCTGCCGGCGCGAACGCTCCAATCGTGGACCCCGTGGAAATCCACACCGGCCGCGAATAGATCGCTCGATCGCGCGAGCGCCAGCGCGACCAGATAGCCGCCGTAGGATCCACCCCAGACCCCCAGACGTTTCGGATCGACGTCGGGCCGGCTGGCCATGTACAGACCCGCGCCCATCACATCGTTGTATTCGCTGCCTCCGGTCGCGCCGTAGTTGAGCGCCTCGCGAAAATTGAGTCCGTAGCCGATCCCGCTGCGATAGTTCACGCTGAGCACGATATACCCTTTGCTCGCCAGGTACTGATTCATTCCATACGCGTTGCTGTAGTAGTCCATGTAATGCCAGCCGAGCAGCATCTGGCGGCGCGATCCGCCGTGGAAGAAGATCAGCGCCGGGTGGCGGCCGGAACCCGCATCGGGCGGCAGGAAGAGCTGCCCGTGGATCGGGAGGCCGTCCGAGGCGGGAAAGACGACTTGCTGTGGAATCACCTGCTCCTTTTCGGGATATCCGGCGGGGATCGAGTCCGGAGCCAGGTCGCGGGGAACCGAGTTGCCGGTCTTGATCGCCGCGCGGCCGGTCTCGCGCGCGCTGGACCGAAGGTATGCGATCGCTCCGGCGGCGGGTTCCGCGGGCTGCCATTCGATCCCGTCTCCGCCAGGCGCACCAAGAACGGGAACGGGCGCGCGCCCACCCTCAACCGCGACGCGCCAGATATGCCGGCGATCGATGTCGTCCTGATTCGACGCATAAATCAGATCGCGGCGATTGCGCGATAACGCTACATGCTCCACTTCAAATTCGCCCGGAGTGAGCGGCGTCGCCGGCCCGCCCTTCGCATGCATTGCGTCCGGCAACGATACGGAGTAAAGGTGCAGCCAGCCGGTCTTCTCCCACGGGAAAACGAGCCGGTCGCCCTCGGCCCACAGGATCTGGTTCTCGGCGGTCATCGCGTGAAATTCGCTGCCGGGACCTTTGTCGGCATGCCACACTTCGCGGCCGGCGCCGGTCAGAGCATCGGCCATGCGAATGGACCAAGGAGTGATGGCCTCGCGCACCGGAGCGGCGCCCCCGGCGCTCGTCACACTGGCCCGGCGCAGGAACGCGATGCGGCGGCTATCCGGGCTCCACACGGGATTACTGTCGAGATCCGTGCTGGGGTCGAGATACAGCAGCGATTTCTCAACGACACGGTACACGCCGATAAAGGCGTGCTCGGCGCGATGGCTGACGAAAGCAATCGAGGTCCCGTCGGGCGACCAGACCGGCCCATCGGCGCGAGCCTTACTGTGCACCACTTCGACCGGCTTCTCGCCTATTGAGGAACTCGCCCGCACAACGGAGCCTGGCTCGGCGGAAGGCTTGGGAGTTCCCGGCAGTTCCGGGGGCCGAGC
>Ga0209415_10002746_pt1 | contig 32931 bp, 28 predicted proteins | sample PeaSoiSIISIP2007_FD_187696 | JGI IMG/M metagenome (GOLD analysis project Ga0209415, IMG submission 187696) | Peat soil microbial communities from Weissenstadt, Germany - SII-SIP-2007 (SPAdes) (version 2) | ecosystem: Environmental > Terrestrial > Soil > Wetlands > Peat | place: Germany... | reverse complement strand
CTCATCCAGGCGGCGGACTTCGACATCGCCCGTGCCGAGCGCGGGATCATCTACATCGATGAGATCGACAAGATAGCGCGCAAGGCCGACAATCCCTCGATCACCCGCGACGTCAGCGGTGAGGGCGTCCAGCAGGCTCTGCTCAAGATCCTGGAGGGGACGGTGGCCAACGTGCCACCCCAGGGTGGACGCAAGCATCCCCACCAGGACTTCATCCAGATCAACACCACCAACATCCTCTTCGTCTGCGGAGGCGCCTTCGACGGTCTGGAGAAGATCATCGAGCACCGCACCGGGCGCAGGGCCATCGGCTTCACCAGCGAACCGCTCAAGAGGGCCCGGACCAAGGAGTCGACCAAGCTGCTGCGTGAGCTGCAGCCCGAGGACCTCCTCAAGTACGGGCTGATACCGGAGTTCGTCGGACGGCTGCCCATCGTGGTCACCCTCGACTACCTGGACGAGGACGATGTCGTCCGCATCCTCACCGAGCCCAAGAACGCCTTCGTCAAGCAGTATCAGAAGTTCTTTGCCCTGGATGACGTCGAGCTCGCCTTCAACGAGGGGGCGCTGCGGGCGATCGCCAAGCGTGCCCTGGCGCGTGGTACGGGAGCGCGCGGCCTGAAGTCGATCATCGAGGACGTCCTGCTCAACAGCATGTTCGAGGTGCCGAGCCGTCCTGACATCAAGCGCTGCGTCATCACCGAGCAGTCAATCCTCGAGGGGGTGGAGCCGCTGCTCCTGACCGAGGAGCCGCGGCGCGACGCGGCGGAGGCGGAGGGGGGACAGGAGGCGGTCGCCGACCAGTCCGCCTGACGGCGGCGCCGAGCGACGCGCGCCACGCGGCCCGGCATCCCCCCGGAGCCAGGCCCGTATACTTCGGGCCACCCATGGAACCGAAGTTCGACCCGGTGGAGGTGGAGCCGCGCTGGCGCCGTCGCTGGGAGGAGCTGGGGGTGGGTCGGGCGGACGCCGCCTCCAACCGTCCCAGCTTCACCATCGCTCTGCCGCCCCCGAACATCACCGCCCCGCTCCACATGGGCCACGCGATGGGCTCCTCAGTGCAGGACACCCTGGCCCGTCACTGGCGGATGAAGGGCGCCGAGGTGGAGTGGTGCCCGGGCACGGACCACGCAGCCATCGCCACCAACGCGGTGATCGAGCGCCAGCTGATCGCCGAGGGCACCAGCCGTGAGGCGATCGGCAGGGCGGCATTCCAGGCGCGGGTCGACGCCTGGTACGCGGAGTGCGGTGGTCGCATCTACGAGCAGATGCGCCGGCTCGGCTTCACCTGCGATTGGTCGCGCTCGCGCTTCACCCTCGACGAGCCATACGTGCGCGCGATCCGCACCGTCTTCAAAGCCCTTTTCGACGAAGGGCTGATCTACCGCGGTCCCCGGATCGTCAACTGGTGCCCTCACGATCGCAGCGCCATCAGTGATGAGGAGGTCGAATGGGTCGAGCATCACGACACCCTGACCCGCCTGCGCTACCCGGTCGAGGGCGGAGGCGAGGTGGTGGTGGCCACGGTGCGTCCCGAGACCATGCTGGGTGACACCGCGGTGGCGGTGAACCCCGAGGATCCCCGCTACCGACACCTGGTGGGCGGTCATGTGATCCTCCCGCTCACCGGCCGGCGGGTGCCGATCATCGCCGATGCGGCGGTGGAGATGGACTTCGGCACCGGCGCCCTCAAGGTGACCCCCGGCCACGATCCCACCGACTACGAGATCGGGACCCGCCACCGTCTTCCCATCGTCACCGTGATCGCCCCCGACGGGACCATGGACGTGCCGGCGCTTCCCCGCTTCCACGGCCTCCCGGTGGAGAGCGCCCGTGACGAGGTCACCGCGGCCCTCCGCGAGCAGGGGGCGGTGGTGGGTGAGGAGCCTTATGTTCACGAGGTCAGCCACTGCGACCGCTGCCACCACGTCATCGAACCGCTGGTCAGCGAGCAGTGGTGGGTGCGGATGCCAACCCTGGCCGCCCCCGCCATCGCGACTGTCGAGAGGGGCGAGGTCGCCTTCCATCCCGAGCGGTACCGGGACCAGTACCTCACCTGGATGCGGGGCATCCGGGACTGGTGCATCAGCCGCCAGATCTGGCTCGGCCATGCCATCCCGGTGAGCACCTGCGGCGCGGGTCACCGCTTCGCCTGGGTGGAGCCGCCGCGGCGCTGCCCACGCTGCGGCAGCGACCAGCTCGAGCACGATCCCGACGTCCTGGACACCTGGTTCTCGAGCGCCCTCTGGCCGTTTGCGATCTTCGGCTGGCCGGAGCAGACCGGCGACCTGCGCCGCTTCTACCCCACCCAGGTCCTGGTGACGGCGCGGGAGATCATCAACCTCTGGGTGGCCCGGATGATCATGACCGGCCTCCGGTTCGCGGGCGCCAAGCCGTTCGGCGACGTGATCATCACCTCGACCATCATGGCCCGCGACGGCACGCGGATGCAGAAGTCGCGTGGCAACGCCGTCGATCCCCTGGACATCATCGAGCGCTACGGGGCCGATGCCATCCGGGCCTGGGCCGGGGCGGTGGGCACGAGCGGCCAGGACGTCCGCTACGACGAGGAGCGGGTCGCCAGCTACCAGCGCTTCGCCAACAAGCTCTGGAACGTCACCCGGCTTCTGGTCACGGCGCTCGGCGACGGCGAGCGGATCGCGACGCGGCTCGCGACCGTTCCCGGGGAGTCCCTGCTGGCCGAGGACCGCTGGATCCTGGGCCGGCTCGCCGACGCCGTGATCGCCGTCGACCAGGCCATGGTCCAGTTCCGCTTCCACGACGCCATGGAACGCTTGTACAGCGCGATCTGGCAGGATTTCTGCTCCGACTACATGGAGATCGTGAAGGTGCGGCTTCGGGATGGCCAGGGCAGGGACGCGGCGGCGGCGACCGCCGTCACCGTCCTCGACTCCATGCTCCGGCTGCTCCATCCCTTCATGCCCTTCGTCACCGAGGAGTGTGCCCAGCGGCTCCCCGAGGCGGCCCCCACGCTGCAGCGCCGGCCCTGGCCCACCGTCCAGGCGGTGTGGGCCGACCGGTCGGGGGCCGGCCACCGCGACGGTGTCGACGAGCTGCTGGAGCTGGTCGGCCAGCTCCGCGCCCGGCGCCAGGAGGCGGGCATCAGCGCGGCCGACAGCACTCGTCACCCGGTGACCGTCCGGGGCGGCAACCCGACCCTCTCCCACAGTGATCGCCGCCGGATCCTCGAGGCGCTCGTCAAAGTCCGGGTCGTGGACGGCGACGGGGGGGCGGCCGCCGCGGAGGAGGATGCGGCTCAGCTGGTGATCGCCGGCAGCCTCGAGGCCGAGCTCCGCCTGGGCGCAGGCGGGGGCGAGGAGCGGCTGCGCCGGCAGCTCGCCGACGTCGAACGCCAGGTGGACCGGCTCCGCGCCCAGCTCGCCAACGCCGCGTTCCGGGAACGTGCCCCCGAGAGCGTGGTCCGGAACGCCACCGACCAGCTCCGCGAGGCGGAGTTGCAGGCGCAGACCCTGCGCCGCCGTTTGGGGATCCCCGAATGACACTCCTCGCCGACACCGGCAGCACCCTCCTCTACCTCGGGATCGCTCTGATCGCGCTCTACGTCGCCCTGCTCCTGGTGGCGCTGGCCTACAACGTGGTGCGGGACGCTCGACGCCGCTCGGCCTCGATCCTCTTCGCGATCTTCGCCTTCCTGCTCGCCTTCATCCCGCCCTTCCTGGGCGCGCTGATCTACCTGGTGATCCGTCCGCCGCGGACCCTGGACGAGGAGCGGGCGGCGACACTCGAGCAGCAGATCCTCGCCGAGCCCGCCACCGGCGGCCCGGAGACGCGTCCCTGCCCGACCTGCGGGCGCGACATCGAGGAGGAGTTCGTCATCTGCCCGTACTGCCGCACCCAGTTCGCCCGCCGGTGTGCCGTCTGCGAGCGGAGGCTGCGGTTGGGCTGGCCGGTCTGCCCGTACTGCGCGGGGGAGGTGGGCGTCCACACCCTGCCCCAGGCCCACCCCAGGTCCGCCGCCCCGCACTGAGGGGGGCGCTGATGCCCGACCTCCGGGACGCTGACGGGGGACCGCGCCGTTGCTGAGCGTGGGGAACCGGCCCGTCCTGGTCCTCGGCCTGCTCCTGGCCGGAGCCCTGGTCGCGTTCCTGCTCCCTGCGCCGTGGCGGTCGACGCGCCGGCTGGTCGCGGCGACGGTCCTCGTTCTCGCCGGCTGGGCGGCCCTCAGCATCGCTCCGCTCACCTCGAGCGGTCCGGTGGTCGCCAGCTTCGGCGACGCGGTCGCCGGGGTGCCGCTGACGCTGCGGGCCGACCAGATCGGGCTGGTGCTGGTCCTGATCTCTCTGGTGGCGACCCTCTTCGCCCTCGGCGCCGCGGATCGGCAGCCCGGCGAGGAGGCGGCTCTGCTCGTGACCGCCGCCGGCGCCGCCCTCGCCGCCCTGGCCGGCAACGCGGTGATCCTCTTCGGCGGCGCTGAGATAGCGAGCCTCGGCGGTCTGCTGCTCGCATCGGCCGGTCGCGGACGCGTCAGCCGGGGAGCGGTCGCCGCCTTCACGATCCAGCACGTCTTCGCGCTCGGACTTCTCCTGGCGGCGGTGGAGCTGATCGTGGCCACCGGGACCAGCGACCCTTACGCGGTTCCGCAGAGCGCGGTCGGCCTCGCCGTGGCACTGCCCTGGGGCCTGGGCGGGGCGGGACGCCTCCTCGCCGCCGGCTGGTGGCCGGGGGCTGCGGGGGGGCGCTCCACCCGGAGCTGGCTCGCCATCGGGGCGGTCCCCTGTGGCGCCGCCATCCTGCTCCGGCTCGACGCCGCCACTGGTGGCGCCGGCGATACCGCCCTGACCATCGTCCTCGCAACCTTCGGCGCGGCCGTGGCACTCTGGGGCGCTGTCGCCGCCTGGCGGTGGCAGCACGAGTCGCGGCGCGCCGGCCGCGCCCTCCTCACCGTCTCGGCCGGCACACTGGTCGCCGTCGCCGGGCTGCCCGGTGGAGCCGGTGGGTTTGCGGCGGGGGTGGTGGCCCTGGAGCTCGCTCTGCTGGCGGCGCCCGCGTGGAGCCAGCCGACCCGCCCCAGCCGCCCTGGACGCGTGCTCGCGGCCACCGCGCTGGCCGCCGCCGGTGGATTGCCCCTCGGGTTCGGGGCGACCGCCGCCGTCCTCGAGCTGGGGGCGGTTGCCGCTCTCGGGCGTGCCTACGCGCCGCTGCTCCTCGCCCTCGGAGCGGCGGCGGTCATGGCCGCGGCCGGCGGGCTCGTCGCGGCCCGGCAGGCTCTCGGCTCCGCCGCCACGGCCGGGGAGGGGAGGGCTAAGCTCGCGGCCCCGACCGGGACCGTCCTCCCGCGGCCCGATGCCGTCCTGGCCCTCGCCCTGGGGGCGCTCGCGGCGCTTCTACCCGGGGTCGTGGGCACGGTGATCCTCGGTCCGCTGGTGGGGAGCTCGGCCCCCGCCGCGATCGATCCCGCCACGCTCCACGGACCGGGGGGATCGTGGCCCGGCGGTTATCTGAGCCTGGCGCTGCTGGTCGTCCTCGTCGGGGTCGCGAGCGCCGGGCTGCTCATGGGCCGGCCCGTCCCCCACCCGGCGCATGGCGCGGAGGGGCCGCGTCCACGCCCTGCCTGGCTCGCTCTGGTGGGGCCTCGCCGCTCCCTCGGCCCAGCCGCACGCCGCCTCGGGCGAGGGCTCGCCCGGATCGACGCCTGGCTGGTCACCCAGCCCCGCCTCCTCTTCACCGTGATCGTGGCCCTGGTCGCACTCATCGGGTTCCACTACCTGTGAACCAGCCACTTCTCGACCTCATCGCCTTCGCCGCCGGAGCCGTCGCCGTGCTCGTGGACCGGCGCCGTGCGGTCATGGTGGCCTGCATCGCCGTCGCCCTGGGCCTCTCTCCGGCCGCTGCCATCTACGGCGGGGGTTGGGCGGCGGTGCTCGTCCTCGGGGCCGCTGCCGCGGGCGCCGGCGCCGGCCCCCTGGCCGGGCTTGTCGCCGCTCGGATGCCCCCTCGCCCGGGGCTGGATCCGGTCCAGCCGGTGGGGGCGCCGCCCGAAGGGCTGTTCGGGCCGCGGAGCGCGCGCGTCGCCGGCGCCGTCATCGCCCTGATCGCGGCATCGTGGGTGAGCTTCAACGTGCCCGTGGGTTCGGTCGCCGTGGTTCAGGGAGCGCTCTTCCCCGTGGCCTTCGTGTTCACCTGCGGTGTGCTCCGCGTCTTCCTCGCCCGCAGTCTCACGGATCTCGCCGTGGGGGTGGCCGTGATCGCCCTGGCGGTGGGTGTGGGGTGGGTGCTCCGGGGAGGGAGCGATCCGCTTCCCGCCGCGGCCGGCGTGATCGCCATCGCTCCGCTGGCAGCTGGGCTGGAGGGCTGGCTGGCGTCCCGGCGCCGCCTGGCGACCCCGGTGGCGGGGCCGTGAGCGCCGCCTGGCTGGCGGCTGCCTGGGCGGCCATGGGAGTCGTGGCCGGCCTCTGCCCGGTGCGCGTCCGCCGCCCGGTCGCCCTGATCGCGCCCCTCGTTCTCCTGGCTCTCAGCCTCGTCACCGCCCAGGCCGGAGCGCGCCCGGACGAGCTCGGGGGTGGGGGGCTGTCGCTGCCCCGCGAGGGAGCCGGCCTCCTCTTCGCCGCGGCGGCCGCCCTCTGGATGTGCCTGCTCCTCGCCGACCGCCTCGACGGTCGAGAGATGCTCGGGATCGGGACCGTCGGGGGGGCGACGGTGCTCCTCCTCTCGACCGGGTCGCCCCTCCTCTTCGGGGTCGCGGCCCTGCTTGCCGTCGTCGCCCTCAGCCTCCGCTGGATCGACGCGGCACCCGGCCGCGCCACCCTCGCCACCGGACGGGTGGCCGGCACCGGGGCCGCCGCCCTGATCGCGGCCGCCCTGCTGCTTCCGGCGGTCTCCCCGGACGCCCAGCTCGGATTGCTCGGCGCGCTGCTGGTGGTCGGCGTGCTCGCCCTCGCCGCCGTGGTGCCGCTCGGCGGGTGGGCCTCCGGCGCCCTGGCCGAGCTGAGCGCTCCCGAGATCGCAACCTGGCTGCTGCTCCTTGCGCCGGCCGTCCTCCTCAGCGCCTTCTCCATCCCCGGGAAGCTCCCGCTCCTGGCGAGCCTCGCCTTCCAGCACACCATCCTGACGTGCGGTCTGATCGGAGCGGTCTGGTCCGGCATTGCAAGCCTCCGCGCGGGCCCCGCGACCCGCTATGGCCGGGTGGCCCTCTGCGATCTCGCCCTCGTCGCCGCCGGCGTCGGAACCGGGGAACCCTCGGCCGTGGCCGGTGCCCTCGTGCTCATCCTCACCCACCTGGTGGCCGCCCCGATCCTGCTCCAGAGCCCGAGACAAGGCCTCGGCTCCCCGCGCCGCCTGGTCTGGCTCGCCCTCTGCGGGCTTCCCCCGTCCCCCGCCTTCTGGGGACGCTTCCTCATCCTCGAGGCGTGCGTCGCCTTCGGCTACGCCACCGCCGTCCCCTGTGTGGTCGCGGGAGGGCTGGTGACGGTGGCGGCAGTGGTCACCGTCGCTCGTGGGGAGCCCGGCAGCGGGGCGCCGGCGCCCCACCACCGGGTGGTGGCCGCCTGGGTGGTCGCCCTGGTCGTGCTGGCGGTCGGCCTGCTCCCCGTGAGCGCCGTCCATCTCGTCTTCGGGCCCAGCGCATGAACCCCCTCGCGGCCCTCAGCGCCGTGGTCGCCCTGGCCATCTTCCCCGGAGCCGCGTATGCGGGCACGGTGGCCCTGCTGGTCGCCGTCGCCGCGAGGATGCCGTCGGGGCTCCGCCCCGCCCAGCTCGACGAGCTGGTGGCGGCGGTCGGCGTGACCGCAGCCTGCGGGCTGCTCGCTCTTCCCGGCTCACCGCTCTTCGGCCTGCCCACCGGGGTGAGCCTGGCCGCGCTCGTGACCGCCATCGCCGCTGGGATCGCCTGGGGAACCGCCGACACGTGGCCGTGGCACCGGCTGGTGGCGGCGGGCGCGGCCGTCACCGCGCTCCTCGGTCTCGCCTCGACGGCCCTGACCCTGGATCTGCGCACCCTCGCGGCCGCCGGGGGTCCGGTGGGATCGGCGCGCCCCTGGGCGATCGTCGCCAGCCTGATGGCGCTGCCCGCCGTGGTCCGGCCCTTCGACCCGCGGACGTCGCGCGTGGGCCGGGCGGCGCTGGTCGCCGCGATCGGGTTGGTCTGCTTCTCGCTGGCCGGCTTCGCCCCCCTGGGCGACCACCCGGCCGTGGCGGTGGCGGGGCTCGGCGCCCTCGCGGTGGTGGCGTATGCGGGATTGCTCGGGGCTGCCCATCGTCTGCCGGCGGTTGCCGGTCCCGCGCTCGGGGTGCTCGCCGTGGTCCCTGCCGCGGTCGCCCTCGTGGTCGCGCTGAGCTGAGAGTGTGGCGGCAGGGGGGCGAGTGCCACAATAATTGATTCAATTAGCTCAATCGCTGCGCATAGGCTCGGACGACCCCGCCTCCGATGGTACGATCGGACCTGGGTGGGGCCGTACGCGGGGGAGAGGACCGAGATATCACTCACGTGGCTGAGGGACGCATGACCGAGCCAGATGAGCACCTGCCCGGCGTCCGGGTGGCGTCCCCATTCCGGCGCACCGGTCTGCCGGTGCCGGGCGCACCGTCGGTGCGCATCGTGCTCGCCTCCTCCAGCCCGCGGCGGCGCGAGCTGCTCGCCCGGGCCGGGATCCGCTTCGCCGTCGCCGAACCTCCGCCGGATGCGCCGCTCCCCCCCGGCATGTGCGCCGACCTCGGCTGCCAGCTCCTCGCCCGCCAGAAGGCTGTGGTGGTCGCCGCGCGGGTCGAGGCCGGGAGCTTCGTGGTCGCCGCCGACACCGTGGTGGTCGGACCGCGCGGTCCGCTCGGCAAGCCCGGCACGCCCGAGGCGGCGCTGCGCATGCTGGCCGAGCTGCGCGGCCGCCGCCACACCGTTCTCACCGGGGTGTGCGTGCTGCGGACCGGCACCGAGACCGAGGCCCTCGCGGTCTCGCGCTCGCTGGTCAAGATGCGCGACTTCTCCGACCAGGAGCTGATCACTTACGTCGCCAGCGGGGAGCCCCTCGACAAGGCGGGTGCCTACGGGGTCCAGGGAGGCGGAGGGGACCTGGTCGAGGCCGTGAGCGGGCGGGTCGACACCGTCGTCGGGCTGGACGTGGCCCTCACCCTGCGCCTTCTCGCCGAGGCGGGTTTCCCGGATCCGCTCCCCCGAGCCACCGACGTCCCCCTGACGCCGACTCGACGCGAGCGCCGTCCGCTGGCGCCCATGCGCGCCGCCCAGAGGGTGTGAGCCGCCCCGGCATGGGCCCGGCGCACCTCGCGGGGCCGGTTGAGTCTGCCGGGCGCGCCGGCGGGCGCTCGGCACGGCCGAGCCGCCGGTAGCCGGAGCGCGTCGGTGCCGAGGCTCGCCTGCTGGATCGCCGTCGGGGCCCTGCTGGGGGCGCTGGCCGCCACCGGGTGCGGCGCGGGTCCGACCTCAATCAGCGTGCGCCTGACCGGCGGTCAGCCGGCGAGCCTCGCCCCCGGTCAAGAGGTGAGCTTCGTGATCACCGTCACCGACACCGGGGTGGCGGGCACGTCCGGGCTCACCGTCACCGCCGACCTGCCGGCGGACTTTCGCTACCTGGACACCGGGAGCGTCGGCGGCACCGCGGTGCGCACCTCCCCGGTGGAGGCTCAGGGGAACAGCCAGCAGCCGACCTGGGGGGTCTGGGAGCTGAGCGGCCACGGCGACACCGTCGTCATCCCCTTCGACGCCCGCGCCGGCGGCAACCCGGGGACGTACGAGACGACGGCCAGCGCATCCGGGGCGACCACCGGCACCACCCAGAGCAACGCCTTGCCCCTGAAGCTGACGCCGGCACCCCTGCTCTCGGCCACGGTCGCGGTGAGCCCCAGCCAGGCCACGCCCGGGCAGGACGTCACCTACGAGGTGGGCGTCTTCAACAGCGGGACCGGCCCGGCCAACGGCGTCAGCGTGACCGTCAGCCTGCCGCCCGTCTTCGTCTACGACGGCGGGGTGCAGATCTCGGGGGACTCGGGCCGGAGCAACGGCACCGACCCGGTGGAGGGGACCGAGATCCCCTACTTCGACGGCTTCGAGGTCCCCCCGCAGAGTCCGTCCGGCCCCGGCAAGCTGATCATCAAGTTCGAGGCACAGGTGCTCTCCTACGCAGGGGCGGAGGGCACCTACCCCTGCGGTGTCCAGGTGCTCGGCGACGCGGGTGTCGAGGTCGTCGAGCTCCCCGACAGCGCCCCGGTCGTCGTCAGTCGCTGAGCCTGGCACCTCCCGCCGCCGACCCTGCCCAGGCCTGGTTGGGCTGGTCCCCCGTGATCAGGGGGGCGGCGGAGCGGTCGCGATGCTGACGTCGAGAACGCACCGGCAGTGGGGGTCGACGGTCATCCTGACCCCGATCCGGCGGGCCGCCGTCGCGGCGGGGGCCGGCCCGGGCCAGGCGGCGACCGGCCCGGTGTGGCCGCCGCCCGGACCGCCGCCGGCGATCTCGGTGAAGCTGGCCAGCGCCTCGATGGGGGCTCGCGGGTCGCGCGGCCAGCTCACGCTGAGGCTGAGGTCGGAGAGCGCGCCGCCGGCCACCTGATCGAGACGCCCCGGCGCCAGCGCCCGGAGCTGCCGGCGGGCCTCCGGGGCCGCGTATTCGAGCAGGGGATTCCTGCACGCCCGGATGCGGGAGATGTCGTCCACCAGGCGTTCGGCGAGGTCCATGATGCGCCGGCGGCGGGCGTCCGGCTCCGCCTCACCCGCTGACGCGCCGGTCCCGGGATCCGGTCCCTGGCCCGCGCCGGTGGCGTCCGGGGCGACCATGTCGCGCAGCTGGAGCTCGGCGCCGTCCAGCACCCCCAGCGCCGCGAGGCTGCGCCGGGGTGGGAACGGCTCACCGCCCAGGGGCCCTAGGGCCCAGCGGCTCCAGGGGCGGGCGCCCGGCTCGCAGCGCCGGACCACGGCGGGGATGATCTCGCCGGCCGGGGCGTCGTCGGGAAGCGCCAGGTCGACCCGCGAGCTGGACGCGGCCACGGTGACCAGGACGGTGCCCATCGGGGGGTGCCCCGGCCGTCAGGTCAGGACGGGATGGCGCGCGGCGGCGGCCAGCAGCTCGCGCGCCGACCTGGCCACGCCCTCCGCGTCCAGCCCCAGCTCGCTGAGCAGGAGCGCCTGGGCTCCGTGCTCGACGAAGCGGTCCGGGATGCCCAGGCGGTGCACGGGCACCGCCACCCCGGTGTCACCGAGGAGCTCGGCGACGGCGCTCCCGAAGGCTCCCACGCGGGTCCCGTCCTCCACCGTGAGGACGGCCCGGTGCGCGGCCGCGACGTCGGCGAGGTGGGGGTCGATCGGCTTGACGAAGCGGGCGTCGACGACGGTGGCGCTGATGCCCTCGGCCTCGAGCTGGGTCGCGGCTTCGAGCGCCACCCGGACCATCTTGCCCACCGCGAGGAGGGCGACGTCGCTCCCCTGCCGGCGGGTCACCGACCGGCCGATCGCGAGCGGCTCGAGCGGGGCCGTCGCGGTGGCCGGCGCGGAGCCGCGGGGGTAGCGGAGGGCGAACGGCCCGTCCTGGGCCAGCGCGGTGGCCAGCATCCGGCGCATCTCGTCCGGGCTGCTCGGCGCCGCCACCACCAGGTTGGGGATGCAGCGGAGATAGGCGAGGTCGAGCATGCCGTGGTGGGACGGTCCGTCCTCGCCGGTGATCCCGGCGCGGTCGATGACGAAGGTCACCGGCAGGCGATGCAGGCAGGCGTCGCACGCGACCTGGTCGAAGGCGCGCTGCAGGAACGACGAGTAGATGCAGACCACCGGCCGGAGCCCCTTCATGGCCAGCCCGCTGGCGAAGGTGACCGCGTGCTGCTCGGCGATCCCGACGTCGAAGAAGCGGTCCGGGAAGCGCTCGGCGAACTCCAGCAGGCCGGTCGAGGAGGCCATGGCCGCGGTGATGGCGACGATCCGCGAGTCCTGCTCGGCGGCCTCCAGGAGGGCTTCGCCGAAGAGGTCGGTCCACGAGACCGGCCTGCTGGTGAAGCTGCCGTCCTCGGGGTTGAAGGTCGAGACCCCGTGGTATTTGTCGATCTCGTCCTGAACTGCCGGAGCGTAGCCGTTGCCCTTGTTGGTGACCACGTGGATGATCACCGGCCCCCGGTATGAGGCGGCATCGCGGAGGGCGCGTTCCAGCGCGGGGATGTCGTGGCCGTCGATGGGGCCCCCGTACTTGAGACCGAGGGTCTCGAAGATGGAGGTGGTGGACACCAGCTGCTTGAGGGACTCCTTGACCCGCTTGGCGGCCTGGTAGGCGGAGTCGCCCACCAGGGGGAGATGGCGCAGGGTGCGACCGGTGGCGTCCTTGGCCGCCTCGTAGGTGGGCGACAGCCGGAGCTGTCCCAGGTTCTCGGCGATGCCGCCGATGGTCGGGGCGTAGGAGCGCCCGTTGTCGTTGAGGATGATGATCAGGTCGGGCCGGAGGTGGCCGATGTTGTTCAGCGCTTCGTAGGCCATCCCGCCGGTGAGGGCCCCGTCGCCGACCACGCAGACGACCTTGCCGGGCTCTCCGGTCAGCTGGCGGGCGCTGGCCAGGGCCAGGGCGTAGCTCAACCCCGTGGATGCGTGGGAGTTCTCGACGATGTCGTGCTCCGACTCGGCGCGGTTGGGATAGCCGGAGAGCCCGCCCCGCTGGCGCAGGCGATCGAAGCCCGCCAACCGCCCGGTCAGCATCTTGTGGACGTAGGCCTGGTGGCCGGTATCGAAGACCAGGGCGTCGCGCGGCGAGTGGAAGACCCGGTGGATGGCGACGGTGAGCTCCACCACCCCCAGGTTGGGCCCCAGGTGGCCACCGGTGCGGGAGACGGCGGCCACCAGGAACTCGCGGATTTCGCCGCAGAGGCGGCTCAGGTCCTGGGGGCCGAGGCCGCGCAGGTCGTCGGGACAGGTGATCTCGTCCAGCAGCATCCCCATCTCAGTGTATTCGCTCCGGTCACGCCTCCCGGCGGTCCCGGGTGCCCGGCCGGGCATCATACCCGGCGATGGTGCCCGTCGATCCCCGCAGCCTGCTTCTCGCCGCCGCCGACGACCCCGCCTCCGACGTCGCCGAGGCGGCCCTCTGGATCGCCGTCGAGGACCTCCCGGCCGTCGACCCCGCGCCCTGGCTCGGCCTCCTCGACGAACTGGCCGGGCACTTGGACGGCCGCGTCGGGACGGGGCCGTCCGCCGCGGTCGCCGCCCTCCTTCGCGACCGCCTGAATCTGCGCGGAGCCGGCGGCGGCGACCCCCGGACCCACTACCTCAACTCGGTGCTGGAGCGGGGCGCGGGCACCCCGATCGCCTGCGGCGCGATCTGGATGGGGGTGGGCCGGCGGGCGGGCATCCGGGTGGAGGGCATCGCCCTCCCCGGGCACTTCGCGGTCCGGGTCGAGGGCCTGGTGGTCGACGCCTGCTCCGGGGAGCCACTCGAGGACGGCGACCTCCGGCGGACCGCCGCGCGCCACCTCGGCCGCGAGCCCGAGCGGATCGAGCCGCGATGGTTGGAGCCGGCCTCGCCGCGGCGGATCCTGGCCCGGATGTCTCGGAACCTCCGGGGCTGCTATGCGAGCCTGCAGAACTGGCCGCTGGCGCTCCAAGCCGCTGACCGCTGCGTCGACCTGCTCCCCGACGAGCCCACCGAGCGCCGCGACCGCGGTCTCCTGCTCTGGCAGATGGGGCGGCCCCAGGTGGCCCTCCGGGACCTCAGCGACTACCTCGCCGGGGCCGCACCGGACGCCGCAGACCGGGGTCACGTGAGCGAGGTGGTGGGGAGGCTCCGCTCGTTCCTGAACTGACGGCTGGCGCGCCGGCTGCCGCCCGCCGAGGCGGCGCGGCTCGTAGAGTCGATCCTGCCGAACTCGAACCTGGGGGAGCGTGCGATGGCTGAGACGATGAGAGTGCTTCCTGACTTCAACCTGGCCACCGGCGGGGGAGGCCGCCTCCGGCGCTCCGACCTCGCCGGCCGCCGGACGGTCCTCTACTTCTACCCGGAGGACAAGACCTCCGGGTGCACCCTCGAGGGTCGGGAGTTCACTCGCCTGCTGCCGCAGTTCGAGCGTGCCGGGGTTGCCGTGTACGGGGTCTCGCCGGACTCCGAGGAGAGCCACGACCGCTTCACCGAGGACTGCGACCTCGGAGTGCGGCTGGTCAGCGATCCCGACCGCCGTCTCATCGACTTCTTTCAGCTCTGGAGCCCCCGGGTCAAGGACGGCGTCAGCCGCATGCGTGTGGAGCGCTCCACCTTTCTGATCGGCGCCGACGGCCTCGTGGAGCGCGCCTGGCGGGCGGTCCAGCCGGAGGGGCACGCCGCTGAGGTCCTCGCGGCCGTCCGGGGCGGCACGGACCCAGCCTGAGAGCCCCGACGCCGCCGAAGCGCGCGGGTGGTCGCACCCGCCTCGATGAGCTCCTCCGCAAACGGGTCATCTTTGTCGCCGGCAAGGGCGGGACGGGCAAGACCACGGTCGCGGCGGCGCTCGCGCTGATCGCCGCCCGCCGCGGCATCCGGGTTCTCGCCGTCGAGGTCGACGCCAGGGGAGACCTGCCCGAGGCACTGGGGCATCCCCCGGTGGGGTTCCGCCCGGTCGTGGTGCAGCGCAACCTGTCGGTCCTCGCGCTCCACCCGGAGGAGTCCTTTCAGGAGTACCTGGCGATCTTCTTCAAGGTTCCCCGCTTCACCCGCCTGACCCCTCTGGCCGGCGTCTTCGACTTCGTGGCCACCGGTGTCCCCGGACCGCGGGACATGCTCATGGTCGGCAAGATCGCCCACGAGGAGCGCCGCCGCGAGGGCGACCGGCGGCCCACCTGGGACCTGATCGTGGTGGATGCGACGTCCAGCGGTGAGATCCTTCCGCAGCTCACCGCCGCCCGGTCGATGCGCCGGCTGGTGCGTGGCGGCATGCTCCGCTCCCAGATCGACTTCGTCGACGCGATGGTGACCGACCACCGCAAGACCGCCCTCTGCATCACCGCCCTCGCTGAGGAGATGCCGGTAGTGGAGGCGCTCCAGCTCCACGACCAGGTGGTCCAGGACACCGACATCGGCCTCGGACCCTGCTTCCTGAACCGCTGTGTCGCCGTGGCGGGGTCCGCCCGGCAGCGACGCCTGGTGGAGCTCCTGACCGAACCCGGCCGCGCCCGGGCCGCCGCCCAGGTCCTCGGTGACGGAGTGGAAGGGCTGGTGGCCGGGGTGCGGCTTGCCGATGCCCTCAGCCGTCTCGCCCAGCCCTTCGCACGCCGGCTCGTCGCCGGCATGTCCGTTCCGGTGGTGGACGTCCCCCTCGTCGCCGCCCGGCCGGGGCTCGCCACCACCCGGGGCGTCGCGGCCGCGCTGGAGGCGGCGGGGTGAGGCGCGCGCGGCTCTGCCGGGGCACCGAGGGGCGGCGAGCCCCGGTGAGAACAGAGGGGTCCCCATCCGGCCTGCCGCGAGGGGAGGTGGCGGGGTGACCGGGGCGGAGAGCACGGCCGGCGCGCCCCGCCTCGCCTCCCTGGTGGGCGGTCTCGAAGTGGTCATCTGCTGCGGCAGCGGTGGCGTGGGGAAGACCACCGTCAGCGCCGCTCTGGCCGCGGCGATCGCCTCGACCACCGACAGGCGCGTGATGGTGCTCACCATCGACCCCGCCCGGCGCCTCGCCAGCGCGCTGGGGATGACCGGGATCGGCGCCGACCCGGTCGTGGTGCCCGCCACCCGGCTGCGGCAGGCGGGCCTCCCCCTCCGGGGCGAGCTGGTCGCAGCCATGCTCGACCAGAAGTCGGTCTGGGATCGGATGGTGGAGCGCTACTCCCCCAACCGCCACGTGGCCCGGCGCATTCTCGACAATCGCTTCTACCAGGGGATCAGCGACGCCTTCGTCGGAAGCCATGAGTACGCGGCCATGGAGGCCCTGTATGAGCTCCACGAGGAGGGTGAGTACGACTGCCTGGTCGTGGACACTCCGCCGTCGCGCAGCGCCCTCGACTTCCTGGAGGCCCCGGAGCGGATCTCCGACTTCGTGGGGGCGCGGCTCCTCTCCTGGCTCGCCCATCCGTCGCGCCTCGGCTTCCGCGCCATGAACCTCGCCGCCGCCCCGCTCCTGCACATCGCCGACCGGCTGCTGGGCAGCGACGTGCTGGGCGAGCTGGGCGACTTCGTCGGCGACCTCCAGACCCTGTACGGGGGCGTCCAGCGGCGTGCGCGCGCCGTCAGCCGCCTGCTGCGCAGCGCGCGGGTCGGGTTCGTCGTGGTCACCACCCTCGAACCGGTGGCCTTCGCCGAGGCCGAGCACTTCGCGTCCAAGCTCCGGGAGCTCTCGATGCCGCTCCGCGCCGTGGTGGTCAACCGGGTGCTTCCCGACTTCCTCACCGACGAGGCGGCGATCCGGGCTGCCGAGATGCTCGCCGACAACCACCGCGGCGCCCAGGCGCTGAGCCGCGCCCTCGACGTCCCCGTGGACGCCGCCACGGCCGCAGCCGTGGGCCGGGCGTACCGGACGCTCTCCGAGCTGGCCCAGCGCGATGCTCACCAGCTGGCCCGGCTGGGACGCCTCATCGACGTCCCCTCGGTCCAGGTGCCCCTGATCGCCGCCTCGGTCAGCGACCTCGGAGGCCTCGCCCGGGTGGCCGCGGCGCTGTGACCGCCACCTCGGCGAGCGGGACCGCGCCCCCGGAGGCGTCGCCCCCCACCCCGAGGTCGATCACGGCGGTCGATCCCGGGTCGCCGAGGCCCACCAGGGTGGCGGCGATGCCCGGATCACTGGTGGTCACCACCACCTGATTCGTTGCTGACAACTGTGCCAAGAACTCGAGGAGCCCGCGACGGCGCCCCGGGTCCGCGGAGGCGAGCGGCTCGTCGAGGAGGAGCGGGATCGACTCCCCGGCGTCGCCGAGCACCTCGCAGAGGGCGAGCCGGAGCAGCAGGGCAACCTGGTCGCGGGTCCCGTGGGAGACGAGGTCCAGCGCCACCAGCTGGTCGCGATCGCCGGACGCCAGGGCGATCGCGAAGTGATCCATGTCCACATTGGCCTCGGAGTAGCGGTCGCCGGTCAGCAGGGCCAGCCGTTCCGAGACCGACGCGGCCAGCCGGGGCGCGAGCCGCTCGTGGACATCGTGACCGGCGGTCTCGATCATGGCGATGGCCCGCTGGAGCGCCTCCTGCTGGTGGAGCGCCCGGTCTCGGGCGGCGCTCACCGTCAGCCGCTCGTCCTCGAGATCGGGGAGGGACGGGAGGCTGCTGGTGAGCCCCTCGAGGCGCGCCTCCAGCGTCCGGACAGCGGTCGTGGCCGCGGCGGCGCCCTCCTGGGCCTCGACGGCCGCGCGCTCCAGTCGGGCGAGGCTGCCTGCGTCGACCGGTGCGTCCACCACCGCGCTGTCCGGCTCGGCGCCCCGGCGGCGCAGCTCCTCGGCCAGCTCGGCCCGCTGGCGGGCGACGGCCGCGAGGTCGGAGCCGCCAACCCGCTGGCGGCTCTGGGTCCCGGCCAGCGCGGCCGCAAGCCGGTCGTGCTCCCGGCGGCGCGCGCAGGCGTCGCGGAACGCGGCCACCGCGGCCGGGAGCGGGAGCCCGGGGTCGATGCCCGCGGCGGAGGTGGCGTTGCGGATCCTCGACTCGACGGCCTCGACAGCGGCGCGGCTCCTCCCGGCCTCCTCGCCGACCCCGGTGAGCCGGGTCTCCTGATCGCCCAGGCGGGCGTCCTCCACCTCCAGCTCGCGGCGGCGTGACGCCACCCGCGCCGCCTCGTCCACACCGGCCAGGGCGGCGGCGGCCGCCTCCACCAGCGCCTCCGTGCGGCAACCGGCCGGCGGCCGCGGGGGCGCGCTCAGGCCGGCCTCCGTCACCAGGGCGAGGCACCTCTCGACCGCCGACTCGAGCTCGGCCCTGGCCCGGGTCTGGTCAGCCCGGTGGACCTCGTCCAGAGCCGCCTGCTGCTCACGCTCGCGGTGGAGGCTGCGGGCCGCCGGCAGGCCGGCTCCGAGCCGTTCCAGGCCCTCGGAGCTCAGATCCAGACCGGGGAAGCCGCGGCCGAGATCGCGCCGCGCCCGCCTCTCGCTGCGGTACGCGACCACGGCGACCACGGCCAGGGTGGCGAGCGCGGCGGCGAGCGCGGCCAGCACCGCGAGCGCCGGCGCACCCCGGCCGGTGGCGGTCAGGCCGGCGGCTGCCGCCAGTCCCGCCACCGCGAGCGCGGGCACCAGCCCGGCCGCGCGCCGTACCCGGGTTCTCCCGGTCCGCGCCGTGGCGACCAGGCGCGCCACGGCCGCGAGGTCCGCGGGGTCGACGCCTCCTAGCCCGGTCACGGCGATCTCGCGGCGCAGAGCGTCGTCCCGGGAGGTGGCCGTCAGCTCGGTGTCGCGCCGGGCAATCGCAGCGGCCACCTCGACCCGGCGGCGGAGGGCATCCACCTCCGCCGACACGGCAGTGGTGATGGGCGGCGTGTCGGGCATCGCCTGGAGACCCGCGGCAATCTCGGCACGCCGTCGCCGGACCGCGTCCAGGGGTCCCTGGGCGGCAGCCCAGCGGGCCACGGCTTCGGCGGCGGCTCGCGACACCTGGTGCAGCTCTCCCCCAAGCGCGATCACCGCGGCCTCGTGCTCCACCGGAAAGCCCGCGAAGTCCTTCTCGACCTCGAGCGCCCGGACCAGCGAGGCCGCCTCGTCGGCGGCCATCCTCATCTCCGCCTCCTGGGCGCCGAGCTGAGCGATCCGTCCGAGGGTCCACGCGCGCTGCGCCCCCAGGGCGGCCTCGACAGCGAGCCCGGCCTCCACCTCCAGCTCGCGGAGCCGCTCCTCCTCCCCGGCGAACGAGGCCAGCCGCCGCTGCGCCGCTTCGATCTCGGCCTCGAGGCGCCGGGCCTGGGCGATCGCAACCCCCAGCGGGCTTCCGGTCCGGCGCTCCGAGCCCACCCGCTGGAGCGCTTCGCCGAGTCGCTTCACCGCCTCGGCGGCGGTGGTCCCCTCGGCGCCGGCGTCGACCAATCGCTCGAGTGCCTCGCGGAGCCGCCCCGCCTGCTGAGGAGCCGCCTCCGGGGCGGCGAGGAGCAGACCCTCCTCGCCCAGCCAGGCGGCGGCGCAGAAGACGGCCTCGTCGACCCCCAGGTGAAAGCGGCCCGGGCACACCGTGCGGCCCGCCCGGAACTGCTGGGTGACGTCACCCCCGCCCAGCTCCTGGACCTGGGCGTGCACCCGGTCGCGGTCGAAGCTCTGGGCCACCCGGAGGCGCTGGCCGCCATCCAGCCGGTAGGTGAGGGTCAGGCCGAAGCGCCCCGGCGCCCAGGGGAGCCAGCGGGCCCAGTCGCTGCGCTCCCGGGGCCTGCCCTGCCCGCCCGCATCCAGGCCGTAGAGGGCGGCGCGGATGGCCCGGTGCAGCGTCGACTTGCCTGATTCGTTGGGCCCGAGGACGACCGTGATCCGCTCGCCGAAGTCGAAGCGCCGCTGACGCAGCCGCCCGAAGCCGGTGACGTCCAGCCGCTCCAGCCTCATCGGAGCCCCACGTCGCTGCCGGCGAACGCCTCCAGGCCGTAGCGGAGCGCGTCGTTCACGACGGCAGCCGACTCGGCGTTCTCGGCGGCCGCCAGCGCCGCCATCGCCACCCGCACGAAGGCTCCCCGCGTCGTCCCCTCCTGCGCGACCGCCTCCAGGTCCGTCGCGGGCGCGGTCAGGTCGCGGATCCGCACCGCCGCCACACCGGTGGCGTCGCGGACGGCGCTCTCGCAGTCGAAGACGTCGACGGCGAGCTGGGGTGGGACCGCTCCAGCCAGGTCGACGCGCAGGGTGGTCCGCTCCAGGGGAAGACCCGCGGTCGCGGTCAGCACCTCCGCGCTCACCCGGTCGACGGTCGCGGTCAGGCTGGTGACGCCATCCAGCTGGCACTCGATGATGCCCGCATGCCACCGGTTGGTCTCGAGGCCGGTGCAGCGGATCTCGCCCCGGCCGCCGATCTCCACCACCACCGGGCCGCGCCGCGCGCTCTCGTCGAACGCGAGTGGCTCCGGACTGCCCGGGTAGACCAGGCCGGCGCCGAGATCGATCCGCCGGCCGTGATAGTGACCGCAGAGCGCCAGGGCATAGCCATGCTCCCGGATCTCGGCCGCGGCGAACGGACCATGGATCCCCTTTCCGGCCGGACGGCTGCCGGTCTCGGCACCGTGGAAGAGGGCCAGATGGACGCCGTCCCGGGACCTGGCGCGGCGACCGCTCCCGTCCCTCCCGAGGCCGCCCTCCAGCGGGTTGCCGGTCCAGGCCGGCTCGTGGTGCCCGAGCCCCCATACGGTCAGGCCGTCGGCCAGCTCCAGGGGCTCGAGTCGCGTGCCCTGGAAGAGATGGACATTCGCCGGCCAGCGGGTGCGCAGATAGAGGCTCCCGGGGACCAGGGGATCGTGGTTCCCGGGGGCGAGCAGCACCCGCGTGGGTTCCCAGGCGGCGAAGGTCTCGACCAGGAACTGAGCGGTCTCGGCGCCGGCGCGCTCATGTTCGAAGAGGTCGCCGGCGATGGTCACCGCGCCGCATCCGCGCTCCTGGGCGGCCTCCCCGGCTCGCCGCAGGGCCTCGCGGAGTCCCTGGCGCCGGCGTCGGGCCAGCTCCCCATGGCAGCCCATCTGGGCAAAGGGGCGATCGAGGTGGAGGTCAGCCAGGTGGAGGAGCCGGTACGTCATCTCGTGGGGAGCCGGTGCGTGATCTGGTGGCGAACGTCAGTTCGTGAATGACCCTACCAGGGGTGGGCGCCCGGGTCAACCCGGCTGCCCGCCGGGTAGCGGGTGGGTTTCAGACTGGCCCACTACCGCCTGCCGACCCGCAGGCCGGACACGGCGACCTGGGTGGTTAGATTACCGGTGGCTCGAGGGCGTCAGGAGGCGAGAGGGTGAGGGGTTCGCGGCCCGGCCGGCGGTGGCGCACCCGGGTGCTCGCCATCGCGTCGTGCGGTGCGGGCCTTGGTCTTGCCGCGGCGCCGCCCACCGCCCAGACGGTGCAGGCCTCGGGGCTCACGTTCGCTAACTCCGCGGTGACCGGCGGCGGCTTCATCAGCGTCCTGGCGGAATCGCCGGGCGGAACCCTGATAGCGGGCGGTGACACCGAGGCCTTCTTCCGCTCCGCCGACGCCGGGGCGACCTGGACACCCGAGGACGAGGGGCTCCCCGCCCCCGCCTACCACGTCGCCGCCCTTCTCGACGAGGGAGGCACCTGGTACGCGGCGGTGGGCTCCGGTTCCAGCGGCGGCGTCGCCACGTCGGTCGACGATGGCCTCGCCTGGTCGTACTACGGTCGCGACGGAAGCGGGACCCCGCCGACCTTCGATGGGACCAACCTCCCCGGCCAGCAGGGGCAGCCGCGGGCCACCGGCGACCTGCTGGCGAGCGACGGCACCTACCTCTATGCGGCGTCCTTCGGCCAGGGCCTGCAGCGCTGGGCCCTCAGCGCGGCCAGCCCGGCCGCGGGCTGGCAGTGTGTGGCCCTCTGCAGCTCGGACCTGAATTCGATGGTCCTCGATGGCAGGGGAGACGCCTTCATCTCCGTGATCAGCAGGACCGGGGCGAGCAAGGGCGTGTACGAGGTCACCGGCCTCGGCTCGCGCGCCTCGGCGAGATCGCTGAGCGCCAAGATGGGGATCTCGACGGGCGTGCAGGAGCTCCTCCATCTCGGCACCCGCCTCTACGCCGCCGGGGCGCACGGCATCGGCTACTGGAGCGGCGGAGCGTGGACGACGCTGGACCCATCGGCGCACTGGTACACACTGACCGGCTACGAGACGTCGGCCGGACCGCCGCCGGTGGACGTGCTCTACGCCGCCACGTACGCCGGTCATGGCGCGTCGGACGTCGAGCAGATCGTGGTGAACCGAACCGCGGTCTCCATCACTCCGCTGGTGCCGAAGGGGAGCGTCAGCACCACCATCGACGGAACGTCGACCGGCTGGTGGGAGGCCTCCACCGCCGGCTCGGCCGGTTCGGGTCTCGGCGCGTCGGCGATGATCGGAGGCTGCCCGTCTTCGACGAGCCCGCTCTGCGACGGCAGCACCGCCGACGTCTTCGCCGGGTCCAGCATTGTCATGCTCACCGAGAGCGGCGGAGTAGACCCTCTCCTCGTCGCCGGCAGGTCGGGGGTGTGGGCCTTCGACCCGCAGAGCTCTCCGGAGTGGAGCCCCGCCGTCATGGGGCTGGCCTCGACCTGGGACCCGGCGGTCGCCGTGGACCCGGCCGACAGCTCGAACGTCGCCGTCGCGGACGCCGACTGGGGCGTGCTCGCATCGACCGACGACTTCGCGAGCGTCGACGACCTCGTGAACCCGCCCGCGCTCGCGCCGGTCAGCTCCACGGGCCTCGGCATCGCCTGGGATGCGAGCGTCTCGCCCTCCGCCCTCATCCTCTCCGGGGGCGCCCGGAACAGCAACTCCATCGGCTCGATCTGGTACTCCGCGGGGTGGACGAGTGGCGGCGGCTGGACCTCGCTGCCCCTGCCGGCGGGAGTCACCACCCGGCCGATCGCGCTCGCCTCCGAGGCCACCGGGCCGGCCGGCTACCTTCTGGTCGCGGCCTTCCAGGACACCGGTGTGTACGCATTCGCGGCGTCCGGCACCGCAGGCACGTGGGCGCTGATCCCGTCGCCGCCCGGCGGCGGACCGGCGGTGTCGCCCGGCGACATTCACGGCGTCAGCCTCTCCTGGGCGGAGGACGGCAGCGCCCTCTACATGTACGACGAGGGCACCCACGCGGTCTGGATGTCGACCGTGACCGCAGGTGTCTTTTCGCCGTGGGTGGAGCTGTACTCCAACACCAGCGTGAGCGCCGGACGCGGCTGGGTGGCCGGCGACCCGACCACCCCGTCCCAGGTGTGGGTGGCGGACTCCAACGGGCTGGGGATGGTCGACACCGGCACCTGTGCCAGTGACTGCACGCCGGCGTGGGTGATCCCCAGCAGCGGCACCAGCGACGTCGGTGGACCGCTGGCCTCGTTCGCCGGCGCCGGCGGGGACGGCATCGACATGGCCGGGAGCGGCACCCAGCCATCCTTCTGGCAGGTGCAGGTCGCCGGCTGCGCCGGGACGTGTCCCCAGGTCACCGAGGTCGACGATCCGTACTACGCGACCGTCGCCGGCAACGCCACCGCACTGGCGGTGGGTGGCGATGGCACCGTGTACGTCGCCACCCTCGGCAACGGGATCGCCGTCGGCACCGACGGTGGCGGGTAGGTCGGGCCCAGGCAAGAGAGCCGTCGCCGTCCCCCGGCAAGCCGGGAGCGCGCCGAGAACTCGCTCTCTCCTCCGCCTCAACCCTCTACGCCGCCAGTCCGGGCTCGCCCTCGCGGTCGATCAAGCGCCGCCGCCCCGGTGATGACGGTCGCCTGCCCGGTGGTCGAAGTAGTGCCCCTGGTCGAGATCTTCGATGAGCCCGCACTGCGTCGGTTGCCACCCCACCAGCTCGCGGGTCAGCGCGCTCGAGGCCGGGCTGTCGGTCGCAAGGAAGCCGGCCAGCCACGCGAAGTGGTCGCCCGCGTCCTCCGGAGCGATGGAGACCACAGGGAGATCCAGATGCCGACCGATCACCGCGGCGATGTCGCGGATCGGCACGCCCTCGTCCGCAACCGCGTGCAAAGTCGAACCCGCCGGGGCCCTCTCCACCGCCAGGCGGAACAGGTGCGCGGAGTCGAGCCGGTGCACGGCGGTCCAGCGGTTGGAGCCCTCGCCGATGTAGCCGGAGACCCCCTTGTCACGGGCGATGCCGACCAGCGCCGCGACGAAGCCGTGGTCTCCCTCGCCGTGATTGGTCGGAGCGAGGCGCACGATAGACGAGCGAACGCCGCGCTCAGCGAGGGAGAGCACCAGCTCGGAGGTGGCCCACCGGGTCCGCGGACCGCTGGGCAGAGCGGCCACCGCGGATGCGGGATCATGCCCGTCGTGCTCGGTGCCCACCCGCGTGCTGAGCCCGAGGATTCCCGAAGCGATGACGAACGGCCGACCCGAACCCGCCAGTGCTTCGGCGAATGTCTCGACGGCCCGGCGGTCCGCGTCGGCGGCGGCCTCGCCGGCGCGAGCTCGCTGCGAGAGCTGCTGGTGAGCACCCTCTCCAACGCTCCTGATTCCGCCGCGCCGATCGACGCGGTCACCGCGGCCCTCGAGGCAGCTGCCGCCGTGCTCCAGGAGCGCCGTGACTACGCGCGGCATCGCCAGACGGTCATCGCTGCGAATCCGGAGCTGCGGGAGCCCGAGCTGATCAAGCTCACGTCGTGGTCCGTTGGCGCTCGCCGACACGTTGCGCCGGCGCGGAGTCAGGGACACCGCCGCACGTCTCACGGCCGACGCCGGGGTCGCCGTCTTCAAGGTCGCGTTCGAACGCTGGGTCAATGACGCCGGCGAACCTCACCTGCCGCAGCTCATCCGCGAGTCGCTCGCGGAGCTGAAGGCCGTGACCGCGGGCAGCCGCTGAACCGCGACCGATCGAGCACGAGGTCCCGCTCGGCTGCCGGTCCGCGGGCGAGACCCCGCTCCCCGGTACCCTCAGGCGCGGAAGTTGGGAAGCCGGTCAGGGGTGGCGCGGCGCAGAGCGTCGCGCACGCCGCCAGCGTCGAGGTCGGTCACGTACACCGGGGTCCCGGGCTGCTGCCGCCACGACTCGTCGATGCCGCCGGCGTCGACGGGATCGAATCCCAGCTCGTCGACCAGGCTCATGACCGCGGCCCTGGCCTCCGGTTCGTCACCGGCGACCGGAAGCGCGATCCTCCCCGGTGTCCCGGGAGGCTTGCCCAGCTCGAGCAGGTGCTGGGCGCGGATGTTGTTGAACGCCTTGACCACCGGACGGCCGAGCTGGTTGCTCACCCACCGGCTCTCGGTCATGCCCTCCTCGATCTCGGCGATCCGCCCGTCGCGCTGCGGATAGTAGTTGCCGGTGTCGACGATGGGCGCCCCGGGGGTGGCGCCGTCGAGGATGCCGGCGGGCAGCGACGGGATGGCCCGCTCCGGGATGGTCACGATCACCAGCTCGGCGCCCTCGGCGGCCACCGATGCATCCGCCGCGGTGGCGCCGGTCTCCTCGGCCAGCTCCTCGAGGGTTTGGGGGCCGCGCGAGTTGGCGACCACGACCTCGTGCCCCAGCGCGGACAGCCTCCGGGTCAGGGTGGCGCCGATGTTGCCGGCGCCGATTACTCCGATTCTCATCGCGCCTTCAGGACCTCCAGAGCCCGGTCGGCGTGGACCTTCATGTTGGTCCCGCTCTTGATCACCTCCCGCACGCGGCCGTCGGTGCCGATGACGAAGGTCCAGCGCTTGACCGGGATGATGCCGAAGCGGGTGTTCACCCCGAACTGCCGGGCCACCGTGCCGTCCGCGTCGGAGAGCAGGGGAATGCCCAGGGAGTAGCGCTCCGCGAACTGGCGCTGCTTGGCGACGCTGTCGTGGCTGATCCCGATCCTCTGACCCCCGGCGGCGGCGAACTCGGCGGCCAGGTCCCGGAAGTGGCAGCTCTCCCGGGTGCAGCCCGCGGTCATCGCCGCCGGGTAGAAGAACAGGACCACGGGCCCCCGCGCGAGGAACTGGGAGAGGCGGCGGGGCGCGCCGGTCTCGTCCTGAAGCTCGAAGTCGCCCGCCAGATCTCCCTTCTCCATGAGGCTCAATCTAGCGCGCCTGCACCCCCCGCCGACGTTGCCAGCGAGGGCGCGCCGGGTCCTGCGTCGCTGCCGGGTACACCCTGGCGCTGACGCCGATCAGCCCACTCGCCTTGCTCGCGGCCGGGATGCTCGGTGGCTACTGCTCCACGGTTGAACCGGCGTGGGCGACCCCGCTCATGTGGGTCGTGACGGTCCTCGCCTACGCCGCCGCAGTCGGGGCCCCCCCGGGCGTGGTTGGCGTCCTGACCACGCCGGATTGGTTCCTTTCCTCCCCGGTGCCAGGAGGCGAGGCGTGGACCTGACCGTCGACCTCAAATCGCCGGTGCCGGTCTACGAGCAGATCCGGTCACAGATCACGGAGATGGTGGAGCTGGGCACGCTCAGCGCTGGCCCCGCTCTCCCCACGGTGCGCCAGCTCGCCGCGGACCTGGGCATCGCCCCCGGCACCGTCGCCCGCTGCTACCAGGAGCTCAGGCTCCAGGGCGTCGTGAGCGGCGGGCGCCGCCACGGCACCCGGGTTGCCGACGTCCACGTTCTGCCTCCGGCGGCTCGCCATTCCCGCCTCGCCGACGCCGCGGCCCGGCTGGTGGGCAGCGCCCGCCGCCTCGGAGCCGACGACCAGGGGATCCGAGCCGCGGTCTCCGCGGCACTGGAACGTGCGCTGCCGGATGCGTGACGCACCGGGGGTCTTCGGCGGACCCGGAGAGCCCGGTGAGTGGATCCCGGTGACCCCGCCGGCAGCGGCAACGGGGAGCTACCGCTGCGGCAGTGCGGAATCCGGCGTCTGCAGCAGCTCCATGGCCTGGGCGAGGCTCGCGACCACCGGCACCCCGGCGCTCGCCAGGGCGTCGGAGGTGTGCAGGCCCGCGCCGCCGTCGAGGAGGAGGCAGCCAACGCCCGCCTCCTGCGCGGCGACGGCGTCGTCAACGGTGTCGCCGATCATGACGGTGCGATCTGGCGCCGCTCCCAGGCGCGCGAGGTGCGCGACCAGATGGCCGGCCTTGGTGCCGCCGCGCTCACCGCCGGTGAGCCCGTCGACCCGGATGAAGTACCCGGCCAGACCGTGTCCCTCCACCGCGGGGAGCAGGTACGGCTCCGGCAGCATCGAGCACAGCGACTGCGTCCAGCCCCGTCTCCCGATCAGTTCCAGAGCCTCGACGGCGCCGGCGCTGAGCCGGCACCCGGCGGACAGCCGCTGGTACTCGCCGTGGAAGGCGTGGTCGAGCCGCACCCACTCCTCGGGCGCGACCGGCCTTCCCAGGAGGCGCTCGTAGAAGAGCCTGATCGGACGGGTGAAGTTGCGCCGGTAGCTCTCCTCGGTCACGGTCACCGTGATGCCGGCCCGGCCGAAGGCAGCAGTGGTGGCGGCGATGACCACCCGTGCGTCGTCCAGGAGGGTGCCGTTCCAATCCCAGATGACGTGGCTCACAGTCTCGGGGAGTGGCCTGCGCGGGTCGCCGTCCGCTGAGCGCACGGCGCCGATGCTACGGGGAAGGGCCGTCCCCGTGGCGGGTGGCGGGCGCCGGGCGCCGGGTCAGTCCCCGGCGTGCCGGTAGCGCTCGGCCCGGCGCCGCAGCAACTCGTCGACCGGGACCGGCCGGAGCGCGCCGAGATGGCGGAGCAGGGCGCCACGCAGGGCTCCGGCCATCACCTGGGGATGGGCGTGGGCGCCGGGAGCGGGCTCGGGGATCAGCTCGTCGATCAGCCCGAGCTCGTAGGCGGTGCGCACCCAGGGACGCTGGGCGGCGGCGGCCCTTCCCTTCTGCGCGGCGTCGCGGTAGAGGATGGCGGCCACCGTCTCGGGAGGGGCGACGCAGAACACCGCGTTCTCCAGGGCCAGCACCGAGTCGGCGATGCCCAGGGCGAGAGCCCCCCCCGAGCCACCCTCGGAGAGCACGCAGGAGACGATCGGCGTGCGCAGCCGGAGCAGCGTCAGCAGCGACTCGGCGATCGCCCACGCCTGCCCCCGCTCCTCCGCGCCGACCCCGGGCGCGGCGGCGGGCGTGTCCACCAGGCAGACCACGGGCAGCCCGAACTTCTCCGCCAGGCGCATCAGCCGGATCGCCTTGCGGTAGCCCTCCGGGTGGGGCATGCCGAAGTTGTGGATCGCCCGGGAGGCGGCGTCGTTGCCCTTCTCCTGGCCGATGACCATGATCCAGGTGTCCTCCTCGGGCGTGACCCCCGACCCGCCCAGCTGGGCGGGTCCGCCGATCACGGCGCGGTCATCCCCGAAGAGGCGGTCTCCCCGCAGCTCGGTGAAGTCGTGGAACACGCTCCTGACCAGCTGCAGGGTGCGGGGACGGCCGGTATGGCGGGCCAATTCGACCGCCGCGAACGCCTGACGCTCCCGTTCTGCGGTGGACAGGGGGTCGGCGACCGACGGTCCCGGCTGGGCGGGGACGCGCTCGCCGGGAGGCGCGCTGGCCGAGCCGGGCTCGGGCCGCGACCCGGCGGGCGGGGTGGCCGGGGGACCGGAGTACCCGGGCCCGGTCGCGGAGCGATCACCGGCGGGGATGGCCGCGGCCGGGCCCACGCCGCCCGCGCCGCGTTGGTGCGCGCTCATCGCATGGAGGAGCCGGGCCACCAGCTCGCGCAGCTCGCGCCGGTCGACCACCTGGTCCACCATGCCGTGGCTGAGCAGGAACTCGGCGGTCTGGAACCCCTCCGGGAGGGCCTCGTGCGCCGCCTGCTCGATGACCCGGCCCCCGGCGAAGCCGATCCTGGCTCCCGGCTCGGCGAGGATGACGTCGCCCTGGGCGGCGAAGGAGGCGGTGACGCCGCCGAAGCACGGGTCGGCGAGCACCGAGATGTACGGAAGCCCGGCGCCGCTCAGCATGCTGACCCCGGCGCTGCAGCGGGCCATCTGGGCGAGGGAGGCGATACCCTCCTGCATCCGCGCACCGCCGCTGCTCGAGACCGCCACCAGGGCGCGCCCCTCGGCCACGGCCAGCTCGCAGCCACCGAGGAACTGCTCGCCGGCGGCGGACCCCAGCGATCCGCCCAGGAAACCGAAGTCCATGCAGGCGAGGATCACCGGGACCCCGCCCACGTCGGCCCTGGCGATGAGGAAGGCCTCCGTCAGCCCCGTCTTCTGCCGCGCCTCGGCCACCCGCGCCGGGTAGGGGCGCCCGTCGTCGAAGCCCAGGGGGTCGCGGTCGGAGAGATGGCTCTCCAGCGGCTCGAGGCTCTCCGGGTCGGCGAGCTGCGCGGCCCGCGCCACCGCCGGCAGCTGGCCGTGGTGGCCGCACCAGGGGCAGACCCTGAGCGCCCCCTCGTACCGCTCGAGGACGAAGCGGCGCCCGCACCCCTTGCAGGCGACGCTCCCGGAGCGGGCGACCGGGCGCAACCTCGGCCCAGGTGCCGGCAGGGGCCGCTCCCGGGGCGGCCCCGGTGCGGTGAAGCGCCCCAGCATCACTCCCCGCCCCACTCCCAGGCGACCGCGCCCCAGGTGGCTCCGGCGCCAAAGGCAGCCGCCACCACCCTGTCGCCTGGCTGGAAGCGCCCCTGGGCGGCGGCGCCGGCCAGGGCGAGGGGGATCGAGGCGGAGCTGGTGTTGCCGGTTTCGGACACGTTGACCACGACTCGCTCCATGGGAAGACCCAGCCGCCTTGCGGCGGCCTCGATGATGCGCTGATTGGCCTGGTGGGGGACGAAGTGGTCGATCTGGGCCGGGTCCCACCCGGCGTCGGCGCAGACCGCGGCGGTGACCTCGCAGAACTGCTCGACCGCCAGGCGGAAGGTTCCCTTGCCGGCCATCCGCAGGCGGTCGGGGCTGCCGGGGTCGTCGAGCTTGGGACCGTAGTAGATCAGGTGGCCCTTGCCGCCGTCCGCTCCCCAGCGGCGGGCCACGATCCCTCCCTTCGACACCGCCCCGACCACCGCCGCGCCGGCACCGTCCCCGAAGAGGACGCAGGTGGTGCGGTCGGTGAAGTCGACCAGGGACGTCATCGTCTCCGCGGAGACCAGGAGGACACGATCGGTGACGCCGCTCCGGATCAGCCCCTCGCAGACGATCAACCCGTAGGTGAAACCGCTGCAGGCTGCGTTCAGGTCGAACGCCGGGATCCCTTCCAGGCCCAGCTGGCGCTGGATCAGGCATGCGGTCGATGGGAAGCGGGTGTCGGCGGTGACCGTCGTCACCACCAGGGCGTCGACGTCCGGCCAGCCCGCCATGGCGAGGGCACGGCGCGCCGCCACCGCACCCATCATGGAGGTGGTCTCCCCCGGCCCGGCCCGATGGCGGACGCTGATGCCGGTCCGCTGCATGATCCAGGCGTCCGAGGTCTCGACCATCGCCTCCAGGTCGGCGTTGGTCAGGATCCCGTCGGGGAGGTGAGCGGCGACGGACAGGATGCCGGCCCGGCGCTCCCGGGCGGCGGCCTGCGTCGTCGCCACCGTGGCGGCGAGGGTGGCCATCTCCAGCCCAGAAGCGCGGGCCGGACGACATGGTTACGGTGGGCGGCGCGCCCACCGCGGGAAACCGCCCCGCGGGAGCCCCGTGCTCCGCCGGTCGGAGCGCCGCCATCCGGTCGGGTGGCCTGCTAGCCTTCACACCAGACAACTCCGCCTGACCCGATTGGAGCGAGCCGCCGGGCCGGCCCCGCCTCACCCGGGGCGGGCGCGGGCTCGGCAGCGTTGCCCGGGGCGTTCCCGGGTGGAGGGCAAAGTCGTCAGCGGGTGGACCCAGGTCGAGGTCTACGCCACCTTCATGAAGCTCACCGGTGAGATGGAGGTGGCCCGTCCCGATCGCCTGAGCGACGGCGTGAACCACGCCGGCCGGTTCCTGTCCCTGCGCGACACCCGGGCCGAGCCGCTGTCGGTGAACTACCCCGTGCTGAGCCGGGTCGAGCCGCGGACCATCATCGCCAAGTCGGCGGTGATCCTCCTGTGCCCCGTCGAGGAGCCGGAGGCCGAGCGCAGCCCCACGACGCGCCGCAAGAAGGCCACCCGCCAGGCCGTCTTCAACACCGTCGCCTTCTCGCTGGTCGGGGACATCCACCTGGACCCCGGCCAGACCCTCCAGGAACACCTCGAGGCCCACCCCGACGACTTCCTGCCCCTGACCAACGTCTCGGCGCTGTGGGTGCCCGCTCTCTCCAGCGAGACGAGCACCGTACAGCGCTCTTTCGCGCTGCTCAACCCGGCGGCGATCCTCAGCTTCTCGGAGCGTGAGGCGGCGCCGAGACGGCCGCCCCCCCGGTGAATCGACGAGGGGTCAGCTACGACGTCGGGCGGGTTCTCGGCATCAACTGGCGTCCGGTATTCGATCCCCGGGTGGTTCACCGCGAGCTGCAGATCAGGGACGATCTGCACTGCACCGCCGTCCGCATCTGCGGGCGGTACATCCGGCGGCTGGCGACGGCCGCGGAGGACGCGCTGGGTCAGGGGCTCGAGGTCTGGCTGTCACCGGAGCTGTGGAACCGTGCAGGAGCGGACGATCGCGTACACGGCTGCAGCCGCCACGATGACCGAGCGTCTGCGCCGCCGCTGGCCAGACCGGCTGGTCCGGGGACGACTCCCGCTAGAGCTAAGCCGGCTCCACAGAGGTCGTTTCCAGGTCCAGGAGCATCGTCCAGGCTCCGCCGGCGTGTCGAATCCGCTGGAAGTCGAGCCCCTCGTAGAGGCGGACTGCCGGTCGGTTGTCCTCTTCCACGCTGAGGCTCAGCGCGGGGCAGCCCGCCTCCTCGGCAAGCCGGATGAGGCCGAACATCAGAGTCCGTCCGACCCCGCGCCGCCGGTGCTCGGGCAGCACGGCGATCCCGAGCTCGGGCACCTCCTCGGCGACGAACCCGTAGCCGTGGTCGGCCGGAGTGAAGTGGCGGTACCAGGCCGCACCAATCCGCTCGCCCGTGCTCGACTCGGCGATGAGCGCGGCATCGCCGGGGCGGCCCCAGTCCACGAGGTACGTCGCCAGCTCCGGGTAATCGAGGATCTCCACGCGGGCACGGCGCGGGTTTCCCGCCCTCCAGGAGAGGGCCTCGATGAACATCGCACTGAGGAAGTCGACGTCCTCGGGACCCGCGCGACGCAACACGGCATCGTCCACGACTAGCCCTTCGAGCTCGAGCCGTCACCAGGGGGCAGGAGATGCACCTCGCCGGCCACCAGGCGGACCTGGCCGTGGTCGGTCGCGACCAGCAGCGCCCCCTCGTCATCGATCCCCACCGCGGTCCCCTCGACGATCGCCGTCCCGACCTCCGCCCGGATCGGGCGGCCCAGTCCCGCCGCGCGCCCGGTCCAGTCGTCGCGCAGGCTGCGGATCCCATCCTCCTCCACCTGCCGGAGGCGGTGTCCCAGCTGCGGCAGGAGCGCGGCCAGGACGGCGTCCCAGCGGTATGCCGCGCCGGCCAGCCGGTCCAGGCTCACCCCGCCGACGTCCGGCGGGAAGGCGTCGACGGTGAGGTTCACGCCCACCCCGAGGATGATCCCGCCTCCAGGCTCGACCTCGGTGAGGATGCCGGCGAGCTTGCCCGGCCCGGCCACCACGTCGTTGGGCCACTTCAGCCGGCAGCTGACCCCGGCGAGGTCGGCCAGCGCGTCGGCGAGGGCCAGGCCCGCCACCAGGGGCACCGCGCGCGCCACCGCCTGCCCGCGGCGCAGCAGCAGGCTTGTCAGCAGGGCGGTGTTCGGGGCGGCCAGCCAGCGGCGTCCCGACCGGCCCCGGCCCGCCGTCTGCTCCGCTGCGACGCAGCAGAAACCCTCGGGCGCACCCCTCGCCGCAGCCGCTCGCACCACGTCCTGGGTGCTCGCCGTCCGGGCCAGGCGGCGGAGCTGGAAGCCGGGGAAGACCCCCACTCCGGCCTGCCGCACCCCCGCCTCGGGGCCGGCGGTCCCCGCCCGGCTCATCGCGGGGGCACGGGTCCCGGCCGGGGACGTCTTAAGTCTTGACCGCCAGCACCTTTCATGCCTAGCATTCTGCGGGCTCTCAGGGAGAGAGGACGCATCAACCCACCCTTCAGGAGGGGGAGCGGTTGTTGATTCAGGACACCTGCCTGACCATCAGCGTGCTCAAGGAGCGCGCCGAGGCGGAGCACGACGCGAGGTATGCGCGTCGGAGGAGGATCCGGGCCATCGACCAGCTGATCGACGAGTTCGAGATGCTGAACCTGGCCGACGAGGTGGATGTTCCCGGTGAGCTGAGGTACCGGGCCAGCCGGTTCATCGTCGACGCCGCCCACCCGCTGGTGAAGCGCCGCACCGACGAGATCCCCATCGCCGACTGGATGGAGGCCCTGTACGACCTCCAGGACACGCTGATGCTCCCCAGCGAGGACGAGGTCGACTAGCCCCACGCGGCGCGCCCATCGGTCAGCACCAGGAGCGGGGGGAGGGGCGCCATCGCGGCGTTGAGGAGCTCCCGACCGGGCCGCCGCCGATTATCGGCGGGGTGCTCATCGCGCCATCACCGG
>Ga0209415_10002745_pt1 | contig 32938 bp, 27 predicted proteins | sample PeaSoiSIISIP2007_FD_187696 | JGI IMG/M metagenome (GOLD analysis project Ga0209415, IMG submission 187696) | Peat soil microbial communities from Weissenstadt, Germany - SII-SIP-2007 (SPAdes) (version 2) | ecosystem: Environmental > Terrestrial > Soil > Wetlands > Peat | place: Germany... | reverse complement strand
AAGGAGATGATCGAGGCGAACCTGCGCCTGGTGATCTCGATCGCCAAGAAATACACCAATCGCGGGCTGCAGTTCCTCGATCTGATCCAGGAAGGCAATATCGGCCTGATGAAGGCGGTGGACAAATTCGAATACCGCCGCGGCTACAAGTTTTCGACCTACGCCACGTGGTGGATCCGCCAGGCCATCACGCGCTCGATTGCCGACCAGGCGCGCACCATTCGCATTCCGGTGCACATGATCGAGACGATCAACAAGCTGGTGCGCACCTCGCGCCAGATGCTGCACGAGATCGGCCGCGAACCGGCCCCGGAGGAGCTGGCCGACAAGCTCGGCATGCCGCTGGAAAAGGTCCGCAAGGTGCTAAAGATCGCCAAGGAGCCTATTTCGCTGGAAACGCCGATTGGCGACGAGGAAGATTCTCACCTGGGCGATTTCATCGAGGACAAGGCGGCGGTGATCCCGCTGGATGCGGCGATCCAGGCGAATTTGCGGGAGGCGACCACGCGCGTGCTGTCGTCGCTGACTCCGCGCGAGGAGCGCGTGCTGCGCATGCGGTTCGGGATTGGGATGAACACCGACCACACGCTGGAGGAGGTCGGCCAGCAGTTCAACGTGACCCGCGAACGGATCCGGCAGATCGAGGCGAAGGCGCTGCGCAAGTTGAAGCACCCGAGCCGGAGCAGGAAGCTGCGGAGTTTCCTGGACGATTAGGGCGGGGTGCGGGGAGCCGGCGCTTCACCGGAACACCCACCGCGGGTGCGTTCGAGAAATTGATAACCGAACTAAGTGTGTCGCAATGCTTCTTCGACGGACGTGCAATCTTGCTTGGATGATCGGAAAAGCAGTATAATATACAGGACGCTAGGTTGCACAAAGCACATGCCACCAAGACCGCCTAAGCTCAGTCCGACGGCATCAACGACACTCAGTTACGATAGATCTTCTGCCTGCCAATGTTGACTCCATTCCTGTCGTTTATTCCATATATAGTCATCAGAAAATCCAATTAGATATGCCCCCTCAATACTGTTAATCACAGATACTGTCTCCTTTTCAAAATCCACCGCACGGCACCGGAAATATAGCGTGTCGTTCCTTGATATCCTATTCCTTATCTCTTCGTTGCTAGATTTTCTGCAATGTTGGCTGAGCCTCACCTGCAAAGTTTGCCGAATTGCTTTCCCGATATATCGGGGTCGAAAGCTCGTGCCCGATCCGAGGCCAATCTCGTATAGGCCAGGCAGCATTGGGGCTTTGCGCCAGTCTTGTAATCTAAATGGCCCAACGCTTTGTATATTGAAGTCGAACCTGGTAATGAATTTGAGCGCCCGCTCTTTTTCGTCTTCGTTAGGCATTGGCCCTTCTTTCCCTATCGGTCAATTCACGGTTGACGGCCTTTGGACAGGCCTATCCGTGTGACACAAAGCAACTGATCGCTCATCAGGGACATGTGCTTCATAACCCGATCCGCTCCACCTCGTCCTGCGTCAGCGCTCCTTAGTCCGGTCGCAGAGCTTCGCCGTTCGCGGAGACCCATGCGCCGCCATGTCCTGTTCATGCTCCAGCGCGCCGCCCTTGAAAAGATAGGCCGTGATCCCGGTCCCTCGGACGCTGTGATTGCCGATCGGCGCATGCGACATCTCAGGCGTGAACCGCGCGGCAGCCGCGCCGTGGCGACAGGAATGCGCTTGCGCGGACGCTGCTCGCTTGCCGTATCAGCGCCCGTCGGGGATGTGTCGCGCATCCAGTCTCTCGCCGCGGCAAGAGATCCAATCCAGGCGCTGCCATAGCCGAGTCCCGCCCAACGCGTGGTCGTCCCACATGGGGTTGCCCCGAGACGGTGGCGGGACTGCGAGACGTCGATGCGACGCCCCGGCCGTCAACTGCGCCTCAGCCGAACAATGGTGACGTCGGTCTGGGTGAGGGCGATCCAGTGTTGCAAGCGCCTCACGCTCGACGTCGCCGCTGCGTGCCGACGCGTGTCTCCCGCAGCCGAACGTCACGCCCGCCAAGGGAGAGGAGCACAGCCCGGCTCAGCCCCGGCCGCGGCGTGTGCGGCGCGCGGCAAAGCAAGAAAATTTCAACGCAGATTCAGGAAGATGCACGCCGATACACGCCGATGGACCTGCGGCCGGCCCGCCCTTCCGCGGCCACCATCCAAGGCCGAGCCTGGCGAGCCGTACGGCTCTCGCCCGTCCAGTCCCATCCGCGTGCATGTGCGTTCCATACTTTCCTTGCCGCCAACCGCACCGTCCCGCGGGCGCGGCCCTTGCCAGTACGAGCAACCCCCATGCCCAGCGGAGCAAACTGCTCATCACTTCCCCCCTCCGGTCTGCCCGCATCCGGAGACCGGCAGAACCCGACGTTCTGGAGTTCGGCCAATCCCGCCGCGGCCCAACGCGCAGGCAAGACCTCATGCATCTGTACCGGCCAGCCCGCCGCCGATGGCCGCTTGCCAACGCGCAGGCAGGACCCCCTGCACCTGAGCCCGCCCACCCGGACTCACGCCCGGCTCGATTTAGGGCGGCGATCGCCACCGGAATGGCCCGTTGCACGGTCTTGCCAGTACCGCCGGCCCATCCCGTGCTTCCTGGAGAACTTACCATCGGCTACGCTGCCTCGCTGCGGCTAGGGGAGAACATGTGGGATGGAACCGGTGGTGCGTGTCAGCGTCACGGTCACCTTTCTGAGGATGGACCGTCCGCCGGCCGAGGCGGCGCCCGCCCTGCCGCCCGGGTGGCAGGTGGTGCGGGTCGAAGCGCCGAGCGTGCCATTCTATCGCTACCTCTACGACACGGTGGGCGCCGACTATGTGTGGTGGCTGCGCCGGGCGACGCCGGACGACGACCTGGCCGCGTTGTTGCGCGATCCGCTGGTGTCGATCCATGTGCTGTATGCGGGCGGCGAGCCGGGCGGGTTCTTCGAGCTGGACGCGCGCTTCTGGCCGGACATCAACCTGAGCTATTTCGGCCTGATGCCGCGCATGATCGGCAGCGGCATCGGCTACGCGTTCCTCCGCCAGGCGGTGGATACGGTGTGGCGGCTGGGTGCGCGCGGGATGACGGTGAATACCTGCACCGCCGATCATGCGCGCGCGCTGCCGACCTATCTGCGCGCCGGGTTCCATGTCATCCGGCAGGTGCGCGAATTGTGGAACGTGCCGACGCGGCTCGGGCTGCGGATTCCGGATCATCTGCGGGCGTGAGGGGGGGCAATTCCTCCTTCTCCGCTTGTGGGCTTGGGCCGTGAAGCGGACCAGGCTTGGAGGGAGGGATGCGGGGCGCACGAACCCTTCCCGCCAACCGCGGTCCGTTTCGCGGCCCAAACCCACGAGCGGAGGGGGAGAACCGTGTCGTGACCCACCTGCCCTTCCAACCCACCAGCACCTGGGCCGGCCTGTCGCTCGACCGGCTGCGCGTCATGGGCGTGCTGAACGTCACACCGGACAGCTTCAGCGACGGCGGCCGGCATCTGGACCCTCGCTGCGCCATCCAGGCCGGCCTGGCGATGGCGGCGGCCGGCGCGGACATCGTTGATGTGGGCGGCGAGAGCACACGGCCCGGTGCGCCGCCAGTGTCGCCGGATGAAGAGCAGATGCGGGTGGTGCCGGTGATCCGTGCGCTGGCCGGGGCCGGGGTGATGGTGTCGATCGACACCCGCAACGCCGCGACGATGGCCGCTGCGCTGGATGCCGGCGCCGCCATCGTCAACGACATCTCGGCCCTGACACACGATCCGGACGCCGCGGCACTCGTCGCGGCGCGCTTCTGTCCGGTCGTACTGATGCACATGCGGGGCGATCCGGCGACAATGAACGCTCGCGCCACCTACGCCGATATCGCCCGCGAGGTCACGGACGAGCTTGCCGCACGCATCGAGGCCGCCGAACAGGCCGGCATCGCCCGCGACGCGATCGCCATCGACCCTGGCATCGGCTTCGCCAAGCTGGCGCCGCATTCGCTCGAGCTGCTGCGCCGCCTGCCGGAGCTCGCCGTATTGCACCGTCCCATCCTGGTTGGTGTGTCGCGCAAGTCGTTCATCGGGCGCCTCGGCGACGAACCCGATCCGCAGCGGCGACTGCCGGGCTCGCTGGCGGCCGGACTGTTCGCCATCTCCCGGGGCGCCCACATCCTGCGCGTGCACGACGTTCCGGAAACCGTCCAGGCACTGAAGCTGTGGGCTTCTCTGGTCACCCCCGCGTGAGCAGCGCTTCCCCGCTGCCGCCTCGCCGGGCTACACCGGTCCGACCATTGCGCGACGGAGACGGGATGACCAAGTCGAGACGGCTGTTCGGCACCGATGGCATCCGCGGCAAGGCCAACGCCGAACCGATGACCGCGGGGATCGCGTTGCGCCTGGGGCAGGCCGCCGGACTTTTGTTCACTCACGGTAACCACCGCCACCGGGTGGTGATCGGCAAGGACACCCGCCTGTCGGGCTACATGATCGAGCCGGCCCTGACCGCCGGCTTCATCGGCGCCGGCATGGACGTCACCTTGCTCGGCCCGCTGCCCACCCCGGCGGTCGCAATGCTGACCCGCAGCCTGCGCGCCGATCTCGGCGTGATGATCTCCGCCTCGCACAATCCGTTCGAGGACAACGGCATCAAGCTGTTCGGCCCGGACGGCTCCAAGCTGTCCGACGCGACCGAGGTGGAGATCGAGGCGATGATGGACAGCACCTTCGCCACGCGCCTCGCCGCGCCGGCCGCGCTTGGCCGTGCCTCACGCCTGGAGGACGCCGGCGGGCGCTATATCGAGGCCGCGAAGGCCAGCTTCCCGCGCGGCCTGCGGCTGGATGACCTGAAGATCGTCGTCGATTGCGCCAATGGCGCGGCCTACCGGGTCGCGCCGACCGTGCTGTGGGAACTGGGCGCCACGGTCGTGCCGGTGGGCGTGGCGCCGGACGGGTTCAACATCAACCGGGGCTGCGGCTCGACCACGCCCGAATTCCTTTGCGCGCAGGTGGTGGAACATGGCGCGCATCTCGGCATCGCGCTGGATGGCGACGCCGACCGCGTGGTGATGGCCGACGAGCATGGCGAGCTGATCGACGGCGACCAGATCCTGGCGCTGATCGCCCGGTCGTGGGACGAGGCCGGCCGGCTGCAAGGCGGCGGCATCGTCGCGACCGTGATGTCCAATCTCGGGCTGGAGCGGTTCCTGCGCGACGCGGGGCTGGATTTGCATCGCACCCAGGTCGGTGACCGCTACGTGGCGGAGCGGATGCGCACAGTCGGTGCCAATGTCGGCGGCGAGCAATCAGGCCACCTTATCCTGTCGGATTTCGCCACCACGGGCGACGGGCTGCTCGCCGCGCTGCAGGTGCTGGCCGTGGTCGTGGAGCAGGAGCGGCCCGCGAGCGAGGTGTGCCGGGTGTTCACCAAGCTGCCGCAGCGGCTCAAGAATGTGCGGTTCGCCGGGGTGTCGCCCTTGCAACATCCGTGCGTGGTGCAGGCGATCGCCGCCGCCGAGGCGTCGCTGAACGGGTCCGGCCGGCTGCTGATCCGCGAAAGCGGCACCGAGCCGCTGGTGCGCGTGATGGCAGAGGCAGAGGACGAGGAAACCGTCAACCGCCTCGTGGACGAGCTGTGCGAGGTCATCGCCGACGCGGCCCACGCCCGGGAGGATGCGGATTGACGGGGCGGGTGCTGGCGATCGCCGGATCAGATTCGGGCGGTGGAGCCGGGATCCAGGCCGACATCAAGACGATCACCATGCTCGACGCCTATGCCGCCACCGCGATCACCGCGCTGACCGCGCAGGACACGTCGGGTGTGCATGCGATCCACATGGTGCCGCCGGAGTTCGTGCACCGCCAGATCGCCGTGGTGTTGGACGACATCGGCGCCGACGCGGTGAAGACTGGCATGCTGGGCGATGCGGCGACGATCGAGGCGGTCGCCGACGCGCTGGCGCGGCATGCCCCGGGCGTGCCGTTGGTGGTCGATCCGGTGATGGTCGCCAAGGGTGGCGCGTCGCTGCTGGAGCACGACGCGGTCGCCGCCCTGACCCGGATTCTGCTACCGATGGCGAGCCTGCTCACGCCGAACCTGCCCGAGGCCGAGGTGCTGTCTGGCCTCGTCATCGCGGATGTCGGCGCGATGCACCGCGCCGCGGCGGCACTGCTGCGCCTGGGGGTCCCAGCGGTGCTGCTGAAGGGTGGCCACCTGCCCGGCGATGAGGTGGTGGACCTGCTGGCGACCAGGGATGGCTGCGAGGAATTCGCCGCGCCACGGATCGCCTCGCGCCACACGCATGGCACCGGCTGCACGCTGGCCAGCGCGATCGCCGCCGGCCTGGCACAGGGCATGACGCTGCGCGACGCGGTGCTGCGCGCGCGCGCCTATGTGCGCGCGGCGATCACGGCGGCGCCCGGGATCGGCAAGGGGCACGGGCCGCTGAATCATCACGTGCAGGTCCCCTCCCACGCCTTCGGCGGGAGAGGGTAGAGTGAGGGCGCCGCGGGGCGCACACTTCATCCTTACCCCGCGTTGATCCGCTTCCCGGCTCAACGCCGCTATGCGGGAGAGGCAGCATAGATGCGCATCGTCAGTTCGGTCGCGACGTGCGCCCGACGCTCTCCCTCGGCTTCATCCGGCGTCGTGGTGACGCGCAGCAGCAGCCGGACCAGCAGCCCGCCGCTCCACAGCAACGCCAGGAACGTCTCCGCCATTTCCTCCGGGCTGCTGGGACCAAGCAGCCCGCCGCCCTGCGCGGCGGACAGCAGATCGCGCAGGGCGGAAACATTGGCGGCGCGGCCGTATTCGTCGAGCGTGCGCGCCAGTTCGGGGGCATGCTCGGCCTCGGCGATGGCCAGCCGGTGGGTGGCCAGCACCTCCGGGCGCGACACTTCGCGCAGCAGCGTCCGGCCGAACGCCACCAGGGTCGCCACAAGCGCCTCGCGGCTGCGCGGCACCGGGAGGTCCAGCGGCATGCGCATCCGCTCCGTGCGCTCGGCGATGCAGGCCGCCACCATCGCCTGTTTGCTGCCGAACTGGGCGTAGAGGTCGCGTTTCGACACCCTGGCGCGCCGGGCGATATCGAGCGTGCTGGCGCCGGCATAGCCGCGCTCTATGATCGCGCGCATGGCCGCCCCGAGGATGCGTTGGCGCAGGGATGCCCCGGGCGCAGCGGCCTGGGTTTCGTCTGAAATCGTCATTGACTTCCCCTTGCGTCGGTACCATGCGGTACCGTATACCATAGCATAGCGGTACTGGCAGGTACCGCAACTGGTTACCATAGCCCTGGAGATCGCGCCAGATGAGCGAAGCCGCCGCCCCCGTCGTTCGCCTCGACCACGTCGTCAAGACCTACCGTTCGGGCGCGATCGAAGTGGCCGCCATCCGCGACATCAGCCTGGATATCCCGGCGCACCGGTTCGCGATGATCATCGGCCCCTCGGGCAGCGGCAAGACCACACTGCTGAATCTGATCGGCTGCATCGACGCACCGTCCGCCGGCCGGATCGAGGTGTGCGGCGAGGCGGTCGGCCTTCTGTCGGACAACGCGCTGGCCGATTTCCGCGCCCGCAACATCGGCTTCATCTTCCAGGGCTTCAGCCTGGTCCCGGTCCTGTCGGCGTACGAGAACGTCGAATACCCGCTACTGTTGGTCGGCATGAACGCGCCCGAGCGGCGGCGCCGCACGCTGGCGACGCTGGAAGCGGTCGGCTTGGCGGCGCAGGGCGGCCAGCGGCCGAACGAACTGTCCGGCGGGCAAAAGCAGCGGGTGGCAATCGCCCGCGCCCTGGTGAAGCAGCCGACCATCGTGCTCGCCGACGAACCGACTGCGAATCTCGACAGCGCCAACGGCGCGGCGATCATCGCGCTGATGCGGCAGATGCAGGCCGAGCAACGCACGACGTTCATTTTTTCCACGCACGACCCGCAGCTCATTTCGCATTCCGAGAAAACGTTCGTGATCCGCGACGGCACATTGCTCGAGCACCGGGCCGAAGGGGCGCCTGTCGGCACGGCGGGGGCGGACGCCACTTCGCGGTCCGATCAACGCGTCGGAGGTGCCGCGTGATGCTGTTCAAGATCGCCTTCCGCAACATCCTGCGCAACCGCAGGCGCTCGTTGATGACCGGCTCGGCGGTTGCCGTCGGCGCCATGGCGATGCTCGTGTTCGGCTGTTACATCAGCTACATCTTCGCCGCGTTCGAGACCGGACTGGTGCAGCGCATCGGCCACCTGACCGTGTTCCGCAGCGGCTATTTCGTGTTCGGCGCCGGCAATCCGGCGGCCTACGGCATCGACGGCTACCAGGGCACCATGAAGCTGATCGGGAACGATCCCGTGCTGCGACCGCTGATCCGCGTGCTCACGCCGACCCAGTCGCTGCTTGGCATCGCCGGCAACTTTTCCGGCGGCAACAACGCGGCGAAGACGTTCCTCGGCGTCGGCGTGATCCCTTCGGATAAGGAGCATATGCGGCAATGGAACGAGTATGGCGCGGCGCAACCCTATGTCCCGGACACGCGTCTCGCCGACGATGCACTGCAACGCGGGCTCATTGGCGGCGGGATGGCCCGCATACTCGGTCTGTGTCAGGCGCTGAAGCTCACCGACTGCCCAACCCCGCCGGCCTCCCAGGAGGCTGCCGCGCCGGCGGCACCGGTTGACCAGAGCATCACCGACCTGGCGCGGAGCGAACTCGGCAGTGGCGAGGCGCACGCCACCGGCATGCCGCGCCTCGATCTGCTTGCGGCGACGGCGAGCGGCGCGCCGAACGTCGTCAGCCTCGACGTGGCGGGCGTTGCGCAGCAGGGCGTCAAGGAACTGGACGACAATTACGTCCTCATGCCACTGGGTCTGGCGCAGCAGCTTGTGTATGGCCGCGGCGAGCACAAGGCCACCGGCATTGTGCTGCAACTCAACCGCAGCGAGGACCTGAAGGCGGCGCGGGCGCGGCTCAATGCGCTGATCGGCGACCACCACCTGGACCTGGAGGTGCGCGACTTCGCCGAACTGACGCCGTTCTACGGCCAGGTGATCCGGCTGTTCGACGCCATCTTCCTGTTCATCACGCTGATCATGGGCGTGATCGTGCTGTTCGCCGTGGTCAACACGATGACCATGAACGTCATGGAGCGGACCAACGAGATCGGCACGATCCGCGCCATGGGCGTGCGGCGCAACGGCATTCGCGCCCAGTTCGTGGTGGAGGGTGCCCTGCTCGGCGCGATCGCCGCGACGGTCGGCGTGGTCCTGGCGTTCGGCGTGGCGGCGGCGATCAATCGGGCGCGGTTTACCTGGGTACCGCCTGGCAACGCCAACGCCGTGCCGTTCCTGCTGTCGATGCCCGCGGACAGCCCGCCGCTGCTGCTTGGCACCTGGCTCGGCCTGGTATTGGTGGCGACGCTCGCCGCCCTGCTCCCCGCCAATCGCGCCGCTCGCCTGCCGGTGGTGGACGCGCTGCGTCACGTGTGAGGCCACGATGCGAATCCTGAAAACGACCCTGCTGGCCCTGGCCCTTGCGGCGGTCAGCATCCCCGCGCTGGCACAGACGGTGCAGGAGATCATTGCCGCGGCCGACAAGGTGCGAAATCCCGGCCAGCCATTTCGCTCCACCAATACCTTGACGGAATTCGTCTCCGGCCGGCCGAGGGATAACGACCAGCTCGTGGTCTATGCCAAGGAGGATCCGACAACCCACCAGTTTCGCAACCTGGTACGCTACGTCGAGCCGCCGCGCGACGCCGGCAAGATGGCGCTATTCGACAAGCATGACCTTTGGTTCTACGACCCGGCTTCCAAGGCCAGCGTGCGCATCTCGCCGCAGCAGCGCCTGATCGGCCAGGCCTCGATCGGCGACGTGCTGACCGTGAACTTCGTGGTCGACTATGCCGGCACGCTGTTGGGCGACGAGACGATCACCGACGCCGATCGGCAGCAACGCACCTGCTGGCACCTCGACCTGAAAGCGGTGACGGACACGGCGATTTACAACCGGGTGGAATACTGGGTCGAGCATGGCAGCTTCCATCCCATCAAGTCCAAGTTCTATTCCGATAGCGGACGGCTGTTGAAGATCCTGTATTACCGCGGCTACCAGCAGCGATTGGGAGCGATACGGCCAAGCGGGGCCATCATCATCGATGCGGTGGATAGCTCTCTGGTCACCACCATCCAGTTCGGCGACGAGCGATTCCAGGATATTCCCGAGGCGTGGTTCCAGCGCGACTACCTGCCGCGATTGCCCGCGGAATGAGTGGCAGGCGCGACATGCACGCACGTCAAAGCGTCATGGCCGGCCGATGCTGCCACGTCATGGCCGGGCTTCACCCGGCCACCTGCCCCGGAACGATTAAGCGGCGCTTGGCGCCAGCACGAACCCGGCGCCCGTGCGTAGGTGGCCGGGTCAAGCCCGGCCATGACGAATGAGGCGCCGCGTCCCCGTGTTGTGCCGTACAACCGTTGTGCTCGCGGTACTGCTCGCGACGCACCCCACCTTCGCCGCCGGTGAAGACCAGGACCTCAACCTTATCCCGCCAGCCGCGCAGCAGGCCCCGCCGGCCGCGGTCCCGGCTAACACGAGCAGCGCAACGCAGCGCAACTACCTGGAGGACGCATTTTCCGCCACCGCGCTGCGCGACAGCCTGGCGGTGCCGTTCCCGCCGCCCACGCCGGCAAGCTGGGAGGACAGGCTGTTCCTCGACTCGCGCGACGAGGTGCGGCTGGGCGACGACGTGACGTTTAGCTATAGCGGCCGGTTCAACCTGCGTGCCGCCAACGACCTGCCATTCCCCAGCCATGAAAATGTGCTCAACGAACTGCGCGAGGCGTTTATAAGCTGGCAGCCCACCGACGGCACCTGGATCGACCTCGGCCGCATCAACGTGAAAAGTGGCGTGGCGGTGGGCTACAACCCGACCGATTTCTTCCGCTCCCGTGCCGTGGTCCTGCCGTTGACCACCGACCCCACGGTGCTGCGCGAGGACCGGCTTGGCACGCTGATGCTGCTCGGCCAGCACGTCTGGTCGGGCGGATCGGTCACGGTGGCCTACGCGCCCCGGGTCACACTGCCCACGGCGCTCTACAACAGCACCGACCTGCCGAACTTCGATCCGATGCTCGACCGCACCAACGCCGAGAACCGCTTGCTGCTCAAGGGCAGCGTGGACCTCGGCGGCGGGTTCAGCGCCGACCCGCTGCTGTACCACGCCGGCGGTCAGACGCAGTTCGGCGCCAACCTCAGCGCCAGCGTCGGTCAGCAGACCATCGTCTATCTGGAGTGGGCCGGCGGCGTGAGCCCCACTCTCATCGACAGCGCATTGAGCTACGGCCAACAGACCGGCACCCTGCCGAGGACCGCGCGCGCGGTGATACCAGTCGATTCGACGCAGTACTTTCGCAACGAACTTTCGGCCGGATTCTCCTATACTCCGGCGGACACCAAACTGACTTTCAACCTCGAATACCATTATTACGAAGCCGGCTTTTCGCAGCAGGACTGGCGCAACTGGTTCAACGCGGGCGCGCGGTACGGCAACATCCCGGGCGTCGATGGGACGCTGTGGTATATCCGGTCTTACGCGCTCGACCAGGAGCAGCCGGTGTCGCGCAATACGGCCTTCCTGCGCGCGGACTGGGTGGACGCGTTCGTGCCGGACCTGGAGGTGACTGCCCTGGCGAACGTGGATCTGCAGGACGGCTCCGGCCTGGTGCAGGTGACGGCGGACTACTACCTGTCGCGCGCCTGGACGGTCGGCGGCCTGGTCAGCTTCACCTTCGGGGCAAGGCGATCCGATTTCGGCAGCCTGCCACAGGCCGGCGGCATCCTGCTGCGGCTGGTCCGGTATCTTTGACAGCAGGCCGAGACACGGGCAGTTGATTGGGGGTGCGGTTGCCGCCGGCGCGGCAGGCGCGCGACGCTTTGACCGTCATGCAGCGGAGCACGGCATGAGCCATGCCTCACCGGCCACCATCCTGCTGGTGGACGACGATCCCGGAGTGCGCGAGGTGACGGCCGCGATGCTGGAGGATCTCGGCTACAGCGTCATCGAGGCTGACGACGGTGCGATGGCGCTCGACCTGCTGTCCAAGGGTATTCGGGTCGATCTGATGCTGGCGGATTTCACCATGCCGAGGATGACGGGCACCGAACTGATCAAGGAAGCGGCCGCATGCCGGCCGGGGCTGCCGGTGCTGCTGGTCACCGGCTATGCCGATGAGCGCGTGCTGGAAGCGGTGGGGGAGGACCGGCTGGTGCTGAAGCCGTTCCGGACCGAGGACCTCGCACGCAAGATGCGCGTGGCGCTGGGCGGACCGGATAGCGGCAGGGTGGTTTCGCTGCGGCGGTAGGGGCTGGGCCGCCCCTGGCGGGTGGCGCGGCCGGTGCGGTTTCCGCTCGGCGTGGATGGCCCCTTTGGGGTCGGATTCCGGTCCCAATGGCGAACTTGATCGAGGCAAATCGACCCGATGAGAACGTCGGTCGATGGTGCAATGTCACAATCTCGTCATACGCAGGCAAATGCCTCTGCCATAGCTAAAGGCCGCCATTCCAGTACGAGGAAGAAATGATACGACACACGTGCCTGACCTCCATCGCGGCTGGTGTAGTGGCCTTGGCGCTCACCCCCTGGACGAGCGGCAGCGCGGTCGGCGCAACTCCCCCGGGTGGAGGAGCGGTCGCGCCGGCCAGCTTCTCCTCCAGAAACGCGCAGGACGCGGCGCCGACCGCCACGCCGATCAAGCACCTCGTGGTCATCTTCGAGGAAAACGTCTCGTTCGATCATTATTTCGCCACCTACCCCAAGGCCGCCAATCCTCCGGGCGAGCCGGGGTTCACCGCGGCGTCCGGCACACCGTCGGTCAACAATCTGGCCAGCACGCATCTGCTGACCGGCAATCCCAATTTCACCAACACCGCGAACGGCACCGACGCGGCCGAACCGTTCCGGCTTGATCGCACGCAGGCCAATACCGCCGACCAGAACCACGCCTATACGGCGGAGCAACAGGCCTATGACGGCGGCAAGGCGGACCTGTTTCCCAAATACACCGGCAAGGGCACCTCGGGTGGCGTGGGAGCGTTCGGCACCAAGGGCCAGGTGATGGGGTATTTCGACGGCAACACCGTCACCGCGCTGTGGCACTACGCGCAGCACTTCGCGATGAGCGACAATGCCTATACCGACACCTACGGCCCATCCACGCCGGGAGCGCTCAATTTGATCGCGGGGCAGACCGATGGCGCGCGGCTCGTTGCCACAACGAAGAAACCGTCCACGTTGGCTGCGGTTTCGTACTATATCAATGACGGCCAGGGCGGGCTGACGATGATCAACGACGTCGATCCCGGCTACGATGTTTGCTCTGTGCCCGGCGACCAGGCGATGATGACCGGCCGGAATATCGGCGATCTGCTGAACGCGGCGGGCATTACCTGGGGTGGCTTCATGGGCGGCTTCAACCTGGAGACCAGAAACGCCAACGGTACCACCGGATGCAAGCGCAGCACCGAATCTACCGTGGTTGGCCGGCATATCGTGGACTATATCCCGCACCACAATTGGTTTCAATACTACGAATCGACCGCCAACCCGAAGCACGAGCGGCCCAGTTCGATCCGCGCGATCGGCTACAGCTATGAACATGATGGCAAGACCCGCGATCCGGCGAACCATGAATACGACCTGCAGGATTTCTACGAGGCGATGAAAGCCGGCAACTTCCCGGCGGTGTCCTATCTCAAGACGCTGGCGTACCAGGACGGCCATGCCGGCTATTCCGATCCACTGGATGAGCAGGCCGGACTCGTCAACCTGATCAACTTCCTGCAGCAACAGCCGGACTGGAAGAATACTGCGGTGGTGGTCACCTGGGACGACTCGGACGGCTGGTACGACCATGCCTTTGCCAAGCCGACGAACCCATCCGCCGACGCCGAGGCCGACCAGCTCGACGGGCCAGGCAAGTGCGGCACCGGCACGCCGTTGGCCGGCGTGGACGGCAAGCCGGTGAACGGTCGTTGCGGCCCAGGCGCGCGGATTCCCTTCCTGGTGATTTCCCCCTGGGCGAAGCCGAACGCGGTGTCTCACACGCTGATTTCCCAGGCCTCGGTGGTGCGTTTTATCGAGGACAACTGGCTGCACGGCATGCGGCTGGGCGGCGGCTCGTTCGATGCCGGAGCCGGATCGATCATGGACATGTTCAATTTCAATTCCGGCGGGAAGAATGGGCGACTCTATCTGGACCCGGCGACCGGCAATCCGGTATCGACGCCGCCCCAACCCTGACACCAGCCACGCACAGAGCGCCCGTCAGGGCCGCTCTGTCTGGTGGGTTGTCGGCGGCGTCCTGGTTGCGGCCATGGCCGGCGCCCTGCTTGTCATGGTGGCGCGCAGCCCCATCCCGCCGCGCGCCTGGGTTGCCCACCCACGGGCGAGTTTTTTGCTCAGCCTGGGCGAGAACCCATTTCCAGTTCACCTCGTTCGCCCGCCGGTCGCGCCTCTGTCGGCGATGGCGCAACTCGGGCGGCGGGTGTTCTTCGATCCCAGCCTGTCGTCGTCCGGCCGGCAGGCCTGCGCGTCATGCCACAGTCCGGAGCACGCCTATGGTCCGCCCGGCGAAGCGTCGGCGATGACCGGTGGGCCGATGCTGTCGCGCCAGGGACAGCGGGCAGTGCCGTCGTTGATGTATCTGGAGCGGCAGCCGAATTTCAGCGTCGGGCCGGACAACGAGAAGAACGAGAGCGTCAACCTGGGGCAACTGGCGGCGCAAGGCTCAAATGCGCCGCGCGCGCGGAAGACCGCTCAGGACACGGCGCAGAGCGCGGCCAATCTGGTGCCGCAGGGCGGGCTGTTCTGGGATGGCCGGGTCGATACGTTGCAGGACCAGGCACTGGGGCCACTACTGAACCCGCTGGAGATGGATGGCGGCAGCGTCGAGGCGGTGGCGGCGAAGCTGCGTAACGCCCCGTATGCTCCGCTGCTCATTCAGTTGTTCGGCCCGTCGGTGTTCGACAGCTCGCGGATGGCTGTTGCCGAGGCTCTGTTCGCGGTGGCGCGTTATCAGATCGAGGATCCGAGCTTCCATCCCTACTCAAGCAAATACGATGCGTGGCTTGAAGGAAAGGCCCGCCTCAGCCAGGCCGAGCTGCGCGGCTATCTGCTGTTCAACGATCCGAAGAAGGCCGATTGCGCCGGCTGCCATCTGGACCAGCCCAGCCCTGACGGACTGCCGCCGCTGTTCACCGACCATCAGTTCGAGGCGCTGGGCGCGCCGCGCAACATGGTGTTGGCCGCCAACCATGACCCGAGCTATTTTGATCTTGGCATCTGCGGACCGATCCGCACCGACATGGCGGATCAGACGCAATATTGCGGCATGTTCCTGACGCCGACGTTGCGCAATGTCGCGACGCGGCGGGCATTCTTCCACAACGGCGTCTACCACTCGCTGCGACAGGTGATGGACTTCTACAATCTGCGCGATACCGACCCGGGGGCGATCTATCCAATGCGGCCGGACGGCAAGGTGGAAAAATTCAACGACATTCCGCCGCGGTATCGGGCCAATGTTGACACGGCCGATCCGCCGCTCGACCGGGCGCCGGGCGACAAGCCAGCGAATACCGAGCGGGATCCGCAGGACATTATCGCTTTCCTCAAGACACTGACGGATGGATACGAGCAGGGGCCTGGCGGAACACATTAGCGGGCGGGCAATGGGATAATCGCACCTGGGATTACTCACCCCAGATGATCGAGCCCGATATCCAGTACCGTGGCGCTGTGCGTCAGCCAGCCGACCGATAGCAGGTCGACTCCACTGGTGGCGATCGCCAGCGCAGTGTCCGGGCGGATGCGGCCGGAGGCCTCGGTGATCGCCCGCCCGTCCACCATCGCCACCGCCTGACGCAGCGTCTCCGGCCCCATATTGTCGAGCAATACCGCATCGACGCGCAGGCGCAGCGCCTCCTCGAGCTGCGCCAGCGTGTCCACTTCCAGCTCGATCTTTACCATGTGGCCGACATGGGCGCGGGCGCGCTCCACCGCCGCGCGCACGCCGCCGGCGATCGCCACGTGGTTGTCCTTGATCAGCACCGCGTCATCCAGCCCGAACCGATGGTTGCTGCCGCCGCCGACGCGCACCGCGTATTTCTGCGCCGCGCGCAGCCCGGGCATGGTCTTGCGCGTGCAGCAGACCTGCGCACGGGTGCCGGCGATCGCGTCGACAATCCCGCGCGTGGCGGAGGCGATACCGCTCAGGTGGCACAGGAAGTTCAGCGCGGTGCGCTCGCCGGTCAGGATGCCGCGGGCTGGGCCCTTGATGATGGCGATGCGGTCGCCGGGCGCGAGGCGAGTGCCGTCCGGTCGGTCGATGATCGCCTCGATCGCCGGGTCGATCAGGCGGAACGCGATCAGCGCGAAGTCGAGCCCGGCCACCACGCCGTCCTGCCGCGCCACCAGCGCGGTTTCCGTGCGCGCGTCGGCGGGGACGATGGCGTCGGTGGTGATGTCGCCGGCGCGGCCGAGGTCCTCCAGTAGCGCGGCGCGCACTGCGGGTTCGATCATGATGGCGGGGAGGGGCGGCGCCGCATGCCCCTCCCGCTCGCGGGAGAGGACGGTGCGGAGCTCCGGGTGAGGGTCGGCCATCACTTCACCGCCAGCATGCGCTCGACCGCCAGCCGCGCGCGCACTGCGACGGCGGGGTCGATCGTCACCTCGTGTCGCATCTCCTCCAGCGCGGTGCGGATGTTGGCCAGGGTGATGCGCTTCATGTGTGGGCACAGGTTGCACGGGCGGACGAAGTCCACCGCGGGATGATGCACCGACACGTTGTCGGCCATCGAGCATTCGGTCAGCAGCACCACGCGCGCCGGCTTCTCCCGTCCGACATACGAAGACATGTCCGCGGTCGAACCGGTGTAGTCGGCCTCGGCGATCACCTCCGGCGGGCATTCCGGATGCGCCAGGATTGTAACGCCCGGATAATCACGGCGCAGCGCACGCACCTGGGCGCCGGTGAAGCGTTCGTGCACCTCGCAATGGCCGGCCCAGGCGATGATCTTCACCTGGGTCTGCGCCGCGACGTTCTGCGCCAGGTACTCGTCGGGCAGCATGATCACGGTGTCGCTGCCGAGCGATTCGACGATCTTCTTCGCGTTGGCCGAGGTGCAGCAGATATCTGACTCCGCCTTCACCGCGGCGGAGGAATTCACATAGGTGACCACCGGCACGCCGGGATGCCTCTCGCGCATCAGCCGCACGTCGGCGGCGGTGATCGAGGACGCCAGCGAGCACCCGGCGCGCGTGTCGGGGATCAACACGGTCTTGGCGGGGTTCAACAGCTTTGCCGTCTCCGCCATGAAGTGCACCCCGGCGAGCACGATGACGTCGGCGTCCACGTTGGTCGCCTCGCGCGCCAGCGCCAGGCTGTCGCCGACGATGTCGGAGACACAGTGGAAGATCTCCGGCGTCATGTAGTTGTGCGCCAGGATGACGGCGTTGCGGCGGCGCTTCAGCGCCAGGATGGCGTCGATGTCGTCGGCGAAGACCGGCCACTCCATCGGCGGGATAACGCGGCTCACGCGCTGGTAGAGCGGCGCGGTCCGTTCGAGCACTGCGGCTGCCGACATGGCGTGGTCCTCCTCTGGGTTATGCTCTATATGAGCATTTCAGGAGGTTATGCTAGGGGTGAGCATTAGGATGTCAAGCGCATTCCCTGGCACGATGTGGCGCGGCGGCGTAGCACCGAAAGGCGCAGCGCATTCCCGCCATCGTGGCGGCGGACTACGCTACGCCTTCCCGCCCAACGCGCCGATGCACCAACCGGAGCCTCACCCATGTCAGAGCCTGCCCAGGACGATCCCCGCCTGTTCGAGATCATGCGCACCACGCGGTCGATGCGGCGGCTGAAGTCGGACCCAATCCCCGATGCACTGCTGCGGCAGGTCCTGGAAGCCGGCACCTTCGCCGCCAATGGCGGCAACATGCAAAGCTGGCGTTTCCTGGTGATCAAGGACCCGGGTATCAAGCAGGCGGTCGCGGTCTACTACAAGCGCGCCTGGGATGAGATTGTCGGCCCCCGCTACCGCTCCGGCGGCCCGGCGCCTGGCACGACACCGGAACGCTTCGCCCGCATGCTCGCGGCGGCGGAGCACCTCGCGGAGCATTTGCACGAGGCGCCGGTGTGGATTGTGCCCTGCCTGAGCGGCGCGACGCCATCCCGCACCAGCGGGTCCTCGATCTATCCGGCCGTGCAGAACATGCTGCTGGCGGCGCGGGCGCTGGGGTTGGGGGCGACGCTGACCACGCTGTACTTGCAGTTCGAGAGGGACGCCGAGGCGGCGATGGGACTGCCTCCCGACGTCCACTCCTATGCGATTCTGCCGCTGGGTTACCCGATGGGGCGGTTCGGCCCGGTTCGCCGAGGGTCGCTGGCGGATGTGGTGTACGAGGACCGGTGGGGCCGAGCGTATTCGGGCGTGTAGCCGGGCATCGAGAAAAGTCTCGCGCAGCGCCTCGAACCTGGGAACCAGCCCCACACTTGCAGATTGGACGACACCTTTTGCATCGTCCTATTGCCCTCCATTCGAGAGCATCCACACTTTAGGACGACGCCGGCGCCCGGCTTCACGAATGTCTCCACGTGCCGCCAGCGTCTTCAGAATCACGTGGATGGTCCAGGGGTGACGAGTCAGATCTGGGACGTGGAGCCCTAATTCAGTGGTGGTCAGTGGTCCATCTTCAAGCGCACGCAATATGCGCGCCTGAGCCGGACTCTGCGCGCCTTCGGACGCTGTCGGCACAGACGCCTGTGTGTGCTTGCGTGAATTCTCTCGGAACATTGCAGCTCTCCGAGCACTGAAGGCTGATATTTTCGACTCGAGATGTTCGCGGACCGGCGGCGGCCGCGTCCTTGCAATCCATGCGGCCGTTCGCTTGCCCGCATCAGTCAGACGATAGCGAGACTGCCTGCCGGAGGTCCCGTCAATCCGCTCGACAACACCGGTCTGCAACAACAGATGCATCATCTGCCCTGACAATGCTTGGCGCGGTTCCCACCATTCCGTCAGCAATGCAGCAGTCACATCGATAGTACGCGCCTCTCCGAGTACGGCCAAGGTTTCGATGAATTCCACTCTCTGTTTACCCAAGTTGTGGGTCGCGTCGGATGCTGGTGCCTTGCTCGCGGCAACATCCCGCTCCGGATGCGCGAGGCCCGATGCCGTGATCGAAACCAATTTTGGCCGCCTGCGCTTGATCGCGGTTACCAGCCCAATCTTGGTTAACTGGGCTATCCGAGCGGCTACGCTATGATAAGGCATTTCCAGGTGCCCTGCAATCTGCGCCATCGAATACAGGGAGTCTGCATTCAGGCAACTCAGGACCCTGGCAGTACCTTGCAACATTGGCTTTCGGTAGCTGCGCAAGATCGACGTTGCACTCACATCGGCCCGAAACCAAAGATACATCCGACCTGGGCCCGGTTCCCGCACGCGTCTGGCTTTCCCATCCCGCACCAGCCGCTGCAATATTTGATCAACGCGCTGACGCGAGACTCCGGTCTGACGCATGAGTGCAGGAGCGGAAGTCACGTCCGCGAGCAGCCTTGTTATCAGACTTGTTGTTGACCTTGCTTTTGTTGGAGCGCCCGGGGCAGGAATCGCCTCGGCCGTGGGTTCTGGCATACTCTCAAGCATGAACATGCCGTCCGGCGGCTTGCTCAGATAGTCCGTTTCCCGCAGTCGATCGACGTCCTCCCGAATAGTGTCGGTCTTCAGGTCCGAATCGGACCCCGAGATGATGTGCGCTGAATGGCGTGAATTTCCGTTGCGTTGCATGTCCATGGTTTTTGCTGGCCGTTGTTGGAGATGAATGGCCCACCGGGATGGCTGCCCTGGTAGGATATGGCGGATCGAATGGTGGAGCACAGTTAGTGAACATGACTAACAAATAGGGTACTCAGGCGAGACATGTCAAGGGGCATTGCTACAATAACTGCGAGATAACACGCCAGGTGCCTGCCTGGCCCGCAACCGGCACATTCGCGTCGGTGGTGGCGTTTGACCGAGAAGGCCGGCCTTTCTCAGTGTTCTGGCTGCAGCGCCCGCCGTACCGCCGCCAGGGCCTCGTCCGCCCGGGCTCCATCGGGCCCGCCGGCCTGCGCCATGTCCGGCCGGCCGCCGCCTCCTTTGCCGCCCACCGCCGCGGACGCCGCCCGCACCAGCTCCACCGCGTTGATCCGCCCTGTCAGGTCGGGCGACACGCCCACCACGATGCTCGCCTTGCCCTCGGCGGTGGATACCAGCGCCACCACCCCTGACCCGAGCTGCTTGCCGATCGCCTCGGCCAGGCCCTTCAGCTCGCGCGGGGGCACTTCGCCCAGATTGCGGGCGGAGAACGTCACCCCGTTGACTTGCTCCACCTCGGCCGCCCCGCCGCCGGTGGCCAGCTTCTTCTGCAGCTCGGCGATCTGGCGTTCCTGGCGGCGGTTCGTTTCCAGCAGCGCCTCCACCCGCACCGGCACTTCCGCGGGAGCAACACGCAGCGCGCCGGCGGCCTCGTTCAGGCGGCGCTGGGTTTCCGCCACCACCGCCTCGGCGTACGGTCCGGTCACTGCCTCGATGCGCCGCACCCCGGCCGCCACCGCGGCCTCGCCGACCACACGGAAATAGCCGATGTCGCCGGTGCGCCGGACATGCGTGCCGCCGCACAGCTCGATCGACCAGGCCGGCTTGTTGCCCTCCGGCCCGCCCATCATCACCACGCGCACTTCCTCGCCGTATTTTTCGCCGAACAGCGCCATCGCGCCCATCTCCACCGCGGCGTCCGGAGTCATCAGCCGAGTGATCACCTCGGTGTTCCCGCGGATGCGGGCGTTCACCTCGGCCTCCACCACGGCGATGTCCTCGCCGGTGATCGGCCGCGGATGACTGACGTCGAAGCGCAGCCGGTCGGGCGCATTCAGGCTGCCCTTCTGCGCCACGTGTGTGCCCAGCCGCCGCCGCAGCGCCTCGTGCAGCAGATGCGTGGCCGAGTGGTGAGCGCGGACATGCGTGCGCCGCACATGGTCCACCTCGGCCGCCACCGGGGTGCCGACATGCGCCTCGCCGGACTCGACCCGACCGAGATGCACGAACAGGTCCCCCAGCTTCTTCTGCGTGTCGGTAATGGCGATGCGCAGCCCATCCGGCCCTGAAATCGCCCCGGTATCGCCCACCTGGCCACCGGACTCGCCGTAGAACGGCGTCTGGTTCAGCACCACGGCGACCTCGGCACCCACCGCCACCGATGGCACCGACACGCCGTTCGCCACCAGGGCCAGAATCTCGCCCTCCGCCGATTCCGTGCTGTAGCCGAGGAACTCCGTCGCCCCGACCGCCTGCTTGATCTCGAACCACACTTGCTCTGTGGCGGCCTCGCCGGAGCCAGCCCACGCGGCGCGGGCACGAACCCGTTGCTCCTGCATCGCCGCCTCGAACCCGGGGAGATCAACCTCCCGCCCCTGCTCTCGCAATGCGTCCTGCGTCAGGTCGAGGGGAAAACCGAACGTGTCGTACAGCCGGAATGCCACCGCGCCGGGCAGCGGTTCTCCCCCGCCGAGCCGCACGGTCTCCTCCGCCAGCAGACCCAGCCCGCGCTCCAGCATCTGCTTGAAGCGCGTCTCCTCCAGTTGCAGCGTCTCGCTGATCAGTCCCTCGGCGCGCACCAGCTCGGGATAGGCGGCGCCCATCTGCCGGGTGAGCGCCGGCACCAGCCGGTACATCACCGGGTCATGCGCGCCCATCATCGTGGCGTGGCGCATGGCACGGCGCATGATGCGGCGGAGCACGTAGCCGCGGCCCTCGTTCGACGGCAGCACGCCGTCGGCGATCAGGAACGCCACGCTGCGCAGATGGTCGGCGATGACGCGATGGGACACCTTGTGCGGACCGTCCGGGTCCTGCCCGGTGGCCTCCGCGGAGGCCAGTATCAGCGCGCGCAGGATGTCGATGTCGTAGTTGTCGTGCTTGCCCTGCAGGATGGCGGCGAGGCGTTCCAGTCCCATGCCGGTGTCGATCGACGGCCGCGGCAACGGCACCCGCGTGCCGGGCGGGCCTTCCTCGAACTGCATGAACACCAGGTTCCAGATCTCGACGAACCGGTCGAGGTCGGCGTCGGCGCTGCCGGGCGGACCGCCGGGGATCTCCGGCCCGTGGTCGTAGAAGATCTCGGAGCAGGGGCCGCAGGGGCCGGTATCGCCCATGCGCCAGAAATTGTCGGAGGTGGGGATGCGGACGATCTTTTCCTCCGGCAGTCCGGCGACCTTCTTCCACAGCGCGGCCGCATCGTCGTCCTCGGAAAACACCGTGATCATCAGCCGGTCTTTCGGCAGACCGTAATCCTTGGTGATCAGCTCCCAGGAGTACGGGATGGCGAGCTCCTTGAAGTAGTCGCCGAAGCTGAAATTGCCGAGCATCTCGAAGAAGGTGTGATGCCGCGCGGTGTAGCCGACATTGTCCAGATCGTTGTGCTTGCCGCCGGCGCGCACGCATTTCTGCGCCGTGGTGGCGCGCACGTAGGGGCGCTTCTCCTGGCCGGTGAAGACGTTCTTGAACTGCACCATGCCCGCGTTGGTGAACATCAGCGTGGGATCGTTGCGCGGCACCAGCGGCGAGCTCGGCACCACCGTGTGTCCGTTGCGGGCGAAGTAATCGAGGAACGCGGCGCGGATGTCGTTGCTGCTGGCCATGGCGGTCAGTTGGGTTCCCGGGCTTCGGAGCGAAAGACGACCACGTAGCGTAAGGCCGCGCCCGAGTCACGGGAGCGTGGCGTTGCCGGCCGGTTCATCGCAGAAGCCGCGTGGCCGGGGGCCGGCTTCGTCTCACGGTCGTCTCATTCTGCCGCACGCGAGACAGTGCCGAGCAGGGTGAAATTGGACGACTCGATTCCCCAGCGTCCTTGCGGCGACCGTCCCATGCGCAACATTGCAGAAGGTCAGGTTCAAAGCAGATACACGCCGATGCATGCAGATGGGAGGGAGCGGATAGCAGGCGATGAGTCACTGGATCCCCGGCCGGCGCTGTCATTGCGAGCGAAGCGAAGCAATCTCCTCCGAGAGAACGCACTCGTGCACGCGGGGGATTGCTTCGCTTCGCTCGCAATGACAGACACGGGCCGGGCTCGAAACCTCAGAGTCAGTGCCGCCGGGAAAGATCACTCTGGCGCTTTCCATCCACGTGCATCGGCTTCCGCGGAGCTGCCCGGGACCAGGGAGGCGACCTTGGCGATGGCGACGCGGTCGCGGCGGGCTCAGGCCGCGGATGTGTCGGTGCGCGGCGGCGGCAGCATGTCGCGCAGGGCTTCGGTGGCCTCGTCGTAGATGTCCCGCTGGAGCTGGTGGTCGGGGTCGGGCTTCTGGGCGTCCGGGAATTGGTCCATGGTTCCAATGCAATATTAGTGAATTGTTCTGTCAACAGGTATTGGCGGCCCGGCGTGGAGATGGGCTTGCCAGAGCCTAAGATCGATCGGGCGATCGAGCGGGTGCGAAGCGCCATCACGATCGGGCTCTGGCGCGGCCGCCGGCGGCACTGCCTTGGCCTCAATGCTCTTCAGCGCCTCCATCAACTGGTGGCGAACGTATTGCTCGGTCCGGGCGTCGGCCTCGCGGGTGACGGGGTCCGCCTGGCGCTTCCGGCGCACCGCCTGCACCTTCAGCAGCAACCGGTGGGTGCTGCGCGCCTCGCGCCCCATGCTGGCGGACTGGGCGCGGAGTTTTCCGGCGAGCTTGGGGTCGGCAGCATGCTGCGCGGCCAGGCGCAGGCAGTACTCGCCATGGGCCAGGGTGATGACGTATTGGGTGGCGAGATCGGCCTCCGCGAGGTTGGCCGGGGCCAGGGCGGCGACCTCGGCGAGGGCGACGCGGTCGCGGCGGGCCCAGGCCTCCGGCGTGTCGGTGAGCGGCGGGGGCAGCGTGGCGCGCAGGCTTCTGAGCGCCTCGTCGTAGATGTCCCGCTGGCGTTGGTCGGCGGGATCGGGTGGCTGCTGCGGTGTGTCGTTCATGGCAGGTTAGTTATAGTGTCGGGAGGCGTTAGTGTCAAGCGGGACGAGGGTGGCCTGCGTGCCGAGGGGTGGGATGGCCCGCCCCGCGGCCTATGCGGGTGGGATTGCCCAGGCTCGTCGTGACTGTGCAAGCGCCGCCGCGATGTGGCATGATCAGCGGCGTAACGGTGCGTCACGGCGGCGCGAGTGACCGCGCGGGTTTTCCTCTCGGCGGTGAGGAGTGAGTTCGGCGCGGAGCGCGATGCGCTGGCCGACGCGTTGCGGGCGCATGACGGTATGACGGTGCGCGTGCAGCGCAGCTTCCGCCACAACCCGGATGCCGAGACCCTGCTGCACCAACTTCCCAACTACATGGAGCGCTGCGACCCCGTGGTGTGCCTGATCGGCACCCGCAGCGGCGCCAGCTTTCCGCAGCCCGGCGAGGCGGCGCCGTTTCTTGCCAGGGCCATTCTGCCGCCAGGCATCGCTGAGGCGTCCTACACGCAGTGGGAGTTCTTCCGGGCCCGCCACTTCGACATGACGCCTGAGTTCTGACCGAACATGCAGCGCGATTTCGAGCTGGAACGGGCGACGGGGGCGCTGGGCGGACGCTTGAAGGTCGAGGTGAAGCGTCGGGCGGCATGACTGTCGTGGGGAAACGCGGGCCATGCGCCGCGCACACCAGCGACATCAAGCCGGACCGCTACGTCATCTTGCAGCCACCGTCGGCGATCGGCCTGAACGCCTCGGCCGCCGGAATGGTGCGGCGCACCGCGCAGTAGTCCCAGGGATATCGGCTCTCGGCCGGGGTCTTCACCTGATACAGGAACATGTCGTGGGTCTTGCGGCCATCCGGCCGGATTGCGGCGTTGCTGAACAGCGGGTCCCGCGGCGGAATCGCCTTCATTCGTGCAACGGTCGCCGCCCCGTCGGCCTTCGCCTTGTCGGCCCCCATCGCCTCCACGGCCTTCAGGTAGTGCAGCGTTGCGGAATAGCAGCCGGCATGCAGCATGGTCGGCATCATGTTGCGATAGCGGGGGGCAAACCGTCGAGAGAACGCCCGCGTGCCCTCGTTCAGATCCCAGTAGAACGAATCCGAGTAGACCAAGCCTTGCGCGGTCTCCAGCCCCAGCGCGTGCAGCGTTGTCATCAGGATGCCCAGCCCGACGATGCGCTGGCCGCCGCGCGTCACACCGAACTCCTGCGTTTGTTTGATGCAGTTGATCAGATTGCCGCCCGACATCGCGAGCGCCATTATCTTCGCCCCGCTTGCCTGCCCCTGCACCAGGTACGATGAGAAGTCCGACGTGTCGGGGAACGGGAAGGCGCGGTCGCCCACCACTTTCCCGCCGGCGGCCTTGATGAAGGTTGTGCAGGAATCAACAAGCGCGTGGCCATAGGCGTAGTCGGCGGTGATGAAGAACCAGGTATCGCCCCCATCCGCGATCACGGCCGTCACGGTGGCGTGCGGGATCGCCCATGTGTCGTACAGCCAGTGCAGGTGGTTCGGGCTGCACGCCGCGCCGGTGAGTTTGTCGCTCCCGGCGCCGACGAAGAGGGCGACCTTGTTCTTTTCGCGCGTCAGGGTGGCCACGGCCAGCGCGACGGCGGAATTCGGCATGTCCACGACAACGTCGATTCCATCCCGGTCGAACCAGGTGCGGGCCACCGTGACGCCGATATCCGGCTTGTCCAACATGTCACCGGGCACGACCTCGATCCGGAAGCCCGGCTTGTGATCGGCGATGAAATCCTCGACCGCCATTTTCGTGCCTTCGACCGAGCCGTAGCCCGCGGCGTCGGCGTACTCGCCGGTCAACGCGGTGAGAACACCGATACGGATCGTCGGGGCGTCCGGGACGGCCGCGTTTGCAACAATGGCGGGGGTTGCCAAGGGGATTGCAGCGCCGACCGCAAGCAAGTGTCGGCGGGAAATTGTGCGACGCATGGCGGGGCTCCCTGCCAGTATCAAATGAAACCATACGCCCGAAAGCCGGCGTAGACAATGCGGCACGCTGCGGCATGTTCGGTACTACCTCTGCCGGACTGGTTCGTGCTGAGCTGTCGGGTCGGCGGCGCAGAGCATGATGCCGTCGTGCTGCGCTGGGCCGCCGTCCGCACCGCGCCCACCCCACCTGCCGCCTGACGATCGGCCTCGATCCGGCGTAGTATCCCCGTCAGCCAACGGGGGAACGCCATCATGCCGCACCGGGAACTGCACCCGTTCCTCGCCTCGCTGCGCACCGCCCACAGCGGCAAGGTTGTCTCGGCGCGCGACGCCGTCCGGCTGATCCGCGACGGCGATACCGTCGCCACCGGCGGTTTCATCGGCACCGGCTTCGCCGAGGGCATCGCGGTCGCGCTGGAGGAACTCTACCTCGACACCGACGAGACGCATTTCCGCGCCGCCGACAAACCCGGCAACCTGACGCTGGTCTATGCGGCCGGCCAGGGCGACGGCAAGCATCGCGGGATGAATCATTTCGGCCACGAGGGCCTGGTGCGCCGGGTGATCGGCGGCCACTGGGGCCTGGCGCCGAAGCTCGCCGAACTCGCGATCGCCAACAAGATCGAGGGCTACAACCTGCCGCAAGGCGTCATCACCCATCTGTTCCGCGACATCGCCGCGCACCGCCCGGCGCATCTCACCCGCGTCGGCCTCGGCACCTTCGTCGATCCGCGCAACGGCGGCGGCAAGATCAACGCCCGCACCACTGAAGACCTCGTCGAACTCATAACCATCCATAACGAGGAAGCCCTGCTCTACAAATGCTTCCCGATCGATGTCGGCATCATCCGCGGCACCACGGCGGATACGCTCGGCAACATCAGCATGGAGCGCGAGGCACTGACGCTGGAGGCGCAGGCGATCGCCATGGCGGCGCACAATTCCGGCGGCGTGGTGATCGTCCAGGTCGAGCGCCTGGCCGAGGCCGGCAGCCTGCATCCGCGGTCCGTAAAAATCCCCGGCATCCTGGTCGATTGTGTGGTGGTGGCGGAAAAACTCGAGCACCACGGCCAGACTTTCGTGACCGTCTACAATCCGTCCTACACCGGCGAGACGCGCGCGCCGATGGGTGCCATCCCGCCGATGCCTATGAGCGAGCGCAAGCTGATCGCCCGCCGCGCCGCGCTGGAGCTGTTGCCGGGTAGCGTGGTCAACCTCGGCATCGGTATGCCGGAAGGCGTCGCCGCGGTCGCCAACGAGGAGCACGTCATCGACCTTATCACGCTGACCACCGAGCCGGGCTCGATCGGCGGCGTACCGGCGGGTGGGCTGGATTTCGGCGCCTCGGTGAACAGCCAGGCGGTGATCGACCAGCCCAACCAGTTCGACTTCTACGACGGCGGCGGATTGGATGCGGCGTTCCTCGGCCTTGCGCAGGCCGATGCGGCAGGCAACGTCAACGTCAGCAAGTTCGGCACCAAGCTGGCGGGGGCGGGCGGGTTCATCAACATCAGCCAGAACGCCAAGAAGGTGGTGTTCGTCGGCACCTTCGAGGCGGGCGGCCGCAAGCCGCTGATCGAGGACGGGCGGCTGGTGCTGCGCGGGCACGGCGACGGTGGCAAATTCGTCCGCGAGGTGGAACATCGCACCTTCAGCGGCGAATACGCGGCGCGCAGCGGCCGGCCGGTGCTGTACGTGACCGAGCGCTGCGTATTCCGCCTCACGCCCGAAGGGCTGGAGCTGACGGAGATCGCACCGGGCATCGACCTGGACCGCGACATCCTGGCGCGAATGGATTTTGCCCCGCTGATCCGCGACGCACCGCGGCTGATGGACGAGCGCATCTTCCGCCCGGAGCCGATCGGTTTGCGCGAGGCGCTGCTGGGCATCCCGTTGGAGCAGCGGTTCTCCTACGACCCGGTGGAGCGGTTGTTCTTTGTGAATTTTGAAGGCTTGTCGGTGCGCAGTGCGGCGGAGATCGCGCGGATTCGCCACCTGGTGGCAGAGCAACTGCTGCCGCTCGGGCACAAGGTGTATGCGATTGTCAACTACGACCGGTTCAGCATCCTGCCCGAACTGCTGGATGCGTATTCGGCGATGGTGCAGGACCTGACGGATCGTTTTTATTCCGGTGTGACCCGGTACACGACAAGCGGCTTCCTGCGGGTGAAGCTGGGCGATGCGCTGGGGCGTCGGCAGCTCGCGCCGCACATCTACGAGTCGGCCGACGAGGCGCGGGCGCACCTGGCGGAGCTGGAGCGAGACGGTGGGTGAGTTCGGACACCGTCAGTCAGGCGCTGCGGCCGGCTGGCGGAAGCCCTAAGCCGCACCGCTGCGCCTTGCTTCTGAAGGCCGGACGGCTACTTTCCGGACTCCCGTCGCGCAAGACCTTGCACCGCTTGCCCGGGTCCGACCTGGCCAGTTCCACAGCGCCGCGCGATTCCTCCGCCCCGCTAACAGCTCCTTCACACGCCTCCGCCACAACCGACACCGGTGCGACTCGATGGAGTGGTGGGCGTGGGCCGCAAGCTGATCCCGAGGCCGAGCTTCTTGGACACCTGCCACTACCTTGGCTACATCTATGGCGAGCGGCGGTGGCGCAGTCTGGAGGATCCTGTGATCTACACCTGGGATGCGCTGCACGGCGAGATCGAGGCCTACGACACGCGCGGGTGGCATATCGGTGTTCTGGATGCGACTACCAGCCGACCCATCAAACCGGCTCGGAGAGGAAGGCGGATACATGTCTGAAGTGGAACATAAAGCTCCGACCTTCTTCTCGCTCTACGGCGAAGGTCGGATCACCGCTGATCAGATCGATGACTACATTGAGGCGTGGCACAACTCGGGCGACGAGGAGCAGCGCAGCCTCGCCGAGTACCTGGGCATGAGCGACGAGGAATACTCGGTGTGGCTTATGTCGCATGGTGCGCTGCCGTCGATCTTGGCCGCCCGCCGCGATCGCCGTTCCCTGGCCGAGGTCATCGCCGAATATTTCGCGGATCTGCAACGCCGGCAACCGCTTGACCGGCCCGCCATTCACGCCCTGTCGCACTGGCTGCGGCGGGGCGAGGAATGACCGCCGTGTCCGATGGTCTTGCAGGCTGTTCCGCCCGGGTGTGTGACGCGCTAGACGCTTCCGACTGAAATCCCATGGCAACCGACCTCCAGCCCCCCCGTGGCACCCACGACCTGATCGGCGAGGACCAGCGCCGTCACAACCACGTGGTGGACACCGCCCGTCGCATCGCCGCGACCTACGGCTTCGACGAATGGACCACCCCGATCTTCGAGGACACCCGCGTGTTCTCCCGCACGCTGGGGGAGTCCTCCGACGTCGTCACCAAGGAGATGTACACCTTCAACGACCGCGGCGGCGACAGCATCACCCTTCGCCCGGAAGCCACCGCCGGCGTGTGCCGCGCCCTGGTGACCAACGGCCTGACCCAGTCGCTGCCGCAGAAGGTGTTCTTCGCCGGCCCAATGTTCCGCTATGAGCGCCCCCAGAAGGGCCGCTACCGCCAGTTCCACCAGATCGACCTGGAGCTGATTGGCCCGTCCGAGCCGCTCGCCGACGCCGAGGTGATCGCCTGCGGCTGGGCCATCCTGCAGGCGCTGGGCGTCGCCGGCGACACAGTGCTGGAGATCAACACGCTGGGCGACAAGGACAGCCGTGCCGCCTACCGCGACGCGCTGGTGGGGTATTTCACCCAGCACCAGGCAGCGCTGTCGCAGGACAGCCTGGACCGGCTGGACCGCAACCCGCTGCGCATCCTCGACAGCAAGGACGAGGGCGACCGCCGCATCGTCGCCAACGCGCCGGTGATCGCCGGGCACCTCACCGAGGCGGCGGCGGCGTTCTACGCCAGCGTGCGCACCTGGCTGGACCGCTTCGGCGTGCCGTACCGGGAAAACCCGAGGATCGTGCGCGGCCTGGACTATTACGGTCACACCGCGTTCGAGTTCATCACCGGCAAGCTGGGATCGCAGGGCACGGTGATGGGCGGCGGCCGGTATGACGGGTTGGTGCAGGAGATGGGCGGCCCGCCCACTCCGGCGGTGGGCTGGGCGGCCGGCATCGAGCGCCTGGCCATGCTGCTGGACAACCCGCCCAAGCCGCTGGCCCCGGTCGCGGTGGTGCCGATCGGCGAGGCGGCGGAAGCGGCGGCGCTCGGCATCCTGCAGGCGCTCCGGGCGGCGGGCGTGCGCGCCGAGATGGCGTATCGCGGCAATTTGCGGCGGCGGCTGGAGCGCGCCAACCGCATCGGCGCCCGCGCCGCGGTGATCCTGGGCGATGACGACCTGGCGCGAGGCGTCGCGCAGGTCAAGGACCTGGCAACGGGTGCGCAGGAGGCGGTGGCGTTGGCGGACATCGCCGCACATCTGCGATGAACCTCGCCGGCAGACTGGACCGCATCACGGCGCGCGCGGAGGAACTGCGCGCAATGCTGGGGGAAGGTCTCTCCGGCGACGCCTATGTGCGGGCGTCGAAGGAACTTGCGGAGATCGAACCGCTGGTCGCGCGCGTCGGCGACCTGCGCGCCGCCGAGCGTGCCCAGGCGGAAGCCGAGACCCTGCTCGCCGATCCGGAGCTGCACGACTTGGCGGAAACCGAGCTGCGCAACCTGAAGGAGCAAATCCCCGGCCTCCAGCACGAGATCCGCCTGGCGCTGCTGCCCAAGGATGCGGCCGATGAGCGCGCCGCCATCCTGGAAGTGCGCCCTGCCGCCGGCGGCGACGAGGCAGCGCTGTTCGCCACCGAGCTTTTTGGGATGTACCAGCGCTATGCCGAAGCGCGTGGCTGGCGCTTCGACATCCTGGAATACACAGACACCGAGCTGGGCGGCTTGAAGGAGGGCATCGCCGAGATCAACGGCCGCGGCGTGTTCGCCCGGCTGAAATACGAATCCGGCGTGCATCGCGTGCAGCGCGTGCCGACCACGGAAAGTCAGGGCCGCATCCACACCTCCACCGTGACCGTCGCCGTCCTGCCGGAAGCGGAGGAGGTCGACGTGCAGATCGACGAGGGGGATCTGCGCATCGATGTGTATCGCGCGTCGGGGGCCGGCGGTCAGCACGTCAACAAGACGGAAAGCGCGGTGCGCATTACACATTTGCCGTCGGGCATCGTGGTGGCGATGCAGGAGGAGAAGAGCCAGCACAAGAACCGCGCCAAGGCGATGAAGATTCTGCGCGCGCGGTTGTACGAGCAACAGCGGGCGTCGTTGCATGCGACGCGGGCGGCGGACCGCAAGGCGCAGGTGGGCACCGGGGATCGGTCCGAGCGGATACGCACATACAACTTCCCGCAAGGGCGGGTGACTGACCATCGCATCAACCTGACGCTGTACAAGATCGATCGGGTGATGACCGGCGAACTGGACGAATTCATCGACGCGCTGACCGCCGAGGACCAGGCCGCGCGCCTGGCCGCGGAGGAATGAGGTGTCAGGAAACCTCTCCCGCCTGCGGCGGGGTTGAGCCGCGAAGCGGATCAACGCGGCGCGAAGCGCCGGCTGAGCGTGCCACGAACGGCACCGTGCCACCCCGATCACCCTCACCCTCGCCCGCGTCGCTTCGGTTGGTTCGCTCTGCGACCCAACCGCGTCGATCCGCTTCACAACTCAACCCCGTTTCGCGGGCCAGGTTAGTGACAGACGGCGCCGCCATCCTCCGTGCCGCCGGCATCGACAACCCCCGCCTGGAAGCGCGGCTGCTGCTCGCCTCCGCCGTCGGCCTCCCGGTCGCCGCGCTGCTGCGCGATCCGCACGCCCTCGCCGTTCCCGCCGGCTACCCCGCCCTGCTCGACCGGCGCGCCGCCCACGAGCCGCTCGCCTACATCCTCGGCCGCCGCGAATTCTGGAGCCTGGACTTCGCCGTCTCCCCCGCCACGCTGATCCCGCGCCCCGAGTCCGAAACCCTGATCGAGGCCGCGCTCGCCGCCTTCGCCCACCGCACCCCACCAAGGCGCATCCTCGACCTCGGTACCGGCACCGGCTGCCTGTTGCTCTCTGCGCTGCACGAGTTCCCCGGCGCGTTCGGCGTCGGCGTGGACCGCGCACTGGACGCCGCCGGCCTGGCCGCCGCGAACGCCGCCGCCCTGGGCCTGGCCGGCCGAGCCGCCTTCCTGTGCGGCGACTGGGCAGCGCCGCTGGACGCGCGGTTCGACCTCGTCTTGTGCAATCCGCCCTACATCCCCACCTCGGATGTCGACGGGCTGATGCAGGAGGTGGCCCGTCATGAGCCGCAAGGCGCGCTGGATGGTGGCACCGACGGCCTCACGGCCTACCGCCAAATCCTTCCGTGCCTGCCGCTTCTGCTACAGCCGGATGGGGTGGCGGTGCTGGAGCTGGGGGCCGGCCAGGCCCAGGCGGTGGCTGCGCTGGCCGAGGAGTTTGGCCTCGCTGCCACAACTCGGCCGGATTTGGCAGGCATTCCGCGGGCCATGGTGCTGCAATCGGCCTCGGGCACGAAGAAACCGTTTGGCACGAGGGCGAGGGCAGGTTAGTTTGCGGTTGTGGCGGGGATCGCCGTCTTGCGGCGAATCCTGGGCAGCTTGGGCGACTCGGCCGTCCTCCGGTTAACTGGGGTGGCCGGCAATGACTGGACTGCGCGCCGGAATCATCGCCGATGGATCGAAGTCAGGCCGAGGGGACTGGTCCCCGGGGCGCCCGTGCAACAAGCGGTGCGTCCCACCACTCCCCGGCATTGCCTGCAAATGGGAAAGCGTGACGGCAACAGCATGAACATGAAACGTATGCGTGGTCGTGGCCATCGTCCGGGTGGCGGCGGTGGAGGCGGTGGCGGCGGTGGGGGAGGCGGCGGTGGCGGTGCGATAAGGCATCACGCCGGCGGCGTCCCGCTCAACCGCAACCATGTGTTCGACAGCAATGGCCCCGATATCCGCGTCCGCGGCACGGCGCAGCAATTGTTCGAGAAATACCTGCAGCTCGGCCGCGATGCGACCAGCTCCGGCGACCGCGTGATGGCGGAGGGCTACTTCCAGCACGC
>Ga0209415_10002743_pt1 | contig 32945 bp, 25 predicted proteins | sample PeaSoiSIISIP2007_FD_187696 | JGI IMG/M metagenome (GOLD analysis project Ga0209415, IMG submission 187696) | Peat soil microbial communities from Weissenstadt, Germany - SII-SIP-2007 (SPAdes) (version 2) | ecosystem: Environmental > Terrestrial > Soil > Wetlands > Peat | place: Germany... | reverse complement strand
TGCCCCTGGTCAGGGAGCTCGCGAAGCAGGGCGTGAAGCTGAACATCACGGCCATCCTCACCCTCAAGCAGGTGGCGGGGGTCGCGGAGGCCCTAAACCCCGCGGTTCCATCCGTTGTCTCGGTCTTCGCCGGGCGCATCGCCGACACGGGCGTGGATCCCATGCCGATCATGCGCGCCTGCTGCGCCCTCCTGCACGCCCACGACAAGGCGGAGCTCCTCTGGGCGAGCACCCGCGAGGTGCTCAACATCTTCCAGGCGCAGGAGAGCGGCTGCGCCATCGTCACGGTGCCGCACGACATACTCGGCAAGGCCGCAAAGATGCTCGGCATGGACCTAACCGAGCTTTCGCTCGACACGGTCAAGACATTCGCAAAGGACGCGGCCGAGTGCGGCTACAAGCTCTGACGCGCCCACTTCGTCATTTACCTGCCGGGCGGACTCCTGCAAATCTCGGGGTCCGACCGTTTTCTAATGCCCATACGGACACGCCTGTTCAGTCTCCTTGTCGCGGCGCTGGCCCCAGCGGCGCCGCTTGCCGCCGCCAACCTTGACGGGTCGCCGACGGATGTCGGAAACGCCGAGGCGGCAAGGCTTTACACAGAGGCCAATGATTATGTGACCACCATGTCCGAGGGGAGCTATTCGTACGCCTACCTCCAATTTTACTGGAAGAACGCCCAATCCAACGTCGATCGCGTGCGCCGCGTATACCCGGGCTCACCCACGGCCCGGGCGATAGCGCGGGGCGACCTGACGCTTGGGCCCTACCCGCTCGACTACTTCAAGCGCCGGGTCCTCTTCAACCTCGAGCGCAAGCGCCTCGGGGCCTTCGACGACGTCAACTGCGCCATATTCCTGTATGGCCTGGACGAGAAGCGCAATGACCCGGTCCGGGAGGAGGCCCTCGCGGGCATCCTCGAGGTGATGGCGCGGCGCCAGCGCTGGGGCGAGGTCATGGCCTTTCCGGTCCTCGAGCAACACCGGCCGCTGCTCCTGCGGAGCATCTTTCGCGTGGCGGCGGACTACGACCAGAAGAAGATCGTCGAGGACCTGCTGAAGAACACGACACCGGCGGAAAGGAACGCGGCGGGTTTCGACCCGATCATGGCCGAGGCGCTGGTCCTCCTCGGCAAGCCGCGTTCCGATTTGCTGGCGTTCGTTGCGGCCCACCCGGGGGACGATGTGCGGACTGCGGCGCTACGGGCCGTCGTCGCGCGCGCGGCTCTCATCCACCGCAGGGAATCGCTTCACCTGTCGCTCGGCCAATCGATACCGGACCTCCACTTCAGCGTCCAGCGCCTGGCCGTGCGCGACGACGTCCAGGCAATGGCCGCGCAGCTCTTCCCGGGCAGGCCGGAGACCGCCACGCCGCTCCTCGAAGTCTACCGGGCGGCCCTCGGCACGGCGCCCGACTCCGGGGCCCCCGCCGCCGCCCATCTCGCCTACCTGACGTACCTCGCCGACGAGGGACGGCTGGACGACATGGCGTCGTACGCGCGCGCGGGCGCCCTGGCAGCCCAGGCCAGGCGGGCGTGCGAGCTCAAGGCGATCGAGCTCTACGCCGAGGCCGGCCTGTCCGGGGACGCGGAGCGGGCTCGCAATGAGTTCGGCGCCCGCGGTGCCGGCGAGCACGACCAGGCGGCCCTTGCCGAATTCATCGGGCGAATGGATTCTACCAGGGTCCCTCTCGTCGTCCGGGAGAAGACGTTTGCGGACCTGCCGATCTCGGATCCCTGCGTCCTGGCGACCGCCATCATGGACTGGAGCCTCTCACCGAACCGGTCGCAGCGGGGCGCAACGCCGTGGGACGCCGTCGTGTTCAAGGTCGCCGGCGGCTTCGACAACCTGCCCGAGCCCGAGTCAACCGCCGTCAGTGACGCCGCGAGCGTCGTGAAACCGTACTGAACGGCCGCCGACCGGCCCCTTTCCAGGTGAACATCCTCTTCGTAAACTATGGCGATTTCACCACCAACAGCCTGAACCACATAGGCGGCTTCGCAAACGTCCTGTCGGCTCACGGGCACGCCTGTGTCGTGGCGGTCCCCTTTGGAAAGGACTCGCTCTCGGCGGTGCCGAATCCGGTCTTCATCGCCGCCCTCTACGAGGAGCTCCTGGTGCAGCCCGCCTTCTTCCCCGACCGGGGGGCGGCCGACGTGATCCACGCGTGGACCCCAAGGGAGTGCGTGCGCAAGTTCGTCCTGGCCTACCAGAAGTCCGCGAGGCAGCCCGCGAGGCTCGTCGTCCACCTCGAGGACAACGAGGAGAACCTCATCACGGCGTACGCCCGGCGGCCGATCGGGGAGCTCAGGAGGATTGGCTACGAGGATCTCGACTCGGTCCTCGCCGACAGCCTCCCCCACCCGGTCAGGCACCGGATGTTCCTGCGCCTCGCCGACGCCGCGACCGTGATCGTGGACCGGCTGAGCGAGCTCGTACCGAACACCGTGCCGTGCTCGCTCCTGCAGCCGGGCGTGGACCCAAGGTACCTCGGGTCCAACGGCGCGGACCCGTCGCTGCGCAGGGAGCTCGGCATCGCCGAGAACGAGAAGCTCGTCGTCTTCACGGGCAGCAACACGTTCGCAAACGAGCCGGAGATGAGGGAGCTGTACGTGGCCGTCAGGCTCCTCAACCAGCGGGGGACCCCGACCCGCCTCGTGCGCACGGGCTTCAACAGGCCGGAATTCCTCGAGGGCCTTTCGCCCGACCTGAAGGCCCACGTGCTCGATCTCGGGTTCATCGCGAAGGCGCGGCTGCCGAAGCTGCTGGCCCTGGCAGACGTGCTCGTCCAGCCGGGCAGGCCCGGCCCGTTCAACGACTACCGGCTCCCGTCCAAGCTGCCCGAGTTCCTGGCCTCGGGCCGGCCGGTCGTGCTTCCGCCGACCAGCATCGCACTCGAGATGCGCGACGGGGTCGAGGCGGTGTTCCTCTCGAGCGGGAACCCGGAGAACATCGCCGACTGCTGCGAGAGGATCTTCAGGGATCCCGCCCTCGGCGAGAAGCTGGGGAAGGCCGGCGCCGCGTTTGCCAGGAAGCACTTCGACCTGGAGACCAACGCTGGCACCCTGCTCAAGATCTACAAGAGGGCCTCCGCAAGGTCGCCGCGGCCGTGCTGGGAGGCCATCCGGGAATCGGGCGGCTCCGAGCTGACGGCGGCGGTCTGCGAGCTGGCCGAGGCGCTCGGGCCGGCGGGCGAGAGGCGCGCCCAGCGCCCGGCCGAGATCGCGGCGCTCGCCGCGGACCTGGCGGCCGTCGTCCGGGTCGAGGACGAGCGCCAGTCGCGCGCGACGGAGGAGCGCGACAGGGTGCGCCAGATCCTCGAGGAGAAGGTGCGCCATCTCGAGCTCCAGAGGGACCTCACGAACCAGCATTCCCAGAACCTCGAGGAGAAGATAGCGTCGCAGGATCGCCACCTCAAGCTGCACAAGAAGCTGACGGAAAGGCATATCCAGAACCTGGAGGCCCGGATCATCGGTGTGGAGAAGATCGCCCGCTCCCAGGCCGAGGCCTCCGCGGCCGCGGCCGCCGCGGCCTCCGCCGACCACGAGAGGCTCGTGGCGCGCATTCTCGAGATGGACGCCGAGCTGAAGGCGCGCGAGGAGCGCCTGAAGTCGATCGTCCGGTCCCGGTCATGGAAACTGTCGGCGCCGCTCAGGGACATAGAGAGGCTGGTTGGGCGGCTGAGGCCCCGGGTCCGGCCCGAGGCGCCGGCGCCGGCCCGGGAGGAGGCGAAGGCGCCCGCGCCGGCCGCGCCGGGCACGCCGCCCGCCGCGCCCGCCGCCCCCGACTACCGCTATACCTTCAACTTCGACCACCCGAGGACATGGAGCACCGCGTCGAACAAGCTCCTCATCCTCGGCTGGTGCTACGAGAACTCCGGCTCGCCAATCCTCGGCATCCGCGCCCACTTCGCGGGCGAGACGACCGAGGGGATCTACGGCTCGAAGCGCCTGGACGTCCTCGCCTCGACGGGAATGAAGCAGGCGGAGTACTGCGGCATCAAGATCGACGTCCGCACGCACCTGGGCGACCACCCGCTCATCGTCGAGGTCCGCCACGAGGACCGCTGGAACCCCTTCTTCCAGACGATGGTGCACGTCGGAAAGGCCGGGGACCCCACGGAGCTCAGCGAATACGAGAAATGGTGCCAGCAGCACGAGACGCTTTTCGAGGACGACGTGGGCGCGATCGCGAGGCACATCGAGGCCTTCCGCTCGAGGCCGCTCATCTCGGTCGTGATGCCGGTGTACAACACGCCGGAGGGCCTGCTCGCGCAGGCCATCCAGTCAGTCTTCGAACAGCTCTACCCCAACTGGGAGCTGTGCATCGCCGACGACGCGTCGAGCGAGCCCCACGTGCGCAGGGTCCTCGAGGGCTTCGCCTCGAAGAATCCACGGGTCAGGGTGGCCTTCAGGCAGGCCAACGGCCACATCTGCGAGGCGACCAACACGGCGCTCGCCCTGGCCACCGGAGACTACGTCGCCCTGTTCGACCACGACGACGTGCTTTCGCCGACCGCGCTCTACGAGGTGGCGGCCGAGATCGACGCGCACCCCGACGCGCAGCTTGTCTACTCGGACGAGGACAAGATCGACATGGAAAACCGCCGGTTCGACCCCTACTTCAAGCCGGACTGGAACCCGGACCTGAACACCGGCCAGAACTACACGTCCCACCTCTCGGTCTACAGGACCGACCTCATCCGCTCGGTCGGCGGCTTCCGCAAGGGCTTCGAGGGGAGCCAGGACTGGGACCTCGTCCTGCGCGCGGTCGAGCGGATGCCGGCCTCCGCCATCCGGCACATCCCGAAGCTGCTCTACCACTGGAGGGCCGCCCCGGGCTCGACCGCCCTCCAGCTCGCCGAGAAGAGCTACCCGATCGAGGCGGCGCGGATGGCCCTCGAGGACCATTTCAGGCGCACGGGCCAGACTGTGGATCTGCTGCCGGTGCCCGGCGACCACTGGCGGGTCAGGTACCCGGTGCCGTCACCGGCACCCCTGGTTACGCTCATCATTCCCACGCGCAACGCCGTCAACCTCCTGCGCCGCGCGGTCACGAGCATCCTCGGCGTGACCGACTATCCGAACCTCGAGATCGCCGTCGTCGACAACGGCTCGGACGACCCGGAGACGGTTGCCTACCTGGCCGACATCGCCAAGGGCGCCGACCCGCGCCTGTCCGTCCTGCCCTACCGCCAGCCCTTCAACTACTCGGCTATAAACAACCTCGCCGTGCGCGAGGCCCGCGGCGAGGTGATCGGCTTCCTCAACAATGACGTGGAGGCAATCGAGCCCGGCTGGCTGACGGAGATGGTCAGCCATGCCGTGCGCCCGGGGATCGGGGCCGTCGGCGCCATGCTTTACTATCCCCTTAACACCGTGCAGCACGCCGGCGTCGTGCTCGGCCTGGGCGGCGTCGCCGGCCACCCGTTCAAGGAGTTCCCCCGCGGCGACCAGGGCCAGAAGAACCGCCTGCGCCTCGTCCAGAACTACAGCGCCGTGACCGGCGCGTGCATGGTGATCCGCAGGGACCGCTTCCTGGAGGTCGGCGGCTTCAACGAGAGGGACCTGCCGATCGCGTTCAACGACGTCGACCTCTGCTGCAAGCTCATTAGCGCGGGATACCGAAACCTGTGGACGCCCCACGCGGAGTTCTACCACCACGAGAGCGCCACGCGCGGCGTGGAGGACACCCCGGAAAAGAAGGCGCGCTTCCAGGCGGAAATCGATTACATGATGAACACCTGGGGAACGCTCCTGATGGCCGATCCCGCCTACAATCCCAACCTGACACTCGTCGGCGAGGACTTCTCGCCGGCCTACCTGTCGCGCGCGGTCAAGACATGGATGGCATTCCTCCAGTGAGCCCGGCCCCAGGCGGCCCGGTTTCGCGCGTTGCGGCCCTGGAGGCCGAGCTCGGGGCCGTGAGGCGCCGGGAGGCGGAGTTCCGCGCGAAGATGGTCCACGAGTTCCTCGACCGGGGCGAGCGCAACACCTACGTCCACGTCCTGCACGAGGAGCGGGCGGCGCTCATCAAGCGCCAGCAGGAGTCCTTCGCGGACCTCGAGGACCTGACCCGCAAGCTCGAGGCCGAATCGGCGAGGGCCGCGGAGCTCGAGGCCGAGCTCGGCGAGGTCAGGAGGTCCTTGGCCTGGAGGCTCGCGGCTCCCCTGCGGGCCGCCGCCCGGGCGCTCAGGCGCCCGGCCCCCGTCCCCGCCGCGGGGCGAGCCCAGGTCGAGGGCGGGGTCTTCACCTACTACCTGCACACGTCGCCCTTCCGCATGTACCGGGACGCCCGCTTCACGCTGCGCGGCTGGGCCTGGCCGCAGGACGGCCGCGCCGTCACCGCCGTAAGGGTGTGCATCGACGGCCGCGCCTTCGACGGCCGCCACGGGCTCGAGGAGCCGGAGGTCGTGAAGCGGTACGGTCCCCAGCCGGCGAATCCCCGTCCCGGCTTCGAGGTCACCTTCGAGACGCCCGCCGGCCGCCACTCGCTCAGCCTCGAGGCGCAGGTCGAGGGGGCCGCCTGGCGCCGGATCATGGCGACCTCGATCTGGTGCGAGCCCCACGGCCGATGAGCGACGAGGCCAAGGCCCGCTGGCAGGCCGCCTCCTCCTCGCTCGGGGAGCGCTCCGCGTACAAGAAGGTCTGGGACCTTCAGGCGCGCGACCCCGACGTGGCGTCCCTCTCGGTGGCCGGCCACACGGACGAAACGACACTCGAGCTCACCGCCCGCGGCTTCATCGACACGCTCAAGTCCACGGTTGGAGTGAGCCCTGACGACGTCGTCCTCGAGATCGGCTGCGGGATAGCGCGCGTGGGAAGGCCGCTCAGCCGCGAGTGCCTCCACTGGTTCGGGGCCGACATCTCCGCCGGCATGCTCGGCCACGCGGCGGCGCGCCTCGGCGACCGGCCCAACACGACGCTGGTCGAGCTGTCGACCGTGGGCCTCCAGGAGTTCCCGGGGGACGCCTTCGACCTGGTCTACTGCACCGTCGTATTCATGCACCTCTTCGAGTGGGACCGCTACCGCTACGTCGAGGAGGCCTTCCGGGTCCTGCGGCCGGGCGGCCGCTGCTATTTCGACAACTTCAGCCTCGACTCGGAGCATGGCTGGAACGTCTTCACGGAGGGCGCGCGCTACCCGCTTGAGCGCCGCCCGGCCCACTTGAGCATGTCCTCGTCCCGGGAGGAGCTCGGCACCTACCTGAGGAGGGCCGGGTTCACCGACGTGCGGGTCCACGACCTGCCGAACGAGCTGATCGCGGCCACGGGGCGCAAGCCGGACTGAGGCGCCAGATCAGTGCAGGTTGTACTTGGCGATGAGCTCCCTCGCCCGGTCCATGGGCAGCCCAGGGATTCCCGGGACTGAATGCGGGTCGGGGCTGGGCTCGGCCAAGAGGATGCGGCGGGACTCGGCGCCGCGCGACTCCGAGAAGGGCGCAAGCGTCCCGGGCCAGAGGCGGCACAGGTGCACGGCCAGGGCCGCGAGGACGCCCGCCGCGCAGATTCCCCGGAGAACCGCCCCGATCGGGATCCGATCCCACTGGCGCGAGAGCCAGTACGCCGCCAGCGGCGCGAAGCCGATCAGCGAGGCGTAATGGTAGCGCGAGCTCGCGGCCGCCGCCAGGCCGGTGTGGTAGCGCCCGATCCCGAGGAGCGCCGCGTTGCCCAGGTCGAAGGCCACGAGGAGAACGAAGAGAAGGCGCTGGCGCCCCTGGCTGCGCAGAAGGGCCCACCCGACGATCGCAAGCTTGCAAATCCCCAGGACGGCGGCCGTGCGCCAGCCCAGGGACTCGACCGAGAAGAGCAGGTGGGCGGGATTGAGGCAGTAGTACCAGGCGCCGAAGACCGCAGCCTCGCCCCAGTGGCCGGCCATGTGGTGCTCGTTGCCCGTCGAGAGCGCCGCGATCAGGGCGCCCACGCCGACCGAAGGCAGGACGTACAAGGCGACGCGCGCCGCGATGCGCCCGGGCGGGACGCGCCCGCCGCCCGCGCCAGGCCAGAGGCATCCCACCGCGAGCACGGGCCCTGCGAGGACGCCGCGCGAGAACGACAGCGCGCTCGCGGCCGACCAGACAAACGAGCCCGGCCCGGACGGCGACCGCAGGAAGCCGTCGAGGGCGAGAAGCATGAACGTGGCGGAGAGGACCGCCGACCACTGGACGGACCACCCGAGCGTCTCGAGGTTGGCGGGCGTCAGCCCGAAGGCGATCTGGGCCAGGATCACGGCGGGCCACGCCAGGGCGCACGCGCGCATCACGCGCCCGAGGAGCGCGACGTTCAGGGCGTGCGTCACCCAAACCAGGGCGATCATCGCGATGTACGAGCCCCGGAAGGCGACCACCGAGCCTCCCCAGCCTAGCTTGAACAGGGGCACGAAGTTCTCGGCGAAGGCGAGCCATGTCCAGCGCCAGAACCCGACCCTGTCCATCTGGTCGATGAGGTCGAACTCGTCGCCGAACCAGAACAGGCGCCCGAAGAGGGCGCGGTGGGCCGCAAATGGGGCCAGGGCCAGGAGGCCCGAGGCGGCCAGGATGGGCCAGTCCCAGCCTCTGGGCGCGGCGCCGCGGGCGGAATTCGCACCCGCGCTCATCGGCCGGCGCCCTCGTCAAAGCGCATGGAGGCGACGTAGGACCAGCCCCAGCGGTTGTCGCCCGCCAGGCCGGGCTCCATGCGCAGGACCATCCGTTCCGGCCGGTCCGCCGGCACCGCCAGCTCGACGCGCTGCGTCCCCCTGTCGCCGGGGCTCCCCACCGGGTCGAGGAGGCGGCTCCACAGGCGTTCCCTGCGCCCCTCGGGCCAGACGCCGTCCAGGTCGAACCGGACACCAGAGGTGTGCCCGTCGCCCGTGTAGGCCCCCTCGCGGATGCCAAACTCGCAGCTGAGCCGGGAGGCCCCGGCGGGGACGGCGACGACGACCTCGCCCTCGGCGTGAAGCATGATCGCCTTTCCCTCGGCGACGTCGAAGACCTCCGGGTCGAACACGGAGGCCACGGACACCGGGCGCCGGTCGAATATGCCGAGCTCCACGAGCCGGCCCAGCGGCGCCGATGGGCGCAGCTCGATTGCCGGCAGCTCGAAGACCCCAACCCTCACGCTGCTCCAGAACTCCTCCTGGCCCGCCGGCGCCTCGAAATGGAATGACCTCACCCACGAGTACTCCTGGCCGGCGAGGAAGGACGCGACCTGGTCGCCGGTCTCGAGCGTCGGGGCCAGGATGAACCCGTCCCGGGCGACCCGGGGAAGGACCCGCCACAGGCGCTGGGCGCCATCGCGGTCGGTGGTCGCGATCTCGAGCGCAGCGGGCTTGTAGAGGAGCGCCCTCACTCGGCCGAGGTCGTTGGCCACCGGGTCGGCCCGGAGCCAGATCGGGTGGCTGCGGCCCGGCGGGAGATCCACCTCCTCCGAGAGCCTCACGGTTCTCTCGAATAGGAGGCGTCGCCGGGCCGGGGCCCTCGGGACCGTCGCAACCCTCTTGAGGAGCCAGTATCCCCCGTCCTCGAGAAGGGGCGCGTAGCATCCCGGAAGCGCCGCGACGAGCGCGGCGTCATCCTGTCCGGGATAGCGGTCGTCGATCCGCTGGTCGCCCCAGATGAGGAAGTCCGGCGCGCGGTCCGACTGGTAGAAGCGCAGGTTCCAGCCCTCGAGGCCGGGGGTGTACGCGGTATAGCTCTGGAAAATCGGCCTTGGGGCCAGCCTGAGGCCGTTCAGGAGGGCCACCCCGGTGTTGAAGTCGTAGACGTCGACGGTCCGGTCGCCGACCGCGGCACGGACCAAGGGCAGCGACTCCTGCGCGCAGGCCTCCTCGAAGGAGCTCTCCCAGTCCTGGGGAAGCTCGCCAAGCCTCAGAAGCGCCCTGGTGTTCCCGTAGATGCGCTCCCACTCGACCTGGGGTCCCTGCGCGTAATAACTGGGGTCGAAGCACGCGACCGCCGCCAGGCAGCCGGGGACGGCGAGGTCGGACCAGTGCCAGCGCCTCCCGGGAAAAATCAGACTCGGGACGACGGGCGCCAGGCAGAGCACGTACACGAAGAAGCCGAAGACATGCCCGCCGAGCGGCAGGAGGTCCGCGCGCGTGAAGCTCTCCTTCCACATGACGAGGAGCGAGAAGGCCAGGTAGCCGCAGGCGCCGGCCGCGAAGGCCCGCTCGGGGATGCGCCGCCACGCCGTCCACGCGAGGGCCGCGCACGCGAGGGCCAGGCCGGCGCCACAGGCGAAGGCGGGCCACGGCTCGTCGATCCCCATCGCGTCCCCGTAGGCCGATGCGATCTCGAGGCTGCGCCGCAGGTAGGGGTAGAGGTTGTCGGGGTCCTGTCCCGCCGCGACCCACGCCCCGAAGACCGCCGCGGCGAAGCCCGCGGCCGCGCCGAGGGCGCGGCCCCGGTAGCCCCGCCCTACCCAGCAGGCCGCCGCCCCAAGGACGCCCGCGGACGCAACGACCATGTACGTGAACTTGAGCTGCGCCAGGAACCCGAGTACCAGGGCCCACGCCACGAGGCGCGCGGCCGAGGCGCCCCTGTCCATCATGCCGGAGATGACTATGAGCGCCATGAGGACGAAGTAGGCGGCGTCCAGGAACAGCCAGTGGAAGCCGAGGAAGAGGACCGCGAACGCGACCCGCCTCCAGGGCGCGAGCCGCCGCGTGAGCCAGACGAGCGCGAAGGCGACCCCGAACTGGCCCGCCGTCTGCCAGACTAGGATCGGGACGGCCCCGACGCGGCCCAGGTGGTGGAGCGAACAGAGGTAGCCCCAGGGACCCCAGGTGAAGATAAGGTCGCGCCCGAACTGGGCCCCGTGGGCCCGGGCGTGGATCAGCATCTCCTGCCACGAGCCGTCGAGCGATGTGTCCGGCGCGCCCGGGATTCCGACCAGGGAGATGCCCAGGACGAGGGTGAGGACCGCGGCCCCGGCGGCGGCGGCCAGCCTGGGGCCCGCGCGGGTTGACTGGGGGGCAAAAGCACTCATGGATCGTCGCCGCATGAACTTGTACGACAAGCCCACCGAAGCAGGCGATTGCCAAAAGACCTGGCGCAGATGGCCCTGAGCGACTCCACCGCAGTCACGGTCTCGGTCATCGTCCCGGTTTACAACGAGATTTCGACCGTCCGGACGGCCCTGGACGCCCTCGTGGCGAAGCGGATCGAGGGATTCGAGCTCAAGTTGATCATCGTCGAGAGCAACTCCACGGACGGGTCCCGCGACGCCGTCCTCGCGTACAAGGGACACCCTTCGGTGACCGTGATCCTGGAGGAGGCGCCAAGGGGCAAGGGCCATGCGGTCCGGGCCGGGCTGGCGGCGGCCACGGGCGACATCATAATGATCCAGGACGCGGACCTCGAGTACGACCTGGCCGACTACGGTAAGCTCCTTGCGCCCATAGCCGGCGGCAAGCATGCGTTCGTGCTCGGGTCGCGCCACACCAAGAAGGGCTGGGCCATCCGCAAGTTCACCGACCAGCGGCTCCACGCCCTCGCGCTCAACCTCGCCCACTGGACGTTCGCCCTGATGATCAACGCCTCGCTCGGCGTCTGGCTGAGCGACCCCTTCACGATGTACAAGGTCTTCCGCAGGGACTGCATCGCGGGGCTCAGGCTCGAGTGCGACCGGTTCGACTTCGACTGGGAGCTCCTGATCAAGCTGGTGAGGAGGGGCTACCGGCCGATCGAGATCCCGGTGTCGTACCACTCGCGCTCGTTCAAGGAGGGCAAGAAGGTGTCCCTCTTCCGCGACCCGCTCACGTGGATGCGCGCGCTCGCGAAGTACCGCTTCCAACGGTTGTGATTTCCCGGCACCATCCCCGCACATGACCAAGACGCTCCTCGTCACCGGATCCTCCGGGCTCATCGGCTCGGAGGTGTGCCTGCACTTCGGCCGCGAGCTGGGGTACTCCGTCCACGGGATCGACAACAACCAGCGCGCGGTGTTCTTCGGCCCCCAGGGCGACACGCGCTGGAACCAGGAGCGCCTGGGGCGCGAGCTCAAGGGATTCAGGCACTGGGAGCTCGACATCCGCGACCGCGCCGGAATCCTAGCCCTGGTCAAGTCGCTCAGGCCCTCCGCGATCGTCCACGCGGCCGCCCAGCCGAGCCACGACCGGGCGGCGGCCATCCCGTTTGACGACTTCGACACCAACGCCGTCGGCACCATGAACATGCTCGAGGCCGCCCGCGCGGCCTGCCCCGAGTCGCCGTTCATGTTCCTGAGCACGAACAAGGTCTACGGCGACGCCCCGAACCGGATCGCCCTCACGGAGCTGGCAACACGCTGGGACTACGCCGACCCCGCCTACGCGAACGGCATCTCCGAGAGCTTCACGGTCGACCAGTCGCTCCATTCGCTCTTCGGCGCCTCCAAGGCGGCGGCCGACATGATGGTCCAGGAGTACGGGCGCTACTTCGGGATCCCGACGTGCTGCCTGCGCGGGGGGTGCCTCACCGGGCCGAACCACTCGGGCGTCGAGCTCCACGGGTTCCTCAGCTACCTGGTCAAGTGCAACCTAGAGGGCCGCGAGTACAAGGTCTTCGGGTACAAGGGGAAGCAGGTGCGCGACAACATCCATTCGCTCGACGTCGCCAGGTTCCTCGCGGAGTTCGCCGCGTCCCCCAAGGTCGGCGAGGTCTACAACCTCGGGGGCGGCAAGGCCAACAGCACGTCGATCCTCGAGGCGTTCAAGCTAGCGGAGTCCTACACGGGGAAGGCCCAGGTGTACACCTATGTCGAGCAGAACCGGACCGGCGACCACATCTGCTACTACTCCGATCTGCGCAAGATCCGGGCGCACTTCCCCAAGTGGGACATAACTCAGTCGCTCAGCGACACCGTGGGCCAGATCGTCGAGTCCTGGCGCCGCCGACCGCGAGTTTGACGTATCCATGCGGATCCCCTAGCGTCTCAAGGCCTTGATGAGTAAACCCAGAACCCTTGCGGCGGGCGCGCTCCGGCACCTGCGCGTACTCGCGGTCGCGGCCTCCGGGAGCGCGGCCGCCGCTTTCGGCCAGGGGCCCCTTGCCGCCAACTCCCCGTTCATGCCCTCGGGCGGGGCGGCGGCGGCAGGCGCGGCGGGCGGCGAGGCCTACGAGCTGGCCGGCTCGAGCGTCCAGGGCTCCGACGTCGCCGTCTGCATCTACGAGCGCCAAGCCAAGCACAGCCAATGGATTCCCGTCGGCGGGATCGTGGACGGCATCCATGTGATCAGCTACGACGCCATGAGCGACAAGGCCCTGGTCACCATAGCGGGCTCCTTCAAGGAGCTGGCGATGCGCAAGGCGACAGTCGCCCCGCTCAGCCCGTCGTCGGCCGCGAGGGCGGCGGCGTCCGTTCCCTATACCGCCGCGCCCGCCGCCCCGGTCGTGTCCGCGCAGCCCGCGTCGCCCGCCACCGTCCTTCACGACCAGCAGGAGGCCCGGATGCTCGTCAGCGACCTTCTCGAAATCGGCGTCCAGCAGCGCAAGGCCTACCAAGAGGCCAAGCAGAAGGCCGCCCAGGAGGCGACTGCGCAGCCGGCCAAGTAAAGGCGAGACGGGCGTGCGCATACTTATCTCCGGAATCTGCGGGTTTGCGGGCAGCGCGATTGCCCGGGCGCTCGCGGCCCAGGGGCGGGGCCACGCGCTCTTCGGGTTCGACAACTTCAGCCGCCCTGGGAGCGAGGGAAACCGGGCGGAGTTGAAGCGCCTCGGGATCAGGCTCGTCCACGGCGACGCCCGCCTGGCGAGCGACGTCGACGCCCTGGCGCCGGCCGACTGGGTGATCGACGCCGCGGCCAATCCGAACGTCCTGGCCGGGGTCGACGGGCTCTCGAGCTCGCGCCAGCTGGTCGAGCACAACCTCGGCGGCACCGTCAACCTGCTCGAGTACTGCAAGCGCGCCCGCGCCGGCTTCGTCCTCCTGAGCACGAGCCGGGTCTACAGCATCGGCCCCCTCTCCTCACTCGCGATGCACGTCGCGGACCGCGCCTTCCGCCCGGACGCCAAGGCGCTTCCGGCCGGGGTCTCGCCCGCGGGGGTCTCGGAGTCGTTCCCGACCTCGGCGCCCGTATCGCTCTACGGCGCGACGAAGCTGGCGAGCGAGGCCCTCGCCCTCGAGTACGGCCAGGCCTTCGACCTGCCCGTCTTCGTCAACCGGTGCGGCATCCTCGCGGGCGCGGGCCAGTTCGGCCGCCCGGACCAGGGCATCTTCGCCTACTGGATAAACAGCCACCTGCGCCGGCGGCCGCTCAGGTACATCGGCTTCGGGGGCAAGGGCCACCAGGTGCGCGACTGCCTGCACCCGGCGGACCTGGCCCCGCTCCTCGAGGCGCAGTTCGCGGCGCCCAGGATCGGCGCGGCCGACCGCGTCGTGAACGTCGGCGGGGGCGCGGCCTCGGCCATGTCGCTCCTGCAGCTGACCGACTGGTGCGACGACCGCTTCGGGCCCCATCCCGTGGCTTTGGACGCATCGGCCCGGCCGTTCGACATCCCCTGGATCGTGCTCGACGCGTCCAAGGCCGGCCGCCTGTGGGGATGGAAGCCCCGGATCCCCGTCCAGTCGGTCCTGGAGGAGATCGCGGCGCACGCGGGCACCCATCCGGACTGGCTGGAGCTGTCGGCGCCCCTTGGATGAGCCTCGACCTGCTCTCGATAGTGATGCCCGCGCGCGACGAGGCGGAGTCGCTCCCGTCGACCCTTCGCCTCCTCCACGCCGAGCTCGCGCGCGAGGCGGTGCCCCATGAGATCGTCGTCGTCGACGACGGGAGCACGGACTCGACCTGGCAGGTCCTGCAGGGCCTGAGGCGGGAGATCCCCTCGCTGGCCCCGGTCCAGAACCCGGGGCCCAACGGCTTCGGCCGCGCAATCATCCACGGCTTCGGCCAGCTCCGGGGGGACGCGGTGGTCATCATGATGGCCGACGCCTCGGACTCGCCGGCGGACGCGGTCAAGTACTGGCGGCTGCTGTGCGAGGGCCACGAGTGCGTCTTCGGAAGCCGGTTCCTGCGCCGGGGCGACGTGGTGGACTACCCGAGGCTGAAGCTCTTCGTCAACCGCCTGGCGAACCTCTTCATCAGGGTCATGTTCAACATCCCCCTCAACGACACGACGAACGCGTTCAAGGCCTACCGTCGGACCGTGATCGAGGGCTGCAGGCCCTTCCTGGCGCCGCACTTCAACCTCACGGTCGAGCTGCCGCTCAAGGCGATCGTCCGCGGCTACACCTGGACAGTCGTTCCGATAACCTGGCGCAACCGCAGGCACGGCGTCGCCAAGTTGAAGATCAAGGAAATGGGCAGCCGCTACTTCTTCATCTGCATGTACGTCTGGCTCGAGAAATACTTCAGCCGCGGCGACTACCGGCGCCCCCAGGACGCGCCCAGGGTCAAGGACGCCGCCGGGCGCTGAGTCGCTCCCGGCGAACGGCATCGGATTGACCGCGATTCCGGCATCCGCGATCATCGCGGATCGCCCGGCCGCGCGCGGGCGGACCTCAAATACCCTTGTTTCCCGATGAAGGTTCGATTGGCTGGTCCACTACCCTCTCAATGATCTATCTCCTAGGAGGATCGGGATATGTCGGGCACGCCTACCAGGCGCTGTTCAGGCTGAAGGGCGTCGCGTACCGCAGCCTCGGACGCTCCGAGGTCGACTACACCGACGCCGCGGCGCTGCGCTCGGCCCTCCTCAGGGACAGGCCCGAGTTCCTCATCAACGCGGCGGGCTACACCGGCAAGCCGAACGTAGACGCCTGCGAGCTGCACAAGGCGGAGTGCCTGCAGGGAAACGCCGTCCTGCCGGGCGTCGTCGCGCAGGCCTGCGAGGAGGCGGGCGTCCCGTGGGGGCACATCTCGTCGGGCTGCATCTACAGCGGCGACGGCCCCGGGGGCAACGGGTTCGCGGAGGACGACAGCCCGAACTTCACGTTCCGCTCCAACAAATGCTCGTTCTACAGCGGGACCAAGGGGCTCGGCGAGGAGGTGCTCGCCGGCCATCCCAACGTGTTCGTCTGGCGCCTGCGCATCCCGTTCGAGAGCGCCGACAACCCCCGGAACTACCTGTCGAAGCTCATGCGCTACCAGCGCCTCCTCGACGTGACGAACTCGATCTCCGAGCTGGACGAGTTCGCGCAGGCGACCCTCGCGTGCTGGGGCCGGCGGGTGCCCTTCGGGACGTACAACGTGACCAACCCCGGCAAGGTGACGACCCGCGAGGTGGTCGAGCTCATCCGCCGCTCGGGCGTCTGCACCAAGAGGTTCGAGTTCTTCGCGAGCGAGGCGGAATTCATGGGCGCCGTGGCCAAGACCCCGCGGTCCAACTGCGTCCTCAACCCCGCGAAGCTAGCCGGCGTGGGCATCCGCCTCACCGACGTCCGCGAGGCGATCGAGCGCGACCTCAGGGCCTGGAGGAAGGCCGCGTGAGCGCGCGGGCCATGAACGTCCTCGTGACCGGCGGCTGCGGGTTCATCGGGAGCAACTTCATCCGCTGGCTCCTCTCGGACGGGGCGGAGGGCGCCGGCCGGGTCGTAAACCTGGACAAGCTGACGTATGCCGGGAACCCCGCCAACCTCTCCGACGTGGCCCGCGACCGCCGGTACGCCTTCGTCCGCGGGGACATCGGCGACGAGGCCCTGGTGGGCCGGCTGCTCTCCGAGCACGCGATCGGGGCCGTCGTCAATTTCGCGGCCGAGAGCCACGTGGACCGCTCGATCGACTCCCCGGAGCCGTTCGTGGAGACCAACGTCGTCGGGACCCTGCGCCTCCTGAACGCCGCGAGGCGCCACTGGGAGGCGGCGCCGGGCGGCGCCCGGGAATCGTTCCGGCTCCTGCACGTATCGACCGACGAGGTCTACGGCTCGCTGGCGCCCGGCGACCCGTCCTCGACCGAGGCGTCCGCGTTCGCCCCCAACTCCCCCTACGCGGCGTCAAAGGCCGCCAGCGACCACCTCGTGCGCGCGTTCCGCCACACGTACGGGCTGCCGGCGCTGACCACTAACTGCTCGAACAACTACGGGCCGTACCAGTTCCCCGAGAAGCTGCTTCCGCTGGTCATCCTCAACGCGCTCGACGGCCGGCCGCTTCCGGTCTACGGCGACGGCAAGCAGGTCCGCGACTGGCTCCACGTCGGGGACCACTGCCGCGCGATCGGCCTCGTCCTGGAGCGCGGGCGCCCGGGCGAGACCTACAACGTCGGCGGCCTGAACCAGAAGGCCAACCTCGAGGCCGTGGGCCTCATCTGCTCGCTCCTCGACCGGAGGGCGCCGCGCAAGGACGGCAGGCCCCACGCGGAGCTGGTCGAGTTCGTCGCCGACCGGCCCGGCCACGACAGGCGGTACTCGATCGACTGCTCGAAGATCCAGCGCGAGCTCGGCTGGCGCCCATCCGAGTCGTTCGAGACCGGCCTCGCCAAGACCGTCGACTGGTACGTCTCGAACCGCGCCTGGTGCGACGAGATAACGGCGAAGCGCTACGCGCGGGAGCGCCTGGGCAGGACGGCCTAGGGCGGCCGCGACCATTCACCATGAATCGCAAAGGAATCATCCTCGCCGGCGGCTCTGGAACGCGGCTGTACCCGCTGACCGTGGCGGTCAGCAAGCAGCTCATGCCGGTCTTCGACAAGCCGATGATCTACTACCCGCTCTCCTCGCTCATGCTCGCCGGCATCCGCGAGGTGCTCGTGATCTCGACTCCCGAGGACCTGCACCTCTTCAAGCGGCTCCTCGGTGACGGGTCGGACTTCGGCCTGCGCCTCTCCTTCGCCGAGCAGCCGAAGCCCGAGGGGCTCGCACAGGCCTTCATCATCGGGGCGGACTTCGTGGCCGGCTCGCCGTGCGTCCTCATCCTCGGCGACAACCTCTTCTACGGCAACGACCTCGCAAAGGCCTTTTCGGAGGCGAACCGCAGGACGAAGGGGGCGACGATCTTCGGATACCACGTCGCGAACCCGTCGGCGTACGGGGTCGTGGAGTTTTCCGAGGATGGGCGCGTGATCTCGCTCGAGGAGAAGCCCCAGAAGCCGAAGTCCAACTTCGCCGTCCCGGGGGTCTATTTCTACGACGGCGAGGTCGTCGACTACGCCCGCCGGCTCAGGCCCTCGAAGCGCGGCGAGCTGGAGATCACCGACCTCAACCGCCTTTACCTCGATGCCGGCCGGCTGCACGCCGAGATCCTCAAGCGCGGCATAGCCTGGCTCGACACGGGAACGCACGCCTCGCTCCTCGAGGCGGCGGAGTTCGTCCACGTCATCGAGAACAGGCAGGGGCTCAAGATCGCGTGCCTCGAGGAGATCGCCTGGCGCCAGGGCTGGATCGACGACGCCAGGCTCGAGGCGGACATCGCGAAGCTCGGCGACTCGGGCTACGCCCAATACCTGCGAAGGCTGCTCTCCGGGCAATAGGAGGCCGGCACCCGTGGCAAAGAGGAGCACCGGCACGCCGAGGATCAGCGTCGTCACGCCGCTCTTCAACTGCCTGCAGTACTCCCGGGCCATGATCGAGAGCCTGCGGGCATCGCTCCCCCCCGGCCTCACCCACGAGATCATCCTCGTCGACGACGGGAGCACGGACGGGACCCGCGAATGGCTCTCCGGCCTGGGCGAGCCCTTCCGCGTCATCCTCAACGAGCGCAATGTCGGCTTCGGGGCGGCGACCAACCGGGGCGCGGCGCAGGCGCGCGGCCGCGTCCTCGCGCTCCTCAACAACGACCTGGTGCTCTGCCGCGGGTGGATCCAGCCCATGCTGGGCGCCCTGGGGGCGCTCGGGCGGCGCGCCGGCCTGGTCGGCAACATCCAGTTCAACGCCGACACGCTCGAGCTCGACCACGCGGGGATAGCCATCAACCTGAAGGGCAAGCCCGAGCACGACCGGAGGCCGCCGTCCCTGGCCTCGCTGCTCCTGCGGCCGCGGCGGGGGGTCGTGGCGGTCACCGGGGCCTGCATCGTCGTGAGGCGCGACACCTGGGAGCGCCTCGGCGGGTTTGACGAGGCGTTCTTCAACGGGTGCGAGGACGTCGACCTGTGCCTGCGCGCGCGCCGGGCCGGGCTCAGGAACTGCGTCGCCCTCCGCAGCCGGGTCCTCCACCACGTGAGCGCCTCGCCGGGGCGCAAACGCCGGGACGAGGAGAACACCCGGATCCTGGTCGAGCGCTGGCGCCCGGAGCTGGCCTGGATCGCCAGCCGCGAGTTCACCCGGCTGCATTTCTGCAGGGTGGCGCGCGAGCCCCGCGACTTCCCCGACCCCTTTGACGCCTGGCGCATGGTCTTCTTCATGCTCGGCCTCACGGAGCGGCCGCCGGAGATCCCCCTCGCCCAGGCGAACGCCGCCATCGACCTGGAGCTCGCGCGCTGGCGCGAAATGTCGTCCCATTGACCATGCCGACCCACCCGCGCACACCGCCCTTCGGCGGCGCCTTCCACAGGCGCTTCACCCTCTTCTCGGGGCTCTACTTCGACGAATTCTCCACCGACACGGCGTGGATCCGCGAGGAGGCCGTATTCCGCCTGCCGGCGATGGAGGGCGTCGACTCCCTGGTCATCACGGGCAGCTTCCGCCCCCACCCCGAGGCGCGCGGGCTGGCGGCCGGCTTTCCGCGCCTCGAGATCCTGGTCAACGGGCGCAGCGTGCGCACGGTCTCCTCGCGCCGGCCGGGCCCCTGGGAGGCGCGGGTGGCGCTGGGCCCGGAGTCCTCCAAGGTGGGCTCGACCCTGTGCCTGCGGCTGCACGGCGTCACCCTCACCAACGCCCTCGCCTGGCTCGGCCGCGTGACCGGCCTCGGGCCGATCCAGAAGTTCAGGATGCAGTGCCGCAACCGCCAGCTCAGGATCTCGGGGATCGCGTCGGGCGCGGGGGAGGCGATCTACGATTTCTCGAGGCGCGAGAGCCCCTACTCCGTCGCGTTCGCGCGCACCCACGCCCGGACCGGGATGAACATCGTCGGGTTCTTCACCGCCGATCTCGGCATCGGGGAGTCGGCCCGCTGCATGGCGCGGGCGGCGGACGCCGCCTCGATCGCCACCAGCCTTGTCCCGCTCAAGCTCAACTGCCGCAACCGCCTGGGCGACACGACCTACGAAAGCCGCCTCCAGGATCTCAACCCGCACGGCGTCAACGTCTTCCACATCGACCCTCCCGTGGCGCGCGACATCGACCACCACCACGGCGAGGCGTTCCGCGAGGGAAGATACAACATCGGCTACTTCGCCTGGGAGCTTCCCGAGTTCCCCGACGCCTGGATGCCCGCGCTCGACTACTTCGACGAGGTCTGGTGCCCGAGCGCCTTCGTGCGGGAGTCGGTCTCGCTCAAGACCCCGCTGCCGGTGCTCACCATGGCGCACGCGATCGGATTCGAGCGCCCCAGGGAGAGGCTCGAGTCGATCCGCGCCAGGCTGCGGCTCCCCGCCGAGCCGTTCCTCTTCCTGTGCCTGTTCGACCTGAACTCCTACTCCGCCCGCAAGAATCCCCGTGCGGCCATCGAGGCCTTCCGCAGGTCCGGCCTCGCCGGGGACGACGCCGCCCTCGTGATCAAGGTGCAGAACGGCGACGCGAACGCCGCCGAGTACGCGGCCCTCGCCGAGGCCGTCCGGTACCTCCCGGGGACGATCCTCATCGGCGAGACCCTGTCCCGGGCGGACATCTACGCCCTCGAGGCCGCGTGCGACTGCCTCATCTCGCTCCACCGGTCCGAGGGATTCGGGCTTGCGGTGGCCGAGTGCATGTACCTTGGAAAGCCCGTGATCGCCACGGGATGGTCGGCCACCTCCGAGTACCTCGACGCGGACAACGGGTTCCCGGTGCGCTATTCACTGGTCGAGCTGGGCCAGAACTTCGGCCCCTATTCGAAGGGGTCGATTTGGGCCGAGCCCGACCCGGCCCACGCCGCGGAGCTCATGCGCAAAGTGGTCGCCGACCCCAAGAACGCCGCGCGGATCGGGGCCAGCGCCCGCCGCACGATCGAGTCGCGCTTCTCCCCGTCGGTGATCGGCGCCCGCTACCGCCGGCGCCTGGAGACGATCGCCAGCCTCTGACGCCCCCAGGGAAGGCGGGCCGCCCGGGAGGGGTCAGGGCCGGCCCTTGGCCGGCTCGGGGGCGGGCCTTGGGGCAAGCGCCGCGGCCGCGAGGCACAGCGCTATCAGCCCGAGCGCGGCGCCGGACAGGATGAGCGCCGTCAGAAAGCCCCGCGGCCAGTACGAGAAGCGGACCTCGTAGGTTCCCGCGGCGTCGACGTACACGCCCTTGAACGCGTGGTTGATCCTCAGATACGACACGCGCCGCCCGTTAACCGTCGCGCGGAAGTCGCCCGGCTCATAGGCCTCGCCGAGGACGATGAAACCGGGGCCCGTCGCCGAGACCGTGAAGGAGGTCGTGTTGGTCGTCAGCCTGTAGTTGCCGGCCGGGATCACCGCGCGCGCGCCCGGGCTGTCCGAGACCGGCACCAGCGGATCGAGCCGCCTCCAGTCGCCGGCCGTGATCGCGGCGAAGGGCCTGCCGTCGCCGCTCCTGATCAGGGAGCACAGCTGGGCCGGATCGACGTACAGCGCGGCGCGGTCGGTGAAGAAGGCCCGGGGCCAGGCCGACCTGCTCTCGAAGACCTCCATGTCGGAGGAGAGGACGTGCGCCAGGAGCCCGTCGGGCGGCGCCTGGACCAGGCGGTAGCCGACGTAGAAGCGCACGTTCAGGAAATCGAGCACCGCCTTCTCCCTCGCGAAGTCGCGCACCCCCACGATGTAGCGCCAGTCCCACACGCGGGCGAAGCCGGCGGCGTCCATGAGCTCCCTGTAGAGGGGGTTCACCAGCGCGTCCGGCCCGGAGATCCCCTCGAGGTCGTAGGCGGCCGACCAGCCGGGAAGCAGGTCGTCGCCAAAGCCCGCCACCCTGAACGGCGCCCCCTCCCGGGCGCGGATCGACTCGACGGCCGGGGAAGCCGCCTGCAGGTCGACGCGGCCGGTCGGCTCCTGGACGAAGTCGAGGAACCCCGACCCGGCGTGGAGCCCCATGCGCCAGTGAAGCACGCCGAACGCGAGCGCGCCCGAGACGAGCAGCGCCGGGCTCACGGAGCCCCGCTGGCGCGCGCGGTGGATCACCCACAGGAGCGCCGCGGCGGCGCCGATGAGGCAGCACGCGTAGCCGTAGACGAACGGCTGGACCCCTATCATCCCGCCCCACGTCCTGTCCCAGAAGGCGCCGCGCACGACCGCCTGCGCCGTGCCGAAGCAGGCCGCGACGAGGGCGACCATGAGGGCCATCACCGCGACGGCCTCCCTGCGGCCCTCGCCGGAGCCCAGCCGCTCGAAGGCCTCCCTCCAGCCGATCGAGGCCAGCACGCAGAAGTTGACGATGAGGGCGCAGGAGAAGGCGTTGTCGACGTGCAGGACGCGGCCGAGGAGCGGGATGCGGGCGACCAGGCCGGGAGGCACCGCGCCGAACGCGAGCGCGAGCGCGGGCAGGCTGGCGAGGACGAGCGCCACGCAGCGCCGGTCGGCCGCCAGGGAGCGCCACCGCACGGCGGCCCAGAGCAGGCCGGCGAGCACGAGGAAATTGCACGACGGATCCATGACCCCCGACTCGCCCTGGAACGGCCGGTAGAACGCCTCGTCGAATAGCCCTGCGAGCATTCCCGGCTGGAGCTGGAACGCGAACGGGCTGTCGTAGCTCGTGTACGACTGGCCCAGCTGGCGGAGGAAGGTGAGCCAGACCGGAGAGCCGAGCATCAGGAAGAGGGCTCCCGCGCCCAGCGCGCCGCAGACCAGGCGCAACCGCTCCGCGAGCGGCCTCTCGGCCGCCAAGAGGACGCACAGGCCCGTGAAGTTGACCGAGAGCATGAGCACATAGGCCTCCTTCACCGTGCCGCTGTTCATCTCGGCCCAGTTGGCGCCTATCAGGGCCGCGAGCCAGGTTACGGCGCTCCTCGCCGACCCCGCGCCGCCGGCGCGAAGCCAGCAGTACAGGATCCAGGGGGAGTAGCACAGGCTGAAGACGGCCGGGTGGTTCAGCCGGTAGAGGAAGAAGCCCAGGAACGGGGCGGAGGCCGCGACCAGAAGCGACGCCGGCAGGTGGCGGCTGGCGCGCCACGCGCACAGGCCGATCCCCCAGGCGAGAAGCAGCTTCGCGGCTAGAAACTTGACGTCCCATGCCCAGGAGGCCCCGTCGGCGAGGATGGGCAGCAGGTTGAGCGGGTCGCCGAAGCATGACTGGCCCTGGCCCAGCAGGGGCGAGCCCGCCGAGTCGTAGCGGTTCCAGAGGGGAAGCTCCCCGTCCCGCAGGAGCGCCCGGCGCTCCACCATCGAGAGGGGCAGGTGGTGCCATAGGAGCGCGCCGACGTCGGACTTGTGGGGATCGCCAACCTCGACGCTCTGGAAGCCCGGGACCCAGGGGTTCTCGCCGTAGAGGAGCTGCACCCCGAGGTTGGGGGTCACCAGGCTCCTTCCCAGGAAGATGACCGGGTAGTTGGCCGCGGCCGTCGCCAGAAGCGCCACCGACAGCAGGGCCAGGCCGGGGCGCGCAAGGGCCGCGCCCCAGAGGGAACCCGCGCGCCCGGCAAGGCGGAGGCTTTCCGACCGGGCCGCCCACCCGAAGGCGAGGACGCACCCGAGCAGCGCGCCGAAGACGAGGGCCGCGCCGGTCCACCACGCGGACCGGGGGATGGAGAGCGGACGGGCGAGCTCGACCGAGAGCTGCGGGTCGAGGCCGCCCGGCGCCGTCTCGATGAAGAGCCTCTCGCCAACGATCCTGAGCGACCTGATCTGGTTCTCCGGGCGGAACGTCCCCGGAGAAAAGGCTGCGATGGTCCCCCCCGCCCCGTCGACGATTCGCGCACCGCTCACGACCATCCGGGCCTCCCTGTCCAGCGGGTCGAACCGCAGTTTGGCGATCGTGCCGCTCGGCAGAGGGAAGCGCAGCAGCCTCGGATGGCCGGCGACGACGGCCTGTATTGCCGAGTCGCGCTCATTCAGGTCCCGGCCGACGTCGTAGTACAGCTGCACGAGGCCCGACTGCTCGGAGTCCACGAGGATCTCGAACGAGGTGGAGCTGCCCCTCGAACGCCCCCAGGGCTCGGACGCCGCGACGGCCGCGAGGGCGGCGACGAGGCACGCCGCCGCGGTGGGGAGGGTCAGGCTGCGGTGCATCGAAAGGCGCGCCGTCCGTCGCTTGCGTCCGCGGCCTCGGGCGGCCCGGCGCTCATCCCTCGGCCGGGCCGGGCCCGGCGGGCGCCCGCGGGACGGCCGCGTAGGCCCTCCGGACCGAGTCGCGCAGGAGGACGACCAGGGTGAAGGCCGCGAGGGCGGTTCCCACCGGCACCGCCACGCAGTTCAGGCAGGCGACGAGCAGGGAGAGCGCAAGCAGCCTCCGGCGGCGGATCAGCAGTCCCGAGACGAGATTGGCCGCCGCCAGTGAGGCCAGCACCGCCCCGGAAACCACGTAGAACCACTTGAAAGTCTCGAGGAACTGCCCCATCGAGGTGCTCAAACCGCCGCGGCCCTTGTTGGGCGAGATGTCCAGAAATGCGTTGTGCATGCGCAGGTAGTGCCAGACGAGAAAGCCGATCGCGCCCGCGCACAGGCCGGCCAATGCGAAGTGAAGCGTCGAGAGGAGCCGCAGGTCCCGCTCGTCGGCCCTTGCCTTGTCGGGGGTTGCTAGGGGGGTCTCGGTCATTTTCCGTCGCCCGGCCCGGCCGCAGGCTGCGGGTTTGGGCACGGGTTCACCAGATTGTTTATTACCTTGGGCGTACTCTGGAGGACCGCCATGCCGAACCAAGGTAAAACGGAAGAGCTGGAAACGGCGCCCCTAGCCGCGCCTGCGGGCGATGTAGGTCAGGTTCTCGAAGCCCCCGTGCCCGTCGCTCTCGACGGACAGGACCTCCGCGCCCGCCCCCGCGAGGCAGCGCAGGACCTCGTCCCTCGCCACGGCGAACATCTGCATCTTCGGCGTTCCCGGAAACCACCCCGGATGGTGGTAGCGCACGTACCGCTTGACCCGCATCCAGACGGTCGGCGGCCAGAGCGAGAGGCGCAGGCGCTCGGGCGGGTCGCCCCTGGGCACGGTGGCCGGCACCTGGGCCAGGATCACGCCGCCGGGGGCAAGGACGCGGGCAAACTCCCGCAGGTAGCCTCTCGTGTAGCGCGGGGCGACGTGCTGGAGCGTGATTCGGCTGTAGACCAGGTCGAAGGCGCCGTCCGGGAAGACCCGAAGGTCCGGCCGGGGGTTGTGGACAAAGCTCACCCTGGCGTCGCGGCTGTGCTCCCGGGCCAGCGCCACCATGCGCCCCGAGATGTCGACCCCGGTCACGCGCGCGAAATGGCGAACCAGGCCCTGCGTCAGCCGGCCCGCGCCGCAGCCGAAGTCGAGCGCGTGGCGCAGAGGCAGCCCGGGCTCGAGGACGCGCACCCGGGCCATGTCGCTGTCCACGTCCGCGACGCCGGTCATGAAGAACTCGTCGGCGGCCCAGCGGTTGCCCTGCTTGGCCGCCTCGGTCAGGACGGCATAGTACGGGTCGGCCTCGGCGAGGGCGTCCCAGTGGCGGCGGAGCTGCCAGAGCTTCATGGCTACTGCCTCCGCTCCAGGTCGATCTCGAAGCCCCTCAGGCTGAAGCTGAGCCTGCGCGGGTCGTTGTTGCCCGGAAACGCCGCCGGCCGGTCGCTGCGGAACCTGAGGACGGTGTCGCCCGGCGCCAGCGCGATGTCCGCGACCCTGACCCTGACCGCGTCCCCGGCGGCGAGAAGCCCCTTCCAAAGGACGCGGTCGCCCAGCGTGACGACGGCCTCTCTCTCGTCCACGGAGCGCAGCCTGAACCTCAGGCTGGCCACGAGGGTGAAGGGCTGCGGGTTGCGGATCGCCAACGTCGAGTCGCCCATGCTCCAGCGCCAGAACTCCCAGCGCGACTTCTCCGGGCGCCACCAGTTGCGCGCGCCGTAGATCGCCTCGACCTTGCTCCCGTCCCTCGGGTTGATCCGCAGGGCGTTCGGGCCCTCGACGACGAAGCTCTCCCTGCCCGGCGGCTTGAAGATGTCCGGCGAGGCGAGGATCCCCAGGTTACCGACAAGCAGGAGCAGCGTCCACCATCCCCGGCGCGGGACCTGGATGTTGAAGGCGAGCGTCATCGGCAGGAGCACGCGCGCCGCCGCGGAGGGGTAGTTCTCCCAGACGGCGGTCCCGAGGAAGACCATCAGGACCGCGTAGGAGGCGCCGACGCGCCACCAGGGCTCGCGCCAGCGGTGGCGCGAGGCAAAGAAGAAGAACTGCGCCAGCAGGCCGGCCATGACCAGCAGGTCGAACTTGGCGACCGACGGGTAGCCCTCCGCGACCAGCTGGGAGACCGACTGCTGCAGCTTCTCCGCGAGGGCCGCGAACGGGGCCGCAAAGTTGCGCGAATCGCCCAGGTCGTCGCCTCGCCCGAGCCAGACCCTGAGGCAGAGCGTCCACGCCGCGAGCGGCACGACCACGATCGCCATCCGGGCGATCCAGGGGGCCCAGGATGCGGGCCTCCGGGTCCCGGGCGGGTCCATCCCCGCCCCCCCGAGGACGTTCGTGTCCTTTCCGAGGCCCGAGATCCCGAAGACCGCGGCCGCGAGCCAGGGGCGCCCCGACTCGACGAGCGCCATCCCCAGGGCCAGGAGCAGGAGGCTCGGCCCGTCCAGGAGGGCCCGCGCCACGCTGAAGATGAGGCCGAACGAGAAGAGCACCGCCGCCCACCGGGCGCAGTTGCCCCAATTGACCGGCGGGAGCCACCGGAACAGGAGCGCCGCCAGCAGGAACCAGCAGACGACGTTCTCGAGCGCGAAGACGTTGAGGACGCGCACGGGATCGCCGCCCCCGAGCACCCAAGCCGCGAGGGGGAACAGGATCCTGCGGGCGCGGTAGCGAAGCCCGTCGACCACCTTGAGCAGGAGCGGGTCGCGCGGGTTCGGCCGCAGCGCGATCTGGGCGTAGTACTGGGAGTCATACCCCACCGAGTCGGGGGCCTCGTAATGGTTCACCGCCTTGAGCTCGGGAAGGTACGTCTTGTGCTGCTTCTCCCCGAACTGGATCAGGTAGGTGAACCCGAGCTCCGGCAGGTAGAAGAAGGCGACATTCCAGGCGAAGACCCCGGCGACCGCGCCGCACGCCAGCCACCGCAATAGCTTGGCGCGATCGGAGAGAAATGATTTGAGTCCGCCCACTAAAAGAGGACAAACCACTCCTCCCCCAGTTTCAAAGCAAGTATGGATTTTCCCACCGCAATGACGACGCCGGCCCGAGCGCCGTGGCGGCGCGCCGCGGTCGGCGCGGCGGCCGTGCTCCTCGCCCTCTACGCCGTTCTGCTCGCCAGGCACGTGGGGGCCGTCGCGGGGGGCTCAGACTCGTCGGGCTACATGAACCACGCCCGGCTGCTCGCCGCCGGCCGCATCCACGTCCAGCCGCGCACGATCGCCGGGCTGGCCCAGGCCGGCCTGCCGCCGTACCTGTACGTCCCCCTGGGGTTCAAGCCGGCGTGGAACGGCGACGGACTCGTTCCCACCTACCCCACGGGATTCGCACTCTTTGTCCTGGCGCTCAGGCCGCTCGCCGGCTGGAGGCACGCGGGCGACGCGGTGATCATCCTGCATTCGGTCGCCGGGCTCATCGCGACATTCCTGCTCTGCCGCATCCTGGGCCTGGGGCGGCGGTGGGCCGCGGTCGGTGCGGCGATCGTGGGGTTGAGCCCCCTGTACCTGTTCATGTCGCTCCAGGCGATGAGCGACGTCCCGTCGCTCGTCTGGACGACGGCGGCCGTGGCGGCGGCGCTCAAGAGCCGCGAGAACGCCACGTGGGCGCTCGCCGCGGGCATGGCGATGGCCTTGGACGTCCTGCTGCGCCCGACCAACGTCCTCGCCTTTGTCCCGGCCGGGATCGCGCTCGGGGCCTCGCCGAGGCGCTGGACCCTGTTCATAATAGGCGGCCTGCCGGGCGCCGTCTTCTTCGCCGCGCACAGCGTGGCCGCCTACGGCAGCTTCGCGACCACCGGCTACGGCGACAGCTCGCTCGAGTTCCTCGCCAAGTACGTGCCCGGGACCCTCCTGCACTACGCCCGCTGGCTGCCAATCCTGTTCACGCCGCTCGCGGTCCTGGCCCTTGGCCTTCCGTGGGCGGCCGGCACAGGGGCGCGGGTCAAGTGGATCCTCGGGACCTGGGTGCTCGCCTACGCCGCCTTCTACTCGGCCTACCAGTGCACCCATGAGACTTGGTGGTACCTGCGGTTCCTGCTCCCGGCGGCCCCGGCCCTGGTCGCCGCGAGCCTCGTCGTCCTTCGTGGCCTCCTGTCGCGGGCTGCGGGGTGGATCGACCCGGGCCGCTCGCTTGCGGCCCTCGCGGCCCTCCTCGCCCTGGTGGCATACTTCTCCAACCGGCAGGTCCGCGTGTTGGACCCGCTCAGCATCGGCGAAGGCGAGCTCAAGTACGGGCACCTCGCGGACTGGCTGCAGAGGAACGTGCCGCCCGATTCCGTGTTCCTCACGATGCAGGCGAGCGGCGCGCTCTTCTACTACACGCACTTCACCTTCATCCGCTGGGACGTGCTTGACGCGGGCAACGTCGGCAGGGTCGATGCCGCGATCCGGGCCTCCAAGAGGCCCCTTTACGCCGTCCTCTTCCCCTTCGAGGTGGACCAGACGGGCGGCCTCGGGAAGAGGATGCCCGGCCGCTGGCAGGAGGTCGGCAAGGTGGAGGACGTGACGATCTGGCGGCGCGACTTCGGCGCGGCCCAACGCTGACCCCCCGGTGCCGGCCCCCCTCCTCCTGGACCTGTCCCACACGAGCCACACGAGGGCCCGGACGGGGGTCCAGCGCGTCTCCCGCGCCCTGCGCCGCGCGCTGGCGGGAAGGGCGGCCGCGGTCTGCTTCGATCCCTTCCAGGGCAGGTGGCGCCCGATCGAGGACTGGGAGGAGGCAAACCTCTCGTCCGAGGATCCCTCCGCGCGCCGGGCCGCCCGCTGGCCGCTCGCCGCGCGGGTGCGAGGGCGCCTCCGGCGCTGGCGCGGCCGGCCCGATCCCCTCGCCTCCCTGGGGCCGGCCCCGGAGGGGGCGCAGGGCGGCGTGATCGCCCCCGAGATCTTCTCGCCCGCCGTGGCGGCCGCGCTCCCCTCCCTCTTCGCCGCGGCAGGCGGCCCGCGGGTCGCGCTCTTCCACGACGCGATCGCGCTGCGGTTCCCGGAACTGACGCCGCGCGCGACGGTCGCGCGCTTCCCGGGCTACCTGCGCGAGCTGCTCCTCTTTGACGGGGTCGCCGCGGTTTCGGTCGCGTCGCGCGACTCGCTGGTGGGCTACTGGGACTGGCTCGGGGTGTCCAGGAGGCCCTCCGTCGTCTCCATGCCGCTGGGCCTCGACCTTCCCGCACCCGGACCCTCCGCCCCCACGCGGTCCGCGGCGCCGACCGTCCTCTGCGTCGGAAGCATCGAGGCCAGGAAGAACCACGCGGCGCTCCTCGACGCATGCGAGTCGCTGTGGTCTCGCGGCGTCGCCTTCCGGCTGCGCCTTGTCGGGCTGGCCAACCCGGAGACAGGCGGGCCCGCCCTGAGGCGCCTGGCGGAACTCGAGGCCGCCGGCCGGGACGTGACCTTCGAAGGGGCGCAGAGCGACGAGGCCCTGGACGCCGCCTATCGCGCGTGCGCGTTCACCGTCTATCCGTCGCTGGCCGAGGGTTTTGGGCTGCCCGTCGCCGAGAGCCTTGCGCGCGGCAAGCCCTGCATCTGCCGGACGGACGGCGCCCTGGGGGAAATCGCGCGAGGAGGCGGCTGCCTTGGGCTGGGATCCGCGGGAAGCACGCAGATCGCAGCCGCCGTCGCCCGGCTTCTCGAATCCCCGGCCGAGCTGTCCTCGCTCGAGGAGGCCGCCCGGGCCCGGCGCTTCAGGACCTGGGCCGAATACGCAAGCGAGCTCCTGGCCTGGATGGGCTCGCTCGGTCGCCGCGCCTGACGCGGCGCCCTGCCGGCGGGCCGTTCCATGGCGGCCGGCAGGGGTCCCCGTTTGCAATTGCATTGTCCGGTGCCGGATCTAGCGTTCAACCGCACATGGCGATCACCTTATTCCTGAACAAGAAGAAGCCAATCCTGGGGCGCTGCGTCGACGACTATTCGACCAAGATGCGCCTAAGGTATGCGCCGTTCTACCATGCGATGGATGCCCAGAAGGGCACGACCATACACCTGGACGGCCGCGAGATGATCATGCTCTCGAGCAACGACTATCTCGGCTTGTCGTTCCACCCGAAGGTGGTGGAGGCGGGGCGGGCCGCGCTCCTCAAGTGGGGGACGAGCACGACCGGCGCCAGGCCGTCGAACGGCTCACGCACGTACCACCTGGAGCTGGAGCAGAGGATGGCCGCCTTTCTGGGTCGCGAGGCCTGCCATGTCCACGCGGCCGGCTACCTGTCGTGCCTCGCCAGCGTCGCGGCGTTTGCCCAGAAGGGCGACGTCATCCTCGCGGACAAGAACGTCCATTCCTGCCTCTGGGACGGCATCAGGCTGTCGAACGCGACCGTCGAGCGGTTCTCCCACAACAACCCCGACGACCTCAGGGAGGTGATCGCGACGGCCAACCCTCAGGCACCCAAGATGCTGGTGATCGAGGGCGTCTACTCGATGGAGGGCCACATCGCCCGCCTTCCCGAGCTCACGGAGATCGCCGAGGAGCACGGCTGCTTCACGGTGCTCGACGACGCGCACGGCTTCGGGGTCCTCGGCCGCCAGGGCCGCGGGACGGTCGATCATTTCGGCCTGAACGACAGCGTCGACGTGATCTGCGGCAGCCTGTCGAAATCGCTTGCGAGCACGGGCGGGTTCGTCGCCGCCTCGAAGGATGTCGTCGAGTTCCTGCGCACCAACTCGAAGCAGACGATCTTCAGCGCCGCGATAAGCCCGAGCCAGGCCGCGTGCGCCCAGGCCTCCCTCGAAATCATGCAGTCGGAGCCCGATCACCTCGAGAAGCTCTGGGTGAACACGAAGAAGTACCGCGCGATGCTCAAGGGCCTCGGCTTCGACACCTGGGACAGCGAGACGCCGGCGGTGCCGATCGTCCTCGGCTCGAAGGAGCGGGTGTACCCGTTCTGGAAAGCCCTGCTCGAGAAGGGGATATTCACGGTCATGGCCACTTCGCCGGCGGTGCCCGCGGGCAAGGACCTGATCCGGACCGCCGTCTCGGCAATGCACACCGACGAGCAGCTCGAAAAGATAGCGGCCGCGATGGCGTACGCCGCCAAGAAGCTATAGCCGTCCGCGGCGGCGAACGGGCACATAGGCCCAGCACCCGAGGGACCGGCCGCCGGAGGCGACCCTGACGCGCCTGCGACGATAGAGGTCCGGCACGCCTTCCCACCGGTCGGCGCTGGCGAGCTGGGCCCCGCTGAGCAGGAGGACCCCGCCGTGGGTTCTGGAACCGGGATCCGGCAGGATTCCGAAGTACCGGCCCACGCAGCGGGCCTTCCTCCATCCCCCGAGGACGGCGGGCTCCCAGGGGATCGTGCGCCCGAACAGCCTTTTCTGGCGCAGGGGCGACAGCAGTGTCCCGTAGGCGAACACCCGGTGCATGGCGGGTCGGGCGCCGGGCCTAGGCGAGCGCCCCACGCAGCACGCGGGCGGCCCCGGCCCACGTCGGCAGCGGCCGGGCCCGCGCCTCACCGGCGAGGCGCGCCCGGTGCGCGCCGTCGGTCAGCAGGCGCCGCAGGGCGCCCTTCCATCCGGCGACGTCGTTGGCGGCCACCACCTCGCAGCCCCCGGCCGACGCGTTCTCGAGGAAGGGGCCGATGGCGCTGCACGCGCAGGGCACGCCGAGCCAGAGCGACTCGAGGAGCGGGAGGCCGCATCCCTCGGCGACCGAGGCGAGGGCCGTAAACAGGGCCGACCGGACGAGGCCGGCGAGCGCGGCGTCGTCCATGCGCGGGTGGTGCCGAAGCCCAGGCCATTCCGCCCGCATAGCCGCCACCCTGGCCGCGATCTGGCGGCCGAAGTGCGGGTTCACGCGCCCCACCAGGTGCAGCTCCATCTCCAGGCCCTCCCGCCTGAGCTCCCCGCAGGCGTCGAGGAGCACCGCCTGGTTCTTCCTCGGCTCGAGGATGCCGACCGAGACGATCCTCGGCGGGCCCGGTCCGCCCCCGGCCTGGGCCGCCTCGCGCGGCAGGCCGTCCCAGTCCGCTCCGAGCGCCAGCACCTCCACCGGCGGCGGCTCTGCGATCCCCTGCCACCTCCAGAAGCCCAGGAGCTCGTCTCGGCTCGCCGCCGACACCGCCCACACGCGGTCGAAGCGCGCAAGCAGCTTCATGTAAGACGGATGGCGCTCGACGCTCCTGGGCCATGTCGTGGCGGGGTGCTTGATCGGGATGGCGTCGTGATAGAGGGCGGCGAGCCTGCACGGGCGCCGCTCGAGGAATGCCGTGAATCCGGGCCGCTCGGCCTCCGAGAAGAGCTCGGGCGTCAGCAGCCAGTCGGCGGGGCCCGGTGCCGTCCGCATCGCCGGCCACCTCGACGGCACCGCCGCGCCGCCCAGCTCGGCCCTGAGGCGCCTGCTCACCCTCGCCAGCCCCGAGGCGTGCCTCCACGCCGACACATCGGTGACGTCGAAGAAGATCATGCGGCCGCGGCCGCCTCGAGCCGCTCCAGAAGACGGTCGGTGTTGGTTCGCACGTCGAAGTTGGCCTCGACCCAGCGCCGCGCCGCGTGCCTGAGCGATTCGCAGTAGGCGTCGTCGAAGGAGAGCCTGCGGATCGCCGCCACCCAGGCGTCGGGCCTGTCCACGGGAAGCACTACCCCCGTCGCTCCGTCGCTCACGGCCTCCGTGGTCCCGGCCACCGGCGAGGTAACGACGGGCACCCCCGCGGCCATCGCCTCCGCGATCGCGTTCGGGAGCCCGTCGCGGTCGCCGCTCGGCGCGACGACCCCCGTGTGGAGGAGGACGTCCGACCACTCCAGGTGGCCCCAGACCTCGTGCGGCGGGACCTCGCCCACGAACGTGACCCTCTCGGCGACGCCCAGGTGCCCGGCAA
>Ga0209415_10002742_pt1 | contig 32957 bp, 33 predicted proteins | sample PeaSoiSIISIP2007_FD_187696 | JGI IMG/M metagenome (GOLD analysis project Ga0209415, IMG submission 187696) | Peat soil microbial communities from Weissenstadt, Germany - SII-SIP-2007 (SPAdes) (version 2) | ecosystem: Environmental > Terrestrial > Soil > Wetlands > Peat | place: Germany... | reverse complement strand
CGACTCCCGCGGCAATCGACAATTGCCTGCGCGTCGCGGACGAGTTCGACGTGCAGGTCGCCATTCACACGGATACGCTGAACGAATCCGGGTTTCTCGAAGCGACGCTCGCGGCGATCGACGGGCGCACTATTCACACGTTTCACACGGAAGGCGCGGGCGGCGGACACGCGCCGGACATCATCAAGGCGGCGGCGCACGCCAACGTCCTGCCGAGTTCCACCAATCCGACCCGCCCCTATACGGTCAACACGATCGACGAGCATCTGGACATGCTGATGGTCTGCCATCACCTGGATCCGGCGATCGCCGAGGACATCGCCTTCGCCGAGTCGCGCATACGCCGCGAAACGATAGCCGCCGAGGATATTCTGCACGACCTAGGCGCGTTCTCGATGATGTCGTCCGACTCGCAGGCCATGGGGCGGGTCGGAGAAGTGATCATCCGCACGTGGCAGACGGCTCATAAAATGCGCGAGCAGCGCGGCGCGCTCGGCCCCGATACTTCGCGAGCCGACAACGCACGCGTCAAGCGCTACGTCGCCAAATACACGATCAATCCGGCCATCACACACGGCATCGCGCACCGTGTGGGCTCGGTCGAAACCGGCAAATTGGCGGATCTGGTCCTGTGGAAACCCGCCTTCTTCGGCGTCAAGCCGAGCCTCGTGATCAAGAGCGGCATGATCGCTGCGGCGCCCATGGGCGATCCGAACGCCTCGATTCCGACGCCGCAGCCGGTGCATTACCGGCCGATGTTCGCGGCGTTCGGGCGCGCGGTCGAAAAATCGCTGATCTTCGTCTCGAAGGCGGCGCTCGAGGACGCGGCGTTCAAGCGCCTGGCGCTGCGCAAATGCGTGGAGCCGGTGCGCGGCACGAGGCAAATTCGCAAGAAGGACATGATTCACAACGGCGCTCAGCCGCAGATCGAAGTCGACCCCGAAACCTACGAGGTGCGCGCCGACGGCGAATTGTTGGTCTGCGAACCGGCGAGCGAACTGCCGATGACGCAGCGCTATTTTCTGTTCTGACGGCGGACGTAAAAACTTATGCAACCGCAAAAACCCATCGACCGAGCGATCCTGCCCTTCGACGCACGCTGCAAGAGCCGCTTGCTGGTCACGCTGGAGAGCGGCGAGAAGGCGGCGCTCATGGTCGAACGCGGCCGCTTGCTGCGCGGCGGGGATCGGGTGCGCCTCGGTGCCGATCGGGAAATCGAAATCGTCGCCGCCGATGAAGCCCTGCTCGAGGTCTCGAGCGACGATCCGCTCGCGATCGCCAAGGCCGCGTATCACCTCGGCAATCGGCACGTCGCGGTGCAGGTGCTGCCGAATCGATTGCGGTTCCTGGACGATCACGTGCTCGCGCAAATGGTCGCCGGATTGGGCCTCCGCGTGACCCGCATCGTCGCGCCCTTTGAGCCTGAAGGCGGCGCTTACGGCCACCACCATGCGCACGGCAGCGAGACGCCGCTGGCACGCCCGACAATTCACGATTTCTCCGCCACATGATGCCGCAATCACGCCTGCGGCTATTCCAACTCGCCAGCCAGGCTCTGCCGATCGGCGGGTACAGCCATTCACACGGTCTGGAAGCGGCGATCGAATCGACGATCGTGCGCGATGAAGCGTCGCTGCTGCGATGGATCGGCGATCTCTTGGAGTTCTCGGTCGGAACGTTCGAAGCGCCGTGTCTGTTGGCAATGAGCGAAGCTTGGGCCGATCGCGACCTCGATGCCGTGCGGTACCTGAACGACGAATTTCTTGCGACGCGGGAAGCCGCGGAATTGCGCGCGGCGACCGTGCAATTGGGCTATTCCATGCGCCTCCTCCTGGCGCAGCTGCCGGCGTTTCCGGAGGAGATCGCGCAGGCGCTGCAATCGATTGAAGAGCCCGCTTTGCCGTGCGCCTGGTCGGCGGCCGCGGCCGGGTGGTCGATTCCGGCCGGCGACTCGCTGCTCGCCTACCTGTGGTCGTGGGCCGAGAACCAAGTGTTGGTCGCCGTGAAAACCCTGCCGCTCGGACAATCCGCCGGCCAGCGCGTGCTGCAGGACATCGCCGCGTCCGTCGCGGGCACGTCGGTGGCGGCGGCGACGATCGCGGCGGCATCGGTCGCGGCCGCGGCCGATCGCACCGGGAAAGCGCGCTGGGGCTCGAATTTCGCGCCGGCACTCGCGATTCTTTCGTCGCAGCATGAAACTCAATATTCGCGGCTGTTCAGGTCTTGACCTTATGCCCATAAATTCACCGTTGCGAGTCGGAATCGGCGGCCCGGTCGGATCGGGCAAGACCGCGTTGACCTTGCTGCTCTGCCGGGTCATGCGCGATCGCTATGAGGTCGCGGTGGTCACCAACGACATCTACACGGAGGAAGATGCCAAGTTCCTGGTGACGCACGAGGCGTTGGCGCCCGAACGGATACTCGGCGTCGAAACCGGGGGTTGCCCGCATACCGCGATTCGAGAAGATGCATCGATTAATCTGGAGGCGGTCGCGCGCCTGAGCCGGCGCTTTCCGCGCCTGGATGTGGTGTTCGTCGAAAGCGGCGGCGACAATCTCGCGGCGACCTTCAGCCCGGAGTTGTCCGATCTGACGCTGTACGTCATCGATGTGGCGGCGGGCGACAAGATACCGCGCAAAGGCGGACCCGGCATCACCAAGTCGGATTTGCTGATCATCAACAAGATCGACCTGGCGCCCTACGTCGGTGCGTCGCTCGAGGTCATGGAGCGCGACGCGAAGAGGATGCGCGCGGAGCGGCCATTCGTGTTCACGAATCTGAAGACCGGGCAAGGTCTCGCGGAGGTCGTCGCGTTCGTCGAGACCGAGGGGTTGCTGCGGGCGGATCGAGAAGGGATTCGCTGAGGTTCAAGGGGGGCATTTGGGCGGGAAATCCTACAACGAAATGTATCGCACCGATGGTACGGCCCGGTCCCATTACCTGGGCTACGGCGAATGGCTCAAAGATCAGCCTGCGGACCGGCTGGCGCAGAAGCGCGCCGAGGCGGATGCCCTGTTCCACCGGGTCGGCATCACATTCGCGGTTTACGGCCAGGAGGAGGGTGCGGAACGGCTGATACCGTTCGACATCGTGCCCAGGGTGTTGCCCCTGGAGGAGTGGATCCGTCTGGAAGACGGACTGAAGCAGCGGGTGCGTGCGCTCAACGCCTTCATTCACGATATTTATCACGAGCAGCAAATCCTCAAGGCCGGCATCGTTCCGGCCGAACAAGTCTTGTGCAACCCGCAGTACCGCCCCGAGATGCAGGGGGTGGATGTTCCCGGCGGCATCTATGCCCATATCGCCGGCATCGACATCGTGCGCGACCAGGCGGGCGAATACTGCGTGCTCGAGGACAACCTGCGCGTGCCGTCCGGCGTCTCATACATGCTGGAAAACCGCAAGATGATGATGCGCTTGTTTCCGGAGCTGTTCTCGGAACATCGGATCGCGCCGGTTGACCGCTACCCGGATGTACTGCTCGATAATTTGCGCAGCGTGGCGCCGACCGGGGTTGCCGATCCCACCGTCGTGCTGCTGACTGCAGGCGCGCACAACAGCGCGTATTTCGAGCATGCCTTTCTCGCGCAACAGATGGGCATCGAGCTGGTCGAGGGTCAGGACTTGTTCGTGCGCGACGAGGCGGTGTTCATGCGCACCACGCAGGGGCCGCAGCGCGTCGACGTCATTTATCGGCGCATCGATGACGATTTCTTGGACCCGCTGGTGTTCCGGCCGGACTCCATGTTGGGCATTCCCGGATTGTTGACCTCCTACCGTGCCGGCCGCGTCACCATCGCCAATGCCATCGGTACCGGCGTCGCGGACGACAAATCAATCTATCCGTACGTACCGGACATGATTCGCTTCTACCTCGGGCAGGCGCCGGCGATCGGCAACGTCCACACATGGATGCTGCGCCGGCAAGAGGATAGGGACTACGTGCTCGCGCATCTTGCGGAACTCGTCGTCAAAGAGGTCCACGGCGCCGGAGGTTACGGCATGCTCATCGGCCCTGCCGCGACCAAAGCCGAGATCGAGACCTTTCGCAAGCAAATTCTCGCGACCCCCGAGCGCTATATCGCGCAGCCCACGCTCGCCTTGTCCACATGCCCAACATTCGTCGAGCAGGGCTTAAGCCCCCGTCACATCGACCTCAGGCCGTTCGTGCTGTCGGGCCGCGACATCACCATCGTTCCCGGCGGATTGACGCGGGTCGCGCTGCGCGAAGGTTCGCTGGTGGTCAATTCCTCTCAAGGCGGCGGCACCAAGGACACGTGGGTGCTGCAAAGCCCATGTTGAGCCGCACCGCCGATCATTTGTATTGGATGTCGCGCTACATCGAGCGCGCGGAAAGTCTCGCGCGTCTGGTGGATGCGCATTACCGGATGTCGCTTCTGCCTCACTCCGTCGACGCGCTGGCGCAATCGTTGAGCTCGACGATGACGGCTTTGCACATGGAGCAGGCCTATCTCGAGCGGCATGACAGCATCGAACCGCGGGCGGTGTTCGAGTTCGTGAGTTTGGATCGCGATTACGGCGGCAGCATCGTGAGCTGCCTGCGATCGGCCCGCGAGAACGCGCGTGCCGTGCGCGGTTCGCTCACTTCTGAGCTCTGGGAAACCCTGAATGCAACCTGGCTCGAGGTCCGCTCGCTGCGCACGAGGAATACGTCGCGCGCCGACATCGGCGAGTTCGTCGAGTGGGTGAAGGAGCGGTCCCATCTCACGCGCGGCGTCACCGTCGGCACCATGCTGCGCGATGAGGCGTTTCACTTTACGCGCATCGGCACCTTTCTCGAACGGGCCGACAGCACCGCGAGAATCCTCGCGGCGCATCAGGGCGACCTCAAGCCGGGCGCCGACGCCGCCGCGGTGCCGGACCCCTATGAATGGAGCGTGCTGCTGCGGGCGCTGTCCGCGTTCGAGGTCTACCGGCGCGTCTACCGCGACGTGATCACGCCTTTCAGGGTGGCGCAGTTGCTGATTCTTCGCGACGACATGCCGCGTTCGCTGCTGCGCTGCTGCAAGGAGGTTTACGAAAACCTGAAATCGGTATCGAACGACCAATCCGAAGAAACCGAGCGGCGCGCCGGCGAAATGCATGCCATGCTGCATTTCACCCGGATGGAGGTGATCATCGCGGACGGTCTGCCGGGCTTTCTGCAACAATTCCTCGCGCGGCTGCGTGATTTGGGCGAGCGCATCGCCAGCGACTTCTTGGTACCTCCGGCGCAGGCGTAAGCTTCATGAAATTGCACATTCGACATGAAACGCACTACCGCTACGAGCGGCCGGTCAAGTACAGCGTCCAGAGTCTGCATCTGACGCCGAGGCAGGACCCGAGTCAACGCGCGCTCTTCTGGAGCATCGCCGCCCCGGGACGGCGGTTCGAGCAAATCGACGCCTACGGGAATATTTCGCACCTGCTCACCATCGAACAGCCGCACCGCGAAATCAAGATCGTGGTGCAGGGAATCGTCGAGACATCGGACATAGACAGCCGTCAGGACGACGGGCCGTTGTCGCCGCTCGCTTACCTTGCTCCCACGGCGCTTACGGCCCCGAACGATGAGCTGCGGGAGTTTGCGCAGCATGCCTTGCAGCAGGCCAACAGTACGCAGGCGCGTGCGCAGGCGCTTGCCGAAGCGGTGTTCCACGCGGTGCGCTACAAGCCCGGTGCCAGCGAAGTGAACGACGGCGCCGCAGTGGCGTTCAAGAGCGGGGAGGGCGTTTGCCAGGATCACGCCCATGTGTACCTGGCCTGCGCGCGCGCATCGGGAATCCCGGCCCGCTACGTGAGCGGCTATCTGTATACCGGCGACACCACGGACGCCGCGAGCCATGCGTGGGTGGACGTCTGGCTCGGAGCGCAAACCGGCTGGCACAGCATCGACGTGACCCACCAGCGGCCGGCGATTCGCACCTATTGCCGACTCGCCGTCGGCCGCGATTATCTGGACGCCGCGCCGGTACGCGGCGTGCGTCACGGCGGCGGCGGCGAGAGCATGGAAGCCGCCGTGATGGTGGCGGAGTCGGCCCAACAGCAGCAGCAGTGAGGTAGAATTCACCGCATGACTTACTGTGTCGGCCTGTTGGTTGACACCGGGCTCGTGTTGTTGTCCGATTCTCGGACCAGCGCCGGTGTGGATCAGATCAATACCTTCCGCACGATGGCGACGTTCCAGCGGCCGAACGATCGAGCGCGAGACGCACATCAGCATCGATATCGACAACGAATACTTCAAGATGATTCGAACCCGCTGGGGGTTCGCGCTGAAAGAGGTGTCCAGTACATTACCCAACCCGAATTGGTGAGGCCATGCAATCAATACCGGTCGGAGCCACGGGCTCGTTCACCCTCGTAATCGTTCCCGAGCATCTCGCCAGCCGCTTCAAGGATGCGACGTTGCCTGCGGTTCTGGCGACGCCGGTCATGATCATGATCATGGAGAACGCCGCGCTTAACGCCATCAAGCCATATCTCGGCGCGGGAGAAAGCGCGCTCGGCACGCGCGTCGATGTGCGCCATTTGGCGGCGACGCCCGCCGGGCGACGCGTCACGGGCGAGGCGAAAGTGACCCATGTGGACGGGCGGCGCATCGAATTCTCGATTCGCGCGACCGACGGGGCCGAGGAGATCGGAGTCGGCACGCACGAACGCATGGTGATACAGCTGGCGAGGTTGTCGGAAAAAATGCAGGCCAAATTCGGCTAGCGACTCGGCGCCCTGCGCCGTGGGGTCAAGGCGCGTCCTGGCTCAGGAATCGTTCGGCCACCTTGAGATCGCGCAGCATCGAGCGCTTCTTCGTCAAGTGCGTCTGCATGCGCTGCAGAATGTCATCGAGCACGCCGACCGCCTCGCGTATGTGAGGTCCTTTGTTGAGCATGACGCACTCGGCGCGTTGGCTCATCGCCGCATCGGTGATTTCGGCGCGCGACGGGAAGCCTTCTTTCGCGAGACTCTCGAGCACTTGTGTAGCCCAGATCACCGGTACGTGCGCGGCTTCGCACATCCAGAGAATCTCCTCCTGCACCTCCGCGAGCCGCTCGAAGCCGCATTCCACCGCCAGATCGCCGCGCGCAATCATGACGCCGCAGCGCGTGGAACGCAGGGCCGCGAACAGCATTTCGGGCAAGTTCTCGAACCCGCGGCGCGTCTCTATCTTGAGAATCAAGCCGAGCCTCTCGCCGCCGAGCCGCTTGAGGTGCCGTTGCAGGAGCTCGACGTCGGCGGCACTGTTCGCAAAGGAGAGCGAGACCATGTCGGCGTGTTGAACGACGAACTCGAGAGTTTCGATATCTTTGGCGGTGAGCGAGGACAGCCGCAAGACGCTGTCTGGAAGATTGATACCCTTGTCGCCGCGCAATTTTTCGCCGCAGGCGCGCGCGCGGTGGATCTTCACCGTGGCGCGCTCCGGATCGATGTTCTCGATCACTCCGGCGATCTTGCCGTCGTCGAAACAGATTGATTCGCCGCTGTGCACGTCCTCGAACACTTCGGGCAAGGTGCAGCCGATGATGGCGGGCGTCAGCACACGGCCGCGGCCGTCGTAGGTCGCCGGATGGCCGGGCTTGAGGCTGCGGTCGATCAGCAGCGTGTCTCCGACATGCAGAACGATCGGGCGCTCGGTCGAGATGATCTCGCTCACGACCGCCGCCGCCGCTTTGGCTCTCGAGCCGGCCCGGCGCAAGATGGTGCCCGTCGTTATGTAGCTTGTCTTGTGGAGTTCGGTCCAAACGCCGTCGACGTCGACCTGCACCACTTTCAAGACTCGGTGCGCAGCGCGGGCATCGGTAAACTTGAGGGCATTGCCGGTTTGCAGCCGCTTCAGCCACCCTGTCGGCAACGGCAATGTCGCATCGGCCGGAGACGGTGCGCCGCGACCGCCCGGGGCGGCGAGCCATACGCGCGCGGGCGCGATGACTCGCCCGAGAATATCGCGCTCCGGACTGATTTTGAGAACGGCGGGGCCGGCTTCCAAGGGGCCCGTGCGCAGCTTCGGTCCGCCGAGATCCATCGCGACGCTGCATGGGCGGCCCAATGCGTGGCTCGCACGGCGCAGGTGTTCGATCATCTTGGTCCACACATCCGCATCGTCATGTGCGCAATTGATGCGCATGCAGTCCATGCCGTCGCGTACGAGGTCGTGCACCAGCGTGTAGTCGCGTGCGGCCTCTGTGGGCATGGTGACCATGATGCGCACTCGCCGATTGGCGGGGGCCGGACCGAGCAGCGCTTCGGTGTGCACGGTAAGAAGTTCCTGCTGGATTGCCGACTCGGCGCCCGGGGAGGTTTGGCCACCCTGGTAGCCGGCAAGCGCCTGCAGTGCGGTGCGCACGGCGGCGACGGACGCGAGTACGCTGGCTTCCGATCGCCCGAGCGACGACAAGCCGAGCGCCGAGAGCTTGGGCTGCAGCGCTCGCAGATCGTGGCGGCGCAAGGCCAAATAGTGAATCAGGTTTCTCGCGCTGTCGCGATAGTCCGGCGGAACGCCGTCTATGAAACCGCGGCTTTCAGCGGCGACGCTTTGAATGTCCGCATACAGAGAGTCCAGCTCTGCGCTCAGCGCCGCTAGTTCCGGCCGGCGCTCGCGCGACTCGGTATCCGCGCGGGAATCGCAATCGGCGCGTACAGGCAGTGCGGGCATGGTCGATACATTCAATTTACGGCAGCACGCGCGGTACGTGCGCGTAGTATGGTTCGAGTCTTGCTCAACGCCAGCACCACCAGAAAATTGGTGATGCGCGCCCCCGATGCCAGCCGCTCGAGCTCGGAATTGAATACGGCGGCGACGTCGTTCGCACCAACGCCCAATTTGTCGGACAGCACCGTGATCGCGTGCACATATTCATTGCCCGAAGGCAATACCGCTTCGGTCATCCCGATCCGCTGTCCGCCGCCGATAGGCGTTTCTAGCGCGTGCAATTTGTTCACCACGGTTCTCTACTACCGGGGCAATCTAACAGCCGTTCTTGGCCCGGAGGAATACGCATTATCCACGACTGGCGGCGGTTACGTGCGCGTGATTGTTCGAATTCTTGTCATGTATTTGTAACATCCGCGCCCGGCATTGATGGAGGTAGACACGATTTCGCGCGGTGCCGCATCGCGCGAGCCCGGAACCCGAACTGACGGTCGCGGTACTTACCGACAGAGGGCAGCGCTTTCGCGCTGCCGCAATGCTCACCGGCCCAGGGGGTCTGGGGATGGGCTCATTCGGTTCGGACGGAGGATACATGGACACCCCTCTTGGCTCACGCCCTGCGCGAACGGCGATGCTTACGGCAGCGGCCGCCGACATAAGGTTCGATGATCGATTCCCGGATCGGTGCCGCCCCGATGCCGTGGGTCTTCGGCCACCAGCGGTCGATACCCGCGGTGAATACCTCGAAAGCTCTTTGCGGTGTCGCCTGTACGACGACGCTCTTGCGCACGGGGGCGATTTGGATGGTCTTGTTCAACGCGTATTCCTCCCTCGAGTTGCGGTAGGTTTTTCCACTTCCTGCTTGAATGCATCGAGCGCGGTTCCCCAGAACTGGTCGAGCCAACGCCGCAGCTCGCCGAGGCCGTCCGGGTCGATGCAATACACGCGACGCGCCCCTTCCGCCCGATCGACCACGAGTCCAGCGTCCTTCAGGGCTTTGAGGTGCTGCGAGACGGCGGGGCGGCTCACCGGCAGCGCGGCGGCGATGACGCCCACCGAGGCCGGGCCGTCGCGCAATCGCTCGAACACGGCCCGGCGAGTCGGGTCCGCGAGCGCCGCCAAAGTCATTGCGTAAGCCATGACTTACGGTAAGCAATAACTTACTAAATGTCAAGAGGCGCAAGGCAGCCGCCGTTCCCCGCCGGGTCTCCAACCTTTGAGGCGGGCGCGGATCGCGGACCGCGGGCCGGGGCGGGGCGCCGATCTAGCGCGGCTCGGCCGCGATCATCGCGAGGCCCTGCAACACCAGATCGGGCACGATCTCGGCGTGCGACCGCATGGTGCCGGTGATCATCCCCGCATCGCCGCCCGTGATGAATAACTTGGGCCTTACGCCGGTGCTTTGTTCGATCACTTCGGCCGTCCGATCTGCCAAACCGGCCAAAGCGAACACGGCGCCGCGCGACACCGCGCCCATGGTGTTGTTGGCCAAAACGCCGGCCAAGGACGGGGTACTGTGCTGCGCGGCTTCGGCGATGTCGCTGGTTTTGCTCATGAGCGCTTCGCGCATCATGTGGATGCCGGGAACGATCAAGCCCCCCAGATGCCGGCCGGCGGCATCGACGCTGTCGACCTTGACGGCGGTGCCGACATCCACCACGCACAGCGCCGAGCGTGCCTTGACCCAGGCGCCGATCAATGCCAACCATCGGTCGGGTCCCAGCAATGCCGGGTTGAGATAACCGTTGGTGAGGCCTTGAAATTCGGCAGCGGCCGTGACGAATTCGACTTCGACGCGAAACGCCTTTTTGGCCCGCCGCGACAACGTCTTGGCCATTTTGGAGCCCGCGACATTGGAAACCAGAACGCGCGTCGGCTTGTGGCCGGACTCGAACAATGCCGCGGTCCACATGCCGGGCTTTGCGCCACGGTGGAGAATGGCCTGCTGATCCGACAGCCCGGTGCTGGTGAGCCACGCCCATTTCAGGCGCGTATTGCCTACGTCAACGACCAAGATCATGCGTATCTCGACATCCTGATGGCGCCGCCAATCCCGATAAAGCGGGCAAGGATAGCATCGTCGGATGATCGTCTGGCTCATGGCGCGCGGCGGGCATTCCCGCATAACGAGACAAGGGATAGCCCTAAGCAGATCGAGCCAAATCATCGGCGTGAAACTCTGGTAATTTTGCCGCATGCATAGTCAAGAGCAAATACGGTCCGGTGAAGCGGAGACCACGGTGGATCTGAAGCGAGCCATCGTCGGTGTGGCCGATTTCCCGCGCCCGGGCATCTTGTTTCGCGACATCGCGCCGCTGCTGCGGAACCATTTCGCCGCGACGCTGCAGGCGCTCGATGCGCTGTTGACGGATGCGGAATGGAACTCGGTCGACGCACTGGCGGGCATCGAGTCGCGCGGCTTCATCTTGGGAGCGGCTTTGGCCGCGCGGCGGGGCAAGGGATTCGTCCTGGTGCGCAAGCAGGGTAAGCTGCCGCCGCCGGTGGTCGATGCCGCCTACGATCTGGAATACGGATCCGGTATTTTGGAAATGCAGCCGGGGGCTGGGCGTCTTTTGTTGATCGACGATGTGTTGGCGACCGGCGGCACGATGAAAGCGGCGGCGGAGTTGTGTCAGCGCGCCGGCTATGAGATTGCGGCCCTGGCGGCCTTGATCGATCTGAATCTGGTGAAAAATTTCCAGTGGCGCAATGTGCGGCTGCGCGCCGCGATCAGCTACTGAGCGCGTGGCCGATTTTCCGACTGTGCTGCTGGTCATGGCCGTGCCGGCCGAATCCGCCGGCGTGTTCGAAGCGGCCGACGTGCCGGTGCTCTTTTGCGGCGTGGGCAAGGTGAATGCGGCCATCGCGCTAACGCGCGAATTGCGCCGCTATGTTCACCACGCGCAGCCGCTGCCCCTGGTGCTGAATGTGGGTACCGCCGGCAGTCGCGTGCATGCCACCGGATCGCTGTTGGAATGCCATGAGTTCGCGCAACGCGACATGGACGTGAGCGGCTTGGGATTTGCGCTCGGCGTCACTCCCTTCGATGAGGTGCCGCCGCGCTTGAGTTTCGAGCGGCGATTCCCGCAGTTGACCGCCGCTGTGTGCGGCAGCGGCGATTCGTTCGTGACCAGCGTTTCGCTTGCGGACTGGGCGGTGCTCGACATGGAAGCCTATGCGCTCGCCAAAGTGTGCTGGATCGAAAAAGCGCGGTTCGCCTGCGTCAAATACGTGACCGACGGCGCCGATCATGCGGCAGCCGATCACTGGCAGAGCAACGTGCACAAGGCGGCCGAGGAATTCCTAAGTCTGTATCGAAGCGTGCAGCAGGCGAGCCGGCCGGCCTAATATCCGGCGCGATGCAGATAGGTCACGGCGGCCGCGGCAAACAGGCAATAGATGCCGAAACGGGACCAGCGCCCGCTCTCCAGCCACCGGCTCAGCCATTTCAGCGCGAGCAGTCCCGCGAAAAACGCCACCACGGCGCCGAGCAGGGTGAGCAGCGCGACCGATCCGAGAGCATCGCCGTCCACGTGGGGCGAGCGCATCAGGCGCATCACTTCACGAGCCACGACCGGCGGCGTGATCACCACGGCCAGCGCGAAACTAAATGCTTCCGCGCGCTCTTTGGCGATCCCCAGCAGCATCCCCGCCGATATGGTGGCGCCGGAGCGCGAAAAACCGCGAAAAGGCAGGCACAGCCCCTGAACCATGCCGATGAGCGCCGCCCGCCGCGTGCTGATCTCATTGCTGCCCAAGTCGTTTCGCGCCGCGTGCCGGCGCTCGACGAAGCCCGCCCACAGAATCACGAACCCGGCGAGCGCCAGGGCGGGAGCGATGAATTCCAAGTGGCTGAACAGATCCTCGATCTCGGAATGCGGAACGGCGCGCAGCAGGGTCTTTTCGATGATCTTGATGATGGCTTCGCCCACGGCCGCGGTAAGCACGGTCGCGACGATCACCCGCGCCGCAACGGCCTTGAACGTGCCGGCGCTTTGAAAATATGTGCTGCGCCACTGCGGCCAAAAATAAACGATGACGGCGATCATCGTGCCGGTATGGAGCATGACCAGCAGCAGGGTCATGGGCGGGGAGGAGGGGTCGAGCCCGAGGAGCTTTTCGGCGACCACCACATGCGCGGAGCTCGATACGGGCAGCAACTCCGCGAAGCCTTGCACGATCGCGAGAATAATGACGTTTATGAGCGACATCGCGCCATTCTCGCACACCGCCGCTCGATTTTTCGGTATTGGTGCGTACGCTGTGAGAGCTCTACAGCAAGGTTTGTCGCTGCCAGGTCTGCGATCGACCCAGCAGCGAGATGCCGATATAGCCGCGGACGATCAGGTGTGACCCATCCTGATCCAAATGCAGTTTGCAGCGGTAGACGGTGCCGGTGTCGGGGTCGAGAATGTCCCCGCCTGAGTATTCGCCGTCCTTCGATTGGAGGTTGCGGATGATGACGAGGCCGATGATGGGCTGATCCTTGCGCTCATCCGTGCATACGTCGCACACGCGATTCTCGGCGCCCGGGGTGAAGCTCTTTTCGATGCGCCCGAACAGCTTTCCGCCTTGCTCGTAGATGCGCACGATCGCGCGTGCGTTGCCGGTCTTGTCGTCGACGGTTTTCCACAGGCCGATTGGCGAGCCTGCTTCGGCCGCCGACGCAAGCACGCCGTGCAGCATGGCGATCGCCAAAATGGTGACGGCCAGAATGCCGAGGGATGCGATGCGGACGGGTGTCTTCATGGCCGGCGACAATTATACTTATCGCGGCGCATCGGTGCGTGGCGGCGCATTGGCGCGTCTGACCCTCTAGATTTTACCCATTCGGAGCATCCGTGCCAGCTGAATTCTCGTCCCCGCGGCCGCTGGTGGTTCGCTGCGGCGCCTTCGGGGACATGGTGTTGTTGACGGCGCTGATTCGAGTCTTGCATGCACGTTTCCGCTGTCCGGTCGATATCCTGACGTCGGGACCGTGGAGCGAGCCGCTGCTGCGCGGACAGCCCGGCGTCGGTGAGGTATGGAGCGTGCGCAGCCGCAAGACGCCGTATTGGTTGGCGCCGGATCAACGCCGCGTCGTGCGGCGGCTGCGCGCGCGCGGGGTCGGCCCCACCTGGATCTGCGACAGCAATGATGCGGCGCGGCCCATGCTCACCCGAGCCGGCATTACCGACGAATACATTGTGGACGTGCGGGATCACCCTCTGCTGCCGGAAGAGCATGCGACCCAACAATGGCGGCGGCTTGGGCAGATCTTGCCGGCGGCGATCCGCTCGCCGCCGGACTCGAAACCCGCCCCGCAGCCCGCGGGATGCCATTTGCAGGTGAGCGAGCAGCAGCGGGCGGAGCTCGAGGTTTGGCTCAAGGCGCGCGGGCTCGAGGCGGTTCCGTTGATTCTGATCCAGGTCGGGAACAAGCGGACCATGCGGCGCGGGCTGCGTCGGCTCGCGGTCAACAACAAGTATTGGCCCAACGAGCGGTGGGCCGCCGTGATCCGGCATTTGCGCAGGCATTGGCCCGAGTACCGCGTGGTGATGCTGGGCACGGGGCCCGAATATTCCTTGAATAGCGACATTGGGGCGAGTGCGGGAGTCGATGGCGTGTACAACGCGGCGGATGATCTGCCGATTCCGCGCTTGGTGGCTCTGCTCGCGCGGGCGGCAGGGCTCATTACGGTCGATTCGGGTCCGGCGCATGCCGCGGCGGCGGTCGGCTGCCCGCAAGTCGTGCTCTTCGGCAAGGCCTTGCCCTCGCTGTACCGGCCATGGGGTACGGCGGGAGCGGACGTGAGCGTGCTGTGGGGCCGGCTCGACGGGGAGCCGTCCATGCTGGGAATCACCGCGGATGAAGTGATCGAAGCCTGGTCCACGCTCAAGTTGCGCAGCCAGCAGCAGAGCGCGGGTTAGCTTAAGGTTTGACCAGGGCGCGCAGCGTGCTTGGCGTCACCAGTACGACACCGCCCTTGGTGACGTCGAATCGTGCCTGATCCGCCGCCGCATCGTGGCCGATCTGCATTTCATCCGGAATCACGCAGTGCTCATCGAGAATGCAGCGCGATATTTTGCAGCGGCGGCCGACGGTGACGTTCGGCAGCAGCACCGAGCTGTCGATGATGCTGCCTTCCTCGATGCGAACATCGCTCGAGAGCAGGGATTTGTTCACATAGGCGCCCGAAATGATGCAGCCCGCGGAAACCATGGAATCGACGGCCATACCGCGCCGGCCATCATCATTCAACACGAATTTGGCGGGGGGGCGCTGGGGCTGGTAAGTCCAAATCGGCCATTGATGGTCGTAAATATTGAGTTCCGGATTGAGCGCGACCAGCTCCATGTTGGCCTCATAAATCGCATCGACGCTGCCCACGTCGCGCCAATAATTTTGCGCCCGCGTCTCGACATCGTGGAAGGGATAGGCGAATACGCGCAGCTTATCGATCGCCGGCGGAATGATGTTCTTGCCGAAGTCGTGCTGGCTGGCTTCGTTGGCGGCATTTTCGGCGAGCAATGTTTCGAGGCGGTCCATGGCGATGACGTAAATGCCCATGGACGCCCGGGCCAGATTCGCATGGCCGGGAATGGGGTCGGGGTGCCGCGGCTTTTCTGCGAATTTCACCACCCGATTGACGTTGTCCGTGGTCATGATGCCGAATTCATGGGCTTGCTCGAGCGTCACGTCGACGACGCCGACGGTGATGTCCGCTTCGCATTGCTCGTGATAGGCGATCATCGGGCCGTAATCCATCTTATAGATGTGATCGCCCGCCAATATCAGAACATGCGTCGGGTGGTGCGAGCCGATGAATTCGAGATTTTGGTACACCGAATCGGCGGTGCCGCGATACCAATGGGGGCCGATTTGCTGTTGCGCCGGGATCAATTCCACGAACTCGCCCATCTCGCCGCGCAGATAGCTCCAGCCTCGCTGAATATGTTGAATCAGCTGCTGCGACTTGTACTGAGTCAGCACGGCGATTTGACGGATTCCGGAGTTCACGCAATTCGACAGCACAAAGTCGATGATGCGGAACTTGCCGCCGAAGGGCGTCGCGGGCTTGCAGCGGTGCTCGGTGAGGCCTCTGAGGCGCTCGCCGCGGCCTCCGGCCATGATCACCGCCAATGTGCCGCTGGTCAGTCGGCTGACGTATCGTCTAGCGGTGTTCCGGGCCGCGTTTTGCATGGCGTGCCTGCTGTCGCCCCGTGAGTAGGTTGGATCAAACGCTCACAATCACATGCAGCCTGCCACACTCGGCAATCTGACGCATCAGGATTTCCACGATTGCTTTTTCGCCTTTGTTAGACTCCGCTTATGGCTCCGCTCAAGCTGTGCGTCTTAAGTTCGGAAATCATGCCATTCGCGAAGACCGGCGGGCTTGCGGACGCGGTGGGGGGCATGGTTCGGGAACTCGCGCAGCGGGACCACGATGTGCGCGCCTTCATGCCCCTGTACGCCTCGGTCAGGCACGCTTGCGGCGTTCTTGAGACCGTGCCCGGGCTGCAGGAGGTGGGGATCATCATCGGAACCCGGGTGTATGCGTTTTCGGTGCGCACCGCCAGCATTCCGGGTACCCGAATCGCCATGTATTTCATCGATTGCCCGGAGCTTTACGACCGGCCGTCGGTGTACACGAGCGATCCGGACGAACACCGGCGCTTTTTGCTGTTCACGCGCGCCGCCGCCGAAACTTGCCTGCGGCTGGGGTTCGCACCGGACGTCTTTCACTGCAACGACTGGCATTGCGCCTACCTGCCCTTGTATCTGAAGACAATTTATTCTGCCGTGCCGCTGTTCGCGCGCTCGCGCTCGGTTTTGACCATACACAACATCGGCTATCAGGGCATCATTCCCCGGGCCTTGGTCGACGACTTGAATTTGCCGTCGGCGGAGGCGCTGTTGGACCCTGCGGATCTCGCGCACGGTGTCGTCAACGCGCTGCGGACCGGAATACGATATGCCGACGCGGTAACCACCGTCAGTCCCACCTATGCAAGGGAAATCTGCGAAGTGCCGGTGGGGATGGGCATGGAAACCACACTGCGGACCCGCACCGATCCGGTGATAGGGATATTGAACGGGGTCGATTACCGGGATTGGGATCCGCGACACGATACGCATTTGGCGGCTCACTACTCGGCTGATGACTTGGGCGGCAAGTTCGCCAACAAGCAGCGATTGCTCGCGGCAACGGAGCTCACCATCGCGCCGCACAGCCCGCTCATCGGCATGGTCACCCGCCTCGCGGTGCAGAAGGGCATCGACATCCTCATCGAGCCATTGCCTACACTGCTGGAGAGACGGGATTTCGGTTTAGCGGTATTGGGAAGCGGCGATGAGCGCTACGTGGCCTTTTTCGAGTCCCTGGCGCGGCGCTTTCCGGGGCGCGTCGCATTTCGCTCGGGCTATGACGAATCCATGGCCCATTTGATCGAGGCGGGCAGCGACATCTTTCTCATGCCGTCCCATTACGAGCCTTGCGGATTGAATCAAATGTACAGCCTGCGGTACGGAACCGTTCCGATCGTGCGCCAGACCGGCGGCCTTGCGGATTCGGTCCGGCACTTCGATCCGGTCACGGGCTGGGGCACCGGCTGCGTGTTTAGGGATTATGACGGGTTGGCGGTCGAGTGGGCGCTCAACACCACGCTCGACTGGTTCTTGGACCAGCCGAGTTGGCGGCGGTTGATGCAGAACGCCATGCTCGAGGATTTTTCCTGGAGCCGACAAATCCTCATGTACGAGAAGATGTTCCGCGAGGTGGCGAGTTTGGCGTAATGCCGGGGGCGGACATTGCTCGCCCGCGGCGTTCAGCGCGCCGCTTCCAAGAGCGCGTAACGGCGGCCGTTAGGCAGCGCATATCGATGCGCGATGCGCAATTGCGATGCGGAAATCCATGCGGGTGCGCCGGCGGAATCACGCACGGCGTCGGTCTTGAGGCCGAGCTCATCGGCGATGCGCAGAAGTGCCGGGCTCAAGCTTCTGCCCGCGAGCTGCACTACCACGTACGCGCGTGTTTCGCGAGTCAATTTCTGCTGTAAGCGCTCGATCGACACCGGGTCGATCGGCCCTTGAACGATTCCCACCGAGGTGCGCGCGTACAGGTCAATGAGCGCGCGCGTGGTCTCATCCGGCGCGAACAGTACCAAGGGTCTGCCGGCGGAGTCGGCCTCGATGGCGCGGCCGACGCTCGCCAGATTCTGCCAAGCATCGACTTGCCGGTAAAGTTGGGAAGCCGGCGCCGTCACTAGGACGCAATACCCGAGCAGCAGCGCGCCAAGGCCGCGCAGCATGCGCCCGGCGCGCGCCTCCCGGCCCGCGTGTACGGCAAGCGCCGCGGCCGCCATGAGACCCAAGCCCGAAATCAGGACGAAACCCGTATGCGAGCCCATGCGGTCCCAAGCATCGATGCCGACCAATCCCAAGGCCGCGCCGAAAGCCAGCACCGCCAGCACCAGCAGCGCCGCGGTCGCGCGCACGGCGTGCACATCCCACCGATCGGCGCCGCCGAGGGTCTCGCGCACCCACCAAGCGACGAGCAGCGCGAACCCGGGCAGCGCGGGCGCCAGATAGATATTGCGGGCGGTTGCCGCGACCGACAGCACGGCGAGCGGCGGCAGCGCGCTCGCGAGGGCAAAGCGCACCGCGCGAAACTCATCGAGCGGCGCATGCCGGCGCCGCCAGGCGCGCCGTGCGGCGGCAATCACCAAAAGCGTCCACGGCCACAGATACATCGGCAGTTCGAGCAAATACTTGCCGGGCGAATTGCGGTGCGCGGCCGCGTACTGCAGCTCCTGCGGCGCATCGATGTGCGTGAAGCGGCCGACCAAATTGTTCCAAAAGAAGACCCTGAGGTGATCGGGACCGTCGGGACCCGCGTACACGAACCACACCCAGGGGAGAATGATGGCCGCCTGTAGACCCAAGCCGGCGTAAAGCTCCCAGCGCCACAATTCGCGCAGGCGCCTTTCCCAAAACGCCAGCGTCACGATCGCAAGCGCCGGGACCATCCAAGCCGCCGCACTCTTGCTCAAGAAGCCGAGCGCGAGGGCTGTGTGCATCAATGCATAGCCGCGCAATCGCTCGGGCGTCCGTTCGGCATAAAATCCGGCGTAGGCGCCGAGCAACGCCACCGTCACGGTGGCGAGCAACGGGGCGTCGGTCGCGAGCCAAATGGCCACTTGGTAGGAAAGCAGGAAGGTGCTGATCGCGGCGGCGCCGGCGAGCCCGGCGATCGGGTCGAGGCTGCGCCGTGCCAACAGCCCGACGCCGAGCGCCGTGACCAGCGCATACAGCAGATTGGGCAAGCGTGCCGCCCAGGCGGCGATGCCGAACAGCCTGATGGACGCGGCGGCGGCCCAATAGGTCAAGGGCGGCTTTTCGCAAAATGCCTCGCCCGCAAGCAGGGGAACCGCCTTGTCCGGTTGCCAACTCATGCGCCACGCGATGTCGGCCTCGCGCGGCTCGTCCGGCGTCCAATAGCCTCGCCCCAACATGCCGACGTACCATGCCACGAGCAGCGCGAGGGAGAGCCACATGACCGAAGAGCGGGACGGCGTCACCGAAGCAGTATACTGAAAGGGTTACGAAGGAGATGCGCATGGCGTTTGCCGATTATTCTGCCCATGGCGCCGTCGCCGTGATTACGCTCAACAGTCCGCCGGTAAATGCGCTCGGCCGCGCCGCGCGCAATGCCATCGCCGAGGGTTTGGAACGCGCCGCGAATTCCGAGTTCGTGGGCGCGGTGGTCATCACGGGTGCGGGAGCGATGTTTTGCGGAGGCGCGGACGTGAGCGAGTTCGGTTCGCCCGAAATGATCGCCGCGCCGAACCTTAAGGATCTGTTCGCGATGATCGAAAATTTCCCGAAACCGGTGATTGCCGCGATCAACGGCACGGCCTTGGGCGGCGGCTTGGAGCTCGCCATGGCCTGCCATTACCGGCTGGCCGCGGCGGCAGCGCAACTCGGATTGCCCGAAGTGAAGCTCGGTATCTTGCCGGGCGCGGGCGGCACGCAGCGCTTGCCGCGCCTTACGGGCGCGGAGCGCGCCTTGAACATGATCCTCAGCGGCACTCCGGTCGCGGCCCGCGAGCTGGCGAACACCGATTTATTGGATTCGGTGGTCGAGACCGAGGTGCTGCCGGCCGCGATCGCCTTCTGCCAGCACGACGCCGCCGCCAAGTTGCCGCTGAAGAAGGCACGCGACGTGCGGATCAATTTTCCGAATGCCGAGGCCTTTTTCGATTTTGCCCGGGGCGCCATCGCACCCATCGCCAGGCATTATCCCGCACCCGGCAAGTGCATCGATGCGGTCGAGGCGGCGGTGCTCAGGCCTTTCGAGGAGGGCATGAAAGTGGAGCGGGCCGCGTTCGCGGAATTGGTGGGCACCACGGCATCCATGGCGTTGCGGCACGCGTTTTTCGCCACCCGCGCCGCCGCGAAGATTCCGGACGTGCCGCCCGATACGCCATTGCGTGCCATCAAGTCGGTCGCGGTCATCGGCGCCGGCACCATGGGCGGCGGCATCGCCATGAGTTTCGCCAACGCGGGAGTGCCGGTCACGGTGCTCGAGACCACTCAGGCCGCGCTCGACAAGGGCTTGGGCGTCGTGATGGGCAATTACGAGAGCACGTTGAAGAAGGGGCGGCTCACGAGCGAGGAATTCGACCGGCGGCTCAAACGGATCTCGGGCACGCTGTCCTACGATGACATCGCGCATGCGGACTTGGTCATCGAGGCAGTGTTCGAGGATCTGGAGGTGAAGCGGCAGGTGTTCGAGAGGCTCGATGAGAAGGCGAAGGCGGGGACGATTCTCGCCTCCAACACCTCGACCTTGGATTTGAACAAGATCGCAAATTTCACGCGCCGGCCCGAGGATGTGGTGGGGCTGCACTTCTTCAGTCCCGCGAACGTCACCAAACTCCTGGAAATCGTTCGCGGCGCCAAGACCGCCAAGGACGTGATCGCGACCAGCATGAACGTCGCGAAGCAAATCAAGAAAGTCGGCGTCATCGCCGGCGTTTGCGACGGCTTCATCGGCAACCGCATGCTGGACGCGTATTTGCGTCAGATGGGGTTCTTGCTCGATCTGGGTACGCTGCCGCAGCAAGTCGACCAGGCGCTCGAAAATTTCGGATTGGCGATGGGTCCGTTTCGGGTGAGCGACCTCGCCGGCAACGATATCGGCGGTGCGATCCGCAAGCGGCAGTACCTCGAGCATCCCGAACGGGTGTATTCGAAGATTCCCGATCGCATTTGCGAACTCAGGCGATTCGGCCAGAAAACCGGCGCCGGCTGGTACGATTACAAGCCGGGGGACCGCAGCCCGAATCCGTCCGAGCTCGTGGCGAAAATCGTGCTGGAAGAATCGACGCGTATGGGGCAGCGCCGCCCCGTCAGCGATCAGGAGATCGTCGATCGGGCGCTGTATTCGCTGATCAACGAGGGCGCGCGTATTCTCGAGGAAGGCATCGCGATGCGCGCGTCGGACATCGATGTGGTGTACCTCGCGGGCTACGGATTCCCGGATTTCCGGGGTGGGCCGATGTTCTACGCCGACACCGTCGGACTGCCGAACATTCTGCGGACCATGCGCGCCTTCGCCAAAGGCTATCAACCGGATGCGTGGGCGCCCGCGCCGCTCTTGAATAAATTGGCCCGCGAGAATCGAAGCTTCGAGAGCTTAAGGTAACCAACCATGACCGACGCCGTTGTCGTTTCGACCGCCCGCACCGGACTCGCGAAGTCCTGGCGAGGCTCGCTCAACATGACCCATCCGGTGACCTTTACCGGCCATGTGTTGCGGCACGCCATCGAACGGGCGCGCATCGACCCGGCCGAAGTCGAGGATGTCATCGTCGGCGCGACGTTCTTGGAAGGGGCGGCCGGCATGAACGTAGCGCGGCAGGTGGCGCTGCGCGCCGGCTGCCCGGTCACCACGGCGGGCATCTCCATCAACCGCTTTTGTTCCTCGGGGCTGCAATCGATCGCGCTCGCGGCGCAGCGGATCACGGGGGGCGAGGGCGAGATCTATGCGGCGGGGGGCTTAGAATCGATCACCTGCATTCAAAACACGGCCAATGCGCGCATGCTCAAAGAGCAATGGGTGACCGTGCACAAACCCGAGGTGTACTGGAACATGCTGCAGACGGCGGAGAACGTCGCGAAGCGCTACGGCATCGCACGCCAGGTACAGGACGAGTACGGCGTGCAGAGTCAGTTGCGCGCCGCCGCCGCGGCCCAGGCGGGACGCTTCCAGGATGAGATCGTCCCCTTGACCACGACCATGGCGGTTGCCGATAAGAATGCCGGCACCATCGGTACGCAAGAGGTGAACTTGTCGGCCGACGAAGGTATTCGCTCCGACACCACGTATGAAGCGGTCGCGAAGATCCGCCCCGCCGTGCCGGGCGGCGTGATCGCCGCGGGCAATGCCAGTCAATTTTCCGACGGCGCCTCGATGTGCATCGTGATGGATGCGAAGCGCGCCGAGAAAAAGGGCTTGAGCCCGCTCGGCATCTTTCGCGGATTCCAGGTGGCGGGATGCGAGCCCGACGAGATGGGTATTGGGCCGGTGTTCGCGGTACCCAAGCTCCTGGCCAAGGCGGGCCTCAAGGTGGAGGACATCGGATTGTGGGAATTGAACGAGGCGTTCGCGGTGCAGGTCATCTATTGCCGCGATCGCCTCGGGATCCCCAATGAGCGGCTGAACGTGGACGGCGGCGCGATCGCCGTCGGACACCCGTACGGCGTCAGCGGCTCGCGCCTCGTGGGCCACGCGCTGATCGAGGGCAAGCGGCGCGGCGTCAAGCACGTGGTGGTCACCATGTGCATCGGCGGCGGGATGGGCGCGGCGGGCCTGTTCGAGGTGGCGTAGGGCTGCGAGCGCAGCATATATAGACCAAGGTCTCATGTTCTGCCGATACGCTGCCGTGAGATGCTCCGGCGGCCGGCGGAACCGCATTCCCGTCATTGAGCGCCTTTGCGAGCTCGCGAAGCGTATCCCGACGAGACGACCGCAAAAAGACGCCCGAAAATTTTCTTAAGGGGATTATTCATGAGATTCATCGAGAAAGCGGCCCTGGCATTGGCGGCATTGCCGCTGTGCTTGACGCTGGCCGCGGCGCCGGCAATGGCGCAGACCAAGAAGCCCAACATCGTCGTCATCATGGGCGACGACATCGGCATGTGGAACATCGGCGCCTACCATCGCGGCATGATGGCCGGCAAGACGCCGAATCTCGACAAGCTCGCCAAGGAAGGCATGCTGTTCACCGACTATTATGCCGAGGCGAGCTGCACGGCGGGTCGCGCGAACTTCATCATGGGCGAGCTGCCCATTCGCACCGGCATGACCACGGTCGGCCAGGCGGGCGCCAAAATCGGCATTCCGGCGGAAGCGAGCACCATCGCGACCGCGCTCAAAGTGCAGGGCTACGCCACCGGCCAGTTCGGCAAGAACCACTTGGGCGACCTCAACGAGTTTCTACCCACGGTCCACGGCTTCGACGAGTTCTTCGGCTATCTGTATCACTTGGACGCCATGGAAGACCCCGCGCATCCGAACTACCCGCAGAATCTTCTGAACGTGGTCGGCCCGCGCAACATGGTGCACAGCTGGGCCACCAACGTGGATGACCCGACCGAGATGCCGCGCTGGGGCAAGGTCGGCAAACAGAAGATCGAGGACGCCGGCCCGCTGTACCCGAAGCGTATGGAAACGGTGGACGATGAGATCCGCGACCTCGCCATCAATTTCATGGACAAGGCCAAGCGAGAAGGCAAGCCGTTCTTCGTTTGGATCAACCCGACCCGCATGCACATCGTCACGCATCTTTCGCCGAAGTACGAAGCGCTGCGCAACTCGGTGAACGGCTGGTCGGAAGAAGAAGCCGGCATGGCCCAGATCGATGACGACGTGGGCTTGGTGATGCAGAAGCTGAAGGACATGGGCGAGGACGACAACACCATCGTGGTGTTCACGACCGACAACGGCACCGAAGTGTTCACCTGGCCCGATGGCGGTCAGACGCCCTTCGCGCAGTCCAAGGGAACCGTGCTCGAGGGCGGCTTCCGCGTACCCGCGATCCTGCGTTGGCCGGGTCACGTGCCGGCGGATTCGGTGCAGAACGGCATCTTCTCGGGCCTCGACTGGTACCCCACCTTTTTGGATGCCGCAGGCAATCCGAACATCACCGAGCAATTGCTCAAGGGTGTGAAGCTCGGTGACCGGACTTACAAGAACCATCTGGACGGCTATGACCAGATGGCCGCCATCACCGGCAAAGGCCCCTCGGCGCGTCATGAGATTTTCTATCTAGGCGAGAGCACGGTGGGCGCGGTGCGCATCGACGATTACAAGTTCCGCTTCATCGACCAGCCCGCCGGCTGGCTGGGCGAGAAAACCCACCCGGATGTGCCGTACATCACCAACTTGCGTCTGGATCCGTTCGAGCGGACGGGCTGGCCCAGCAATGGCACGAAAGACGGGGCGCAACAGTACTTCGATTGGTTCAAGTACCAATTCTGGCGCTTCGTGTTCGTCCAGCAGGTGATGGGCAAGGAAATCCAGACCTTCCTCGATTTCCCGCCGATGCAACGCGGCGCGAGCTTCAACCTTGACGCGCTGAAGGCGGAGATGGCGAAGCGGATGGCCGAGGCGGAGGCGGCGAGCAAAGGCCCCAGCAACTAAGCACGAACCTTCGGGTGAGCGACTCGAGGGCCCGGCCACTTTGCGGTGGTCGGGCCCTTTTTGATCGGAGCCGCGGGGCTGCAGCCCCTACTTGGGGAACATCAACTGCACCTGCAGGCGGATCTGCCAATTCGGTGCGAAGTCGGGACGGGCCACGTTGTAGTAGCCCGACAGCTGGCTGTTCACCGGCAGTTTGCCGAAGTGGAAAATTTTGCCGACGCCCCCGCCCATGGGCACGGTCCATTGGTTCGAACTCTTGGCCTGCCAGTTAACGGTCATGATCGGTGAACTGGTGAGATACGTGCCGCTCTTGAAGTTATAGTTGAGGAAGGGCTGCATCAGACCGTTGTTGTAGGACGGCGCGGTGCTGTTGTTCGAGGACCAGACATTGTTCACGAGCACCCCGTACACCCAGGGGTCGCCCTTATCCAAGTGCAGCACGACGAACGAGGGGCCGTACCCGCTGTTGTCGTTGCCGAGCAGCGGATCGCTGTGCGTTGGCTGTTGGGTGATCGCGCCCACGCCCCAGATCCAAGCACCTGGTTTTGCGGGCGACAGGAACGCCGTAATCTGAATATCGCCGATGCCGGTCGTGCGGCCTTGATTCGGCGCATACGCCGGCTGCGAGATGACCGGTAGAATCCAGCGGGTGATGATGTTCCAGTCATCGTTGACATCGATCGGGATTACCGGCTGGATGTTGAGTACGCTCAGGTTCTTTTCGTAGGGACCGGCGTTCAAGTTCATGTTCTCCTGGAACGGCACGCTGATCAGGTTCCCCACGGGGTTCTGCGCGATCTTCGCCAATTCCTCTTCGCTCAATTCGGCGCGCGCGGCCGAGGCTCCCACCATGATCGCGGCGAACGCTGCGGCGCGAAATGCCCGTGTATTCATTTGGTTATCCCTGGATGATCTACCCGTGATTATAAGGCCAATCTGCGACCGCGGGGCATGAGACCATGGTCCCAGCGACAGCGACGCGCCGCATTCACTTGGGCGGCGGCGGCTCCAGTTTGTCGATGACGGTGTCGAGCGCCGCATATAAACGTTCGCAGAACTCCTTGCCGAGCTGCTGCTCCACGCTTGCGTAGACGGCTTCGATTTGCGGCGCCATGCGGGCTGCGAGCGCGCGGCTGCGCGGGGTAAGCGAGACCCGCAGCCGGCGCTGATCGTGCGTCAGGCGCTTGCGGGTCACCAGGCCGATCTCCTCCATGCGCGCCAAGACTCCGGCGAGGCTCGGGCTCGACAGGCGGCACAACTCGCCGATCTCGCGCGGCTCGAGCGCGCCGGCTTCGAGCAACACGCGCACGATGCGCCACTGCTGCTCCGTGATCCCGTGCGCATTGAGCAGGGGCCTGAAGCGCCCAATCACGTGCTCGCGGGCCCTTAGCATGAGGAGCGGCAGGTTGCGGTGCTTCAGGCGTACCATTCTTGACACTAGCGCCCGTTGGTGGAACGATTACTAATATATTAGTAAGATTTACAGGAAGCGACCGAGTTGTCAATGGCTTTATGCAAGATTCCGATGGACGTGGCGCCGTACGGCTTGAGCGGCACGGTTTACGGCACCTTGCTGAACCACCGCACCGCGTTCGCGGCGCTCGCGGGGCAGATGACGCTGCCGCCGTACAACGCGCCGCCGCGAGCGCCGGTGCTGTACCTGAAGCCGCGAAATACGCTCGCGGCCGGGGGCGACATCGTGGAAGTTCCGGCGGCGACCCCGGAGTTGGAGGCGGCCGCGTGCTTAGGGATAGTCATCGGGCGCACGGCCTGCAATATCACCGAAGCCCACGCCTTGGATCATGTCGCCGGATTCCTCATCGTCAATGACGTCAGCATCCCGCACCCGGATTACTACCGGCCCTCGGTTCGCTACAAAGCCCGCGACGGCTTCTGCCCGCTCGGCCCGCGGGTGACGGCGCGCGCCCTGGTCGCGGATCCGGACGCGCTCGCCATTCGCACCCATGTCGACGGCGTCCTGGTGCAAACGATGAGCACCGCCGAGCTGATCCGTTCGGTGGCGCGACTGCTCGCGGAGGTGACGGAATTCATGACGCTCGCGCCGGGCGACGTGCTGGCGGCGGGCGCGGCCGCGCCGGCGCCGCGGGTGCGCGCCGGACAGACCGTGACCATGGAGGCCGATGCCTTGGGTACGCTCATCAATCGCTTCGCGGCCGCCGCATGATGCGCGCTCGGGTCGGCTATGGCGGTGCGCTGCACGAGGCCACCCCGGCGGGCGGGGGCGGCGAGGGCAAGCTGCGCCTGGCGGACGGGCGGGTGCTCGCGGAGGATCAAGTCCTCTGGCTGCCGCCCTTCGAGGCCGGCACCGTGATCGCGTTGGGCTTGAACTATGCGGATCACGCCAAGGAACTGGCGTTCAACTCCCAAGAGGAGCCGCTGGTCTTTCTCAAGGGTCCGGGTACTCTGCTCGGCCACCGCGGCGCCACCCGCCGCCCGGCCGGCGTGAGCTTCATGCATTACGAGTGCGAGTTGGCGGTGATCATCGGCCGCCGGGCGCAGCGCGTGGCGCGCGCGCAGGCGATGCAGCACGTGGCGGGTTATTGCATCGCCAACGACTACGCCGTTCGCGATTATCTGGAGAATTGGTACCGCCCCAACCTGCGCGCCAAGAATCGCGACGGCGCCACGGTCTTGGGACCCTGGTTCGTGGATGCCGAGGAGGTGGCGGACCCGGCGAACCTTGAATTGCGCACCTTCGTCAACGGCCAGTTGACCCAGCGGGGCAACACGCGGGATTTGATCTTCGACATTCCGTATCTGATCGAGTACTTGAGTTCGTTCATGACATTGGCGGCGGGCGATGTCATTCTCACGGGTACGCCGCAGGGCGTCATCAACGTGATGCCAGGCGATGAGATCGTGTGCGAGATCGACGGCTTGGGGCGGCTCGTCAACACCATCGTCGGGGACGGGGTCTTTGGCCGCCGGGGAGACTCAAAGTCGTGAGAATCGAACATCTGATCGACGGCGCCTTGGTCGCGGGCGCGGAGTACTTCGAGACGCGCAATCCCGCGACGCAGGAGGTACTGGCGCAGGTCGCGCGCGGCGGACCGAAGGACATCGATGCGGCGGTCGGCGCGGCCAAGGCGGCGTTTCCCCGATGGGCGGGCAAGCCGGCGGCGGAACGGGCGCGCCTGCTTCGCCGGCTCGGCGATCTGATCGCCGAGCATGTTCCCGACCTCGCGAAGACCGAAACGCAGGACACCGGCCAGGTGATCGCGCAGACCGCCAAGCAGCTCGTGCCGCGCGCGGCGGACAATTTCTATTACTTTGCCGAGATGTGCGTACGCGTCGACGGTCATACGTATCCGACTGCCACGCACCTCAACTACACCTTGTTCCATCCGGTGGGCGTGTGCGCGCTGATCTCGCCGTGGAACGTGCCGTTCATGACCTCGACCTGGAAGGTTGCGCCCGCGCTCGCGTTCGGCAATACCGCGGTGCTTAAAATGAGCGAGCTGTCGCCGCTTTCGGCGGCGCGGTTGGGCGAGCTCGCGTTGCAGGCCGGAATTCCCGCCGGGGTGCTCAACGTGGTGCACGGCTACGGCGCCGAAGCGGGCGAGCCGCTGTGCCGGCATCCCGACGTGCGGGCGATCTCCTTCACGGGTTCGACGGCGACCGGAGATCGCATCGTGCAGGCGGCGGGCCTGAAGAAATTTTCGATGGAACTGGGCGGCAAGAGCCCGTTCGTGGTCTTCGACGACGCCGATGTCGCGCGCGCCTTGGATGCCGCTCTCTTCATGGTTTTCTCGAACAATGGGGAACGCTGTACCGCCGGCTCGCGCATCCTGGTGCAGCAAACGATCTATGCGGATTTCGCCGTGAAATTTGCCGAACGGGCGCGGCGCATCAGCGTCGGCGACCCGATGGACGATGCCACCGTCATCGGGCCCATGATCAGCCCCGAGCACCTGGCGAAGGTGCGCAGGTACATTGAACTGGGCCCGCGCGAAGGCGCAACGCTGCTGTGCGGCGGCGCGGATGCACCGGCACTGCCCGGCGCGCTCAAGAAGGGCAATTTCGTCAAGCCCACGGTGTTCGCGGATGTCGATAACCGCATGCGCATCGCCCAGGAAGAGATTTTCGGGCCGGTGGCCTGCTTGATTCCGTTCAAGGACGAAGCCGACGCGGTCGCCAAGGCGAACGATATCCCGTACGGCCTCTCGAGCTACGTGTGGAGCGAGAACGGGGGCCGCGCTCTCAGGGTCGCCGCGGCGATCGAGGCCGGCATGTGCTTCGTCAATAGCCAGAACGTGCGCGATCTGCGCCAGCCGTTCGGCGGTACCAAGGCCTCGGGCATCGGCCGCGAAGGCGGCACCTGGAGCTATGAGGTATTTCTCGAGCCGAAGAACGTTTGCGTGAGCTTGGGTTCGCACCCGATTCCGCGCTACGGAGCGTAGTCCATGAGCCTCTATCAAATGCAAAAATTTCTCTTCGACATCAATCGCGATCGGGGCGTTCAGCAGCAGTATCGGGACGATTTGGACGGGCTCCTTGACCGCTACGAGCTCACCGCCGAGGAGCGCGGCGCGATCGCGACGGGCGATATCGGATTGATCTATGTGCTCGGCGCCAACGGCCAGTTGCTGATGCACTATGCGGCGTTTCTCGGCATGCCGTGGGCCGAGTACATCGCGGCGATGCGCCGAGGAGTGAGCAGATACGGTCCGGTACGCGCCGGGCTCTATCACATGACGACGGCGATGGACGAGAAGGTGGCCGGCGTATGAGCCTCGTGTTCGCGGGGATCGCGAGCCACGCGCCCGGCATCACGGGCCGCGCGCACTTGGCGGACCCCACGGTGGCGCGCGACTTCCACGGCGCCTTTCGCGCCTTGGGGGAGCGGCTCGCGGCCGCTCGTCCCGACGCGTTGATCGTGATAGCGGCGGAGCACTTCGCCAACTTCTTCATGAACAACATGCCGTCGTTCGCAGTGGGGATGGCGGAGCGCTACCAGGGCCCGATCGAGGATCCCGAATGGCTGGGTATCGCCCGCACCAAGGTTCCCGGCAACGCGGCGCTCTCCCGGCGGCTCATTCGCGAGATGATGCAGTCCGTCGATCTCGCGTACGCGGAAGAGTGGCAATTCGATCACGGGATCATGGTGCCGCTGCATTTCCTCACGCCGCGCTACGATTTGCCCGTCGTCCCGATCAACATCAACTGCCAGGGACCGCCTCTGGCGCCGCTGCACCGCGTTTGGGGCTTGGGCGAGGCGCTGCGCCGCGCCGCGGATTCGGTGCCTGAGCGCATCGCCGTGATCGGCACCGGCGGCATTTCGCACTGGCCGGCGACGCCGGATTCCGGAAAGATCAACGAGGCCTGGGATCGCGAGTTCCTCGAACGCTGGCAGGCGAACGACCGGCAAGCGCTCGTGTCGTACTCCGACGAGGCGACCTATCGCGATGCCGGTCAAGGCGGATTCGAAATCCGCACCTTCATCGCGGTCGCCGCCGCGGCGAAGGGCCGCGGGACGCTGTATCACTACCGGCCGATTCCCATCTTCGCGGTCGGATGCACCATCGCCGACATGAGCATCGGAGCCTAAACCATGTCGCACATGACGCTCGAATACAGTGCGAATCTACGCACCGCCGGCCGCTTCGGCGATCTGTGCCGCGAACTCGCCCGGTACATGGTGGATCTGCGCATCGCGGGCCAGCCGGTATTTCCGGCGGGCGGCGTCCGGGTGCGCGCCATTGCCTGCGACGATTATTGCATCGCCGACGGCAGCATCGCGGATGCCGGATTCGTGCACGCCATCCTGAAGATCGGCGCCGGACGCAGCGAGGAGGCCAAGACGGCGACTTGCACCGGCTTGTTCGACATCATGAAAAGGCATTTCGCCGCGCAATATGCCGAGCGCGGCCTGGCGTTGTCGCTCGAATTCATCGAGTTCAGCGAAAGCGGCACGCTCAAGCACAATAATCTGCACGCGCGCCTCAAGAAACCATTCAACCCATAGCGAGTTTCATATGCTGTCGCCGGAAATCACTCGCGCGCTTGCCAAGCGGCTCTACGACGCCCGCAAGAGCCGGACTCCATTACGCCACTTTTCCGCCCAGCACCCGGGCATGACCATCGAGGACGGCTACGCCATTCAGCGCGCGTGGGTGGATCTCGAACTCGCGGACGGCCGGACCGTCAAAGGGCGCAAGATCGGCCTCACGTCGCGGGCGATGCAGCAGGCATCGCAGATCACCGAACCCGACTATGCCCCGCTCATGGACGATATGTTCTTCGATACCGGCAGCGATATTCCCTATACGCGATTCATCGCGCCGCGCGTCGAGGTGGAGCTGGCGTTCGTGCTGTCGCGAGCCTTGCGGGGTCCGGGGGTGACGCTGTTTCAGGTCATGCAGGCCACCGACTATGTGGTCCCGGCGCTCGAGATCATCGATGCGCGCATCGAGCAGTTTGACCGCGACACCCAGTTGCCGCGCAAGGTGTTCGATACCATCGCAGACTTCGCCGCGAACGCCGGCGTCGTCTTGGGCGGCCGGCCGGTCAAGCCCGATGCGGTCGATTTGCGCTGGGTGGGCGCGCTTCTTTATAAGAACGCGGTCATCGAGGAATCCGGGCTGGCGGCGGCGGTGCTGAATCATCCGGCGACCGGTGTGGCCTGGCTCGCCAACAAGATCGCGTCCTATGATGAGGAACTCCGTGCCGGTGACATCGTCCTGGCCGGCTCGTTCACCAGACCCACGCAGGCGGCGTGCGGCGACGTGCTGCACGCCGACTATGGTCCACTCGGCGGCATCTCGATGCGCTTCGTTTGACCGGTCATCGTTAGGGAGATCTTCCGTGAAAATCCCCGTGAATGCATTCAAGCGGGCGCTGCGCGACGGCAAGCCGCAGATCGGCCTGTGGATGGGCATGTCCGACCCGTCGGTGGCGGAACTCCTGGCGGGCACGGGCTTCGATTGGTTGCTGATCGATGCCGAACATTCGCCCAATGACCCGCGCAGCGTGCTGCCGCTGCTGCAGGCCGTCGCGCCTTATCCGGTGCACCCGATCGTGCGGCCCGTGCACGGCGCCGTGGAGGCGATCAAGCAGTACCTCGACATCGGCGCGCAAACGCTGCTGCTGCCGATGATCGAGACCGCCGAGCAGGCCGCGCTCATGGTGGCGGCCACGCGCTATCCGACGCGCGGGATCCGCGGGGTGGCGAGCGCTTCGACGCGCGCCTCGCGCTGGAGTCAAATCAAGGGCTACTTTCACGAGTGCGATGCCGAGATGTGTGTGCTGGTCCAGGTTGAATCGGTCAAGGGGCTCGAGAACCTCGCGGCGATTGCCGCCGTGGAGGGTGTGGACGGCGTGTTTTTCGGTCCGGCCGATCTCGCGGCATCGATGGGCTTGATCGGCCAGCCCATGGATCCGAAGGTGCGCGCGGCCGTCGCGCAAGGCATCGCCGCCGTCAAGAAGGCGGGCAAGGCGGCCGGCACGCTCACCGGCGAACAACAACTCGCTCGCGAGTATTTGGCGCTGGGCGCGCTGTTCGTCGCGGTCGGTGTGGACATGTCGCTGCTGACCCGGGCGGCCACGGATCTCGCCGGCGCATTCAAGGGCGGAGCCGCATCATGGAAATGATTCTCTACAGCTATGCGCTGAGTTCCGCCTCGTACCGAGTGCGCATCGCGCTTAATCTCAAAGGCCTCGAGGTGGCCACCGTGCCCGTTAATCTGCGCCGCGGCGAGCAGCGCCAGCCGGAATTCCTTAAGCTCAACAGCCAAGGCTTCGTGCCCGCATTGCGCCTGGACGGCGGTGAGGTGCTGGGGCAATCGATCGCCATCATCGAATATCTCGAAGAAATGTATCCGCAGCCGCCGCTCTTGCCGGCGGCGCTCGCGGAGCGCGCCCGCGTACGGGCCTCGTGCCTGCTCATCGCCTGCGACGTGCACCCGTTGAATAATCTGCGGGTGCTTAAGTATCTCGAAGCGCAGCTCGGGCTCGATGAGAATGCGCGCAATGCGTGGTACCGGCACTGGATACAGACCGGCTTCGATGCGCTCGAGCTGTCGCTGACTCGCGGTGCCTTCTCAGGGCGCTTTTGCCACGGCGATACCCCGGGGATGGCCGATGTGCTGCTGGTGCCGCAGGTGTTCAACGCGCGCCGCTTCGCGGTGGATCTCGCCCCCTATCCGCGCATCGTCGCGATCGACGCGGCGTGCCGCGAAATACCGGCCTTCGCCGCCGCTGCGCCGGAGCGGCAGGTCTGATGCATCGAGCATCCGCAATGCACAAGGATTGTGCCTCCCGGACATACCGGTTAGATTAGCCGCGATATAGAGAACTAATGCGCGGGGTCCTTCGCACGCGGAACATACCAATCCGATCGCAATGATCAGTCGGTCTCGGGGGGAAAGGCCGGATGCGTCGTCTCAACATCGTTCGAGGACTCAGGATCGCGGCGCTATGCGCGGTTCTATGTGCCGACCTATCCGCCTGCGGCGGTCACGCCGCCGAAACGCCGAGCAGCAGCGTACCGAAGGTCGCCGTGGTGGTACTGAAGGCTCAACCGGTAACCTTGACGCGCAACCTGCCGGGAAGAACGAGCGCCTATTTGATAGCCGAGGTACGGCCGCAGGTCAGCGGCATCGT
>Ga0209415_10002741_pt1 | contig 32960 bp, 29 predicted proteins | sample PeaSoiSIISIP2007_FD_187696 | JGI IMG/M metagenome (GOLD analysis project Ga0209415, IMG submission 187696) | Peat soil microbial communities from Weissenstadt, Germany - SII-SIP-2007 (SPAdes) (version 2) | ecosystem: Environmental > Terrestrial > Soil > Wetlands > Peat | place: Germany... | reverse complement strand
CGCCCTTGGGGTTGGTCAGCGGATTGCCGGTGCTCGGGGCCTTGGGGAGCTCGGCGAGCATCGCGCACTCGCCTAGCGTCAAGTCCGATAGCGATTTGCCAAAATAGATCTCGGCGGCGGAGGCAAAGCCATAGGCGCGCTGGCCCAGGTAGATCTGGTTGACATAGACCTCCAGAATCCGGTCCTTCGAGAGCGAGGATTCGATCTTGACGGCCAGGGCGATTTCGTACACCTTGCGGGTATAGCTGCGCTCCGAGCTCAGGAAGAAGTTGCGTGCCACTTGCATGGTGATCGTACTTGCGCCCTGCGCGCGGTGCCCGGAGAGCAAATTGGCCAGTGTCGCGCGCAGGATGCCCAGCGCGTCGACGCCGCCGTGGTGGTAGAAGTTGGTGTCCTCCGCGGCCAAAATCGCCTGCTTCAGGCGCTCAGGGACCTCCTGGATCGCGACCAGGCTGCGCCGCTCCTCGCCAAACTCGCCCAGCAGCACGCCGTCGGCAGTCCAGACCCGCAGCGGGACCTTTGGCCGGTAATCGGTGAGCGCCTCGATCGACGGCAGGTGGTAGTAGGCAATGGAGAAAACCAGTGTGCCCAGCAAAAAGACGCAGGCCAGGGCGGCGCTTACCAAGATCACGGCAAAGCCCAACACTCGTGCCGGACGTGCGCGGACCGATTTCTGCAACCACTGGCGAACTCGGAGAACGAAATTTGTTGCTGCGGACGCCACGGTGCCCTCGAATGTGCGAATTTGCAGGACGGCCGCGGATTATAGGCAGGGACCTGCCGGCGCCCTCCCGCCGCAGGGCCACGCGCTCGACCCAAGAGCAGTTGCGGCACGCTGCGCGCTGCCATAGACAATTCGCAATACCGGAAAACTGCCACTGCTCAACCGTTCAATGGGCTTGGCCCAGACGGTCGCTCTTGCTAGCATTTGAAGCAGTGTCGGATAATGGGTCGGTAAATTCCTGGAACATAAGGGAAATGCCCGGCGCCTGGGCCGTTCCGAGTCGGACAAGGAACGGGTTTTGGGGCTCTGCAGATACTGGGGAATGCCCCAATGGCGCGACACATGTATCGTCCGGGATCGCCAGTCTGACTGGGAGTGCCGATTTGGCCTTCGAATTGCCGTTTTTTTCGTCCAAGACACCGCCACTTCTGGGCTTGGACATCGGTTCGTCGAGCGTAAAGCTGGTCGAGCTGATCGATGCCGGATCCGGCGTGGTGCGATTGGAGCGCTACGCAATCGAACCGATTCCACGGGGTGCGGTCGTCGATGGCAACATCGACAAGATCGACGTCGTCTCCGATGCGGTCAAGCGCGTCTGGCGGCGCAGCGGGACGCGCGTCAAGAACGTAGCCATGGCGCTGCCGGCATCGGCCGTCATCACCAAGCGCATTGCCCTGCCGGGCAACCTGCGCGAGGAGGAGATGGAGATGCAGGTTGAGAGCGAGGCCAACCAGTACATCCCTTTCGCGCTCGATGAGGTCAGCCTCGACTTCCAGGTTCTGGGGCCGATTCCCAACGCCCCGGACGATGTGGAGGTGCTGATTGCCGCATCGCGCAAGGAAAAGGTCGAAGATCGCATGGCGGTGGCGCAGGCGGCCGGGCTGCATCCGGTCGTGGTGGACGTGGAATCCTTTGCGGCGCGCGCCGCTCTTGCGCGCCTGGTGGAGCAGTTGCCCAATCGCGGTGAGGGCCTGGTGATCGCGGTCTTTTACGTGGGCGCCAATACCACCAGCGTGACGGTTCTGCTCGATGGGGAGGCGATATACGAGCGGGAACAGCCCTTTGGCGGGCAGCAGCTGACGGCCGACATTGCGCGCGCATATTCGATATCCCCGGAGGACGCGGAACAGAAGAAGCGCAGCGGCGACCTGCCGGCCAACTACGAAGCCGAGGTGCTCAAGCCCTTTATCGATTCGACGACGACCGAAATCACCCGGGCTCTGCAGTTTTTCTTCACCTCCACGCCGTACACGCGGGTCGATCAGATCATGCTTGCCGGCGGTTCCTCGGTGGTCACGGGACTGCCCGAGGCGCTGATGGACCGGGCTCAGGTTCCGACCTCGGTGATCTCTCCGTTCAAGGGAATGGAATTGGCATCTAACCTGCGCGAGCGCCAGTTGCGGTTGGACGCGCCGGCGTTACTGACCCCGTGCGGTCTGGCGATGCGGAGATTCGACAAATGACGATTCGCGTCAATCTGCTGCCCCACCGGGAGGTGCGTCGCCGGCGCCAGAAGAGTGCTTTCTACTTTCTCACCGGGCTCAGCGTCGTCGCGGGTGCAACGCTGGTGTTGCTGGTGTGGTCGGTGCTCGAGGGATACCTGGGCAACCAGAAGGACCGCAACGAGCTGATCACCCGCGAAAATGCGAAACTCGACATACAGATCAAGGAGATCGCCTCCTTGCGGCAGGAAATCGAGGCGCTGCGCTCGCGGCAGAAAGCCGTCGAGGACCTGCAATCCGATCGCAATCAGCCGGTGTACCTGCTCGACGAACTGACGCGTCAGACCCCGGAAGGAATCTACCTGAAGTCGATCAAGCAAGATGGCCGCAAGGTCAATGTCGTCGGCTGGGCCGCGTCCAACGAGCGCGTTTCCGAGTTCTTGCGCAATCTGCAAAACAACGGGCGATACGTGGAGCGGCCGGAACTGATCGAGATCAAGCTGGCCACCAAGGAGCCGCAGAGCATACAGCGGCGGCTTTTCGAGTTTTCGCTCAATTTCTCGATGAGGCAGAGCGCGGAGCGGAAGCCCAGCACGCAGTCCCCCAGTCCTCCCGGCGCCAATCCGGGAGTCAAGAAGACCTAACGAGCGACGAAGAACCGAGGGTCAGCACAAGCAACCATGGCGAACATTTCCGACATCTCGGCGAAATTCCGCGGCCTGTCGCTGGAAAACGTTGGCAGCTGGCCGATGTTCCCGCGCATGACGCTTTGGGGCGCGGTCGTGGTCATCTGCGCCGCTTTGGGATATTTCGCCGTTTGGCGCGGGCAAATGGAAGAACTCGATACCCTGCGCCAGAACGAAATCAAGCTCAAAGAGCAATATCGGGTGAAACTGCAGCAGTCCATCAATCTGGACGAACTGCGGCGGCAGAAGGAGCAGGTCAATCAGTACGTGATCACCCTGGAGAAGCAGTTGCCGAGCAAGGCGGAGATGGACGCATTGCTCTCGGACATCAACCAGGCCGGGATCGGGCGCGGGCTGCAGTTCGAGCTGTTCCGCCCGGGCCAGGTGAATCTGCGGGAGTACTACGCGGAGCTGCCGATCAGCGTGAAGGTCTCGGGTCGTTACCACGACCTGGGCGCGTTTGCCAGCGACATTGCCAATTTGCCGCGAATTGTTACCCTCAACAATCTCAATATCCAGTCGACCAAGGATTTGACCCTGACACTGGATGCGACGGCCAAGACCTTCCGGTATTTTGAGGAAGATGAGATGGCGGCGCAACGCAAGGCGCGCGAAGCTTCGAAGGCGGCAAAGAAATGAGAAAGGCTTTCAGTTTTTGTCGGTTGCTTGGGCCAACCACGGAAGCCGGCGTGCTACCGAGCCGCCGGCTGCTGGTCGGCGCGTCTGTCGTGGCGCTTACCCTGCTCCTGGGGGCGTGCGGGCTTTCGGACGAAGGCGAAATCCAGCAATGGATGACGGAGCAGCGCCAGGCGATGAAGCCGACCGCGCAGAAAGTCGACGAGCCGAAGGAATTTGCGCCGTACGTGTATGAGGCGCACGGCCAGGCCGACCCCTTTGACCCGCAGAAGATACTGATGGTCGTGGCGCGTCAGCGCGAGGAGCGGGGCAGCGCGAGCGCCATCAAACCCGACCTCGAACGCCGCCGCGAGGTGCTGGAGGGTTTCCCCCTGGATCAGATCCGGATGGTCGGAATGATGCGTCAGGGCGGCAACAACGTTGCCCTGCTGGAGACCAACGGTGCCACGCATCTGGTGCGAATCGGCAACTATGCGGGACAGAATTTCGGACTGGTGACCCGCATTTCGGAAACCGAGGTCGTACTCAAGGAAATCTACCAGGACGCCGCGGGCGAATGGGTCGAACGGCCCCAAAAACTCGAGTTGCAAGAGAGCCAGGCCGGCTCCGGGCAAGGGAGTAAGCGATGATTTGTTCCAAGAAGCGTTCGATTCGCGCGGTACTTTGCGCTGGTGGCCTTGCCCTATTTCTGGCGGGCGCCACCTTGGCGCAGGACACCGTCGATGGGGCGGCGGGCAACAGTATCGAGCGCATCGATGCCACGCAGACCGGTGCCGGCGTCTTCTTGACGATCGAGCTCAAGGGCGCGTTGGCGGCCGTGCCCAACAGCTTCTCGGTAACCAATCCGGCGCGCGTGGCAGTGGACCTGCCGTCCACGGTCAACAATCTCGGGCGCAATTCTATCGAGATCAACCAGGGCGACCTGCGCTCTGTCAACGTGGTACAGGCGCAGGGGCGCGCGCGGATCGTGCTCAACCTGCGTCGGCCTGTGAACTACACGCTCAACATCAAGGGAAATAGCGTGCAGGTCGCCCTTGGGGCGAACCCCGATGCGCCAACCTTCCCGGCCAAACCCAGCACGGCAGCCGTTCCCGCTGCGGCGCCCGCTGCCGTAGCAGCGGCGCCGGCGCCGGCGCCGGCTCTGGCACAGACGCCCGAACCCCGATCGGTACGCGCGCTGGACTTTCGTCGTGGCGCCGAAGGCGAGGGCCGAGTGGTCGTCGACCTCAGCGATCCGAACACCAGCGTGGACGTGCATCAGGTCGGGCAGAACATTGTGGTCGACTTTTCCGGCACGACCCTGCCGGAGTCGCTGCGCCGGCGCCTGGACGTGACCGACTTCGGCACGCCCGTGGCCCAGGTCACGGGCAGCCAGTCCGGACCCAATGCCCACTTGGTGATCGAGCCGCGCGGCCAGTGGGAGCAAAATGCCTACCAGAGTGACAACCGTTTCGTGGTGGAGGTCAAGCCCGTCAAGGAGGATCCGACGCGTCTTTTCCAGGGCACGCGCAAGGGCTATCAGGGTGAGCGGTTGTCGTTGAACTTCCAAAACGTCGATGTCCGCTCGCTGCTGCAGGTCATTGCTGATTTCACCAACCTGAACATCATCACCAGCGATTCGGTGCAAGGCTCGATCACCTTGCGGCTCAAGGACGTGCCGTGGGATCAGGCGCTGGACATCATCCTCCAGAGCAAGGGCCTGGACATGCGCAAGAACGGCAATGTCATCCTGGTTGCCCCGCGCGATGAATTGGCCACCAAGGAAAAACTCGAGCTCGAGGCGCGCAACCAGATTGCCGATCTCGAACCCCTGCATACGGAGAACTTCGTCGTCAACTACCAGAAAGTCGACGACGTGAAGAAGCTCCTTACGCTGGACCCAAAGCAAACGATGCTGTCCAAGCGCGGCAGCATCGTGATCGACGTCCGCACCAACCAACTGTTCATCCGCGAGACCGCGCAGCGCCTGGAGGACATCCGCCGACTGCTGACCCGCATCGACATCCCGGTGCCGCAGGTGATGATCGAGGCTCGCATCGTAGAGGCGCAGGACTCCTTCAGCTCGGACATCGGCGCCCGTATGGGGGCGGTGCATGCGAGCTCGCATTCGTGGCTCAACGGCGGGGCCGGATCGACCTACGGGACGGCGACGACTTCGAGCGGCACCAACACGCTCAATGTCAACGGCGTCGGCATCACGAACCCCAACTTTGTCAACCTGCCAGCCGGCTCGCTTAACGGCTATGCGCCGGGTATCGTGGGCCTGACGCTATTCAACGCCTCGGTTTCCAACCTGCTCAACCTCGAAATCTCCGCCCTCGAACTCGACGGGCGCGGCAAGGTGATTTCCAGCCCCCGCGTGGTCACCGCCGACAAGGTCAAGGCCTCGATCGAACAGGGCACGGATATCCCCTACCAGAGCGTCTCCGCCGGCGGCGGCATCGGTCAGGTGCAGTTTCGCAAGGCGGTACTGCGACTGGAAGTGACGCCGCAGATCACCCCCGAGGGAGCGATCTTCCTTGACGTCAAAGTCAACAAGGACACGCCGAGCGCCACGGTGAGCGGTAGCGGAGGCATCGCGATCGACACCAAGAATGTCGCCACTCAGGTCCTAGTGGAAAACGGCGGCACGGTCGTTCTGGGCGGCATCTACCAGCAGACCGAGCAAGTGACCACGACGCGGATTCCGGTGCTGGGCGAAATCCCCTACCTGGGCGTGCTGTTCCGTGACCAGGCCAAGACCAACAACCGCACCGAGTTGCTGATCTTCATCACGCCCCGCGTCCTATCCGAGCGCGTCAACCAGGCCGCGCAGTAACCCGCCCGCCCGGTAGCGGTTCGATGCCGGGCGGCGCCAAGCTTTCTACACCCGCGGCCGCCGGGCCGCCGGCCAGGCGGCCGCGCTCCCCGATATTTCTCATCGGCATGATGGGCGCTGGCAAGACCACCGTGGCGCGCCTGCTGGCCCAGGCGCTGCAATACGAGTTCATCGATTGCGACGCCGAGCTCGAGCGCCGTTCGGGTGTGCGCATCGCAACGATGTTCGAACTCGAGGGCGAAGAGGCGTTTCGCGAGCGCGAGGCGCTGCTCCTCGAGGAGCTCACCGCCAAGTCGGGCGTCGTCCTGGCGACGGGTGGCGGCGCGGTGCTGCGTCCCGACAATCGCGCGCGGCTGCGCGACCGCGGCCTGGTCATCCACCTCGACGCTTCGGCGGCGGAAATCGCGCGGCGCACGCAGCACGACGCGAGCCGCCCCCTGCTGCAGGCCGCGGACCGGCAGGCGCGCATCGAGTCCTTGCTCCGAGCTCGCGGGCCGCTGTACCGGGAGACCGCGCATCTGCGCTTTCGTTCGCCCGCGCGCAATCCCCGCCGCCTGGCCCAGGCCATCCTGGCCCACGCTGCCCTGGCGCCGCTGCTGCCCGGGGCCAGGGCTGCGCCGATTGCCGATGCAGCCGTCGAAGGCCAGGACACGTAAAATGCCCGCATGCGACGAATTACCGTCAATCTCGCGGGGCGCTCGTATGACATCCTGATCGGCTCTGGGATGCTCGGGCGGCTGGGCGAGTTCGTATCGCCCCTGAACCCGACGTCGATCCACGTGGTTTGCACCGACGTGGTCGCGCCCCTGTACGCGCAGGCGGCGACCGAGGCATGCCGGGGGATCGCTCCCACGCACCTTTGCACCATTGCCGACGGCGAGGCGATCAAGAATCTTTCCACGGTGTCGATGGTGCTCGATGCGCTGGCGAGCGCGCGCGCGGATCGGCGCAGTGTCCTCGTGGCCTTGGGCGGCGGGGTGGTCGGCGACATTGCCGGTTTTGCCGCATCGATCTACATGCGCGGCATTCGCTTTGTTCAGGTGCCGACGACCTTGCTCGCGCAGGTCGATTCCTCCGTCGGCGGCAAGACTGGGGTCAACCATCCCAATGGCAAGAACTTGATCGGCTCCTTTCACCAGCCCAGTGTCGTCGTTTCGGACACGGCAACATTGCAGACCTTGCCGGCGCGGGAGGTGCGGGCCGGGTTGGCCGAGATCCTCAAGCATGGCCTGCTGGCCGACCGGGACTATTTCGACCGCACCGTCGAGGCGCTGCCGAAGCTGCTGGTGCTCGAAGCAGCTGCGCTAGCCGAAGCGATAGCCGGTTCGTGCGAGATCAAGGCGGCGGTTGTGGGACGCGACGAGCGGGAAAGCGGAGAGCGGGCATTGCTCAATCTCGGGCACACTTTTGGCCACGCGATCGAGGCGCTCACCGGCTACCGACAATGGTTGCACGGGGAAGCGGTGGCCTGCGGGCTGTGCCTGGCGGCGGACCTATCGGCACGCCTGGCGATGATCGGCCCGGATGCGGTCGACCGGATTACGGCGGCGGTTGCCCACGCCGGGCTGCCGACGCGCATCGCCGGCATCTCGCGGGTGGCGGCCTTCGAGGCGATGCGCGCCGACAAAAAGGCCCTTGCCGGGCGCATCGACTTTGTCCTGCTGGAGCGGATCGGCCAGGCGGTTCGCCGCCAGGTCGATGACGCCTTCGTCGAGGCAACGCTCAGCGAAGGGGGCTTCGTTTGATGGTCGATCGCGAGGCGGAGCTGGCCTGCTTCGCGGCGCGCTCGGCGCAAACGCGAGGACGCCAGCGGCAGGAAGACCCTCCACGTTCGCGTTCGCAATTTCAGCGCGACCGCGACCGGATCGTCCACTCGACCGCGTTTCGCCGGCTCGAGTACAAGACCCAGGTCTTCGTCAACCACGAGGGCGACTTGTTTCGCACACGCCTTACGCATTCGCTCGAGGTGGCGCAGATCGCACGCTCCGTGGCGCGCTGCCTGCGCGTCAACGAGGACCTGGTAGAGGCAATCTCCTTAGCCCACGATCTTGGGCATACCCCGTTCGGTCACGCCGGCCAGGACGCGCTCAACGAGTGCATGCTGCCCTTTGGCGGCTTCGAACACAATCTGCAATCCCTGCGGGTCGTCGATGTCCTGGAGGAGCGCTACGGGGAATTTGACGGCCTGAACCTGTGCTTTGAGACACGCGAGGGCATACTCAAGCACTGCTCCCCCGACAACGCCCGCCGCCTCGGGGCCGTGGCCGAGCGTTTCTTGCTGCGGCGCCAGGCGCCCATCGAGGCGCAAATTGCCAACCTGGCCGACGAGATTGCCTACAGCAATCACGACATCGACGACGGCATTCGCTCCCGCTTGATCGAATCGACGCAGCTCGAACAAGCGCCCCTGTACGCGCGCCATCGGCAGGTCGTGATCGAGACGATGCCTGGCATTGCGCCGCGCCGTGCGGTACACGAGACCGTGCGGCGGATCATCGACACCTTGGTCTCCGACTTGATCGAGGAATCGGAACGGCGGATTGCGGCCGCGGCGCCAGCGGGGATCGACGACGTGCGCAGGGCGTCCGCGCTGGTGGCGTTTTCCGCGCCGATCCGCGCGGAGGCCGATACCTTGAAGTCGTTCCTGCATCGCAATCTCTATCGCCATCCGCAGGTCGTGCGCATGACCACCAAGGCCGGCCGAATCGTGCGCGAACTGTTTGCGGCGTTTCAGGCAGAGCCGCGCCTGCTGCCGGTGGAGCACTGTGCCCGGGTCGAGCATGAAGGCCCGCGCGCAATTGCCGATTACATTGCCGGCATGACGGACCGGTTCGCGATTCGCGAGCACCGTCGCCTGTTTGCCGTGGGGGAATTCTGAGCGCAACATCATGAGCGCGCTTGCGCGTTGCGGTCGGGGCGGGCGTGCTCGCCATCGGTGCGGTTGCCCGCTGGCTCTTGCCCCGGTCGATTGACTGTCATGGCGCGACTTGCCCGACTCGCGGTGGCCGGCTGCGTGCACCACGTTCTGCAGCGCGGCATCGACCAGCGCCCGGTCTTTCGCGACGAGGCGGACTTCCGTCGGATGCTAGCCGATTTGGGCGAACTTTGCCGTCCCGGCGCCCTTGCCCTGCACGCGTACGTGCTCATGCCGGACCACTTTCACCTGCTACTTACGCCCGAGGATGGGCTGGGCCTGAGCCGCACCATGCAGGCGCTCGGACGCCGCTACGTGCGTTGGTTCAACCAGCGCCACGGTCGCGCCGGCACGCTCTGGGAAGGTCGCTTTCGCAGCACCGTGCTCGAGCCCGAGCGATACCTGCTCGACTGTATGCGCTACCTCGAGCTCAACCCGGTCCGTTCGGCACTCGTTGCCGATGGCGCGACCTACCCCTGGTCGAGCATGGCGCACCATCTGGGCCTGCGCGTCGATCCGCTCATTACCGATCACCCGCAATTCTGGGCCCTGGGCAATACGCCCTTTGAACGGCAGGCGGCCTATGGCAGAGTCTGCGCCGCGCCGCTCGATCCGGCGGTGCTGGCGCAGATTCGCGAAAGCACCCACCGCGGTTGGCCGCTGGGTGCGGGCGAGTTCTTGGACGCGCTGGCACGCAAGACGGTTCGTCGACTGACTCGCAGACCGGTCGGGCGACCGCGGCGCAAACCCTTGCCGCAGCTGGCATAGACCGGACGTATCGGTTCTTTGTCGCCACACGGTCATGAGCCCAGTACCCTTGCTTCTCGCCCTGCGCGGTCGCCTGCAACGCTTTTCACTGGCACCGACGGACCTGCTGCGCGACCCGGTCTACCGGCGGCTCTGGACCTCGATTCTCATCAGCTCGCTGGGTGGCCAGATCACGCTGCTGGCGATACCGCTCACCGCTGCGGCGCTGCTCGATGCCTCCCCCACGCAAATGGGATGGCTCACCGCGATGGAAACCGTACCGTTCGCTCTGTTCTCGCTGCCGGCGGGCGTTTGGCTCGATCGCGTGCGCAAGCTGCCGGTCTACATCTATGGTGAATTGATGTTGGCGGTCGTCGTCGGTACCGTGCCCCTGGCGTGGTGGCGGGGCTGGCTGTCCATGCCGTGGCTCTACCTCGTCGCCTTCCTGATCGGATTCATCTATACGACAGCCGGTAGCGCCGCCCAGATCGTGCTGACGCAGATCGTTGCGCGCGACCGGTTGGTGGAGGCCCACGCAAAGAACGCCCTGGCCTCCTCGGCGGCGGAAGTGGCCGGACCGGGTGCCGCGGGCGCCTTGATCAAGCTCACGGGTGCGCCCCTGGCCTTGCTTGCCGACGTATTCCTGCTGGTGGTATCCGCTGGAATCCTGCGCGGCATCCGCGTGCGGGAAGGACCGCGCCACAAAAGGACGCATTTTTGGCGCTCCATGCGTGCCGGCCTGGACTTTGTTGGTAGCCATCGGCTCCTGGTAACGATGGCGATGACCGTCGGCACCTTCCAGCTGTGCAATCAGGGCGCCCTGGTCGTGCAGATCCTCGTTGCCACGCGACTGCTGGGACTTTCCGAGCACGAAGTGGGACTTTGCTATGTCGCTCTTGGCGTTGGTACCATTTGTGCCAGTACGGTTGGACATGCGGTTGCGCGCCGCATCGGTCCGGGGCCCGCCCTCGTGCTGGGCATCGCAATCTGCGCGCTGGGCTGGCTGCTGCTGGCCGCGGCGCCGACCGGCAGGCTCGGGGTAGTCGCGTTCACCGTCATGCTGGCGTGTTTTGGCGTCGGTGCCGTCTTTATCTTCATCAACTTTCTGGCGCTGCGCCAGGCCGTCACGCCCACTCCCCTGCTGGGCCGCATGACCAGCACTATGCGATGGTTGATACTGTTGCCCGGCATTCCCGGGGCGCTCATCGGCGGCTGGCTGGGCGAGCACGTTGGCTTGCAGGCGGCGCTTGGCTTTTCCGGCGGGGTAGGCCTGTTGCTGGCGCTGGTGGCCATTCGCCAGCCGATATTGCGCCAGACACTCGTCTTGCCGGTTGCGGAGCGCGAGGGCAGGGCCATGCTCGGTCCGCCCGCCTCGCCCGGCTAGGTGCGCGAGGCAAGGCCACCGTAGCCAACGCCTAGGACACGAAGTACGCTTGCGCCTTTCTTGCTCCGACGATTGCCTCCCCAGTGAACCCGCCGTCCGTTGCCGCGCCCGTAGCCACGCCACACCGGGACGATGTCTCGGGCGCAGTTCCCGGCGAGCTGTTTGGCCATCCCAAGGGCCTGTTCGTATGCTTCTTTACCGAGATGTGGGAGCGGTTCTCGTTTTACGGCATGAAGGCCTTGCTGCTGCTCTACATGCTCAAGCATCACCTGTTCGGCGATCAGCTGGGGTACCTGGTGCTAGGAGCGTACGCGGGCCTGGTGTACGCCGTTCCTGTGGTCGGGGGCATGATCGCCGACCGGCTGCTGGGCATGCGCAAGGCGGTGGTCTTCGGCGGGGTCTTGCTCTGCTTCGGACATCTGGGAATGGCCTACGAAGGCCAGGCCGCGACCGTCGATGCGGTGGGGGTGATTCACCGTGATGCAACCGGCTTGGCCGCGTTCTATCTCTCCTTGTCGCTGATCATCTGCGGCGTAGGCTTTTTGAAGCCCAACGTTGCGACCATGGTCGGCCTGCTCTATCCGGCCAACGACCCCCGGCGCGATTCGGGCTTCACGCTGTATTACGCGGGCATCAATCTGGGCGCCTTGTTTTCGAGCCTGATCTGCGGGTACATCGGCGAGGTCTATGGATGGGGCTATGGCTTTGGTGCCGCGGGCATTGGCATGATCGCGGGGCTGGGCGTGTTCCTTACCGGCCAGGAATATTTGCGCGGGCTGGCCGAGCCGCCCGATCCGGCGCGCCTCGCGGCCAAGCTCCTTGGCCCGTTACGGGTGGAGGCGTGCCTGTATGCCGGTACCCTGATCGCGGTCGCGCTGATCGCGGCGCTGCTGAACATTCCGCGCGTCGTTGCCAGCGTGCAGGGCGCGATGCTCGTGGTCTGGCTGATCTGGCTTGCGTGGTATTTGCGCACCTATGCCGACACCGTGCAGCGCGGGCGCATGATCAGCATCATTTTCTTCATCACTTTCGTGCTGCTTTTTTTCGCGCTCTATGAGCAGACCTACGCGTCGTGGGTGACATTTACCGATCGCATGCTCAACAAGGACCTGTTCCCCGATCTCGTGATCCGCGAGGGCAAGCCCTTGCCCTGGTCGATCGCGCCGCTTGTCGTATCGCCGTTTGTGGTCGCCTTTGCCCTGCGCCAGCGATCTGCCGTGGCAGCGGCGTGGGCACTGGCGGCCTTGGCCGCGGCCGGCTTTGCGCTGATTTTGCGCGACAGCGTGGTCCTGCCGCAGACCGCCGGCTCGCTTACCTACCTGGGCGCCCTGTTCATCGTGTTGCTCGCGCCGCTGTTCTCCTGGCTCTGGCCCTTTCTGGAGCGCTTGGGGGCCAATCCCGGCAAGAGCGCGAAATGCGTAGTCGGCTTGGCGCTCGGAGGGCTTTCGTTCCTGCCGCTGGTCTGGGCCAATGACGCTGCCGCCGGCGGGCAACTGGCGAGCGTATGGTGGTTGGCGCTGGCCTACGTCATCCTGGAAGTCGGCGAAGTATGTCTTTCGCCGATCACACTGGCCGCGGTCTCCGAGCTCACCATGCCCAAGGTAGCCGCCGTCATGATGAGTGGATGGTTGCTGGCGACGTCCTTCTCCGAACAGCTCGCCGCCGTGTTCTCCAGCTTCGCGTCCTTGGAGATCAAGCCCGGGGCCCGGGTGAACATGGCGGAGGCCGCGGAAAAATACGGCAGCTTGTTTCACAGCATGATCTGGCTGGGCTTGGCCTCGGCGGTGCTCGCGCTGTTGCTCAGCCCGCTGCTGCGTCGCTGGATGCACGGCATCCGTTAACTAGCGCACGATCGTTAGTCCCGCAGCCCCGTTGCCCTCGAGCACGGCGCCGCAATCGACGGCATTGCCAAATCCGTGCTGCCGGAAGACCTCCAGCACCGGTGCGACGGCGCCGGGCGCGCAGCTCACCAGCAGTCCCCCGCTCGTTTGCGGGTCGGTGAGCAGGGCGCGCTCGACGTCGGAGAACCCGGCAGGTAGCTGCACTTCTTCGCCATAGCCGGCCCAGTTGCGAGCCGACGCTCCGGTGACAAACCCCCGTTGCGCCAGCGCGCGCACGTCCGGCAGTAAGGGCACGCGCGACCATTCGATACGCAGGCGGCAGCCCGCACCGCGCGCGAATTCGAGTGCATGGCCGGCAAGTCCGAATCCGGTCACGTCCGAGAGGGCATGCACGCCCTCGAGCGCCGCCAGTGCAGGTCCCGCCGTATTCAGGCGGGTCGTCGTCTCGATCATGCACTCGTAGCCGGCGGCATCGAGTTCGTCCTTCTTCAGAGCTGCCGAGTAAATGCCGACGCCCAGGGGCTTGCCCAGCACCAGCCGGTCGCCGGGCTGCGCGCTGCAATTGCGCATGATGCGCGACGGGTGCACGAGGCCGAGCGCCACTAGGCCGTAGATGGGCTCCACCGAATCGATCGTGTGGCCACCGGCGATTGGGATGCCCGCCGTGCGACAGGTCGCCTCGCCGCCCCGAAGGATTTCGCGGATCGTATCTACCGGCATGACCTCGATGGGCATGCCGACAATTGCCAGCGCCATGATCGGCCTGGCGCCCATGGCGTATACGTCGGAAATCGCGTTGGTGGCTGCGATCCGGCCGAATTCAAACGGATCATCCACAATTGGCATGAAGAAGTCCGTTGTCGCGACCAGGGCTTGCTCGTCGTTGAGCCGGTAGACCGCGGCGTCGTCGCTGGTCTCGATCCCCACGAGCAGTTCCGGCGGCGCGGGCAGGCGCGCGGTGCCTCGAAGAATCTGCGCGAGCAGGCCGGGGGCAATCTTGCAGCCACAGCCCCCGCCATGGGAGAGCGCAGTAAGGCGCCGGCTGCTCGTGCTGCTGGCAACGGAGGTCGACTCGCCCATTGGGGGATTCCTTGGCTGGGGATGACTATACGATGTACGGGCACCGCCGATGATGCCGCGGCTGGCCGCGGCCCGAATGCCGCCGACCGCTAGGGCTAGCGATTTGGTGCCAATTGTGTGGCTGCGTCCCCCCAAGATCATGCGCCGCTTGCGCAACGCCCAGAGGCAGAGGCGCAATCAATGTGTCCCCAATAAATGCTAACGAACTTCCATCAGCTATAAAAATATACTCTGACCCCATAAAATTTGATTGAGACGCTTGATGCATTGCGGTACATTCCTAGCGTACGAGAGAGCGCGGGGCCGCATGTCGACCTCGATCGCGGTGCCGGGCGGGTGGTTGCCCGGTCCGCAAAACCGGGCCAGGAGCACTGATGGAACTAGCGAACGAGCCGGCGAACAATGCTCCGGTGCAGGACGACGGCGCCGCCAGGGAGGTGGTACTTACTGGCGAGAGAGCGCGCGCGGCGGCCGAGCGCGGCGGCTTGTACTCCCGGCTCCAGGAGCATGATTCCTGCGGGGTCGGATTTGTTGCCAACATTCGCGGCGAACGTAGTCACGGACTCGTGGAAAAGGCGCTGCTGATCCTGCGCAATCTCGATCATCGCGGCGCGGTCGGAGCCGACCCGCTATTTGGCGACGGCGCTGGCATCCTCCTGCAGATTCCCGACGCGTTTTATCGCAGCGAGTTATCCGCCAGCATACTGGAGCTTCCGCCGCCCGGGGAGTACGGCGTCGGCATGATTTTCCTGCCGCGGGAAAGCGCCTCGCGCCAGGCCTGCGAGCAGGAACTCGAGCGCACGGTGCGCGCCGAGGGGCAGGTCGTACTGGGTTGGCGCGACGTTCCCGTGGACCGCGGCATGCCCATGTCGCCGCTCGTGCGCGAAAGCGAGCCGGTGATCCGCCAAATCTTCATCGGTCGCGGACCAGACATCATGGTACCCGACGCGCTCGAGCGCAAGCTATATGTCATTCGCAAGGCTGCCAGCCACAAGATCCAGGCCTTGCAGCTGCAGCACGGCAAGGAGTACTACGTCGCCTCGATGTCCACAAGGACGATCGTGTACAAGGGACTGCTCCTTGCCGATCAGGTTGGCCGCTACTACCGCGACCTGGCCGATGAACGTGTGGTCTCGGCCATTGCGCTCGTCCATCAGCGCTTCTCCACCAACACCTTCCCGAGTTGGGAGTTGGTGCACCCCTATCGGCTGGTCGCGCACAACGGCGAGATCAACACCGTCAAGGGCAACTTCAACTGGATGCGCGCGCGCGAGGGCGTAATGTCCTCGCCGGTGCTGCGCGGTGACCTGCAAAAGCTCTATCCGCTCATCTACGTAGGGCAATCGGACACCGCGTGCTTCGACAATGCCCTGGAACTTCTGGTCATGGCGGGTTACCCGCTGGCGCACGCCATGATGATGATGATCCCGGAGGCCTGGGAACAGCACACCCTCATGGACGACTCGCGGCGCGCGTTCTACGAATATCACGCGGCCATGATGGAACCCTGGGACGGACCGGCATCGATCGCCTTTACCGACGGCGTGCGCATCGGGGCAACGCTGGACCGCAACGGACTGCGCCCGGCCCGCTACGTGATCACCGACGACGGCATGGTCGTAATGGCCTCGGAGGCCGGAGTGCTGCCGATCCCCGAATCGAGAATCATCAAGAAGTGGCGGCTGCAGCCCGGCAAGATGTTTCTCATCGACACGGAGCAGGGCCGCATCATCGACGATGCCGAGCTCAAGACCCAGCTCGCCGCCGCCAAGCCGTATCGGGAATGGAACCGGCGTATCCGCATCAAGCTCGACGACCTGGCCAAGCCGCCGCTCGCCCACGATGGCGGTGGCGCGGCGAACCTGCTCGACCGCCAGCAGGCCTTCGGCTATACGCAGGAGGATCTGCGCATCTTGCTCGCGCCGATGGGCGCCGACGGCGAGGAGGCGATCGGATCGATGGGCAACGACGCTGCGCTGGCGGTGCTGTCCAACAAGAACCGCCCGCTCTACAGCTACTTCAAGCAGCTGTTTGCGCAGGTGACCAATCCCCCGATCGACTCGATCCGCGAACAACTGGTGATGTCGCTGGTGAGCTTCGTCGGACCCAAGCCCAATTTGCTCGATATCAACAACATCAACCCGCCGATGCGCCTCGAGGTATCGCAACCGGTCCTCGACGCCAGCGACATGGGCAAGATCCGCGCGATCGCCTCGTTCTCCTCGGGAAAGTTCCGCAGCTACGACCTCGATATCTGCTACCCGCTGGCCTGGGGGCGCCAAGGCGTCGAGGCCCGCCTTGCCTCCTTGTGTGCCGAGGCGGTCGATGCCGTGCGTGCCGGCAGCAATATTTTGATCGTTTCCGACCGGCGACTCGACGCCGAGCATGTCGCGATCCCCGCGCTGTTGGCAACCAGCGCGCTGCATCAGCATCTGATCCAGGCCGGTCTGCGAACCTCCACGGGGCTGGTGGTCGAGACCGGCTCAGCGCGGGAAGTGCACCATTTTGCGCTGCTTGCCGGGTACGGCGCCGAAGCCATCCACCCCTATCTGGCGTTCGAATCCCTGCGCGAGATGTTTCGCGACAAACCCAACGGCGTCGACCCCGAAAAGGCCGTCAAGAACTTCACCAAGGCGATCGGCAAGGGTCTGCAGAAGGTGATGTCGAAGATGGGCATTTCGACCTACATGTCCTATTGCGGGGCGCAGATCTTCGAGGCCGTCGGCTTGTCGCGCGGCCTGGTCGATCGCTATTTCCGCGGGACCGCGAGCGGCGTGGGCGGCATAGGGCTGTTCGACGTGATGGAAGAGGCCGTACGCATGCACAAGTCCGCGTTTGGTTCCGATCCGGTTCTGGCCAACATGCTCGACGCCGGCGGCGAGTACCACTATCGCGTCCGGGGCGAGGAGCACATGTGGACGCCCGATGCGATCGCCAAGCTGCAACATTCCGCCCGTGCCGGCAGCTACCAGACGTACAAGGAATACGCGCAGCTCATCAATGACCAGTCGCGCCGCCACATGACGCTGCGGGGCCTGTTCGAGTTCCGTGTGGACCCCAGGAAGGCGATCGCGCTCGAGGAAGTGGAGCCGGCTAAGGAAATCGTACATCGCTTCGTCACCGGTGCGATGTCGCTGGGGAGCATTTCCACGGAGGCACACACGACCCTGGCCATTGCCATGAACCGCATCGGCGGCAAGAGCAACACCGGCGAAGGTGGCGAGGACGAACGCCGCTATCGCCAGGAGCTGCGCGGGGTGAAGATCCGCGACGGCGACACGGTGGGTTTGCACCTGGGCAAGGACGTCGTCGAGGTTGACATTCCCTTGCGCGAGGGCGATTCGCTGCGCTCGCGCATCAAGCAGGTGGCATCCGGACGCTTCGGCGTGACGGCCGAATACCTGGTCTCGGCCGACCAGATTCAAATCAAGATGGCGCAGGGCGCAAAGCCCGGCGAGGGCGGACAATTGCCCGGCCACAAGGTCTCCGAGTACATCGCGCGACTGCGTTTCTCCGTTCCGGGCGTGGGGCTGATATCGCCGCCGCCGCATCACGACATCTACTCGATCGAGGACCTGGCCCAGCTCATCCACGACCTCAAGAACGCCAATCCACAGGCGTCCATTTCCGTCAAGCTTGTCTCGGAGGCCGGCGTTGGAACCGTCGCGACCGGCGTGGCCAAGGCCAAAGCGGACCACGTAACGATTTCGGGCCATGATGGCGGCACCGGGGCCTCCCCCCTGTCCTCCATCAAGCACGCGGGGACCCCCTGGGAGATCGGCCTGGCGGAAACCCAGCAGACACTGGTCCTGAACCGCCTGCGCGGCCGCATCGCGGTCCAGGTCGACGGCCAGATCAAGACCGGACGCGATGTCGTCATAGGCGCGCTGCTGGGCGCCGACGAGTTCGGTTTCGCGACGGCGCCCTTGGTGGCCTCGGGCTGCATCATGATGCGCAAGTGCCACCTCAATACCTGCCCCGTCGGCGTTGCGACGCAGGATCCCGTGCTGCGGCGTCGCTTCCAAGGCCAGCCGGAGCACGTTGTCAATTTCTTCTTCTTCGTCGCCGAGGAGGCGCGGGAAATCATGGCGCAACTGGGCGTGCGCCGCATCGAGGAGCTCATCGGACGCACCGACTTGCTGGACACACGCCACGGCATCGAGCATTGGAAGGCCAAGGGGTTGGACTACTCGCGCATCTTCTACCAGCCCAGCATGCCGCCCAGCGTTGCGCGCTTCAAGAGCGAGGAGCAGGACCACGGACTGGCGCGGGCGCTGGACCACAAGCTCATCGAGCAAAGTCGGGTCGCGGTCGAGCGCGGCGAGCGGGTGAGCTTCATTCACCCGATTCGCAACATTCATCGAACGGTCGGCACCATGCTCTCCTCGTTGGTCGCCCGGCGCTACGGCCATGAGGGGCTGCCCGATGACACGATCCACATCCAGTTGCAGGGAACAGCCGGCCAGAGCTTTGGTGCCTTTCTTGCCCACGGCATAACCCTTGACTTGGTCGGCGATGCCAACGATTACACGGGCAAGGGCCTGTCGGGCGGTCGCATTGTCGTGCGGTCACCCAACGATTTTCGGGGTTTCGGACCCGAGCACATCATTGTCGGCAATACGGTTCTTTACGGCGCGACCGGGGGCGAGGCCTATTTCAACGGCGTGGCCGGCGAGCGCTTTGCGGTGCGCAATTCCGGGGCGGTCGCGGTGGTCGAGGGCACCGGCGATCACGGCTGCGAATACATGACGCGCGGCACCGTGGTCGTGCTTGGCGGGACCGGGCGCAACTTCGCCGGCGGAATGTCGGGTGGAATCGCTTACGTCTTTGACGAGCACGGCGACTTTGCGGCCCGCTGCAACACTGCGATGGTGGCGATCGAACCGGTGCTCGCGCACAAGGAGCAGGAGGAGCGCATCGAGACGGCGGTCTGGCACTCGCTGGCAGGAGAACCGACTAGCGACGAACTCATCTTGCGCGAATTGCTGGAGCGCCACTTCCGCTACACGGGAAGCTTTCGCGCGAAGGAGATTCTCGCCGATTGGGACCGGCAGCGGATGAGGTTCCGTAAGGTTTTCCCGCACGAGTATCGACGGGCGCTCAAGCAGCTCTCCGAGGCCCAGCGGGCGGCGCCGGAATCGCGCCTCGCCGCCTGAGCCCAAACCCAACGCGCATCGCGCACAAACGGCACGGACCATGGGAAAAGTTACCGGATTCTTGGAGTACCTGCGCCAGGAAGAGGCGGCGGAACCGCCAACGCAGCGCACACGGCATTGGCAAGAATTCCTCGCGCACCTCGACCCCGAGCAGGCAACAATCCAGGGCGCACGCTGCATGGATTGCGGCATCCCGTTTTGCACCAGCGGCTGCCCGGTCAACAACATCATTCCCGACTTCAATGATCTCGTGTATCGGCAGCACTGGCGCGACGCGAGCCAGGTGCTCCAGTCGACGAACAACTTTCCCGAGTTCACCGGGCGCGTCTGCCCGGCACCTTGCGAGGCCGCCTGCACGCTCAATATCAATGACAACGCCGTAGGCATCAAGTCGATCGAGCATGCGATCATCGATCGAGCCTGGAGCGAGGGTTGGGTTACCCCGCAGGCCGCACCGCGCTCCACTGGCAAAAGGGTAGCAATTGTCGGCAGCGGCCCGGCGGGCCTGGCGTGTGCGCAACAGCTCGCCAGGGCCGGACACGAAGTGACGGTGTTCGAAAAGAACGATCGCCCGGGGGGGTTGCTGCGCTACGGAATTCCCGATTTCAAGCTGGAGAAGTCACTGATCGACCGGCGCATTACGCAAATGGGCGAGGAGGGAGTCATATTTCGCACCGGCGTTCTGGTGACGGCGCAGGGCAGGACGGACCTCGGGACGGTGCTGCGCACCGGGACGCAGCAGGTTCTGGCGCAGCAGCTAATAGACGATTTCGATGCCGTTGTGCTGGCCGGCGGCGCCGAGCAGCCGCGCGATCTTCCGGTGCCGGGACGGCAACTCAAGGGAGTTCACTTCGCACTGGAGTTTCTTACCGCGCAGAATCGCGTGAATTTCGGAGAGAAGCTGCCCAACCAGATCCTAGCCAAGGACAAGCACGTGATCGTGATCGGCGGCGGCGACACCGGCTCCGACTGCGTCGGCACGTCGAATCGGCACGGTGCTAAATCGGTCACCCAGTTTGAACTGCTGGCGCAGCCGCCGCTTTCGGAGAACAAGGCGCTCACCTGGCCCTATTGGCCGGTGCGCCTGCGCACATCGAGTTCGCACGAAGAAGGCTGCGAGCGCGACTGGTCAATTACCACGAAATCCTTTCGGGATGATGGCAAGGGGAACGTGAAAGCGCTAGTCGGCGCGCGCGTCGAATGGCAGAAGGACCCGGTTACCGGCCAGTCCAAGATGGTCGAGGTGGACGGTTCCGAATTTGAAATTCCCGCGGACCTGATCCTGCTGGCGATGGGATTCGTGTCGCCGCTGGGCCTGGTGCTCGATGCGTTCTCGGTGGAGAAAGACGGGCGCGCGAACGTCCAGGCGGTGACCGAGGAGGGCATGGTGCGGCGCGCCTACGCCACGTCGCGGCCAAAGATCTTCGCCGCCGGCGATATGCGGCGCGGGCAGTCGCTCGTGGTTTGGGCGATTCGCGAGGGCCGTCAGTGCGCGCGCGCGGTGGACGAATTTCTTATGGGTTCTTCGGAATTGCCGCGCTGATTTGCCCTTAGGGCATGTCGCTCCCGCACTGGTTGGGACGTTCCACCGGCGACTAGACCGTCGAGGGGAATTGTTGCGAATTGCAAGGGCGCTGGTGTCGTGGCCCCGCATTTTCCTGTGCGACAATCGCCCGCGGTAATAAGAAGAAGCGATTCGAACAACCCCAGAGACCACGACCGGAAGGACTTCCGCTTGTCGCAGCCGCGTGAACCCGCCCGTGCAATGGGGAACGACGCCCTGGTCAGTATTCAGGGGGTCACCTTTGGCTATGACAGCCGCGACATCTTGTCGGATGTGTCGCTCGAGTTCACCCGCGGTAAAGTGGTCGCGATCATGGGCAGTTCCGGTTGCGGCAAGACGACCCTGCTGCGCTTGATCGGCGGGGTCATGACGCCGCGGGCGGGGCGCATCCTGTTTTCCGGCGCGCAGGTCGATACCGGCGACCGGGCGGCGCTGTACGCGCTGCGCCGGCGCATGGGAATGCTGTTTCAGTTCGGTGCGCTCTTCACGGACCTGAGCGTTTTCGAAAACGTTGCCTATCCCTTGCGAGAGCACACCACGCTGGCCGAGTCGATGATTCGCGATATCGTCCTCATGAAGCTCAATGCGGTTGGCTTGCGGGGGGCGGCGGCGCTGGGAATCGGCGAGATCTCCGGGGGCATGGCGCGGCGCGTGGCACTGGCGCGGGCGATCGCCCTAGACCCGGAGATCATCATGTACGACGAGCCGTTTACTGGGCTCGACCCGATAGCCCTCGGGATTACGGCAAATCTGATTCGCCGTCTGAACGACGCCACCGGCGCCACCTCGCTGATCGTTTCACACGACGTCCACGAGTGCTTCCAGATTTGCGACTACACCTACCTGCTGTCGGGCGGGCGCGTGGTTGCCCACGGCACGCCTCAGGAGCTGCAAGCCACGGAGGACCCGGAAGTGCGCCAGTTCATCCGCGGTGAGCCCGATGGGCCGGTCCGATTCGACTATCCGGCCCCCCCGATCGCGCAGGACCTGGGCGTAGCGGCATGACGCTCACCGATTTTCCGTCGGCCATCGGCCGCCGCGCGCTGGTTATTGTCGCCGCGCTCGGGCATTTCACGGCCTTCTTCATCGATCTTTTGCGCAATACGCCGAGCGGCCTGCGCCGGTTTTACCTGACCATCTTGCAGGTACAGGCGATCGGCAATCGTTCGCTGAGCATCATCGCCGCGTCGGGTGCGGCGGTCGGCCTGGTGCTTGCCCTGCAGGGGTATAACGTTCTGAGCCGCTATGGGCAGGCCGAGTCTCTGGGGGTGCTCGTTGCCTTGTCGCTGGTGCGCGAGCTTGGGCCGGTTCTTACGGCACTGCTGTTTGCGGGCCGGGCAGGGACCTCGCTGACCGCGGAGATCGGCTTGATGAAGGCGGGCGAGCAGCTGGCGGCGATGGAGATGATGGCGGTCGACCCGCGCGTGCGCGTGCTTGCGCCACGCTTTGTCGCGGGCATCATCTCGATGCCGTTGCTGGGTGCGATCTTTTCCATGGTTGGCGTGATGGCGGCCTACGTCGTCGGTGTCATGATGATCGGCGTCGATCAGGGGCAGTTCTGGTCCCAGATGCAGGATGGCGTCGACGTGGTCAAGGACGTTGGCAATGGCGTGGTCAAGACCGTTGTCTTCGGCATCGCAACCACCTTCATCGCGCTCTATATCGGCTATGAATCGAAAGCCACACCCGAGGGCGTGGCACTGGCCACCACACAAACCGTCGTCGTCTCGTCGTTGTCCGTGCTGTTCCTGGACTTCATCCTGACGGCACTGATGTTCAGCAAGCCCTGAGAATTTGGGCTCATTCGACAAAGGGAACGCGTATGGGGAAGAAGCAGACTGAGACCCTGGTCGGCGCATTTGTGTTGCTGGGCATGCTCGCCGTCTTGTTTCTTGCGCTCAAGGCGGCGAACCTCGCGAGCTTCTCCTTCGGCGCCACCTATCCGCTGTTGGCCCGCTTCGACAATGTGGGCGGACTGAAGGTCGGCGCGCCGGTCAAAAGCGCTGGGGTAGCCGTCGGGCGGATCGCGTCGATCTCGTTCGACAACAAGACTTTTCAGGGCCTGGTCACCATGGATATCGAGCGCCACTATGCGTTTCCAACCGACACCTCCGCCAAGATCCTCACGGCCGGTCTGCTCGGCGATCAGTATCTCGGGCTTGACCCGGGTGGGGAAGACAAGAACCTCCAGTCCGGCGATACCATCAAGATGGCCCAGTCGGCCGTGATCCTCGAGAACCTTATCGGCCAACTCCTGTACAGCAAGGCGGCCGAGAGTCCCTCCAAGGAAGGGACGGGCAAAAAGTGAACTGTGGCGCGTACGGACTCGGCCGACTCTGCGCAATTGCCATGCTGGCCTTGCTGGGAGCATGCGCCAGCGTGCCGCCCAACGCGGGAAACAATCCGGCGGATCCGTTCGAGCGCGTCAACCGCCAGGTGTATGCCTTCAACGACACTTTCGATCGGGCGGTCGCGAAGCCGGTAGCCAAGGGCTACACGTACGTGGTGCCCAAGCCGGTGCGCGAATGCGTCGGCAACGTGTTTGCCAACATTGGCGAGGTCGGCAACATCATCAACGCGGCGCTGCAAGGCAAGCCGGGCGCTGCCGCCTGCGACGTCGGTCGCCTGGTGGTCAACACGACGGTGGGCATCGCGGGTTGCTTCGACGTCGCCAAGTACTTGGGCTGCGAGAGAAATAGGCAGGACTTTGGCTTGACCATGGGCAAATGGGGGCTGTCGCCGGGCCCGTACGTGGTGCTTCCCTTCCTCGGACCGAGCAGCGTGCGCGATGCCCTGGGAGAGATACCGGACTATTTCACCGACCCGGTTTCCTACATCAAGCCGGTCAAGGACTCCTATTTTGTCTACACTGGGCGTTTCATCGACCGCCGCGCGCAGCTCCTGGACGTCTCGAACCTGGTCGAGGACGCCGCTCTGGATCCCTACCAGTTTGTGCGAGACGGTTACCTGCAGCGCCGTCGCAGTCGGGTGTACGACGGCAACCCGCCGCCATTGCCCGACGAGGAGGACCCGGACAGTCCTGCCCCCGACGCGTCGTCCGCTGGAGGTGCGGTCCGGTCCCCGGCACCGTCGCCCGAGGCGGCGCCAGCGGCAGGAGTACAGCCGCAGGAGCCGCCGGCACCGCCAGGCGCCGCCCCGGCACGTTGAGAAGATGGCAAAGGAGCAAGCAATGGAAAATTCGCTTTCACGGTTCGGCGGATCCCGCATGTGGCCGCGCGCTGGGCGCGGGCGCGCAATTGCTGCCATTTTGACGGCCGCGCTTGCATGGGGCACCGCTTCCGCGGCCGTTGCGGCACCGGAGGCAGCGACCAATGCTGCGCCGGACACGATGATCCTGAACGTCTCGACGGAGGTCCTGGAGGCGCTCCGCAGCGACAAGGCGATTCAGGCGGGCGATTTCGACCGCGTGCAAAAACTGGTCAACGAACGGATTCTGCCGCACGTCGATTTTGACAAAATGACGCGCCTGGCCGTTGGGCGCGCATGGCGCGGCGCCACCACCGAGCAGCGCCGCACGCTCACCGAGCAGTTCCGTATGCTGCTGATGCGCACCTACAGCGGCGCCCTGTCCAAGGTGACCGATCACAAGGTACGCCTGCGGCCCTCGCCGGGGCAGGACAGTGCCGATGACGTGGTGGTGCGCACGCAGATCGTGCCCTCGCAGGGCGATCCTATCGGACTGGACTATCGGCTCGAGAAGACCGCCGACGGCTGGAAGATCTACGATCTCAATATCCTGGGCGTCTGGCTGGTGCAGAACTACAAGAGCGAATTTGGCGAAACCATCAGTCAGAGCGGCGTCGATGGTCTTATCAAGGTTCTGACCGACAAGAACCAGAAGCTCGCCAGCAGCGCGAAATCCTCCTGACAGCGCGGACCGTGAAGCTCGTTACGGATTCGATCACGAACCAGAACGCGGCGCAGGTCGTCGCGGCTGGGCAATCTGCCATCCTCGCCGGCGACTGCGTTATCGACTTCTCCGCGGTGGTTCGTTGCGACACAGCGGCGGTTGCCTGCCTCCTGGCGTGGATGCGTCTGGCGCGCGCCCGCAGCCGGAAGCTCGAACTGCTCGCCGTGCCCAAGGACCTGTTGAGCCTGGCAACGCTCTACGGCGTGGAGGCCCTGATCGACGGCGCCTAGAGCCGGCCGCGTCCGCGGCTACCCTACAATAGGGTTCTCGCCGGGTCTTTCCCGGTCTCGCTCAATCCATGCCCACCGCCGCCATCGAGGTCAGCGCCCTGACCAAGCGTTATGCGCGCCTTGCCGCGCTTGACGCCGTCGACTTGTTGGTCACCCAAGGGGAATTTTTTGGCCTGCTGGGCCCCAATGGGGCGGGCAAGACCACACTGATTTCGATCATCGCCGGGCTTACCCGCGCCACGAGTGGATGGGTGCGGGTGATGGGGCACGACGTGGCCGAGGACTACCGGGCGGCTCGTCGCAATCTAGGGGTGGTGCCGCAGGAACTGGTGTTCGACCCGTTCTTCACGGTGCGCGAGATGCTGCGCATCCAGTCGGGTTACTTCGGCCTGGCGCGCAATGACGATTGGATCGACGAGGTCATGTTCCACCTCGACCTTACCGGCAAGGCCGAAGTCAATATGCGGGCCTTGTCCGGCGGCATGAAAAGGCGCGTGCTCGTGGCGCAGGCGCTCGTGCATCGGCCCCCGGTGATTGTCCTGGACGAACCGACCGCCGGGGTCGACGTCGAACTGCGCCAGGGACTTTGGCAATTCATGAGGCGCCTGAATCGCGACGGCCACACGATCGTGCTGACGACCCATTACCTGGAAGAAGCGCAACAGATGTGCGGGCGCATCGCCATGCTCAAGGCGGGGCGCATTGTCGCTCTGGAGTCCACGCGGGAGCTGCTGCGGCGCATCGCCGGAATCCAGGTCGCGATGCGCTTGCGCGGTGCGCTGCCGCCGGCGCTGCGGGACCAGGTGATCGAGGAGCAGTCCGAGCACATCGTACTGCGCTTGTCGCATCCGCGTGATGTTGGCGCCGCCCTGGAGGCCTGTCGCAGTTTCGGTAGCGAGGTCGAGGAGCTGGAGGTCGGCCCGGCTGACCTGGAAGATGTCTTTCTGCAGGTGATGGCGGAAGGCCCGGCGCGGAGCCTGTCATGAATCCGCCGCTGCCCGCGTCCGTACTGGCGGTCCCCTCGGCGACCGGGGGAGACTCGTGGATCGGCTTTCGCACCTTGCTCTACAAGGAGAGCCTGCGCTTTTGGAAGGTGAGCTTCCAGACCATTGTCGCGCCGGTTTTGACCGGCGTGCTGTATCTGCTGGTGTTTGGCCATGTACTCGACACCCGCGTGGAGCCCTTTGCCGGCGTTCATTACAGCTCGTTTCTTATTCCCGGCCTGGTGATGATGTCGATCCTGCAAAATGCCTTCGCTAATTCCTCCTCATCTCTGATCCAATCCAAGATCATGGGCAACCTGGTGTTTTTGCTGCTTCCGCCGCTGTCGGCGGTGCAGTTTTTCTCCGCCTACGTGCTGGCCTCGGTCTTGCGCGGCCTGTCGGTCGGCTTGGGCGTCTTTGTCGTGACCGTGTGGTTTGCGCCGGCCGCCTTCGAGGCTCCCCTTTGGATTCCGGTATTTGCCCTTGCTGGTGCGGCGTTGCTCGCCGTGCTGGGCCTGATCGCCGGCATCGTTTCGGACAAGTTTGATCAGCTGGCGGCGTTTCAGAATTTCATCATTCTGCCGGCGACTTTTCTATCGGGGGTGTTTTATTCGGTTCACAGTCTGCCGCCGTTCTGGCAGGTTTTCTCCCATGCCAATCCGTTTTTCTACATGATCGATGGTTTTCGCTACGGGTTCTTTGCGCAATCCGACGTCTCCCCCTGGCTGAGCCTGCTGGTCGTGGCCCTATCGTTTTGCGCTACCTCGGCGGTCGCGCTGATTATGCTGCGCCGGGGCTACAAGCTGCGCTCATGAGCCAGATGCCCACCCCGGAATCCATCCGTCAGGCCATTGCGCAGGGCCTGTCCTGCGAGCGCGTCGACGTCGACGGCGATGGCCATCACTTCCAAGCACTGATTATCAGTGCGGCGTTCGAAGGAAAGTCGCGCATCGATCGCCACCGTCTGGTGTATGCGGCGCTGGGCGAGCGCATGCGCCAGGAAATCCACGCACTCTCCATGCGCACGCTTACGCCGCGCGAATCGCAACACGCCGGCGCCGACGGCGGCAAGCACCACTCCGGGAATTGATTGGCGATGGACAAGCTCAGAATTCAGGGGGGCCACCGGCTGCAGGGAACGTTGCGCGTGGCCGGCGCCAAGAATGCCGCCTTGCCGATTATGGCCGCTGCGCTGCTCACGCACGACGAGCTGCATCTGGATAACGTCGCCCGGCTGGCCGACACGGCAACGATGGGGCGGCTGCTTGCGGGGATGGGCGTTACCGTGGAACGCGAGGGCGAGCGCATGCAGCTGCGCGCCAAGGAACTGGGCTCGATCGAGGCGCCCTACGAACTGGTCAAGACGATGCGCGCCTCGATTCTCGTTCTCGGGCCGCTGCTGGCCCGCGCGGGCGAGGCGCGGGTCAGCCTGCCGGGAGGGTGCGCGATCGGTGCGCGCCCGGTGGACCAGCATCTCAAAGGACTGCAGGCGCTCGGTGCCGACCTGCAGATCGAGCAGGGATACATAGTCGCGCGCCGCGCCGGCCGCAGGCTGCGCGGGGCCCACATCGTTACCGACCTGGTCACCGTGACCGGCACGGAAAACCTCATGATGGCGGCCACCCTTGCCGAGGGCGAAACGGTGATCGAGAACGCGGCCCGCGAGCCCGAAGTGGTCGACCTGGCCGCCTGCCTCAACCGCATGGGGGCCAAGGTGCGCGGCGCCGGTACCGACCGGATCGCGGTCGAGGGGGTCGAGCGGCTGCACGGCGCGAGCCACCGTGTCATCGCCGACCGCATCGAGAGCGCGACCTTTCTCGTTGCCGTTGCTGCCACGGGTGGCGACCTCACGCTCGAGGGCGCTGCGCCCGAGACCCTGGACGCGGTTCTGGACAAGCTGCGCGATGCCGGCGCCGTCGTGGAAACCGGTGCCGACTGGGTGCGCTTGCGCATGGATCGTCGGCCCCAGGCGGTAAGCCTGCGCACGGCGCCATACCCGGCCTTTCCCACCGATGCGCAAGCCCAGTTCCTGGCGCTCAACTGCGTCGCCGATGGGGTCTCCCGTGTCAGCGAGAATATCTTCGAGAACCGCTTCATGCATGTTCTGGAATTGCAGCGGCTGGGCGCGCAAATCGATATTGACGGTCACACGGCGATCGTCCGCGGCGTCGACTGCCTGTCGGGCGCAACCGTAATGGCTACCGACCTGCGGGCGTCGGCCAGCCTCGTGATTGCCGGTTTGATCGCACGTGGGCAGACAACGATAGAGCGCATATATCACCTCGATCGGGGCTACGAAGCGATGGAGCGACGCCTCAACACCCTGGGTGCACAGATCGAGCGCATTCGATGAGAGGCCAAGGTTGATTACGCTGGCATTGCCGAAGGGCCGTATTTTCGAGGAGGCGCTGCCGCTGCTCGCCCGCGCAGGCATCATTCCCAGCGAGTCGCCTGCAGAGACACGCAAACTGATCATCGGCACGAGCGTCACGGACCTGCGCATCGTCGTGGTGCGCGCTTCCGACGTCCCCACCTACGTACAGTATGGTGCCGCCGAACTGGGCATTGCGGGGGCCGATATCCTGATGGAGCACGGCGGCAGCGGTCTGTATCAGCCGGTCGACCTGTTGATCGGCCATTGTCGCCTATGTGTGGCCGCGCCGGTCGGATTCGATTACGCGGGCGCGGTGCGGCGTGGCGCGCGCTTGCGCGTCGCCACGAAGTACGTGCAGGCGTCGCGGGACTTTTTCGCCCGCAAGGGGGTGCACGTCGATCTCATCAAACTCTACGGGTCGATGGAACTAGCGCCGCTTGCCGGCCTGGCCGACGCGATCGTCGATCTTGTCTCGAGCGGCGCGACCTTGAAGGCCAATGATCTGGTGGAGGTCGAACAGATCGTGCCCATCAGCTCCCGACTGGTCGTCAATCAGGCGGCCTACAAGACGAAGCACTCGCGCCTGACAATGCTGATCGGCGCGATCGCGCAGGCGGTGTCGCGATGAATATTCGATTGCTCGATGCGAACGCCCCGGACTTTGACCGGACCTTGGCGCACTTGACGGCAACCGACACCGCTCCCGATCGCGCGATCGAAGCTCGGGTGGACGAGATCATCGAGGCGGTGCGAGCGCGCGGCGACAGCGCGCTGCTCGAGTACACCAGGCAATTCGACCGGGTCGACGCCACAGCAGTCGGGGAACTGGAGATCGGCGCCGACGAGATGCACGCGGCCTTGACGGTGCTCGGCGCCGATGATCGCCGTGCGCTGCAGGAGGCAGCAGACCGGATCCGCCGGTTCCACGAACAGGCGCTCGCGCAGGACTGGCAGGTGGTTGATCCGGACGGCACGACGCTCGGGGTGCGGGTCACGCCGATCGATCGGGTCGGAATCTACGTTCCCGGCGGCAAGGCGTCCTACCCTTCGTCCGTCCTGATGAACGCGATTCCGGCGCGCGTGGCGGGCGTGGCGCAGATCATCATGGTAGCGCCGGCGCCCGACGGCGCGCGCAATCCGCTGGTGCTCGCCGCGGCCGCGCTGGCGGGGGTAACGCGTGCGTTCGCCGTTGGCGGCGCGCAGGCGGTTGCGGCGCTTGCCTACGGCACGCAAACGATTCCCGCGGTCGACAAGATCGTCGGACCCGGAAACGCCTATGTCGCGGCGGCCAAGCGACGGGTATTTGGCACCGTGGGCATCGACATGTTGGCCGGTCCGAGCGAGATCCTGATCATCTGCGACGGTACTACCGATCCCGACTGGATCGCCATGGATCTGTTCTCGCAGGCCGAGCATGACGAAATGGCCCAGGCGATTTTGCTGACACCCGATCCGGCCTTTCGCGATGCCGTGCTCGCGGCCGTCACCCGCCTGCTGCCGACCATGCCGCGGCGCCAGATCATCGAAACCTCGCTGCGCAATCGCGGCGCACTGGTCCTGGTCCGCGACCTGGAGCAGGCCTGCGAGATCGCCAACCGGATCGCGCCGGAGCATTTGGAGATTTCGACAGCCGCGGCGCGCCGCTGGATCGGGCGCATCCGCCACGCCGGTGCGATTTTCCTCGGGCCGTATGCGAGCGAGGCGCTGGGCGACTACTGTGCCGGTCCCAACCATGTCTTGCCGACATCCCGCACCGCGCGGTTTTCCTCGCCGCTCGGGGTCAGCGACTTTCAAAAACGCAGCAGCGTGATCGAAATCTCCGAGGCAGGGGCCAAGACCCTTGGCGCTACCGCGTCGCGCCTGGCCCATGGCGAAGGATTGGGCGCCCACGCGCGCAGTGCTGAGATGCGGATGGTTGGGTCGGTGCCACCGCGCACGCCGCGGGGTCAAGCGTGAGCCAAACCTCGACCGCGCCGCTTTCGGTCCTACGCGACGATGTTCGCGCGCTGCGCGCCTACCCGGTGCCCGACTCCGCCGGCCTGGTAAAGCTCGACATGATGGAGAACCCCTATTCGTTGCCGAGCGACCTGGCGCGGGCGCTCGGGGAGCGGCTCGGCACGGTGGCGCTCAACCGCTACCCTCCCGGGGAGCCCAGCGCATTCAAGCGGCGCCTGGCCGCGCGCGTTGCGCTTCCCGACGCCAGCGCCATGCTGCTGGGCAATGGTTCCGACGAGCTGATCCATCTGGTCATCCTGGCATGCGCCCGGCCGGGCGCCGTGGTCCTTTCGCCCTGGCCAAGCTTCGCGATGTACCGCATGAGCGCCGGCCTGGACGGCTGCCGTTTTGTCGACGTCGCGCTGCAGGCCGACTTCCGCCTGGACCTGCCGGCAACCCTGGCTGCCATCGGTCAGCACCGTCCGGCGGTGATCTTTCTCTCGTATCCGAACAATCCCACCGGCAACCTGTTTGATCGCACGGCGGTCGAGGCGATTTTGCAGACCGCGCCCGGAATCGTGGTGATCGACGAGGCCTATTTGCCGTTTGCCCAGCAGACCTGGATGGGGGCGTTGCCCCGGCGCCCGAATCTGCTCGTGTTGCGCACGCTCTCCAAGCTCGGCCTGGCCGGTTTGCGCCTGGGGTACCTTTGCGGCGCCCCGACCCTCATCGAACAACTCGACAAGGTACGCCCGCCGTTCAATGTCAACGTGCTCACGCTGGCGGCGGTGGATTTTCTGCTCGATCACTTCGAGGTGCTCGACGCCCAGGCCGCCAGGCTGCGCGCCGACCGCGATCGGTTGCTGGTGCAGTTGCGGGCGATTGCCGGGATTGAGGTTTTCGATTCGGCGGCGAACTTCCTCTTGTTGCGCGTTGCCAACGGTGCCGACGTCTTCGCGAAACTACGGCGGCAGGGTATTCTGATCAAGGACGTCTCCGGCGCGCATCCCCTGCTGCAGAACTGCTTGCGTGTCACAATCGGCACGACGGAGGAAAACGCCCAGTTCGTCCATGCCCTCCGGGGCAGCATCTGATGGGATCGGCAATGTCGCAACGCAGCGCACAGATTGTGCGGGACACCAAAGAGACCAAGATCCGTGTGACCGTCGATCTGGACGGCACCGGGACCTGCAAGGTATCGACCGGGATCGGTTTTTTCGATCACATGCTCGAGCAAATTGCCCGCCACGGCGCACTCGACCTGACGATCGAGGCAAGCGGCGATCTGCATATCGACGGGCATCACACGGTCGAAGACGTTGGCATTACCCTCGGCCAGGCGGTTGCGGCGGCGGTGGGCGACAAGCAGGGCATCCGCCGCTTCGGCCATGCATTTGTTCCCCTCGATGAGGCTCTGACGCGGGTGGTAGTCGACTTTTCCGGTCGGCCGGGGTTGTCGTGGAACGTCGATTTCGCGCGCTCCACCATCGGCGAGTTCGACGTGGAACTGGCGCGGGAATTCTTCCAGGGTTTTGTCAACCACGCGCAGATGACCTTGCACATCGACAATCTGCGCGGCGCCAACGCGCACCACCAGTGCGAGACCGTTTTCAAGGCTTTTGCACGTGCTCTGCGCGATGCCCTGGAACTGGATCCGCGCGCGGCCGGGATCATCCCGAGTACCAAGGGGGCCCTGTAACCCGGGCACTACACACGTAGGCGCGGAGGACACGTGAGGACTTGCCAAGGTCGAACCCTTGATTGCGATTGCTGATTTCGGAATGGGCAACCTACGCTCGGTCGAACAGGCGCTTGCCCGCGTCGCCCCGCAGGTTGCAACGTGCATCACGTCCGATCCGGCGGATATCGACGCGGCCGAGCGCGTCGTGTTGCCCGGCCAGGGGGCGATGCCCGACTGCATGCGCAATCTGGCCGCGTCCGGACTTGAGCCGGCACTGCGGCGCGCGGCTGCTTCCCGGCCGGTGTTGGCGATCTGCATCGGCGAGCAGATGCTCTTTGACCGCTCGGAAGAGGGCGATGCGGCGGGGTTGGGGCTGATTCCGGGCCGGGTGGTACGGTTCCGGACGACCGTCGACCAGGACGGGCGGCGCCGAAAGATCCCCCACATGGGCTGGAACCGGGTCCGGCAATGCCGGCCGCACCCCTTATGGGATGGCGTGGAGGATGACAGCTACTTCTACTTCGTTCACAGTTACTATGTCGATCCGGAGCATGAGAGCGTGATTGCGGGGCAGACCGATTACGGCGACATCTTTACCTGCGCTGTCGCGCAAGATAATATTTTTGCCGTCCAGTTCCACCCCGAGAAGAGTGCCGCTGCCGGCCTGAGACTCTACGCCAACTTCGTATGTTGGAATCCATGACGGACGCTGGACCCGCGCCCGTTTGCCCTTCCGCACCCGACAACAACGCCGCCTTTTCATGCTGCTGATCCCCGCAATTGACATCAAGGACGGGCGATGCGTTCGCTTGCGCCAGGGCGACATGGGCGACG
>Ga0209415_10002740_pt1 | contig 32961 bp, 30 predicted proteins | sample PeaSoiSIISIP2007_FD_187696 | JGI IMG/M metagenome (GOLD analysis project Ga0209415, IMG submission 187696) | Peat soil microbial communities from Weissenstadt, Germany - SII-SIP-2007 (SPAdes) (version 2) | ecosystem: Environmental > Terrestrial > Soil > Wetlands > Peat | place: Germany... | reverse complement strand
GCAAACAGAATGTCAGCCGCGAGTGGAAGATGGTGTGCGCGGTCAGCAACCTGCTGAAGCTGTTCCGGGCCGGCGATATTCTGGAAATGGCATGAAACGGCGCAGGAAGCCTCCTCTAACCTACCGACCGGATTACTGACTGCGCACCCCCCAGATCGAATGCTACCCCTGCAATCCGCTGAATAGACCCTGGCGAAACGCTATGCCCGACACACTCCTAGACTCCATCTTCGTGAATCCAAGCATGAAAGCAGGAACCCCAGCGACTGGTTCTTGTCGCCGGGACTCCTGAAATGGCGCGCTTGAGTGCCGCGGGAAGGCAACGTGCCTTGGTATTGCGCCCCTAGTATCGGTAGCGTAGATTCAGAAACCAGTTTCGGCCTTCTTCCGGATAGCCCGCGGTGTAGTAGTAATTGCGATCCAGTAGGTTCCTGATCCCGGTCTGTGCCTCGAACTTGTTGCGAATAGGCACGACCGTTCCTAGATCGAAGATTGCCAATCCCTCGCCGTGAGGATGGTAGAGCGCAGAACTTGACGCATACGAAGTGTCTTGCAGGGTGATACCGCCTTCGTATCGCGCGCTGACGATGCCGAGGATCTGATAAGGCAGCCTGAAGGTTGCAGTCCCTAGGCCCTTGTTCTTCGGAAGGCCTGTGGGTAGAACGAGCGGCGAACTGAGCGTTGTGCCGGTTGGGAGCACGGCGTTTCCTATCTCGCGGTTGAGGTAAGAATAATTTGCATTTAACTTCAACCACGAGACCGGATTGCTGCGAAGAACAATCTCAACACCCTCGTGCGTTTCCTTGCCGATGTTGATATTCTGGCTGCAATCTGTACCTGCAATTCCGCCGCTGGTGTTGTTTGGGCAGAGACCGCTTCCAGAGGTGGTAAAGCCCGGATCAGGAACCAGCGCGGATTCAATGGCATTGCGCAAATCGCTACGGAAAAGTTGCCCTTCTGCAGTTAGTTTGGTTCCGAAGACATGCGTGTAACCGAAGTTCCAGTTCTGGCTATGCTCGGTTTGCAAAGTGGGATTGGGCAGCGCTGAACCCATGCCGGAAGAATAGCGTTGCTTCAGAGTGGGAAAGCGGCCTCGGTCTTCATATGTAACAAAGACTATGTCCGAGTCACTTATCGTATAAGTCAGCGAAGCCTGGGGGTTGACGTTCCAGAAATGCGCCGTGCAACCGGAGTAAGAGGTGTTGGTGGGATTGCTGGCGCACTGGTAAGCGAGAAGCAGAATGTTGGCTAACGTACCGGCTGTTGGCTGACCGAATGCATTGTAAGTTTCGGCCTTCAATCCCTTGAGATGATCGGCGCTGAACCCCACAGTTGCGTGCAATCGCGAGTTGAAAGTGATGGTGTCCTCGACGCCGGTAGAGACCTGCTGGTCGCGCAACTCCTTAACAGGAATGTACTCGGCCAGATATACGCCTAGCGACGCCGCACCGGGATAGATGCCTTTTTCGTTGTGCGTGTCATCCTTGAAGAAGAACGATGCACCAATAACATTACGCTTTAACAGTCGGGTAGTGAATTCGGTGGAAGCACCATCAGTATGATCGTCATAGCTGCTGATCTCCGAACCAAACCCCTTGGCTTTGCTGTAACTGTTCATGGAATTATATTGTGAATTGTCGTACATATCGATCGAGTTACGGAACTGGTCGTAGAAGACGCGGAACTTGATGCCACTCTGCTCTCCAAGATTCGTATCCGACAAAAAGTAATAGCTGTCCTTGTTCCAATAAGGCCATGTCCAAAAGTTTTTGAATGCAGCGTTGGCATTGGCTCCTTGGTAGAGTGGCACGCCTTTCTGCCCCTTCTGGTTGATGTAGCTGAAGACATACTCACCGCCTGCCTTGGGCAACCACCCAATACGGGCACCAAATTTTTCGTCGCGCGTGGCAGACTGGTTTTCATGATCCGTCAATGCATAAGGGACGTTCCCCACTGTGTTCGCCGCATTTCCTGGTGTCAGCGCAGCGTAACCGCCCACAGGATATTGGAAGTTCCCAGAGAGAGGTAAATAGTCGGCTTGCAACCAGTCGAGCGTACCTTGAGCTAGAAAGCGCGCCTGTTTTGTGCCCAGGCGCAATGAGGAGAGCAGACCGTCGCCTGAGCTTGTGCCCATTGCGGCATCGCCTTCAAGCTTCTTCGATGGTTCGAGCGTCACGAGATTGACCGATCCGCCTAAAGCGTTGGGGCCAAGAAGTGGCGACGAAAAGCCGCGTGCCACTTGGATTTCGGCAATATCACTGGTGACGAACCGGTTCAAGTCAATATACCCGTCGTAAGGAACGTAGATGGGAATTCCATCCATATAGAACGGCACTTGTCCGTTGCTGCTGAAGCCGCGAATCATGAAGGCGGTTTCGTTACGGTTGCCCGCGATGCGAGAGATTTCCACGCCCGGCAGCAGATCGATGGCCTTGGTGACGTTTGTGGCATCGTGCTGTTGAATCTCCCCCTGTGTAATGCTCTCTGTCGTGGGCGACAAGGGCGACAACGCGGCCGAGACCTCTACTTCCGTCATTCCGAGGTGGAACGGGTGAGACGGATCGCGTTCGATAATTGCCACGATCACTTTGCGTAACTCTTCAAGTTGAGCGGAGGCCTGATCGGCTCCGAGTGGCAGCTGCGGCTTTGGCGACAACTGAATGCCACTGTTCGGATGAGATTTAAGCCAGGACTGAACTTCAGCGCGGATTTGGAGAATACTGCCCTGCTGCGCCGCGGCCTCTGTGGGGGGCAGCTTTTCCAAGAGGGCAATATCCTGCGCCCATGTCTGTGGGTGTTCCGTTTGAGAAAACGCAGTGAGAGTGCAAGCCGTCATCCATGCGCACAGGCCAAAATACATCAGATGTTGTTTGAAGGACAATGTCGTTTCTCCTTGACAACTGGGATGCTATGGATATTAACTGAAAATGTCCTGTTTCGCAAATACGACTACCATGTTGTCTTTAATAGAAGACACTCAAAGTGAATGTTGCGAACCCGAAGATGGAGGAAACACAAGAATGTGGAAGCTCTACGATGAACTGATTGCAGCCGTGCCCGAGGATGCGGTGGTGGAGGAATGTCTGGCCGGGCTGAGCTGGTTCCTGGTGCGCTCCATTGGGACCGGCGTCTCCATGCGCCCAGGCGAAACCGATGGGCCAGTGCGCAATGCGGGTCGGATTGCGGGCATGAAACTGCGGGAGTTGGCTGGCTGGATCAAGTCGTGGAACGGCTACGAGGCGGCGATGGGGTTGGCTGCGATCAACTCGGCGTTGAATGCGCAGAGCAGTGTAGTTAAACATTGCGGCGCACTGCTCGACGAGTCAAAGACGCAGGATGTCTTTACTTGCTTGATGGACGAATTGCGGGGAAAACGGGTTGCTGTCATCGGCCACTTTCATAATTTGGAGCGGCTGGCAGGTATCTGCGAACTGAGCATTTTGGAGCGCAAACCACAGCGGGGGGATCTGCCCGATCCGGCCTGCGAGTACATTCTCGGCGAGCAGGACGTGGTCATCATGACGGCCACAACGCTGATCAACAAGACCATGCCGCGACTACTGGCGTTGAGCCGCAATGCGCGCGTGGTGGTTGCGGGGCCAAGTACGCCGCTGCATCCGTTGATGTTCAATCATGGCGTCGATCTGCTGGGCGGCTTGATCGTGGACGATCAGCCTTCAGTGTGGCGCACGGTTGCCGAGGGTGGACGTGAAGCCTTGTTTCAACAAGGCGGGCGCATGGTGAAGGTAGCAAGAGATCCTGCAATCTTCGGCCAGCCCGCTGTACTGGAGAGGCTTTAATCAATGGCGAATGCATCGAGTTCCGCAAGCGCGCTGGAGCGCCGCAAACAGCGCGGCATGAATGGTATCAATGCGCTCATGTGGCTTGCGCTCTTGCTCGTTGTGTTGGTGCTTGGGTCGGCGGTCATCGGCAGCTATTCACTTTCGTTGCACGACTGGTGGAACGTGCTCAAAGCTCCCTCAGAGAGCGGCACGCCAGGAATTGTTCTTTTGCAAATTCGTCTGCCCCGCCTGCTTGCCTGCATTCTGGTTGGCAGCGGATTGGCACTCGCCGGTTCGTCTTACCAGGGGCTCTTCAATAATCCCATGGTCTCGCCTGACATTCTCGGAGCCTCGGCTGGAGCAGGCTTTGGCGCGGCAGTGGGGATTCTCTTTGGCTTCGACATTGTAGCCATCCAGGCCCTCTCTTTTGTCGGCGGACTGCTGGCAGTTCTGCTGGTCTGGATGCTAGCCTCCGGGCTTTGTCGCCGCGGTGATCCTGTGCTCATGCTAGTTCTGGTTGGCATTCTGATTGGTTCGCTCTTTACCGCGCTCATCTCACTTACCAAGTACCTCGCAGATCCATTGAACAAGCTGCCGGTCATTACCTTTTGGCTGTTAGGCAGCTTTGCCTCCATCACACCAAAGGATGTACGACTGGCAATTATCCCAATAGCAGTTGGGTGCATACCGTTACTCTTGCTGCGCTGGCGGCTCAACGTGCTCTGCATGGGAGAACAGGAGGCGCGCACTCTGGGACTGAATACCAGTGCAATGCGTTTTGTCGTAATTGTCTGCGCAACGCTCATCACAGCCGCTTCCGTTTCAATGTGTGGCATGGTGGGATGGATCGGTCTGGTAGTGCCGCATCTGGCGCGACTCGTTGTTGGACCAAACCACAAGATTCTCTTGCCCACCGCAGCGGTCATGGGTGGCTGCTTTCTGCTGCTGGTCGATGATATTGCGCGCACTGTGGGTGCCTTGGAAATTCCTGTCGGTGTACTCACTGCATTGATTGGCGCTCCATTCTTTCTCTTTCTTCTCATGCGGGAACAGAGGAACGAAATATGAATCTGACTTTGGATAACATAACCGGCGGCTACGGTTCACGAACCGTAGTTCACGATGTCAGCTTCACTCTGCAACCAGGCGAAGTTGTTTGCCTACTCGGAGCCAATGGTTGCGGAAAGACAACTCTATTCAAGATAATCTTGCGCCTTTTGCAGCCGCAGTCTGGATCAGTGCGGCTCGGTGGCGAGGACATATCCGGTTGGTCAAGGCAGCGTCTGGCAGGCACTTTAGCCTACGTACCTCAAACGCACACACCGCCTTTTGCCTTTGAAGTGCGCGACATTGTTCTGATGGCCCGCGCCGCGCATCTCACCGCATTTGCCTCACCCGGCAAAGAAGACCGTCGCATCGCTGACGAAGCACTCGATTCGTTAGGCATTCTCGATATGGCCTCGGCGCGCTACACCGAGATCAGCGGTGGTGAACGGCAGTTGGTGTTGATTGCACGCGCTCTGGCACAACAGGCTCGCTGGCTCATTCTCGACGAACCGGCAGCAAGTCTGGACCTTGCGAATCAGATCAAAGTTCTCCGCGCCGTTGGCGAACTCGCCAACTCAGGTCTCGGCGTACTGATGACCACACATATGCCAGACCATGCGTTTCTGTATGCATCCCGCGTTGTGCTGATGAGTGAAGGTCGCATTCTTGCGGTGGATACTCCCGGCATTGCACTTACAGAAGCAACGTTGCAGAAAGCGTATGGCGTACCGGTGCGCGTCGTTGAGATTGGCGCACAGCAAGGAATCAAGATGGTTGTACCTGACGAATTATGGGAGAAACAACATGATTAGACGATTGCTCTTGTGTGCATTGTTTCTAGCGCTGACTTGCGGCGGTTTGCCTTTATTGGCAAGCAATGCGGGAATACGCGTCATAACAGATATGGCAGGACGCAAGGTTGAAGTACCGACGCAGATTCACAAAGTGCTCGCCATGAGTCCGATGGGGACTACGCTGATCTATACGCTCAATCCGTCCTTGCTACTAGGGTGGAACTATCAGCCCGATCCCGGCGAACGCGCTATGCTGCTGGAACCGTATCGCTATCTTCCTGTGCTGGGTGGGTGGTTTGGCAAGGACAATACCGGCAATCTTGAAAAGATCATGCAGGCGCATCCAGACGTGTTGATCTCGATGGGCGATCCACTGGGACCTGCACAGGCCGAGCGTGTTCAAAGTCAAACACACATCCCGGTCATCATTCTCGATGGGCGTCTTGAGCATCTGCCGGAGACGTATGTGAAGGCTGGAGAGCTTTTCGGAAGTGCTCCTCGCGCTGCTCAACTTGCAGTCGAGTGCCGCCGAACGTTGGACGAGATCAAGCAAAAGATCAGCGGCATTCCTCAAAATAAACGGCGGCGCTATTACTACGCCGAAGGACCAAAGGGTCTGGAGACAGAACCGGGTGGCTCCATGCATTCAGAGGCTCTCAATTATGCAGGCGGCGTGAATGTAGCCGCTGGAGTGGAGGTGCAACAAGGCTATGGACACTCGGCAGTATCAATGGAGCAGGTCTTGCGTTGGAACCCGGAGATCATTATCACCGGCTACGACCATGCGTCTACTCCGGGAGAGTTCTACAAGACTGTATGGACTGACTCTGCCTGGAAGATCGTCACTGCGGTTCGCAATCACGATGTCTATGAAACGCCGCAGTATCCCTTCAACTGGATTGACCGGCCACCCTCGGTCAATCGCATCATCGGCATCAAGTGGCTTGCAAATCTCTTTTACCCGGAACTCTTTCACTACGATATGCGCAACGAAACGCGGCGAATCTACAAACTTTTTTATCAACTTGATTTGAGCAACGCACAGTTGGACCAGCTTCTGTCAACGACTGTGCGACGGTCTGCTAACCAAGCGAAATAGCCACAATCACCACAGACAAATCACATTCTGCAAGCAAAGGAACGACAATGAGCTACGATTGGCAACAGCCTGTAACAATCCGCCCTATCGGGGTGGTCGTCTCTGAATTGAAAAACTTTGACCAACATCCTACCTATCGCGAAGACTGTTTTCTGAGCATTCGCGAAGACCTGACGGAAGGCCTTCTGGGGCTTGAGCACTTTTCCCATTTACACGTCGTCTATCGGCAACACCGCCGCGAGGAGTGGAAGCGCCGCGCCAACATCCCCGAGGGTCAGGAGATTCTGACCATGCCGCTGATGGGCGAACCAACCTGCAAAGGCATTTACACCAGCCGTTCCCCTGCACGACCTTCCGGCATGGGCTCCTGCATTGTTGAACTGCTTGGCCGCGAGCAGAATCGGTTGCGCGTGCGCGGACTTGATGCCGTCGATGGTACGCCCATACTCGACATCAAAATCTATATCGCACGATACGACTGCTTTCCTTGGGCCGATGCGCCGCTGCATTGGTGCCAGAAGACCGAGATGATGACAACCTCTCGGCTTCTCCATTGGGACACGATGAACGTTTCACTCACGCTCGGCATGAGAGCCGGACAGTGGGCAATGCATCAGCTCGGAGTCGCGCGTGGAGCAGCCAGGAACGCAGTCGTGCATGGCGGCAGCTTCTTCGGTCAGGGAGTGGAAGCAGTGACTGGATGCAGTGTGTTGCATGGCACCATGCAATTTGAAGAGAAGGCAAAATCGCTCACCGATTGGTTTGTTCTTCTCGAAGCTGAGGGCAAGAGCATTGAGATTCGCGTCAAGGATCAACTCTACGCGGGAGCGGATGAAGTGCTTACGCTCAATGAGGAAGAGCTATTCACTTCGAACATCGTCAGCCAAGCTGTTTGAAGGTGAATCATGGCGCAAAAACTCGCAGTGTTTGCATCGCTGAATCAGGTTGCACTCGTCAAGCGTGCGCTTCATCGCGAAGGTGTGCAAGTAGAGATGCTGCGCACCCCGCGATGCCTGTCGCATACCGGTTGCAGCTTTGCCTTGCGTTGCAGCACCGAGGCGATTGCGTTGCTTGAAGAGATATGCAGCAAGTGGAAGATCGAAGTAGGCGGTATCTTCGCAGACACTCAGGATTCTTCACCTAAGCTCGACAATGTTCTTCTTGATGAGTAGTCTCAGGAGCGAGTGAACGTAATGATCTACCTCGACAATGCCGCAACATCCTGGCCAAAGCCTCCGGGCGTGGCGCAAGCAACGTCGAAGGCATTGACCAGTGGCCTTGGAAATCCTGGACGCACAACTCATCACCTTGCGATGGATGCCGCATTGATGGTTCAGGAGTGCCGCGAAAATCTGGCACAACTGTTTGCCATTGCCAACCCGTTGCGCATCTGCTTTACATCAAATGCAACTGAAGCTCTCAACCTGGCGATCAAGGGCGTACTGTCGCCGGGCGATCATGCGATTTGTTCAAGCATGGAACACAACTCGGTTTGGCGCCCACTTGTTGCACTTCAGGAACGTGGCATAGAACTCACCATCGTCGAAGCGAGTACAAGTGGAGTTGTGGATCTATCACGCATCGAGCAATCAATCAAGGGAAATACAAAACTGATTGCAGTCTTGCACGCCTCGAATGTGAATGGTGCAATCCTACCGGCAGCGGAAATCGGCAGGTTAGCCCGCGAACGTGGTATTGCATTTCTGGTTGATGCGGCGCAAACGGCGGGTTCAATCCCTATCGATGTCAAAGCCATGAATATTGACTTGCTTGCCTTTCCCGGACACAAAGGACTCCTCGGGCCACAGGGAACAGGAGGTCTCTATGTGAGCGAAGAGGTAAGCCTGCGGCCGTTGAAAGAGGGCGGCACCGGCAGTGACTCGATGAGCGCATCTCAGCCTTCGTACTATCCAGATAAACTGGAAAGCGGCACACTCAATGTTCCTGGAATTGCCGGATTGAATCACTCTGTACGCTTTCTCTTGCAAAAAGGCGTCGCGCAGGTTGTGCGTCGCGAGACAAAGTTGACTCAACGTCTGCTCACCGGGCTGATGGAAATCGACGGAGTTACCGTTTATGGTCCCTCCGCAGAATTGCCGCGAGCCGCAGTGGTTTCTTTCAACCTGCGTAATCTGGACCCTGTATTTGTCGCCAATGAGTTGGAGCGACGAGCAGACATCGCCTGCCGTCCGGGTTGGCACTGTGCAGCTTTGGCGCATCAGACGCAGGGAACACAGGACACAGGAACAGTGCGCTTGAGCCCAGGGCCATTTACCAAGATGACCGAAATAGAGATCGCGCTGGGCGTCATCGCGGAATTGGCCGCGGAGCATCAGGCATGATGAGTATCCGGCGTGTATTTCTCGAATCGGTCATCCGCGACGACTCTATGTACGGACTTGCCCTGGTACCACCCCGTGCGCGTCACCTCAAAGCAATCGAAGGCTGGAACGTAGGGTTTGATGTCAAGCAGCAGCGTTCCGTCCAGCATATCCACATCGACAATCAGCAAACTATTCTCTTCGATGCCGAGAAGGCGAATGGCAGAAAGACCGATATGATTGGGCCGAGCCAGAGATCGAGTAGCATAGACACCCCGCTCCACCGTGTCCATGTACGGACGTACAACCATTTGCACTTCGGTGGCGCGATCCAACAGATAGTTCAACCAAATCCGTTGAGACTCTTCCAGATCACGCAAGCCGGTAATGAACTCTGGAAACACTTCGACAACCCCTTGCGAATCTTCACTGGCCGCAGCCTGGATCGGAGTGCCTGTGGCGGAGTTGAACGGCGTATGAATCAAACCGATCGCTGACGTTGCGAATCTATCATTGTGCGAACCAGAATCAAGCTTGTGCATATTGCCTCGTATCAGTATCATAAGTCGCGTATAGGATACACAACTTTTCACCAACGCTCAGGATGAAGCCAATGGAAGTGCGAACGAATCTTGCAGAAATACGGACCAAACGAGGGATTGCGGCAGCGCAATTGGCTACTCAAATTGGCGTCAGTCGACAGACTATTTACGCCATTGAGGCTGGGACTTATCTCCCTAACACCGCTGTGAGTCTGAAACTGGCTCGCATTCTTGACACTTCTGTTGAAGAATTGTTTCAGCTTGAACTGGAGCATGAAGTAATCGAAGAAACCGCCGAAGTTTTCATTCTCGGTGGAACTGCATCCCTGCCCATCGGGCAACCATTGCGGTTGGCAAGTGTCAATGACCATCTGGTTGCTGTTGTGCCTGATCCGGCTAGCTGGGGGCTGCAGCCTACTGACGCCGTTTTACTGACACCCATCCGCGGCACCAAAGGCAACGTGAATGCAAAAGTCCGGCTACTCGGCGATGCATGGAAGAATCCCGCGCGCATTCTTCTAGCCGGTTGCGATCCCAGCGCGTCTTTGCTGGCCCACTCTCTTGAGCGGCTAGGTTTTGAACTGGTGATTGCCTACGAGAACAGTTCACGCGCTCTTGAACTATTGCACGAGGGACTGGTCCACATTGCAGGCACTCATCTGGTTGAGAAGGCGGGCAGCAAGGCTGACCTTCTGCCCATCACGAAAATGTTTCCTCGAAACTCTGTTGCGATTCTCTCGTTTGCGATGTGGAAGGAAGGACTTCTTGTTGCACAGGGAAACCCCAAGAAGATCGCAGGCATTGAGGATCTCGCGCGGAAAGACGTACAGATCACCAATCGTGAACCGGGCGCTGGCTGCAGGCGTTTGCTTGACGACTTATTGAAGAAGCATGGCATTGCGAGTGGCAAGGTAAGAGGCTACGACCAGATCACACTTGGACAACTCCCTGCTGCGCGCCTGGTCCATAGCGGAGAGGTTGATACCTGCATCAGCACACAGGCCGCGGCGTTGACGTTGGGACTCAACTTTATTCCGCTGGCAGAGAAGCCGTACCTGTTGGTCTTGCGCCGCGCACATCTGACTCTGCCGCCCATCGAAGCGTTGATTGGAACGCTGGGCCGCGCTGCGTTTCGGCGCGAAGTGAAGTCTTGCATCGGCTATGATATGCGCTCCGCAGGCGACCGGATTGTCTGAATTGTGGCGTGTTGAGTTACCAGCGGTCCACTTGTAAACGATGTAAGTAAAGAGCAACTATATGACGAAATCCAGAGATTGAATTAGGTGGTAAAACGCATTTATCATTCTCCTGATTTTCCCAATTTAAGTGAACACAGAAAGCGATCAGATTGATGAGTGAGATTGAATACTTGCCCAATGATGCAGAAGTTGCCGCGCCAACTCCAGGAAAGGCTTGCGGATGCAAGCACTATATTGCAGTTCTTGAATCGGCTGCGCCTTCCTGCAAATGCAAAAAGCTGCGGACTCCGCGAAAGATCCATGCAGCCTGCGGCCTGTTGTTGACCGGATTCATTGTTCTGCATTTAGGGATAAGTATCACCGGGTTTAACCCTTTTCTATATCAGCAAAACGTGGGCCGCCTGCATTCGATCATGAATTATCTTCCTGGTGCAACGCTGATTGGAATTCTTCTTCCACTACTGCTGCAATGCACCACAGGACTCTTTCTGGTCCAGGAGGAAGGCTTGAGGTACAGCACAGGGAAATGTGACAGAGGTGGACGTGTTCGCTTCTTCCTTCAACGGTGGACCGCCCTGATTATCATGGCTTTTATTACAGTACATTTCATAACGATGCACAATTGGGGGCTTCATCTTCTTTATCGGGCTACACACTGGCAATGGCTAACGCGCTATGCAACTTGCGGACCCTTCCATAGCGGTGATGCCTTTGCCTCAACGGTCCGTGGATTTTCCACTCTCTGGAGTTCAGACTCCGCCGCGCAAAGTGTGAATGCAATCGCGATGTTTCTTCTGCTGGTCGGCATCTGGGCTACAGGCTTTCATATTGCGAATGGTGCCAGAACTGGTGCATCGCTATGGAAGATCTTCTCCACGCCGCAATCGGGGCGGCTCTGGAGAGTTGCCTGCATCATCTTTGGGATTGCGTTATTTGGTGTCGGAACCTTGGCTTGGTATTGGTTTACGCTGGCACCCAACGCGCATTCGGCCTTGGCCGGTAGGTTGTGAAGCGAAACACCTAAATTGAGCCTCACTTGAGTCGACAAAGGAAGGGTATGTTGAGCGAGGCAACACAACCAACCAGTGCGACGACCTTAAGCGCACTGTCGATTCGCTGTTTGTCTATCTGGCTGCCCTTCACCGGTGTTTTCCATACCCTATCGCTAGGCGGCATTGCATGAGCGTGTGAATAAAAGGTCCAGATATCCGATCAGGTCAAGATTCGTCAGCTGCGGGCACCACGAGTACCGGTTCGTTGAGCGCAAGCATCAGCTTTCTGCGAATGCCGCCGAGGGTTTGCATGGCCAGGGCACAACTGCGGCACTGACCGGAAAGCCGCACCTTCACGCGCATTCCCTCAATAGCGACAAGTTCAATATCGCCGCCATCGGCCTGAATGGCAGGGCGCACCTCAGAGAGGATGCGCAGAACCGTGCTGGAGCGGGATTCTAATGTCGTTTCCATAAAAGTCCTCCAGAAGGTCATAGTGAAGATATTTGAGTTCGTAAGGGAAATATGTTCTTTCAAAGAATGAAAGGCCGCGATCAAGGGATGCGAGTCGTTCTGATGCGATCCCAGAGTTTTGAACGACCGAGATCCAGCCTCTGTAGGTTGTGGCAATCAGATGGACTCGGAGATCTACATGGTCAATCATCCTGGTCGAACCCAGTTCGGCGCGGCGCGGTTCTTCGATGTGCAAGAGTTCTACTCGCCCGCGTGATTCGCAAAAGGCCTGATGCCCTGTCTTGCCATTGATGGTCAATCCAAGAGTGCTGAGATGGATTCCGTAGGCTTCGTGATCAAGAGCGTTCGCCATCATGAACGTCTCGCGTGGTGTGGCGCAGAAGTCACTCTCGCTGGGGCCTACGGGAGAAAGGCAGAAGACCGTCCCATGGGATGCGACCTGGTCCAGCACTTCCCTCATGAAGTCACGGAAAACTTTCCATGCGGCACGATTGGAGAGACTACCCCGCGTGCGTTTCTCAATGATCAATGTGCGTCCGCCAAGATCACGGCATACCTTTGATAGATGTACAAACTGGGCTATCATCTTTTCTCGATAGGGGCCGGCATCAAGCTGATCGATCTGGAGTGTATCGACTGTGAGGCTGTGCAGGCCGATGATCTGTAGAGCAGACACTTCTGCCGCGCGTCGATAGATCTTCACATCGCTGGCCGAGATGGATTGCTGTGCGGAAGGCCATGTGTGAAACGGCGCAACCTCAAGACCCTCGATGCCTCGTTCGGCCAAGCGCGACAGATGGGCGAAATGATCGAAGGCTGGCAACAAGAGATTAGATGCGGCACGTTTCATCAGGCAGTCTCCAGGCTAAATTCCGAAGGGGTCGATGCAACTGTTGCATTCTCTGTCGGGGTCAAAATCGATCTCTCTTCCTGTTCCGCTTTAGCTTTGGCCTTGTCGATCCATGCAACGCCTCCGTGAGCCAGAGCGTGGCTGATCTCGTTCAGTATTTGGAGAATCTCAGTGCCTTCTTTGATAATCACCGGCTGAACACCCAGTTGCATCAGGCGGCGAGTGGACGAAGAGCCAATGGAATATGCATAGACGGCGTGACAGCCCTTCACAAAATCAAGCTTCACCAGCACCTTGTCTTGAATCGACCCTGTAACGCCTTCCCGTACGACTTCCCCTTCTTTTTCGGCTGGGGGAAATGCGGCAAAATCCAGAAGGCTTGCTTCGCCTGGTGAAACGTCAAAGATTACGAGTCCTTCGGTTCCGCCAAAGTGGTGGTTGACGGTCTTTCGGTCACTGGTGGCAAATGCAATTCTCAGCATGAGGCGACTCCTTGCATTGTGAGTTCGGGTACGGACTGGCGGAAGCGCGAGATGAAGGGCGCAATCTCCTGATAGTGTGCAGAAAGCAGGTCAGCGATGCGAAAGATCGTGCGGCGCGAACCGTTGTAACCAACCCAGGCCTCCGAGTTCGCAGTATAGCTGTCGTAGACGGGAAAGCCTGCGCGCAGCAGCGTTGTGCCTGTTCGTTTGGCAATTTCAACGCCGTGAGAGTTGGTCACGATCATCTCTGCGGCGTTTTCCTTTACAAGCCGCTCGATATCTTCGAGATCGCCGACTACAACCTGGTCGACGGGAAGATTCTCCAAAACGTCGCTCTTGATCGACGAAATTGCAGCGACTACATTGACTCCAAGACTGATGAGAAAATTGGTCAACGTGGCCAAGTGATCGGGGTCTGCGGCAATGCCGAATCTGGCACCGCCGAGTTGGAATTGGCAATCAACCATGGCGTCTTCAAGCCGTGCTCGGGCGCGAACAACTGATTCCGGAACCGAGCGGCCTGAAATCTCAGCCAGCGCTTCAGTAAAACGATCACAATCGGCAAGGCCCATCAGACCTGGGAAACGCCGATCCCGAACTCCTGTTTTGGCTTTCAAAACGTCCGCAGCCTTCGACAGCGAAGAGCCGATTACCAGAGTTGCGGCTGACTGGCCCATGGTCTGAATGGCTGATCGAGTGGTGCCGCCATAGGTAAGAGTCAGATAACCGGCGTCGCTCAGATGGCCATCGAGGCTATCGGCGACATCGGGAAGGACCACTGGGTAAAGTCCAAAGGCCTCGACCCATTGCTTGAGTTCATCAATGTCGCTGGGAGTCAATGTAGCTGGCACGAGAACGTTTACCTGATTTCTGCGCTTGCCTGCAGAACGTCCCTCCGGAACCAGCGCGGAGATGATTGCTTCCACTGCTTCGGCAAAGCCTGTTTCAAGGCAGCCGAGCGTATCGTTTGCAGCAACAGGAATAATCGAGATGTGCGCATACTCCGGATGCTTTTTGCGAAACATCTTGACCGTCCGCGGAACATCAGCCCCCTGCATTTCGGAGAGCCCGGTCGTAATCAGGCCGATCACCTCAGGCCTGTTCTTCATTGCAATCGTAGCTAGAGCCTCCACCACATTGTCGTCCGCACCCAGAACAGTCGTTGTCTGTTCCATGGCTGTTGTCTGCAAGGGGATGGGTTCATTGAAATGGCGCATGAAAAACAGCTTGTTGAATGAAGTGCAGCCCCGCGCGCCATGCTCAAGCGGCATGGTTTGCGCAAGTCCAAGAAAGGCCAGAGATGCTCCAATCGGCTGGCTTGCCTTAAGCGGGTTGACTGCTAGTGCCTTGGTGGATTGAATCACGTTTGCCATATTGACCTCATACCACTTTCCGCAAAGGTTCGGCAGCGTATGCCCAGTCTGGCTTGTTCCGAACTTGGCTCCAGAGCGGCGAGTTGACAGTGAATTCAAGGTTGCGGGCCAGTTCGATCAGGCCGTCGTAGCCTGCATAGCCGATGCGGCGCACATGATCAACATCCAGAAATGGAATGCGCGATTTCAGCGTCGGATAGATATAGCGGTCCCCGGCGATCAGAATATCCGCCTTGCAATCATCAAAGGCATTCAGAATTCCGATCTGGTCGTTATCCGAGATCAAACGAGCATCAAACCCCATCAATTCGTGAATGCGGGCCTTGTCTTCTTCGGTTGACTTCTCCGTTCCCGTGGCGACAACGATCATGCCGAGATCCTGCATGGCGGAAACGATCGACCAGCTCTTGTATCCGCCGGTAAAGACAAGCACTCGCTTGCCCGCCAGCTTCTTGCGAAACGAATTCAGAGCCATATCGACGCGTGCTTCTTCGCGTGCAATAAGCTGTTCCGTACGCTCGCTCAGACTCGGATCGCCAATCAGACGCGCAAAGGCTCGAAAGGCTTCAGAGGTATCGCGACGACCATAGAAACTCCCTTCGAAATAAGGGATACTGTAATCCTGCTCGAGCTTTCTCGCCACATGAATCATCGCTTTGGAACAGACCACCATGTTGGCCTCGGCTCGGTGCATGGTCTGCACTTCGAAGTAGCGGCTGTCTCCGGAGAAGCTGCACAAAATGCGGTAGCCCAGTTCGTCAAAAAGCGGGGCGACGTTCCAGAACTCGCCGCCGACGTTCCACTCTCCAATGAGGTTGATGTCATGAATGGTGATGCCGTTCTGAACGCGTTCAATTGGCTCCGGTTCGCGTTTGCCGATTATGTATTTGTAGGCGGCGTCGCCGGCGATGCGGTTGCCCAGGTTCTTGTTGCCATAGAACCCGGCGCAGTCCACGGGCACTACATCGATGCCGAGTTTTCTGGATGCATATTTGGCTACGGCCTCGATGTCATTGCCTTGCAGTGCCGGGACACAGGTGTTGTAGATGAACACAGCCGCTGGATGGTGTGCTTCCACTGTTTGCCGGATAGCCTGATACAGCCGATTTTCACCACGCCCCATGATCACATCGATCTCGGACAGGTCAGTAGTAAGCCCCAGCCGATACAGGTCGGATTGCGACGAGCGCGTGCCGCGGTTATCCCACGAAGAACCAGCGCAGCCGATCGGGCCATGAACGATGTGTGCAACGTCAGAGATGGGGAGCAGGGCATTGCGTGCTCCGTCAAAGCAGCATCCGCCCTGGGTTGCGCCAGGCTGCGGTTTGGCACAGCCCGACTTGGATTTGTTGTTGTGCGCACAGGCGGGCTCGTTCATCAGTTCGGCAATATGGTTCGGTTGCATGAAAGTCCTCCTGCTCCGTTCTCTGAAAAACAAACTACAGCGTCACAAGATCGGTGGGCCGTTCAAAGTCGCGCTCCGCTGCACGTCGAGCCAACAGGCGTGCGTGGTCCACTTCCTCTTGCGTCAAAATGCCATTGCGAAGATGGTCGAAAACCGGAGTAAATAGGCCATCGAGCTGGTTAAACAGAGGAGAGCAGCTTTTCAAGATGTTTTTGTGAAAGCGAATGCACTTCCTGCACATGGGCGAGCGCGACGTGTAACTGTTTATGCGCACGGACTTGGCAAAAGCGAACAACCGTACCCCAGTGCCGAGAACCGTGCAAAATGCACGGAACCACCAGACGCGCTTGAAACACAGTTCTTCAAGGTGAATTGTGCAGATTTTGCAGGATGCATCTGAATGGCAATTAGAGATAGTCATAGTTCACTCTCCGAATGTGTGTCCATCTGCTTAAAGGTTCGCAATCACGGAGACCTTGCCGGGATCGATGCGAAATCCTGTCTTTCAATACAACTCAGACAGCGTGGTGAGATCGGCGGGGCGTACAAATTGCTTTTCTGCCGCGCAGCGCGCAAGCAAGCGCGCACACTCCAACTCCTCCGATGTCAAGAGGCTGTCCCGAATGCGATTGAAGATCGGGTTCAGGATGCTGTCAAGCTTGTTGAATAGCGTCGAACGGCACTTCAATACGTTCTTACGGAACCGAATGCAGCTTTTACACATGGGCGAGCGCGATTTGTAGGCGTTGGGATTGACTCGCAATGCAAAGGAGAAGATTCGGACCCCGGTGGCAAATACTTCGCGAAGGCCGCGAAACCACCAGGCTCGCGCGTAGCAGAGTTCTTCAAGCTGAATTGTGCAAAGTTTGCAGGAGGCATCGGTGCTGGGTTCTGAAACTGTCATGGCATTCCCCTCCGGAAGTTCTCTCTGCCTCAAGAGAAGCAAGTGAAGGGCCAATACGCGTTCGTTGCTCAAAGAATCAGCGTCCCTGAACCAGTGTTCTCGTTGACGCGGTTAAGTGCAGAAATATCAAATCATTAAGAAGAGAACCATTGGCCACGCAAGATAAAGCTGGTCATGCTGGCGGCTGCACCTTTCGTACACCATGGGGGATTGCGATGAATAATGTACGTTTCGGTACAATTTAAGATGTGTCGTGCATACATTACAGAGACATTCTTAAATGAGTTTCCTGCTACAATTGAGCTGAAGCAGGGTATATTGCCGAGATCAAGAAAGGAGATCAAGGAGATCATTCGGACGCGGCAACATCTGCATCTTTGCAGCCTCTTCATTCTTCATCTGTCCAATACGACTGGAGTTACCGATGATGACACACGAAGAACATACCGATGCATGCGACGTTCAACTTGAGGAATTCACCCATTGCTTTACGGGCGAGTGCCGGGTCAGCGTATTGCCTCTCTTGTTTCAGATCAGTCAAGTGATGACGGAAAGTGAAGATCTTTCCGCGTCATTGGCCCTGATCCTCAAGGTCATGCAACGGAGGCTGAAAGCGCTTCGAGGCATGGTGACGTTCTACGACCGATCTTCGGAGACCATCTATATTCATGATTGTTTTGGGTTCACTGACGAAGAGAAATCGCGCGGCATCTATTCGCCGGGGGAAGGCATCACCGGCAAAGTTGTGGAAAGCGCAACTGTGATCGTTGTGCCGTGTCTTGATAGTGAGCCAACGTTTCTGGATCGTACTGGGGCGCATAGAGATGATTCCGCCAGACGCGCCGCCTTTGTATGTGTGCCCATCATATATTGTAAAAAAGTGCTTGGGACCATCAGCATCGAACGGGTTTATCGCAATCAACATCTGCTGAAGCAAGACGTGGAACTGCTCGGCACCATTGCCTCGATGATTGGTCCGGCAGTGGAACTTTATCTTCTTGAGAATGTAGAAAAGGTAGGACTGGAAAACGAAAACCGCCGCCTGCAGAATGCTTTGAAGCAGAAATTCAAGCCAGACAATATCATCGGAAACGCAAGGCCGATGCGCGAAGTCTACGAACTGGTGAGCAAGGTTTCCCAGACCAAGTCGACCGTCCTGATTCTGGGAGAGAGCGGTGTCGGCAAGGAATTGATCGCGAGCGCAATCCACTACAACAGTCCGACAGCTGATGGTCCTTTTATCAAGTTCAGTTGTGCCGCGCTTCCAGAGAGCATTGTAGAGAGTGAATTGTTCGGCCACGAAAAGGGTTCGTTTACCAGTGCTGACGGAATGCGCAAAGGGCGATTTGAACTGGCCGACAAGGGCACGATCTTTTTGGACGAGGTCGGAGAGTTGTCGCCCGCGATGCAGGCCAAACTGTTGCGCGTTCTCCAGGAGAAGACCTTCGAGAGGGTCGGCTCTTCCAAGCCTATCAAGGTGGATCTGCGCATCATCGCCGCTACCAACCGTGACCTGAAGATGATGGCCGACAAAGGAACCTTTCGCGAAGATCTCTATTATCGGCTGAACGTTTTTCCGATCACGGTTCCGCCGCTTCGCGACCGTGCCAGCGATATTCTTCTCCTTGCCGACCACTTTGCGGCCACTTTCAGTCAGGAGATGGATAAGAGCATTGTTCGCATCTCCACGCCGGCGCTGAATATGCTGATGGCCTATCATTGGCCGGGCAATGTGCGGGAGTTGGAAAATGCGATCGAGCGATCCGTGATCCTTTCGGATGACGGTGTGATCCATGGCTACAATCTTCCGCCTTCCTTGCAGACATCAAAGGAAACGGGCACAAACTTTGGCTGTGGCTTGGAAGGAAAGTTGAGTGCTGTCGAATACGAAATGATTATAGAAGCACTGAAAACACACGAAGGCAACACGACAGAAGCCGCTATAGAACTAGGCCTGACCAGAAGAACGCTCGGCCTTAGGATGGACAAACACAATATCAAATACAAGGACTTCAGACGGCTGGTATGAGCCGAAAGCAATCATGTGGCTAGCGGTTGTAGAGAAGCAGAGCTTCCCTCTTCATGGCGAAATAGTCGACGATTCCCTTCGCCGTTTCATCTGTGAACGGAACGCCCAATCGCTCGGCGGTCGCTATCAAACGGTCGACCGGCAAATTCTGCAATGATGCAACTCCCGCGTTGGACATCGCAAAAACCCGGCGTCTCCATAGACTATCTGGCATCCGCGCCATCCAGTGATCGCGGATCGAACCCGGAGCGTAATCTTCGCGGTCCGCTGGGATTACCTGGCTACCATTCGCATCAATTGCCGCAACCATCGCAATATCAGCGAGGATGAGATGGTATATCTGGTTCTTCGATGGTTCACTCATAACATGATCCTCATCATCACTTCTGCGTTGACAGAGAACGGATTCTTTGTCGATCAGTTTTTACATCTGCTAGAACCCTTGCAGGTTGAAATTGATTTCTGCGGCCCATATTTCTTGTCGTAATACACGTCGCGTAGCGCGGCGTCAACGGATGCGTTGGCATACTTGTCAGTTCCATCCACACCAAGCGATGCCAGATTCGTTTGCGGCGTAGCGCCAATTCTGGCGATGAGCAGCACCTTGCAATCTGCAACAAGCCGATAAATTGTCTGGCGTCGGTCTTCATCGCCGAGCGCGTTTGCATCGATGTTGCGAACCTCGATCAGTTTGTGTGTCGCAGAGGATACGTCGAATACCCATAGATTGTCCGTCTGGCCAAAGTGGCAATCCACACGCTCGCCGTTGGAGGATGCAACAGCAACTCGCAGCGTGTGCTCCTCTTCAAGCACGGGTTCGAGAGTTGCTTCGGATAAGAACAATAAGTCTGCGACTACATTTGTCTGTTCAATCATCGCGTCAGCCTCCTGCTTCTTTCAAGGTTCAGCCTTCCAGTGGCAATTGTCGTGCCAAAGCACATTCTGACGAGATACTCAGGTTTCTATGCCTTGATCCTCACCAACAGGTACATACGCGAAAGAATAGTTCGCATGTGTACAGAACATGCATTCTCACTCGTCGATTGCATTTGTTGAAAATACAAGACTTCGTAACGTAAAAGAAAATTACATAGTTTGGCACGCATCGTGCAAATACATTTCCAACTTGCCAACGCGTTGCATCCTGGTGATCCAGCGTTTTTCAGGCAAGCCGAATCCCCGTGACGTCAAAGTCAAAGAGGAGTTGCTGCCATGCCAATGGTTCTATTGAAGTGCGACAATGACATTCCCGAACGCGAAAAGCACATCTATCTGAAGGTCGATGGGGAGGATAGCCGCGACTTCCTTCCAGTTTCGAATGCCCAAACCATTCCGGGCTCACTGTCAGAACGCGGCTGCGCTTTCTGCGGCGCCAAACTGGTGATTGGCGGCGTGCTGAAAGACACCATCCAGATGATTCACGGGCCGATCGGCTGCGCCTACGACACATGGCATACCAAACGTTATCCGACCGACAATGGCCATTTCAACATGAAGTACGTCTGGTCATCAGATATGAAGGAAAGCAATATCGTCTATGGCGGCGATAAGCGCCTGGAAAAGTCGATCAATGAAGCCTTCGACGAGATGCCACACATCAAACGCATGATGGTCTATACTACCTGCCCGACAGCACTGATCGGCGATGACATCAAGGCGGTCGTCAAAAAGGTGATGATCGAGCGGCCCGATGTGGATATCTTCACGGTGGAATGCCCAGGCTTTGCGGGCGTTTCGCAGTCAAAAGGCCACCATGTGCTCAATATTGGATGGATCAACGAAAAGGTTGGCAAGCTGGAAAAGGAGATCACCTCCGAGTATACGATCAACTTTATTGGCGACTACAACATCCAGGGCGATACGCAGTTGCTGCAAAAGTATTGGGACAAACTCGGCATTCAAGTGATCTCTCACTTTACCGGCAATGCGGCATACGACGATATTCGTTGCATGCAACAGGCAAAGTTGAACGTTGTCAATTGCGCACGTTCTGCTGGTTATATCGCCAACGAACTCAAGAAGCAATATGGTATTCCCCGGCTTGATGTCGATACCTGGGGATTCAACTATATGGCTGAGGGAATCCGCAAGATCTGCGCGTTCTTTGGCATTGAAGAGCGCGGTGAGGCTCTGATTGCCGAGGAGTCAGCATTGTGGAAGCCGCAGCTCGACTGGTACAAGGAGCGCCTCAAGGGCACCAAGATGGCGATCTGGACCGGCGGCCCGCGCCTGTGGCATTGGACCAAGTCGGTGGAGGATGATCTCGGCGTGCAGGTGGTGGCCATGTCGTCGAAGTTCGGGCATCAGGAAGACTTCGAGAAAGTGATCGCGCGCGGACAGTCCGGGACTTACTACATTGATGATGGCAACGAATTGGAGTTCTTCGAGATCATCGATCTGGTGAAGCCGGATGTGATCTTCACTGGGCCGCGCGTGGGTGAGCTCGTCAAGAAGTTGCATATTCCCTACGTCAACGGCCACGGCTATCACAACGGTCCATACATGGGATTCGAAGGCTTCGTCAATCTTGCCCGCGATATGTACAACGCCGTTCACAACCCGCTGCTGAAGTTGGCGGCGACAGATATTCGCAACATCGAGACCAAAAGCCAACAGGAGGTTGCAGCATGAGTGATCAAGTCACGCAATTGGTCGGCTATGTGCAGGAGCGTTGTCTGTGGCAGTTCTTTTCGCGGAAATGGGACAGGCAAGAAAACATCGACGGCATCATGGCGGCCGCAGAGGCATTGCTTTCCGGCGAAAAGCCAAAGCGCGAGACGCCCATGGAGAAACTGTTTTATGCCGATGCGGTGGAGATGGTGAAAGACTTCCGCGAACGCTTTTCGTGGATTGCATCGATTACACCATCAGATGCCAAGGAGCTAGTCGCCGGTCTCAAGGCGGAAATGATTGACATCGCGATTACGCGCTCACTGAACCAGGAACTTACCCACTCCTTGTATTGACCACTGCCTGTATCGAGGGGCTGCGGCTCTCATACACACCGAACAATGTCGGGCACGATAGTAGTGCCCAACATCCTCCCTTTAGCTCTCGAAAGGAGACACCCGATGGGTTGTGAGGTTATTGCAAAAGAAAGAACGGGCGTCATCAATCCAATGTATGACTGCCAGCCGGCCGGTGCCCAATTTGCCAGCATTGGAATCAAGGACTGCATACCGCTGGTCCACGGTGGACAGGGATGCACAATGTTTGTGCGGCTGTTGTTTGCACAGCACTTCAAAGAGAACTTCGATATTGCCTCGACCTCGCTGCATGAGGATTCAGCGGTATTCGGCGGCTACAAGCGCATTGATGAAGGCGTGATGACATTGGCTCGGCGCTATCCAAATCTGCGTGTGATCCCGATCATCACCACCTGTTCGACCGAGGTGATTGGCGACGACGTAGAAGGCGCTATCCAACGCTGCGACATCCTGCTCAAGGCTGAGTTTCCAGATCGTACGATTCATTTGGTTGTCGTGCACTCGCCAAGCTTCAAGTCCAGCCAGGTGGGCGGATATTCCACATGCATGGCGTCGGTTTTCAAAAAGATTGGAGCCGAAAAGGCAAAGCCCAATGGGAAAGTCAATATCTTTCCAGGATGGGTGAATCCAGGCGATGTAGTGCTGCTGAAGCGTTATCTTGCGGAGATGGATGTGGACGGCAATGTCTTCATGGACACGGAAGACTTTGATTCGCCGATGCTGCCCGACAAGTCGATTCACACGCATGGCCGCACCACGGTAGAGGATATTCAGGCTTCGACTGGTGCCAAGGCATCCTTTGCTCTTGCACGCTATGAGAGCGCAGCGACGGCAGATGTTTTGTCTCAGGAGCACGATGTACCGTCGCATCTGATGTCAACGCCCTACGGCATCGCCAACACGGATGCATTTTTGAGAAAACTCTCTGAAGTTACCGGCAAGCCAATTCCTGAGAGCTTGATCAAGGAACGCGGCATAACGCTCGATGCTCTTCAGGATCTTACGCATATGTTCTTTGCCGACAAGCGCGTCGCTCTTTTTGGGCATCCCGACCTCGTCATCGGTCTGGCGGAGTTCTGCATTGAGATGGAGATGAAGCCTGTACTGCTGTTGCTGGGCGACGACAACGGAAAGTACAAGCGCGACCCGCGCGTCCTCGCATTGAAGAAGACAGTCGATTGGGAGATGGAGGTCGTCTGCAATGCCGACCTTTGGGAGTTAGAAAAACGCGTCAAGGACCCGGAGTACAAGATCGATCTCATTCTAGGCCATTCAAAAGGCCGCTATGTCTCGATCGACGCTAATATCCCGATGGTGCGTGTCGGTTTTCCAACCTTTGATCGCGCAGGAATCTACCGTCATCCAACAATGGGGTATCGAGGTGCCATGCTGTTGGCCGAGTCAATCGCCAACACCATGTTTGCGCAGATGGAATTCATGCGCGAACGTGAGTGGGTCTTGAATACCTGGTAATTGGCAATCGGGTGTACTGCACTCATGTTGCGCTATTCAACCAGTTCGACGACCGCATGAAAGTAGTCTCCCAGGTCTCAATATCGAGACCTGGAGCAGACGTGAATTCACTTTCAAGAGGAGGAGCAAGTATGGATACCCCGCATCTTCGTGTAGCTCTGATGACGAACAACCTGATTCAGGTAGACGTGAATTTCTCCGTCGCAAAACGCGTCATGATCTTCGATGTAAACGCAGAAAAGAGTGAGTTTGTCGATACATGCTACTTCGGCTATGGATCAAAGAAAGGTGCCGAGATGGGCAAGAAAGGTTCTGGCGGTGGCAAGTGCTGCCAGATGGACGAACTGGACGACGATGGAAGTGGTTTTGATCCGCTGACTGAACGGGTGAATGCTCTTGTCGGTTGCTCGCTTCTATTTGCAAAAGGACTTTCGGATCTTGCGGCCTGTCGCGTCTTCGAGCACAAAATCTTTCCTGTGAACACGGAAAAGGTGCGCGACATAGACGATGTGATTACGCAGGTTCAAAAACTGTTGCAGAAGAATGCGCCACCACTTTGGGTTCGCCGTTCGATGCGCGATGCAGACGGCAACAGGATGGCGCATGCCGTCGAGCAGTGTGCATGACGGCGCAATAGCAACGTTCTTGTAAACAGGTGAAGTAGTGTTAACCCCACCTCGCGGTAGCGACCAAAGGAGAAAAAACACATGATGAATCCAACAGTGGCAGCGTCACTCATATTTGCAGTCGCCGAAGCGACTGGTGCATGGTTCTATCACAAGACCGAAAGTCCTAAGTGGCGCGGACTTCTGAGCGCGTTTGGCCTTGGTTTTGCCGCGACGGTGGTTTTGTTTGATGTGCTCCCCGATGCTACCGAGCGATATTCAATGGGATATCTGCTAGCCGCGTGCGCTGCGGTGGCCACGTTTGCCATCTGGAAGCGCTTCCATCGTGCAAGCGGGGAACAAGCAGGCGCTTCAGTGAACGCCGTGGCTGTGGGCGGAATGGCTCTGCACAACTTCGCCGAGGGAGCCGTCCTGGCCAGCCTCACGGGGCCGCTATCCGCTCTGTTTATGGTGGGAGCGATCCTGCACAAGCTACCGGAAGGCATGGCGACCTACACGCTGCTGGGCGACAGAAAGTGCGCGCGCAATCTTGCCATTGCGATGGGATCAGCGATTCTGATTCCCATCGGTGTTCTGGTGCGCATTCCGGAGAGCATCGCACAGCCCGTGATGGCGATTATGGCGGGTGTTATTCTCGCTGCGGTTGCAACGACTGTGACTAGCAAGAAGGCAGAGGGCATGGCTTTGGGCTTCACCCGCAAGGTTGCGCCGTATCTGGCCGGAGCGCTTATCGGGGGTGTATCGTGCCTGCTTGCCTGATGTGGTAAGTGGATTGCGCGCTACGAACAATGGGTAGCGCGCTCTTTGGCCTGACCTTATCCATCTCCGCGCAGGATCGCGAAAAATCATCGCGTAGAACCTGCCTGTGGTCGTAGAAAGGACACGGCTATGCGTTACTGTTACATATTTCGCCAAGTTAGCGTGAATCTTTTATCCTGTCTTTGTTTAGGCTTGGGCTGCTTCAATACGATTGCGCCATGCCTGGCTCAAAGTGCATCGGGCAGGCTTGAAGGCTCAGTCGAGTCTGCGAGCCATCTGGCAATCGCACAGGCTTCGGTTCTTGTTACGAATCTCGAAACGGGGATTGAACTGCATGGGGCATCGAACTCTGTGGGACACTTCTCTTTTGCGTCCCTACCGGTTGGAGTTTATCGTCTGACGGTTTCGGCTCCGGGCTTTCGCAGCGTCGAGAGAAACTCGATTCATGTCGATATTGCCGCATCGATCCAAATCAATGTATTGATGCGGATTGGCGAGGTGCGGCAGTCGATTGTGGTTCAATCGGGCGGGCTTCTTGAAGAGGACGGAAGCAGCAGTTCCGGGATCGTTCTTGACCGCCAGGCCACATCGCATATGCCGCTCAATGGCAGAAGCTTCACTGACCTGTTGGCATTGCAGTCGGGTGTGACTCCAGCTACGTCCATGACCACCGCAACCGTGCAGGGACTTGGACAGAGTGTCTTCTCCCCCTCCGGCGACCTGAACGCTGGCGCACTCTCGATAAACGGGCAACGCGAGTCGGCCAATGCCTACATCGTGAATGGTGCCAACGCCGAAGAGACGGGAAGCATGGCTGCTGCCATCGTGCCGGTCCTCGATTCGATTGACGAGTTTCGCATTCTTGTGGGAAACTTCGACGCCGAGTACGGGCGTTACAGTGGTGGGCAGGTGAGTGTGGTGACACGCTCAGGAAGCAATCATTTTCACGGAGACGCATTTGAGTACTTGCGGAATACCGCTCTCGATGCGCGCAACTATTTCTCCACTGCGCGAAGCAAATATCAGCAAAATCAGTTTGGAGGCGTATTTGGCGGCCCCATTCACCGCGACCGGATATTCTTCTTTGCCGACTATCAGCAAACGCGCCAGATTCAGGGGGCGGATACTGGGCTGATTCCAGTTCCATCCACTGCCGAGCGCAGTGGCGACTTCTCCGATCTGGCTCAATCGTTCACCACCAGTGCAACCGCAAATGGGACCACCTACACCGTGCCTACCACGGTTAGCGGAAGTTATCTGGCAAGCCTGCTTGGCGCGCCGGTGAGCGCCGGAGAGCCGTACTACTTTTCACAAGGTGAAAAGTATATTTCCAACAACAATCAAGTCGGCACTTATTCGCACGACTGCGTCTCTTCCTCGGAGTGTGTCTTCCCTGGAGCACAGGTCTCTTCGGTTGCATGGTCCGCGCCCGCCAAAGCGCTGCTGAAATACATCCCAACGCCCAACGCCTCAGCGAACGAATTTTCAACCTCTGCGTACAATGCTCTGCTCAATGATGGCAAAGGCGCGTTGCGGCTCGACGCGAATACTCGCTTCGGCAGATTCTCGGTGTATGGCGCATTCGATGGATTCCACCGCGATGACCCCTATCCGACTGGCCAGGGTGGCGCGAACATTCCCGGCTTCGATGCGCTCTCGGCAGGCGCATCACGTCTGCTCGTGATCGAACACGGCACGACCCTCGGAACCACTGTCTTCAACCAGGTACACCTCAGTTACACGCGAGTGATCAACGACATGGGACGCCCCCATAGCGGCGTGGGCGTATCGTTGGCTTCGCAAGGATTTCTTACCGGCGCTGACTCGCTGGGGATTGTCCCCGGCGATCCAGAGTCCGAGGGCATTGAGAATGTGGTCTTCAACAACTTCACCATCGGCGTTACGCCAAACCAATTCATGCAGTACGACAATACATATGAGCTGAGTGAAGATGTTTCCAAGGTATGGGGCAAGCACACGTTCAAAGCCGGCCTTCATCTCGATCACGACGAGATCAACACCTTTCCCCGCGCACAGTTGAATGGAAGTTTTCAGTTCTATGGGACCGAGACAGGAAGCGACTTTGCCGACTTTCTGCTCGGAGTCGCCAGCCAATATAACCAGAATGCGCTACGGCCTTTTTACGAGCGAGAAAACTACATCGGAGCCTACGCCGAGGACAGTTGGAACGTGCGCTCGGGTTTGAGCCTTAGCGCAGGAGTGCGGTGGGATCGTATCGAGCCGTGGTGGGAGAAATACAACAACGCCATGACCATCGTAGACGGGGAACAGTCGCAGGTCTTTCCCAATGCTCCGAAGGGGCTGGTGTTTCCTGGAGATCCAGGTATCCCACGCACACTTGCGCCCGCCCAGAATCTAACGTTTGCCCCTCGTTTGGGCATTGCCTGGACGCCGCGCTTCCAGGATCGAAGTGTGCCCGGACGCTTGTTGGGCACCTCAAGCGTGGTGCATGCAGGATTTGGTATCTACTACACAGCAATTCCCGGTCAGACCATGAGCCTGATCAGCGACAACGCGCCGTATGGCTTTACCTATTCCAGCCCAGCGCCACCGCTCTTCGATACGCCATTCATGGACGCTGCGACTGGAAACTCCGAGGGGCAGCGCTTTCCGGCGAAGCTGGCACCGCTCAACGTAAGCAGACAGAATCCCGACAGCAATATCGACTGGACGCAATTTGAACCCATCGCTGCTGTTCCCGGTTATTCGCCTGCAAACAAGACACCGTACGCTGAGGAGTACAGGTTTTCCCTCGAACGAAAGATCGGTGAATCGGCAATACTCGAAGTCGGCTATGCTGGCAATCAAGCGCATCGTTTGTTGGTGCTGAAGGCCGCAAATCCCGGCGATCCCGCTTTGTGCCTCAGTCTGAGCCAGTCATCTGAAGTTGCGGCCACCAGTTCCACATGCGGCCCTTTTGGTGAAAGCACCACGTACACAACTGCCGCTGGAATCACCGTCAACGGAACCCGTGAGCCGCTCGGGGCCGCGTTCGGCAGCGTGAGCACACAATCGACAATCGGCAACTCCTCGTACCACGCGCTGCAGGCGAATCTGCGCATCGCCGAAAAATGGGGGCAAGTGCTGGCTGGATACACATGGAGCAAATCGCTAGATATGGGGTCGAATTTCGGCGATCAGGTCAACCCATTCGATCCACAGTTGAGTCGCTCGCTTTCTGCATTCGATCTGCGCCAGAACTTTGTCGTCAGCTTTGTTCTAAAGGGAGGACTTCCTGCGCACACACTCCATACCGCTATGCTGGGAAAAGGGTGGGAACTGAGCGGCATAGCGCGCATGAGTACTGGCTTTCCGGTCACGCTCGTGAACAATAGCGATACCTCGCTCTGGGGTACACAGTCAAACGGCGTGAACAACCTTCCGGTGGATCTTCCCAACTATGATTACTCCGGCGGTGCACTGCGCTTCCACCGCAATCCGCGCACCAGCGGTACATATTTCGACACTTCGCGGTTTTCATTACCGAACATTGGCGCCCCCGGCAATGCGCGCCGCCGCTTCTTTTCCGGTCCGGGGATGGAAAACTTCGACATGAGCGTACAAAAAACGATCTCCCTCAGAGAGTCCCGCAGCATCAGTCTTCGTATCGAAACCTTCAACGTCTTCAATCATGCACAGTTCTTCGGTCCAGGAGCGGTCAACGGCAACATTACGGATGCGTCCGAGTTTGGCCACGTCGTCAGCGCCCAGTCGCCTCGTCTTATGCAGTTATCTCTCAAACTTGCCTTTTGATAAGCAGGAATCTTCAATTCTCGTTCCGTGCTTGCAGCTTGCGCCAGAGAACGACAGACTCGACCGTTTGCAAAAGCCGTTCCCGGCTGCTGGCGCGAGCATGGTTCGCCCTTTGCCGACGGCGTGATGGAGCGGTTGAAGGCAACGGTTCAAGTCGTCAAGCGCAATGAACTGCATGCATTATTGGGCCGCCTCTGAGATACTTTGTATCTCAATTTGCGATTTTCCCTGCAACCCGTTCTACCACTGCTCGAAAGTAACTTGCCCATTGCGCGTAAATGCGGAGTGCATCTGGAAGTTCTGGTCGTCGCGAGTGGGGAAGTCGTTGCGGAAGTGCGCGCCACGGCTCTCGGTACGAGCCAGGGCGGAGGCCAGAATGGAGTGGGCGACAGCGCAGAGGGAGCGGGCCTCGGTGAGGCGGCGACTTCCCTTCCCTTTTCTGGTGAGCTGTTCGAGGGCGGCGGAACAGGCTTCCAAGGCGGCAAATCCCCGGCGCAGCGCAGCCTCGTCGCGGAGCAGTCCGGCAAAGGCCCACAGGCCGGCGCGAAGGCTGGCAATAAGGGCTTCGAGTCCGGCTTGTTCCTCGGCGGACAGAGGCACAAAGTGCGCAGAAACGGCCTCGCAGGCGACCAGCGGCAACGCATCGTCCAGCATGGCCTGGGCAGCGCGCGCGCCGAAGACCAGACCTTCCAGCAGAGAGTTGGAGGCGAGGCGATTTGCGCCGTGAACGCCAGTACAGGCAACTTCACCAGCGGCGTAGAGGCCGGGCAGGCTGGAACGCCCGTCGAGATCGGTGCGGACGCCGCCCATCAGGTAATGCGCCGCAGGGCGTACGGGGATCAGATCACGGCCCAAGTCCAACCCATGCAGAGCCAGAAAAGCGCTGATGCCTGGAAAACGGTGGTGCAAATCCATCGCAATGTGGCGCATATCCAGATGAACGATGCGAGTTTCGCCGGGCGCTGCACCCATGCCTTCGCGGGTAATGGCGCGGGCCACCACGTCGCGGGGCGCAAGCTCCAGCAGCGGGTGATAACGCTCCATGAAACGCTCACCTCGGTCATTGCGCAGGTAAGCGCCCTCACCACGCAGCGCCTCGGAGAGCAGGAAGCGGGGCACACCGGGCAGCGAAAGCGCAGTGGGGTGGAACTGGTAAAACTCCATATCGGCCAGCACAGCACCCGCCTCCAGTGCCAAAGCGATGCCGTCGCCGGTAGCCACAGCAGGGTTGGTGGTATCGGAGTAGACCTGCCCCGCACCCCCTGCAGCCACCAGCACAGCCCGCGCGCGAATGCGGTGAGAGCGGTATTCGTGGGCACTCGGGCCGGCTGCGGCCAGATCGGCACCAATCACGCGGCCATCAGCGACAACCAGGCCGGTGAGCATGGTCCACTCGGCAAAATGAATGCGCTTGTGAACGCGAGCAAAGGCCACCAGGGAGCGGCTGATCTCGGCACCGGTGGCGTCGCCGTTGGCGTGCAGAATGCGGGGCAGCGAATGAGCGCCCTCGCGGGTGCGGAGAAATTCTCCGTCCGCTCCCTGCGCCCGATCAAAGTTCGCGCCCCACTCGATCAGTTCAGCAACGCGTAGCGGCCCCTCACTGACCAGAGCCTCGGCTGCGGGACGATAAACGATTCCATCGCCAGCATTTACGGTATCTTCCAGATGCAGCGCAACGTCCTCGTCGCCCTCCATGGCGACGGCGATACCGCCCTGCGCGTAGTGGGTATTGGACTCGCTGAGGGACTCCTTGGTGACCACCAGAACGGAGCCGTGGCGGGCCAGTTCGACCGCGGCACGCAGGCCAGCGACGCCCGCGCCCATCACCACATAATCGACCTGCGACGATAGAGCCATAGGGGTTTAGGGTAACACCACCGGGACGGAGGGGACTGGATCATGGGTCAGGAAATAGGAATATGGAATAAAATAGCGAGGCAAGGCGAAAGTATTGATACGACGGCACGAAAAGCACGATTTACGGCGTGATTGAACGTTCTTTGCGCGCAGTGAAGTGATTCATCAATTTCACAAAAGAATCTCAAAATGGCTGGGCAGAGCCAATCTTAACAATGACCGCGTATGATCGAAGCGGAATTCTGTTGTCCTTCATTCCGACTAGATTTCTCCTGAACGGCTGACAATTGGCGACTGCGCCCATTGCGATGCGCTCTTTGATGCAACCGCTGCCACATGCGCAGCTTACTCGCACGAGGAAAGGTTGAGCCAATGAGTGTTCATCTCGTCAATCCAAGCGACAATTCTTTTGGCACCGCAGTGATTACGCCACGCTGGCTTTTTGTGCTGGCAGCGGCGACGCCACGAGTGGCGGGCGATCCGATTCTGGTGGATGAGTCGCTCGAACAGATTGTGCCGGAAAGCATCCTGCCAGGCGATATTGTCGGCATCAGTGTGCATACGGGCAATGCCTTGCGCGGATATGCAGTGGGACGCATGGCCCGTGAACGCGGCGCATGGGTGGTCTACGGCGGAATTCACGCCACACTCTTCCCCGAGGAACCGTTCGAGCTTGGCCAAGCGCACGCTGTGGTGAAGGGCGATGGCGACATTGCCTGGGGAAAAGCTGTGATGGATTTCCTGAACGGCACGCCTGGCAGGATCTACGAGGGCGGACGGATTGATGGCAGCCAGTTCCTGATAGCGCGATGGGATCTGATGCGGGCCGACAAGTACATGTGGGCCTCGGTGCAGACCCTGCGCGGATGCCCGAAGCATTGTTCGTTTTGCAGCGTGTGGCGGACGGATGGACAGGAACCCCGGCAGCGGCGCTATCAAAATGTGATCGAAGAGATTGTGAAACTGCGGCAGATCGGATTCAGGTATATCGCCCTGGCCGACGATAACTTCTATCCAGTCACGCTGACCGACCTGCGACTGGCCCGGGAACAAAACAATGTGGCCAAAGTCGAACAACTGACCGCGATTCGCACAGAGCGTTTCCTGCTGATGGAAGAAATGGCAAAACTGCCCAGGGATATGGTGTTTTTCACTCAGATCACCATGGAGGCAGCCGAGGACGTCGATTTTCTGGATGCTATGCGCAAGGCCAATATCAAGGGGGCTCTGGTAGGAGTCGAGGCAGTCACTCCAGAGGGTCTGAAGGCCGTATTCAAAGACTGGAACCTCAGCGGCGATGCGCTGACGACGCAGTTGCGAACCTTCAAGCAGCATGGCGTTCATGTGCTGGGATCGTTCATCTTCGGGCTGTCTTCGGACCGTCCTTCCACATTCGATGCAACGGTGGAGATGGCTCTGAAGGCAGATCTGACCTTTGCCCAGTTCGTGATGATGACGCCGTTTCCCGGAACCGTGGATTTTGCGCGCTGGGAAAAAGAGCAGGCCAGTGCCCCAACAATGGTGGACGGGGTGCCGATCACGCGGTACTGGCTGATTCCAACCGAGGTTCGTCCCAAGATGTTTACGCCTCATCCCACGATGAGTTCGGATGAGATTCGCGAGCGCACACAGAAGGTGTGGGACAGGTTCTATAACTGGCCCGCAATCTGGCAAAGATCAGCCTGCACACCGAATCTTCGCGCGCGGATTGCATTTATGTTTCTCTCCAAGTTATACCGGCAGATGTACGCAGGGACGGGAATTTCAACCGATAGCGCGCGCCGCAAGAAGTCCAAGAAGTGGGCGCGGTGGACGGCCAGTCAATGCAAGAGATTGTTCCAGGCCTCCCCCATGCCAGAGCTTGAAGCGCCAGTCTGGGATACTCCATTTTTGACTCCACCCCTGACGCGTCTGGTACCTGTTGGCGAGGGCGGGCAGGCGGCTGATTGAAGTCTGAAGTGTCCCACCCTTGGCGCAGGAACAAAGACGCACCAAGGATGGAACACTCGACTTCAGAAGGATTTATGTTGCCGAGACTCCCACATCTCGCATTTGATGTGGGAGTCTCCACTCTCGGAAGAGAGGGGGAGGCGGCGGAGGTCTCTTTCGATACTGCGAGCCTCTTGCAAAATTCAATTGTGAGGGGCAAGAAGCGTCAGGGCATGACTTCAGTCGTGCCGAAAGATCAGCAA